>Ga0209337_1000011_pt1 | contig 357314 bp, 339 predicted proteins | sample LinPmetageLP53_FD_184044 | JGI IMG/M metagenome (GOLD analysis project Ga0209337, IMG submission 184044) | Marine viral communities from the Pacific Ocean - LP-53 (SPAdes) (version 2) | ecosystem: Environmental > Aquatic > Marine > Oceanic | place: Pacific Ocean | collected 2010-02-08 | reverse complement strand
TTCACGGTGCTATTGCGGCTTGCCAAGGATGCCCGAGCCACCGTGAATGACCGCTGTTACCGGTCCATCGTCAGCGAACTGACCGACGATACAAAGGCACTGATCAATGACTTGCTGGTGTCGCCACCGGGGATCGAGATCAGCGGTTGGCAGCGTCTGAAGCGAGAAATTCGCAAGCCGACCAATAAAGAGATCCGGTCCTACCTGCAACACCTCAAGTGGCTCAGGGATATCGTCGAGCGATTACCGAGTGTCCATGCCATTCCCGTGACCAAACGGAGGCAGTTCGCCAATGAAGCAAGAGCACTAGATGTGGCCAAGATGGCCCGAATCCCTGCACGCAAACGCTATGCCCTGGCGGTCGTCCTAATCCGGCAACAGTATGCCCAGGCACTGGACGATACCGCCGAGCTTCTGATCAAGCTGATGAGGCAGCTGGAAACCACCGCCCAGCAAAATCTGCTGACCTATCAAATGGAGCAGACCCAGCGCACGGATCGACTCGTGTCCTGCTTTAAAGACGTGCTGACCGCCATGGAAGCCGGGCCCAACCCCTGGCAATCACTTCAGGCCGTGGTCGGCGACAAGCGCCAGGAGTGGCTGGATGAATGCGAGGAACATCTGGCCTATGCGGGCAACAACTACCTGCCTTTCATGTTGCGACCGTTTCGCGCCAAACGCAGCCTGCTGTACAACTGTCTGGACATACTGACATTTCAAAGCACCTCCAGCGACACCTTGTCGATTCAACTGATTGAGCTGCTCCGAAAAAACCGTTCGCTGAAAGCCGAGACCCTGGATTTGCGAATCCATGCGCCGGATCTGATCGAAAACGTTCAGCAGACCAAGTGGACGCTCGATAAGTGGCGACGTCTGATTTTCATCCGTCCGGACAGCCTGACGGTTCACCGTAAATATTTTGAGTTGGCCGTTTTGAATCTGGTGAAACAGGAACTGAAGTCAGCGGACCTGGCGGTTGTTCACGGAGATCGGTTCGACGACCATCGGGATCAGCTGGTGAGCTGGTCGGGTTACGAACAGGAAATTGACCAGTACGGGCTGGAAGTAGAGCTTCCCATGGAACCGAAGGCGCTGGTCGGCCATCTCAAGGAACAATTAACCCAAGTGAGTCGCTCGGTGGACGCCGCCTTTCCGGACAATACACACGCCACAATCGAAGACGGTCGCATTGTCATCAAGCGGAATCAGAGGCAGGGGCTGCCGACGAACTGGCAGGCCCTTGATGACGACATCACACGTCGGCTTGGCACCCGCAGCATCGTCGACGTTCTGGTGGATGCGGAGCGTTGGCTTGGGCTGCACCGGGAATTCGGGCCACTGTCAGGCTATGAGGGGCGCGTTGAAGACCCCCGGTTACGCTTCATCGCGACGCTTTTCTGCTACGGCTGCAATCTGGGGCCCTCCCAGACCGCCGACTCTATCAAACAGCTGAACCGCCGCCAGATAGCCTGGCTCAACCTTAACCACGTGACCGAAGACAGGCTGGACCGCGCTATCGTCAAGGTCATCAACGCGTACAAGAAATACGAATTGCCCGGATACTGGGGGACAGGGCGGCGAGCCGCCGCCGATGGCACCAAATGGAATCTTTACGAGCAAAACCTGCTCAGCGAGTACCACATCCGCTATGGCGGCTACGGCGGCATCGGTTACTACCACGTCTCGGACACCTACATCACGCTGTTCAGTCATTTCATCCCCTGTGGCGTTCACGAGGCGGTATACATCCTCGACGGGCTACTTGAGAACCGGAGCGATATCCAGCCGGATACCTTGCACGGTGATACGCAGGCGCAAAGCTATCCCGTTTTTGGGCTGTCCTATCTACTAGGGATCAAGCTGATGCCGCGTATCCGGAACCTCAAGGATCTGAACTTTTACCGGCCTGACCGGCGATTCCGCTACGCGCATATCGAAGAACTGTTCAACGGCCATATCGACTGGGCACGGATTGAGCGGCATCTGCCGGATATGTTGCGAGTGGCCGTGTCCATCAAGTTGGGTAAAATCACGGCATCAACCATACTGAGACGGTTGGGAACCTACAGTCGCAAGAACAAACTGTATTTCGCCTTCCGGGAGCTGGGCAAGGTCGTGCGCACCGGCTTCCTGCTCAATTACATCGACGATGTGGAGCTGCGCCAGACCATTCACGCCGCAACCAACAAGAACGAGCAGTTTAACGGGTTTGCAAAATGGAGCTTCTTTGGTGGCTCGGGCATCATTGCCGCCAACCTCCGGCATGAGCAGCAAAAAGTGGTGAAGTACAACCACCTGGTGGCGAATATGCTCATTCTGCACAACGTCGAAGCCCTCAGTCGGGTATTGCGCGACATGGCCGCAGAAGGAATTGCCATCACAGAGGATGTTTTGAAAGCGTTATCGCCGTACCGAACTCGCCATATCAATCGTTTCGGGGACTACACACTGGATCTGAAGCGACCGGTGGGGCAGCAGCTATTTGATTTGAAACTGGCTGAACTTGCCTCTCAGGGAGCGTCCAAAGCTCGGACGAGTGTTGAGGATGAAGCTGAATAAAAATCTACCCTAAAATTAGGCAATTCAATGGGTTGGGGGTGTTTCTGGGGAATTTTTCACGTTTGTCTGCCAACCCTCTATAAGCAGTGGGATATCCTCGCGTCGTTGTGCCAGTGCAGGTACTCTTATCGGCATCACATTAAGGCGGTAATACAGATCCGCCCGGAAGCTTCCTTCCTCCGCGGCCTGCCCCAATTCGCGATTAGTGGCCGCAATAATTCGCGCCTCTGCCTGGTAAACGCGGCTGGATCCTATAGGTCGGTAAGTGTGATCTTCAAGGAAACTCAGCAATTTGGCCTGGAGTGCCAGCGGCATCTCGCCAATTTCGTCCAGAAAAAGCGTGCCGCCATTGGCCAACTCCACCAGCCCTGAACGACGTTGATGAGCGCCGGTATAAGCGCCTTTTTCTGACCCAAAGAGTTCAGCCTCCAACAGTTGCTCCGGTAACGCAGCGCAATTTACCTCCACAAAAGGGCCGGATGACACCTTCGAAAGCTGATGAACCTGTCGCGCCACGGCCGTTTTCCCCGTCCCCGAAGCCCCCTGTAGAAGAAGGGTCTTGGCGCCGCTACGGGCGATGCGGGTGAGGTCTTCATGCAGACGTCGCATGGCTTCGCTGTGGCCAATCAAGCGCGCTTTTCCCAACTCGCGCTCGCGGAAAAAACGCACCTCCTTGTCCAGCCTGCAACGTTCGAGCGTACGGGCGATCAACGATTTAAGCTCATGAATATCAAAAGGTTTGGTGATGAAGTCCAGGGCGCCACTTTTCAGCGCTTCAATGGCGACCTTGATATCGCCATGGGCGGAAAACATCACTACGGGACAAGTGGGTAACTGTAGCTGCAACTGTTTCAACACCTCCAGGCCGCTAAAATCCGGCAAACGCAAGTCCAGCAACACCAGATCAGGCTGGCGTTCCAGCGCTGTTTCGATACCGGCACTACCGGTGTGGGCGGTTGCAATGCGGTAGCCGTCGGCTTCCAGCGCTAACTGCAGAGAGCGCACGAGGCGCTGCTCGTCATCAATAATCAGAATCAGTGCCTTATTCATGAGTCTCTCTTGAAGCATTGAATGTCAGTAAAACCCGTGTACCTGCTCCTGGTTCACTGCTCATTTGCAGGTGTCCGCCATTAAGCTGTACCAAGCGTTTGGAAATGGACAATCCCAGTCCTGTACCCTGGCTCTTGGTCGTGTAAAAAGGTTCTGTCGCCCTTTCCAGCGATTCAGGCGCCATACCCATACCCGTATCGCCTACAATAATGACCGTATTTTCTTTGGTGCTCTGAACCGCTAAATTGAGCCCTCCACCTTCCGGCATGGCCTGAATGCTGTTGAGTGCCAGGTTCATCAGTACCTGCTGAATCTGATTTTCATCGATACACAAGCGAGCATCCAGATCGCCTGACAGACTCAATTGGATGTTCTCTCTGACAGCGAGTGGGTCAATCAGTGCGGCTAACCGCCGAAGCAGGTCACCGGCCGTCACCCATACGCGTTCTGGATCGAACGGTCGGGCAAAACTCAGTAAGTTCTCAACAACCCCGTTGACCCGGTCGATCTCTTCCAGAACAAGCGTGATAAGCTCGGCGTTTCGTGGGTCTTCATCTATGGGAAAGCTCTGTACACAAACCTTGATGGTGGCCAAGGGGTTGCGTACCTCATGAGCAATGCTGGCCGAAAACTCTCCAAGGACCGCTTTTTTCTCGACATCCAGACGCGAGTCTATCAACGCCTGAAGCCGCCCTCCCATGCGGTTGAACGCTTTGGCTAGAAGTGTTATCTCATCGTTTCCTTCAGGGGGAATGTGGATATTCCAATCGCCTCTGGAGACCGCTTCCGCTCCTTCAATCAAGGGTACAAACCTTCGTTTTATCCGCAGAATAAGAGCCATGAAAAAGCCGCCAACAAGTACCACAGATACGCCCACCCCCAACAGGAAAACAGGGCGTCTGAGCTCCTGGCTGAGGTTGACAGCGGGGTGGTGCTTGACCACTTCAATTGACCAACCCGGTGCAAACTCCTCACTGAGCCAGCTGGGCGTCTTATCCAGAGCAGGTCGACCATTTACGGTAAAACGTTGTCCTTCAGAGGTGCTTATTAGCGGTGTAAAGCCGTCGATTCGCGACTGGCCTTTTAGCAGCTCCGCCAGGCTGGCAAACCGAAGATGCAAGGCGACAAATCCGGAAGATGATGTGTCCACTGAACTCAGCGGCAATGGCGCAGCCAATAAAAACCAGCCAGAGCGCCCCTGGCGAGGCGGTTGTGGGCCAATCAGCCAGTAATCAGCAAATTTGATTCTGGGCAGACCCTCCAGCGAAAACTCCGTTTCACCCCAGTAAGGAGGCCCCGATGAGGCAACACCCGGCAATGCTGTTTTTAATTGCCACTGGGTATCGAAGAAAAGCACACCGTAGATATCGAAGCTGTCCGTTTCGAAGCTGATCAATGCGTGAGTCGGCTCCAGTTCGGGTGACAAGGGATCCCCCGACAGGAACCGCTCAATATTAGGCAAATCCACAATCGTTTCGAGCTCAAACTGCCGGGCTTTCAGAAACCCTGATAATGCAGCGTGGGTCGCATTCATGGAGTGTTGAACTTTTTGCTCCCCCAGATCCTCGAGCAGCTCCCCAGTGAAGCGATCATAGAACCAGGTAACCACCAACAGTGGCAGTACCGTAACCAGAAGCGAAAGGACCAGATAACGCCTTAACAGGCTGTTGCGCCACAGGCTGATTTTTATCTGGTTTCCGGTAGGTTCCTTCAACGATCCATCACTCTTGTGTATTGGCCTGAGCCGGGGGTTTGTCACCGTTTATGACTATAGAGTGATTAGCAATTAATAGGCCAACTTAAAAACACTTCACCAAGCCAAACGGGTTCACGCCACTCGTCCAGGACTCAGGCGCTGACCAGTCTGGCTCTTTGATCGGCAACTTTTTTTCTCGAGCGGCCACACGGAGAGTTTGTCATCACGTCATGCCAGCGCTCCTGAAGGAGCCTTTCGATGTGATCCCGTATCCAGATGACCCCTGGATCCCGGTCGTGGCGGGCATGCCAGATAAGGTAGAGACTCGTCGGGTCAACGTCGAACGGCAGGTCGCCCATCCATAAATCATTCACGAAGCCGCAGTCCTGACTGATTATTTCCGGAATGGCCGCTATCAGATTTGTTTCTTTTAATATTTCAGGAACACCGGAGAAGTGGTTGGTGGTGGCCGCAATGCGTCGACTCTTCCCTTTCTGGTCCAGATAACTGTCCACGAAACCATGAGCCTCTCCGGACATGCTCACCAGAAGGTGGCGGGCATCCATAAACTCATCCATGGTTATTTGCCTGCCGGCGAGTGGATGATCCGCTCTCATCGCCAGCGCATACCCTCCGTCAAACAACCAGGTGCTGCGAAGGCTATGATCGTGGTGATTCAACATTCCGACTGCGAGATCAACGTTGGCTTCGCGTAACGCATCTCGGGTACCTTCCGGGGTGTAAGGTACAGCATGAAGGTCAACGCCCGGGGCTTCACGTTCAAGCAGCTCAAGCAACTCACGCCAGATTAACTCTACAATCACGTCGGTCGCCGCGACACGGAACTTCCGCCGTGAAGTCAACGGATCGAATTGGGTGGCATGTACAGCATTCGTCAGGGCGAACATTGGCCCACCAACCTGGTCCCAAAGGCTCCATGCGTATGAGGTTGGCTCGATATTCCGCCCTTTGCGCACGAAAAGAGGGTCATTCCAGATGTGCCTCATCCTGGAAATCGCGTTGGAGACCGCTGGCTGGGTCATCGCAAGCCTGTCGGCTGCACGGGTGACCGAACGCTCCGTCATGATCGCGTCAAAGATATAGAGCAACTGAAGCTCTTGGGTTTTCATGGCTAAAGTACCTCGGCAAGAAAAGCCGTTTTCAGTCTGACCGGTAAAAGTTGCCGTCGCAACCAGGTTATGCAGACATGTTGAATTCCGGGCAGACAGAAAAGAAAAGCCTCCGAACGCGGAGGCTTTTCAATGACTTCTACAAGTGCCCTTTCACAAAGGTTCTAAGCTGGCCCAGGCTACCGGCACCGGTCTGCTGTGCAACCACATCACCATCGCGGAAAAGCACCAGCGTTGGAATGCCTCTAATTTTCATCCTCGCAGCAATTTCAGGGCTGTCGTCCACATTTACTTTGACAACTGTCAGCTGGCCTCCAAATTCGTCGGCAATTTCTTCGAGAAGCGGCGCCACAGCTTTGCATGGGCCGCACCATGGCGCCCAGAAGTCGACGAGAACAGCTCTTTCATTCCCTACAACTACTTCGCCAAAGTTGGCGTCAGTTACATGAACAATGTCCGTCATCTGTATACTCCGGTTATCGGTTGGTTCACATCAAATTGCACCCGATTGACCGAGATAACTAATACGCTACAGATATAGTTTGTATTTCCCTGAGTGATACATCAACCAAGATACCGGCAGGCAATTCCTACGAATGTGCCACCGAATAGAACTGCACCTATCATAGTAACCTCGGAAACCAGTAACGTATAAAGGCCTGCCTCGTTTATCTGTTACCCATTCCTTTCTCCTGACGATCATTCGAACTCATCATTTGAACTGATGTGTTGTATACCTCAAAGCAATTTTTTCTTAGCGCGCTAAACAGAGAGAATTTCAATCACGCCAAAGAGGCGACGTTGTTTAACTTAATTCTCCTAAAAGGTGGAATGTCATATGAACGCACTTAACAAGTTTTTTTTCGTTTTCTCTGTACTCGCTTTTTCTGCACTTGCACAAGCAGAAGGTGTGAGCCAGGAAGATATTGAGCGTGGAAACAACCCCGCGGTTGAAACGGTCGATTTGGGTGGCAGCCACTAAGCTGTCACTAACCGTATTCAGTGGTCGGGCACATTGCCCGACAATCTCTGAGCCCATACTTCTACCATCTGATATCGAGTCGTTTTTCGACATCGGTATGAGCATTAACCCATCGAACTGTGGAGAAAATGCCATGCGTAAATTTGTATTGATTGCTCTCGCTTCGCTTTTTGCGATCGCTGCCTTACCAGCAAATGCTAGCCTGGCAGACCGGAAATCAGACGAGCCGAACTCCGAGCACGCTCAACCTGCACCATACAGCGGTCAGATCGTTATTCGTGGCGAAGTAAGGGCTGAAAGCCACGGTTGAGTGTTGGAGGTTTCATTTGTAACTTAGTACCAGGGACGGTACATCTTCACCTCAATGCCCAGTCCAACCTATCCTGTCCAAAGTGCATTTCATCCTTAACGAAAAAGGTTGGAGCTCCGAATACGCCGCGGCTAACCGCTTCATCTGTGGCATCAATCAGCGCGGTTTTGATCTCGGGCTGCGCCATCGCTTCCATCACTTCATCCGCATCGAAGCCTGCTTTGACCAGCGTATCTCGCAGAACCTCGCGAGATGAAAGGTCTTTGCCCTCGGCCCAAGCAGCGGAGAACATGGCGCGGTTGTAGTCTTCAATTCGGCCCACGGATAGCGCCCAAAGTGCACCGCGCATCGCGTTAACAGTACTGAATATGAAGTGCGGGTTAAGCTGGAACGGAATGCCATAATGATCAGCATGGCGTTGAAAATCGGCCTTGATCCACTCCCATTTCGCCGGGATGGTGACGGGGGACGTGTTGCCTGTAGCCTTGAAGACGCCCCCAAGCAGAATCGGTTTGTAATTGATACGGGCGCCCGTACCTTCGGTAAGTTCCGTCAACCGCATAAACGCAAAATAGGACGAAAGGCTTATGAAGTCATAATAGAAATCGATACTCGTACTCATGCTGAACACCTCTTGTTGATAATGAATTACCAGGATTCCGAGAAAGGCCGGGCATCTTGTTCGAATGTCCAGGCCGAACGGGGCTGCTTATGGAGCTGCCAATAGATCTCCGCGAGGTCGTCGGGTTCGATGATGCCCTCCTCCCCCTTACTGGCATAAAGATCTGGCAGAATTTCGGCGGTGGCCTCATTGCGTATGAGCCCGTCGATAACCACGTGGCCGACGTGAATACCTTGTGGCCCCAGCTCCCGGGCCATGCTCTGTGCCAGCGCCCGCAGTGCATGCTTGCCTCCGGCAAAGGCGGCGAATCCCCGCCCTCCTCTCAGGCTCGCCGATGCTCCGGTGAACAGGATGGTTCCCTCATTACGGGGCAGCATCTTTTTTGCCACTTCACGCCCGACCAAAAACCCTGCCAGTGCACACATTTCCCAGACCTTTCGATAAATCCGGGTGGTTGTGTCGCAAATATCGAACTGAACGTTCCCGCCAACATTAAATACAACGACCCTTATCGGACCTAGTTCGGACTCCACCCTGCCAATCAATTCACTGACCTGGTCTTCATCTCGTGCATCCGAATGAATCGTGGTTGCACTCGATCCAAGGGCACTGATTTCAGTACTGAGTGCCTGCAAATCTCCTCGGCGCCGAGTAACAACGAGGTGAAAGCCCTCCCTCGCGAAACGACGGGCAATAGCTCCTCCCAGATGATCTCCGGCTCCGATCACTAACGCGATTGGTTTATCTGTGGCGCCCATTGCTTTCTCCTGTTTTTGTCAAAGAACTGGTAACAGCTTAGACCAGCGCATAACATAGATAAAATCGATTGTTTGAATGCCAACCACAACCAATGGTTATTATATGGAGCTACAGCAACTGCGCCTATTTCTGGCGGCTGCCGAATCAAAAAGCTTTACTCGGGGTGCGAAGAGGGCCTTTGTTTCGCAACCAGCGCTATCAGCATCGATTGCGAAACTGGAAGGAGAGCTGGGAGTCCGGCTTTTTACGCGCAACAAACGCAGCGTTGTATTGACGCCTGCAGGACAAACACTGCTCAAAAGGGCAACGCAGATAGTAAATGAATGCAACAGAGCCCGGGATGAGCTAAAAAACCATGACCAGCAAAGGATGCTGCGACTAGGCGTTGTCAATACACTGTCTATTACCAATATAGCCCGCTTGATTGAGCCATACCGACGGGAGAATTCCAGTCTCAAACTCCAGGTGTTCGACGCCTCCAGCGAAGAAATGGAAAGACTGGCTGTGGCAGGCCGGATTGATCTTTCACTAACCATACTTCCGGAACACCCTGAGAAAGGGCGGCAGGTCAGCTACTCAAAGCGACTGTTCTCTGAGTCTTACAAAGTGGCTATGGCTACCAGTCACCATCTGAGTGAGGCGCCGTCATTATGTCTCGCGGATCTGGAGAATGAACCCTTTGTATCCCGTTCACACTGCGAATACCGCCAGATGTTAAAAGTGCTAATGAAAACAGCGGGTGTGCGACTGAATGTGGCATACATCACCGATCAAGACGATCGGGCACTTTCCCTGGTGGAACAGGGGGCTGGCATTGCTATTGTTCCTGAACACTACGAATCACTGAATATTGTTAAACGGCCAATTACCGAGCTGTCAGCAACGCGATCTATTGGATTTGAATGGGGTGAAAGCGAAAATCAGGCCGAAATAGATCGATTCATCGCTTTCGCCTCATCGGTCAAGTGGCCTGAGTAGGCGCAGGGAAACGAGGCGAGCTCAGCTTCGCTCAGTGTGCCGTTCACCGCAAATAGTTCGCTGGACCGCGCCACGGCGTACTCGGCGTAGCCACCATTGCACTCGGAACCGAATGTGATGAGGTTGTAGGATGACGGGTTGTCAGGCGCCTGTTGCATGGGGCGAACCAGCACCCGTTCGCCGATGATTCCGCGAACATCTGCACCGGCGGTAATATCCTCACGATCACGATGAACAACTAAGATGCGACGATCCACCGAGCTCGAAAAACTCCGACGGCTTCAGCCTATAGTATTTCCCCTCCACATCCTTGGTCTGCTCGGCGTATGGCTGCGTCATGACTTCCTGCAACTCTCGAATTAAAGAGTAGTTCCCCGCAGCTGCTTGCTGATACGCAGGCACAACAAGCCACTCCCGCAAACTGTACTTTGGATTGACGAGCTTCATCTGGCGAGAAAGCTCTTCACGAGAGCTGGGTTGAGTGAGCGATTTCCAGTTTGTGAGCCACTCGGACCATCGCTTGTCCATTCGTTCGGGGTCTGCACCATATGCAGAGCCCTTGTAGAAACTTTTTTTGAGCGGGCCAATGTCGTCCGGCACCGTCGAGAGCTCGCGGAAGAACATGGTGTAATCAACTGGCGTGTGCTCCATCAGCGTTACGAGCTCGCTAAACAACGCCGTGTTAAAAGCGCCAAGTCCGAGCTTGGCAGCCCACATCTTTTCCATTTGTGCTTGCATCACCTTTGGGAAATCACTTCGAATCTCATCGAGTTGGCCCAGAGTGTGCGGATGCGTCGCAAGCAACGGCCGCAACGCCACACAAAACATATGAAAATTGCGTTCGGCTGCCACCGGTTGATTCAAAAACGCAAAATGATGTCCGCCACCGGTCCATGGCTGATAATGTGGATCGAATACCTCGCAGAATCCGAATGGGCCGTAGTCGAGTGTGAAGCCGCCGGCCGCACAGTTATCACTGTTGAAGTTTCCCTGGCAATAGCCAACGCGAATCCAGTTCGCCACCAGCGACGTGAGTTGGTTGAGAAATTCGCGCGCAAGTAACAGTATTTTATCGGGGGTGGTTAGCTTCTGGTCGATGACGTCTGCGTACTCACGATCGATCAAGTGCAACACGATCTTCTCGAGCTCCTCCATCGCTTGCGGGTGTTCCTTCTTGCGAGCGCGGCGACCGAAGAGCTCGAGTTGGCCAACTCGAATGAACGACGGTGCGACGCGCGTCGAGATAGCGACCGGCTCTGATATAAGTATGTCCGGGTCTCTCGAATGCGAGCCCTCCGAATACCATGGGCGCCTGACTCTCTCCGTTTTCGAAACGTACAAACTCAGAGATCGTGACGTTGGCACCCCGAGCGCGTGCATATGCTCCTGTGCCAGGAATTCCCGAACACTTGACCGCAAAACGGCCCGACCGTCTGCGCCACGGCAGTATGGCGTTCGGCCGCCACCTTTTAGCTGCATTTCCCAGCGTCGACCGTTGATGACGGCCTCAAGTACCGAAATTGCGCGACCGTCGCCATATCCGTTGCCGGTTTGGAACGGACACTGCTGGTGGTATTCAGTGCCGAAGATAGAAAGTGCATAGCCACAAGCCCAACCGACCTTGCGCATCGGCTCCGGAACGAATGCGATGTCGCCGGAGAACACCCGAACGAAATCCGCCGACTGCGCCATGCTGTCGGCGAACCCGAGTTCGCGAAACAGGTTTTTGCTATGCGCGACGTACTCGGGGTTTTCAATTGGTGTGGGGTTCACCGGAACATAGTGGCCCGAGAAGACCTGTCGCGGCGCGTGGTCGGCTCCGTTTGCCCTCCCCTCAGGGTCGCAATTGAGAGTGTCCATGAGCGAATAGTTCGCCAACGTTGCGAGATCGCCGAGCGTCGCAACATTAGTGAGGGTTTCCCGGGGCATTGGCTTTAACATAGGGACTCCTCATGCGTGGGTTTGATTATGGGGGCCAGTGTGAGTGTGTACACCCGAATTCGTAAACACATGGGTACTAGACTACATTGCAGAGCGCGAGGGTTACAGAACGACTGCTGATCGCATTCGTAGAGCGACCACAAATTGATTAGCCATGAACTTGCCATCATCACGTCTCGCTCCAAGCCTAAGGGCTCATTGCCTAGTAGTACCTGTTCCATGCTCACCCGGCGCCGCAGCAACTGATTGGACTTCGGCAATAATCCAGGATACAAACGCCCTGACTTTAGGGGAACGAAACTTGGCCTCTGGTGCAACGAGGTAATACTGGTAGTCCGCCGGCAATGACACATCGAATGGGCAAAAAAGCAGCCCCGATTCCAGCAGTTCATAAACGAGGCTATAGCGCAGAAGCGATATTCCATGGCCGCCCAGAATTGCCTCTACCAGCGTTGAGGACTCCGTCACCCTGACTTTCACCGAGTCATCCGGTATCTCGACACCGATAGTTTCCTGTAATGCCCGCCAGGGACCCGCCATATCGTCAGAATCGTCCAATAGCCATGGCAATTGAGTGAGTGCCTCAGGTGTGACTTTTTGACCTCCCACAAGATCTGGATGGCATACGGGCAAAAGCGTTTCATCCAACAATTTGATTGACGTTAAATTCTCATAGTTTCCCTTCCCGAACCGTATTGCGATGTCTATCCCATCCTCCCGAAAATTTGCCAGGTGCCAATTGGGAATCAGGCTGATGGTCAGTCGCGGATATAAACTCTGGAACTTTTCCAACCGTGTCACCAGCCAACGGCTTGCAAACGATGGGATGGTCGTGACGGTGAGCCGGTCCGGATAAGGGTCCTCTGAAAAATTGGCGATCCCCTTTTCCAGTTCCTGGAAGCCCGCCTCCACATAGGTCAGCAGCTCTCTTCCTTCGCGGGTCAATCTGACTTCGCGGGTCAATCGCTCAAAAAGCGATAGACCGAGAAACGCTTCAAGCTTTCTGATATGCGAGCTGACGGCCGCTTGCGAAATATTCATTGCTTTCGCTGCTTCCTTAAAGCTCATTAAGTTTGCGGCGTGCCGGAACACCTGCAAAGCCCGCAGTGGTGGCATAGCTTGCATAGACTTGCGCCCTTTTCTAATCGCTACACATAATTTTAACTTAAGTATAAGCCTATATTAACCGTTTGTTCAGAAAGGCCCGCATTGAGAATAATAAACCCTAACTCACAGCACGGGGTCATGCAGATGGGAGCGCTAGCAAGTTCAAGAAAAGACGAGCAAAGCATCGAAAAACAAAGAATCGATCACTCCAGCAACCTGAGAATAAATCTTACCGCCAGGCTTGAAAGATGGCTGATCAATTGGCGCACGCGACGCCAGCTCGCGAGCATGCCGGATTTCATGCTAAAGGATATTGGCATCTCGAGATCTCAGGCCGAGCAGGAGCACAAGAAACCTTTCTGGAAGGACTGAACAGGTCGTGTATGAACCGAACCTCCCGCCGCGGCCATAACGAAAGCTCGGTAGTAAAGGCATGTGCTCAAGTCCGGCAACATATACTTTGTTGAGCCCTGTCACATTTAATGTTCTACCTATGGAATCACTCAACGGACTTCCCGGAGGTGCCCTTGTGATCCCATGAAGGCTGCTCTGAGCAGAAAATGTTCTCTCGCGTTTTAAAAGAAGGCGATTGCCTTAGTGATCCAGCGGGAACGATTAGGTGGGTGCGACTTTGGTTTACGAACGGTAAGCCAGACCCGCATTTCGAGCAGAATACCTTCGTAAACTCTCTCTCCGGATCATCGTAACGGATTAACTGGTCTTTACCGCTTAACCATAGGATATTGCCTGGATCGGTCAGCAAATTTGACGCGTGAGAAGAGCCCGTAATCTGCTGGCATTGCGTGCAATGGCAAATAACAAGCTTGGTAAAGTTGTCTTCAACCATGTACGCGACAGTTCCACAAAGGCAGCCACCTTTCAATTTAGTTGTCATAATTCAACCCATTAGCTCCGAAAAATGGCACGGAGTATTAGAAAAAGGAGCTGGCAAAAGATACCGAATGCCAACGCAGAGCTATGTTGCGATACCTCCTCCCTTGTAATGAGTGTAGATAAGCAGGCCAAGGAAATCGATGAAGTGCGCGGCAAGCAGCGGAACATCAACTTTCGCCATGGCCTGATTATTGACTGCGCCGATCACGCACAGCCGCAACCTATGAAGAAACCGTCTTGAGCGAGACAACCGGCGTAAACCCTCCATAGATCATGCGTTTGCCGTCGAAGGGCATGGGGTTCGTTTCGGGGTTCATGCGTGGATCGGTTTTCATCAGCTCATCAAAGCGCTTCATGGCGTCATCACGCGTCGCCTTGTCTGGCCACTCGATCCAGGAAAAAATCACCGCTTCTCCCTGCTGCGCCTGTACGGCCCGACGGAAGTCAGTCGTCTCGCCGTCAGGAACATCGTCGCCCCAACATTCGAGAACACGGATGGCGCCCGGTTCCATGAACACCTGGTCGGCCTTTCTGGCATGGTCAATAAACGCTTGCCGGTTATCTTCGGGACAAGCGATCACGAAACCGTCGATGTAGCTCATTTTTGCTTCCCTTTCTCATTGGATTTCAGGTCACGGTAACTTGGTACCACATTTGTGAAGCCGGCTATGTACAGATTCCAGCTTCGTACCTGTTAGACGAACAACAAGAGAAGTTTTCGACATAGGGAAAGTGACGGCTCAGGTTAGTCGCGTAAAAACGGGTTACTGGAGCGCGTCTGCTACCGCCTCCAGAAAACCTCTCATATCCACTACCCTCTCAGATTCCGGATCAACGGTCTTGCCCTTGAGGTCAGCGGTGACAATTCCGCTGTCAACGGTGTCGGTCAATGCTGCCTTGAGGTTGACGGCGTATTTGGTGAGAGGCGTGTTTCCTTCGCGGTTACCCAGGGTTTCCAGAGCATTAGCGAGGGCGAAGATCAGGGCGGAGGGGTTAAAGTGGGCTTCTTGACCGTCACTCTCCAGGTATTTCAGATACAGGTCGTGGGCGGTGCCATGGGGCGCCTCGAAGAGCATGGTGCCGTCTTTGCTCTCGATGATAGAGCTGGCAGTGGCCAGGCTGCCGCCGAGGGCAGCGGAGATGTCGGAGAAGATGTCGCCGTCCAGGTTCTGCGAGGGATAGAGAGCGTTTCTCGGGGGATCGGTGATCATTTTTTTGAGCTGGCTCGAGGGCCGCATGATCATGAAGGACGGCGGTGGCGTGTCCTCCCGCGCCAGTTCCCGACGCACTTCGGTGATAACGTTGCTGAAGACTTCGTCGTATTCCATGTACTCGCGCTTGAGGCCGAAGTAGACCTCTTTGTCCTTGCGAGAGGCGTCACGGAAAACCTGGGCCACCCAATCCTTGATGGCCTCGTGGTCGTTGGACATGAGCAGTATTGGGTCGCCCTTACTGATGCTGCGGGCATGTTTTTCTTCACCGTCAACGATCACCTTGAGGATGCCGTCTTCTTGCGCCGGCATGTTGAAGCTACCGTACTGGTCGCCGCCGCCGGCACTCATGCGGGAGATGGAAACATGGGCACTGCGGCTGGGAATGCCGAACTTCCGCAGCTGGTTGACCAGTTTGAACAGCTTGCGCCCGGTGGTGTTGTCGGGCACGCCCCAAAGCGCTCGCTGTGGTGGATTGGAGACTATTCGCGCAGCCTGGGCGTCTATGAGTTCGTAGTAGTAGCCCAGCCCCAGATCCTTGATCTGCTGGCTGTAGTTGCTGTGGTAGATATCTTCAATCACCGTGCGCATGGCGCCGTCATAACCGGGGATAACGGTGTCTTTCAGGCCCAGGTAGACGTCCCGTTTCTCGTCAATGGCGCGCTGGAAAAAGCGGTGTGCCCAGGCTTTGACGTCTTCCATGTCGTTGGTGGCCAGCAGCCAGGGATCTCCCTTTCGCACCTCCCGGCGGTGCAATTCCACCGGGTCGCCGCTGCTGCCTACAAACATCAGCTTGACCACGCCCGTGGCCTGGGAGAGCTGGTTGAAGCTGTTTTTGATGCCACCGAACTCCATGGTGTCCACTTCAATGTCGCGGCCGATCCAGTCAGGCCGGCTGATTTTCAGGTTGCGAAACTGGATGTCCTCACGAGTAATGTTGCCGCTGATGCCCTTGCGGATGGCACCGTTCGGGGATTTGATAGCCAGTGGATCGAGATTGCCGGAGTCCACGTTTGGGTGCTTGCGGAGCAGCTCTTCCAGTTGCTGCCGGTTGACGGTCATACCGGCGTTCTTCACCCCTACGCCATGGCGTTGAAGGGCGTCGATAGCGTCAATCACCACCTGGCCATTGGTCAGCATGCGGTGTTCCGCAGACAGGTCAACTTCCTCGAGCTGGATGTTCAGGTGCGCGGTAACGAATTTTTCGAGAATCTGCTCGAAAGCAACCTGCGCCATTTCATCACCGTGGAGGATGACAAGAGGCGAAGTCACATTGATCCGGCTGTCCATATATTGCTCCCCACCGTATTGGCTTTGTCGATAATGTAGGCCGACCTCACTGCATTTTGGGCTGAATAATCCCCAACTGTTTGTTGGCGGCATCGCGAATTTCCCGGTAACGGTCGGGATGATTGATCAACGTATCCAGATTGTCCTCGGGGAAAATCATGTTCCTCTTTGCTTTGGCATCTTCGGTAGAAAATACAGACGGTATCAATTGTTCCAGACAGCGCAACATCACCTCGGGCGATACCGACGCTCCAGGCGATGCTCCCAGCAACGTCCCGTAGGTCTTGTCCTTGGACACAAGGATTTCTGTGCCCATCTGCAAATCACCGTCTTTGATGATTTGCACTCGCTGGCCAGCTTGAATCGGTTTCCAGTCAAACCTTTTGCCCATGCCCGGAGCAAAACTTTCAAGCTCCTCAAACATGCTCTTTTCGCCTTTTAAGGTCTCCGAGATCAGATATTTAACCAAGGGGAAATTCTCTACGGCAACATTCAGCAAGCCCGGAATATCATGCAGGCGAATGGATTTGAGGTAGTCGAAAAACCCCCGATCTCTCTCAAGACGAAGCTTGAATGAGGCGAAAGGGCCGAACAACAGGTAGTGCTTTCCGTCAATCACCCGCAAATCCAGATGCGGTACGGACATAGGAGGCGCGCCCACTTCCGCTTTGCCATAGGTTTTAGCGCGGTAGTATCCGGCTTGTTCTTCGCTGATCGGCGCCATAAGAAAACGCCCACCAACGGGAAAGCCGGCGAAGCGGTTTCGAAACGGCAAGCGGCTTTTTTTCAGAAGGGGAAATGCACCCCCACCAGCACCCACAAAAAGCACATCCGCTTTGTACCGAACCGGACGCCCGTTGCATTCAGCCTCGATAACCCATTGCCCTGACGGGCTTCTGTGCACGCGCTTAACGTGGGTGCCATACTCAAATTTCACGCCCAGGTTCTGTCTGGCGTGGGCCGCCATTTGCTCTGTTAACGCACCAAAATTAACGTCCGTACCTGTTTCAATAACGGTAGCCGCCATTTTTTCATGGCGTGGGCGCTCGTCCATGGTGTAAGGAATCCAGCTCTTTATCTCATCAAAGTCTTCTGAGTAACGCATGTGCTCAAAGAAATGATGGGCAGACATTTCTTTGAACCGCAATCGCAGCTCCTCAATAGCGGATTCGGAAACGATGGTGCAGTGTCTGGTTTGATTGATAAATGTTTTCGGGTCCTTGATGGCGCCCTTCTCGATCAAATAAGCCCAGAACTGTTTGGCCACATTGAACTGGGCATGGATTTTGAAGGCTTTTTCAATCGAAACCACGTCCCCGTCCACGGGGGTATAATTGAGCTCACAGTTCGCTTCATGCCCTGTGCCGGCGTTCCAGAATGGGGACGAGTTTCCCGCCCCGGCGCTGTCCAGTCTCTCTAAAATAGTGATATCCATATCCGGAGCCAGCTCTTTTGCCAAAGTGGCAAAGGTGGTTCCCATAATTCCTGCGCCTATGATAACTACGTTCATAAAGTCTACTCTTCGCTGTTGCCGGTCAACTCATCCACAGCCGCGGCATCGATGATCGCATCCAGGCCACCCCAACTCTGGCGCAGGAAGTTCACGAGTTCAGCAATTTCCGCACTGCTTAGCTTGTCGGCGAAACCAGGCATGGCCTGCATGCGTTCGAAGCCATTGAATTTCTGCGCATCAATACCGTCGTGAATTACCTTTACAAGGTTGCGGGGGTGGTCCAGACGCAAAGTGGTATTCCCCTTCATCGCAACCGCCACATGGGGCACACCCTGGCCTTGTGCTCCATGGCAACCGGCGCAGACATTGAGGTAATGGCGGCGGCCAGGGCTGTCGGCGCTTGCACTGTGCTCTGCATCGACGACCCGGGCGTCCGGCGGGTCCTCGCCCATCAGGTAAACACTCATGGCCTTCAAGTCCTCATCACGAAGATAACGGGTGCTGTGATGGAATACGAGGTACATCTCATTGAACATGGATCCCTGATCGCTAATGCCTTCACGGAGGAAGGTTTGCAAGGCGGTGGGTGTCCAGCCGCGGGCGGCGAGTTTGTCTGGTGTCAGACTTGGAGCCTCATAGCCCGCAATAACGCTGCCTTGAAGGTGCTGCTCGGTGTCGACGGCACCCAGGGCATTGCGCGGTGTATGACATTCCCCACAATGTCCCAGGACATCCACCATATAACGCCCCCGCTGCCATTCGTCGGATTGGTCCTCGGCGTTGTTGGGGGTTTCGCCAGCGAACATCAGGTTCCAGAAATTAAGTGTCCAGCGCATGCTGAATGGCCAACTGAGATCTGTTTCCGGCGCCTCGATGTTCACCGGTTTGAGACTCATCAGGTAGGCATACATGGCATCGGAATCCTGGCGCGGAATGCTGTGGTAGGCCGTGTACGGCATCGCCGGATAGAGCTGAGTGCCATCTGGCAGTTCGCCTTCAGTCAGCACGTGGTAGAACTCATCGGTACTGTAAGCACCGATGCCGTATTCCTTGTCCGGGGTGATGTTGGTGCCGTATACAATGCCAAAGGGTGTTTCCATCGGGCGCCCGCCTGCGTACGGCGTGCCACCTTCCTGAGTATGGCAGGCGGCACAGTCAGCGGCGCGGACCAGATACCGCCCCTGCTCCAGGGTGCTGTTATCTGCAGATGCACTCCAGGCATTGGTGGTGTTCATGCCCAGCGCGACGGCCATTACGAGGATGCTGCGACTATTCATAATCAGCTCGCCTCTTTGGTGGTGCCCGGTGTCTTCAAAACGGCATCGCGAACGGCTTCGAAATAACGCACATAGCCGGTACAACGACAGATGTGGGATTCCAGTGCCTCGCTGATAGTGCCCTCAAGCTGAGAGCGCGCGATCGGCTTCCGCTGCAGGCGCTCCACCAGAACGGTGGCGGCATTGACGAAGCCCGGCGCGCAATAGCTGCACTGAAATGAGAAGTGCTCCAGGAATTGCTGCTGCACTGTGGATAGGGCATCAATATGGCCCTCTTCGTCCCGCTGCGCATGCCCCTCAACCGTGCGGATCTTCTTACCGTCAAAGTAGTGGGCACCGGTGATGCAGGTGCGCACTTCCTCGCTACTGCCGTCGGGCTTGTCTACGATCACTGTGCAGGCGCGACACATGCCCCGACCACATCCAAACCGGGTACCTGTGAGGTTGCGATATTCGTGCAGGTAGTCAAGCATCATCAGCTCTTCGGGAATATCCTCGATTGGCTGGGCTTCGCCGTTAATGGTGACCTTCAGCGGCCGTGTAGGGATGACGGCGGCCTTGGACAGCTCCGTTGTCATAAAACCTCCCTGATCTTGTCTGGTGTGATGGGCAGGCTTCGGAAATGGTGACCGATGGCATGTGCGATGCCGTTTCCGATAGCGCCGACGATGGGAATCATCACGACTTCTGCAATGCCTTTCGGTGGATCGGTTCGCGACAGCGGTGGCAGGATTTCTGAGGTTTGCTGCCATACAGCGACTTCACTGGCCCGGGGGACGTGGTAGCGATTGATATTCCAGGTGCCGTTGCCGGGACCGTCTTCGTAAAGAGGCATCTCTTCATAAAGCGCATGGCCGATACCCATGGCGATACCGCCCTGAATCTGACCGGATACCAGTTGCTCTACAAGCGTGTTACCACATTCGAGAAACGTGTGATGGTTCAGCACAGAGACTTTGCCGGTGCCGGTATGCACCGCCAACTCCACCAGAGTGCCGCAGCCACTGTAGTATGTGACACCAGCATTATTTCGCTGGGTCGGTGGGATATAAGGGTTCTTGCGGGTCAGCAGGTGATAACCACGCTTGCTGGTCATCAGAGCCTTCTGTGCCTCGGAAGCACCAATGCCATACTGGACGGCAAGTCCGTCCAGAGGCAGGTTCTCGGACCGACCATTAATCTCATAGTCCGCCCTGGACCATTCCCAGCGATTAAAGGCGTGGCTGATGACACCGGTTATCAGGCCCATCTCGTGGGCACGTTTGGCAAGAAACTCCAGAGACAGCGGTTCCATGCCCCGGGCCGTCAAGTGGCCGGCCTCCCAGCGGGCGTTTTCCTCACGTACCACATAGGGCGCCGACTGGCCGCCACCGATCCCGCGCTGCCAGAATTCCTGGGCGGCGGGCCAGAGGCCGTGACGGAAGATGATCCGGGCCGCCTCCAGGGTGGGAAACGAAAAATAGTACGCTGAATTGCTGGCACTGGAAGCCTGCAGGAGCAGCGGTGTCCAGCGCGGGTCCTTTATGGACTTGTTCTGTTCCTCCTGAGAGATGAAGTAAGGGCTGGTGGTCTCGTACATCTGCATGTCGTCCCACTCCATCTCCGCCGTACGTACCTGGTCGGCGGCACGACCCAGCCAGGCGGCGACTACGGCGGCCTGACCGGTGGAGTAACCAGTGCCCATTTCAGCACCGGTATTACGCACTTCGATACGGCCCTCTGGCGTCAGGCGAACTTCGGAGAAGGCGGATTCAGCGCCATGACCAAAGTCTTTCTGCACACACGCAAACCCGACGCCGTAACGCTCTTCCGGATGAGCGGTTTCGTAAGCCTGTTTTCGTGTCTCACGCTCGGTCCAGATAGAGTGATTCCTGGCTTTGTGCAGAATTTCTTCGTTTCGAAGATGGCCCGCTGGAATCGCACCCTGTGTATTCTTCATGCCACTTTTGAACACGTTGCGAAGGCGCAGATCGATAGGATCCATGTTCAGCTGACCGGCAATCTCATCCACCATCAGTTCCGTGGCAGACATGGTCTGTAAGGTGCCGTAGCCCCGGAACGAACCAGCTTCGGGCATCCGCGAGTAAATCGCCGTGGCGGTCAGGTCACTGTTGGGCATGTAATAAATCGATTGGGCGGCCGTGGCGCCAACGAAAGCTACAGAGTTGGAGAAGTTGGCGCGACCACCACCGTTAGCGGTCAGGTCCTGTTTGAAAACCTGGAACTTGCCGGTCTCCCGATCCACTGCCAGGCGGTTCTTCATGGTGAAGGGGTGGCGTTTCATTGTGGCCTGGAACTGCTCGAAGCGGTCGTTGGCCAGTCGCACAGGCTTGCCGTCTGCGTATAGTGCGGCGATCAACCCGTAATACGGGAAGATGGTGGCATCCTTGGACCCATAGCCCACGGTGTAGGCCGGATGTAGAAAGAAACGCCTGCTCTGAAAGGAACTATTGGACAGAATTTCCGGCATCCAGTTGACAATCTCCTGGGGCGACTGGGTGCCACAGACCACATGCATATCGCCCTTGCTCTGGTCGAACCAGCAGTTGGCATTATCCGCCTCCATCGCGAAATGATCCGTGTACTGGGAGTTATATTCGCCTTCGAACACCAGCCAGTCGTCAGGCGCATTGGCCAGTTTGTCCTGCAGTTGCTGAGCGTAAAACATCGCCTTCTCGGTGTTTTTGCCGTTCTCCAGTGCTTCAGGCCATACCGGATGACGCTTGCGGAAGTCCGGATAGAGCACGGTCTCCTGCAGAGCGGAGAAGGTGTCTTCTGCGAAGGGCGTCTCGCCACCCACGCGGATGTAGCGGAAGGCACCGTAGGGTGGCTTTTCCGGCAGAGGTGTCTGCTCGCCGTAAGTGACCACATCATCGGCGAAGCGGATGCGGCTCTTGGCCAGCCGGTAACGTGCGAAGTCGTGATAGATCAGCATTGCCACGGGGTAGCCCAGATAAGCTGCCGTGTCGCCTTTGGCCAGAAAGAAGTCGGGGCCGAAGAAACGAGGCACTTCGATTTTGTCCCGTTTCATGTCTTCTGCGGTGACAAGTTGATCCGGCATCAACCCGGCCTGCTCAAGGCGGCTCAGGTTGATACCCTTGAGGCTATGATCACATCGGGTCGCACGGATGATGAAGGCGTGAGATTGTTGATCCGGCCAGTGGGGCATGTCTTTTGCCCGGATATCACGGGCGAAGACCTTGCTGCCCGTCACCTTGGCGATGCCGTCAAGACGAAAGCGCATTTTGCCTTCCGCAAGCTGCCAAGCCTCATTGGTTGGTGACAGCACCCGATCTTCGAAGAGAGCGCCAAAGGCATCGCTGCCCAAGGGCGCGAGGTAGGCAGTAACACCTGCTACAGCACTTCCCTTAAGAAAGGAGCGCCTGGATAGGGACGGTCTGGACATGCCGGGATCCTTCATCCGTGCGAATTACTGTACCTCACTATAGATAAAACCCTGCGAATTGCATAATGAACGCCAGTCCTACAAGCCTTCTTCATAACCGGCAGCCCAGCTTGCGCGGCCCAGCTCTGTAGCTCGTATAACCTCTGTTTCGGGGACTGCGGACATGTCCCCCACTTCTCTGGAATCGTAATGAAAAACACACAAGCGTGATGCAAACTCCGCGAACGGCAGCGATGCTTCGCCATGCCGTTCTCCATAACTCTGAGTTGAGCAGTGAATACCCTGGCCCCAATCCTGGCCGCTATCGTTGTTGGGGTTGTAAAAGTAGATGCGCATCTCGCCAAGGCGGTCAAGGCCCACGCGTCTGACTGTTATCGCATGGCGCCCAACCATGCGTCCTCCACTGTCGGTGGCTACGATGCCCGCGGGTTGTGGGTGAATTACAGGTATGCTGCCGTTGTAATACGGGTGATAACAGGCGTAAAAATGGCGAATAAAGTGCCCATAGTCCTCAATCATCCCGGTTTCCTGACTAATTGCGCTGAGAAATGCGTGCCCTACCCACCAGCCATACATCTCAGGGTTGATCCAGCGGTGCAAATCATCGTCACGTTCGCCGCACAAGCGCCCCATTTCTGCATAAATACGATCGAGGTGAGGCACCAAGATCAATGAAACCGGATCCACATCGGTGGGAGGTTCTTTCGCAAGGCCTGGCTCCAGATGTTGTGAGGTAATTTGCTGACCTTCGAACCGCATGATGACATCGTCATCGCGGGCAGCCCACGCCACCAACTGCAACAGATAATCGGCGTCGTTAAAAGCCCACATGGAAAGCCCGATAACGGACTGACAGGTCGGGTTATTGCCTTGGCCAACACCATTAGGCTGCCCCAGAAGGCTCATGACACCGGCGAGTAAATAAACCCGTGGAGGATGCGCATCGCCGAAAGCCTCTGTCAGCGTATTGCAGGCTGTCTCACACAACGTCAGCTCGATTTGCCGCCACAGGCCTGAAGCCACAGCCGGCGTGAACAGGCCTCCGCGCTCAAGAAACATTGCCAGCCCGTACACCGCCTGACTGGTTTCCGGGTGTACGGCGTCGTCGATCAGTTTGTGAACAATCTCTTGATAACATTGAAAAACATCGTTGCCGGTGATGCTCAGGCCCAATGCCAAAGGTATAAGGTCGTCCTGATGCCCGCGCAGGTGGTGCAACAGCATGGGGTGGTATGGAGAAACCATGCCAGTCTCGTCCATGGCCACCGCAAAACTAACGGCCTCTTCAGTGAGTGCTGTTTTATCCATCGCAACCAGGCGTTCACCGTATACCGCTAAACCCGGATCATCACGGCAGCCTTTCGTTGGGCCGTAGAGAGCGCTGACAAGGCGCGCGGCCCTGTGCATACCCTCGGTCTCGATTTCAGGGTCAAACAGGCATTTGGCTATCTGGCCAACCATCTGTTTGATACTGCCTGTTTGTATCGGGCGCTGGGCCAGCAAGCGACGCACTTCATCAACCAGGCTATCGAGAATGCTTTCATAGCCAAGCCTACCGAGCAGGTACTGGTAGAGTGAATTGACAATCTGCCCTAACCCTTCCGGCCGTTCCCGATCGGCCTCGCTCATCTGGCCGGACAGCAGATCCAGATTCAATGCCGTTACCTGAGTCAAAAAGTGTCGGGCCTGCTCTGCGGAAATTCCGGGGTGGCGATAATCACCCATAGCTACAGCCAGCAGGCGAAGCTCACTCAAGGCTTCAATGGCGGTATAGTCTGGCGCTCCCTGGCGTAGGGTTCGTACGGCAATCGCGGGCCTCAGAATGGCTGGCTTGCCCCAATCACCATTGGTAAACACGCCCTTTGCTTCAATCTCTGATACCCGAGCGTACAACGCGTCCAGTCCGTCAGGAGTTGCCATAACGCAAAGTGCCGCCTTCAATACCTCCCTGTTAGGCGCCATGGGAGCAGTTTTGCGGGCAAGCGCAAGCTGCTCCAAAGCCTCGTCAAATCTTGCAACAACAGCGTTGTTATCTGGACTGGAACCGGGATCCGCCATAGTGTTTTCCTTAAAATGTTCGATACGCAATTCAGTATCGCCAAAGATGCTCTCAAGGCGTTTTGGAAGCAAACTTTCCGCGGGTTTCGTTTCAAATTGTAACCAATGGGACTATATTGAAACGTGCAGCACGACAAATCGCTCAGTTTACTTGGTGCGTTCGTCAGCGCCTTGTCTGAGTTCATCAGCAAGGAGAACAGTGAATGTCGATAACACCAGAAGAACAGTTGCCCAGCGATGTGTCCGCCTGGCTTGATCCGGAAATGGACTCTGTTAAAGGAACCGAGACCCCAAAGGATCCAGACAAAGGCTACATTGCTCTACTCGGCTGGAGTGTTAACGCCATTAAGGCAGCACAGAAGTTTGACCGTCGCTACATTGTGGTTGCTCCGGACTGGGCTGCGGATTTTTGTACCGCAAACAAGATCCCTTTTATTCCCTGGGATTTTCTCCGCTTGAATGATCGGTCCTTCGAGATTGCGCAAAAGCTGAAGGCGGAAGGCGTGGATGTAGCGATTCCGCTATTCGAGGAAACCGTAGAGTGGTCAGGGGCTATCAACTCCGTCCTCCTCGACAGCCCGCGTATGTTCGGGCAGTCTATTCTTTTCCGCGACAAGGCGTTGATGAAGCGCCGTGCCCAGCTCGGCGGTATTCGCGTCGGGATCTTTGAGGAAGCTCACGAAAAAGATGACATCGTCCGCTTCATGAAGCGAGTCAACCAGACTCTGCTCAAGCTGGATGGTGACCCCGATGACCCGATTCACGTCAAGGCGTTCGACAAGGCTGGTTGCCTCGGCCACCGGATGATTCGCAAAATCGAGGAAATCGACTCAATTCCGGCCGAAGAATACCCCCTGCTAATGGAAAGCCACCTGGATGGCTGGGAGTTTGCGGTCGAGGCCTGGATCCACGATGGGAAAATCAAGTTCCTCAATATTTCTGAATACGTAACGCTGGGCTATTCGGTATTCGTGCCCGCGACGGAACAACTTGAGAGCTGGCGTAATGCGATCACCAAGCAGATCGAGTTGCTGATCAAAACCTTCGAAATCAAGTTCGGGTTGATTCACCCTGAGTACTTTGTCACGGCGGATGGCGAAATGTACTTTGGCGAGGTTGCGTACCGCCCACCAGGGTTCAAGGCGTTTGAGCTTATCGAGAGAGCCTACGGGTTCAGTGCGTATCAAGCCTCAATGCTGGTGTTTGATCCGAAAAGCACCAAAGAGGAAGTTGATGCCTTCTTCCCACGCGAAGTGGTCGACGCGAAGGGCTATGCTGGCTGCTTCGGTGTGTATCCAAGGCGTCGGGTGGTCAGCAAGTTGGAGATGCCGAGCGAAACAGTTGACCACCCCTACTTCGAGTCCCACGAGTTGGTTGCACCGACAGAAGAGACAGTTCCTGACCGGTCCGCCTTCGGAACACATTGGGGTCTGATATTCTTCTTTGGGGACGATCCCATCAAGATGCGGGACTTGCTGAAAGCTCAGGAAGAGCTGGACTTCTACGTTTAGAGGCCAGTAAAGGCTGTTCACTACAGTAATGACGTCCATGATTCTAGCCATACAAACGCCAGAATCATGGACGTTTTTTTGACACCCTCAGAAATTGTTTAAGCGGGTGCCGGCGCTTTATTCTTCCTGTAGTGTTTTTCCATTCCGTCAAGAATGTTGCGGAGCAATTGGTCCAGGCATTCCCGATAGTTTTTATGGTCCGGGCGCCGAAACAGAGCGCTCAGTTCATGCTTACTCATGGTGAACTCGTTCAGTGCAAGTATCTCCAGCAAATCATTTGCTTGCAGGTTTAACGCTATTTTCAGTTTCCGCAGAATCATGTTATTGCTGAGAACACGCTCAGGCTCAGGTGGCTCGTCACTTTGGCCCCCCCTGTTTTTGATGATCAGTCCATTCAGAAAGCGGGCTAGCTTCTCATCTTCACACAAAACAAATCCCGGCTCGTCTTCGCGTGCCAACCAGGCAGCCAGTTCAGGTTTGCTGGCTTCACACCCGCCCAGCTTGAATATCGAAATCATCAGCTGATCGCTAAAATCAAAGATATAACGTACTCGGCGCAAGATATCGTTATTGTTGATAATCAGGCCTCCTTTGCAGGCGGGTTTTCACCGGCAGCAATGGCTTTCGGTGTGATCTCCACGTAAATGGTCTTGATGTTGTTTTCAACAAGCTCATCGATGTACTTCGTTAACGATGGCAGATCTACCTGCACCGCGGTCTCTTCCGATTGCCCGAATTTGCAATCGAAGCCCCAGTATTTAGCACCAGATGGCAGAGGTTTTTTGCGTTCGTTTTTCAGGAATTTTTTGATGTCGTGCTTCACCGAATCGACGAGACGCGGCACTTTGATTTTAGGGTGGTCTAACTTATAGGTCTTTTTCATTGCGATCCTACCAGGATGGAGTGCCACTGCACGCCGGAGAACATCTAATGGCACGCGGTGTGAATTTACTGGAGGATTCTACCATTATTCGCGGGGCTACTGGGGCGCGAGAATTCCAGAGTTGAGGCCAGGCAGACTTCGACATGAAGCTACCAAACATTTCTATACGCTATCGAACTTTGACAATTTTTTGATGTTTTCCTGACCCGTCGCTGACACGCCCTCCTCTACTCTGCACTTCCATCGACTTTTCCAAATGCGAGTGCAGACGTGCCTACACCCCTTTCTTTCAAAAATCTCTCTCTACCTGAACGTGTGTATCGAGGGTTCCGCTGGGCCGGCGCCTACGCTCCGATATTGATGTTGTTTTTCACGATCCTTCTCATCGGCAGCCTGTCCAGAACACTGCTGGTGACATGGCAGTTTGATCGGGTTGCGGAAACGTCAGTGTGGCCTGGCATCTTTCTCCATGGGCTACGAGCAGATCTGATCATGGCTGGCATGGCAGTGGCTCCTTTGCTTTTGCTCCTGCCGATTCTGGGCCATCGTTTCAGCTGGGCGGTCTGGAGGCGGGTGACTGGCCTCTGGGCGACGATTGCCGTTTTCACATTCCTCTTTATGGAGCTTTCCACGCCGACGTTTGTTGCCGAGTACGATACCCGGCCCAACCGACTGTTTATCGAATATCTTAACTATCCCAAAGAAGTGCTGAGCATGCTTTGGGAGGGCTATCTGCCTACCGTAGCCATTGGGATTTTTCTTTGCGTTTCACTGACCATTCTGTTCGCCTGGCTAATGCGCCCGTGGGCACGGGAGACCTTTACCGGCAACTATCGTAAAGCGATTCTGGTATGGCCCATCGTGGCTCTTGCTGTGTTTATGAGCGTGCGTTCCACCACCGGCCATCGCCCCGCCAATCCCGCGATGTTTGCACTGACCTCCGACGCGCTCGTGAACTCATTGATTATCAACTCTACCTGGTCTGTGGCGTTTGCAATCTACAACCTCAAGCACGAAGAGGATGCGAGTGACAGCTACGGCCAGATGGAAATATCCGAAATACTGGACGAAGTCAGAAGCACGCCATGGCTCAGTGGTAGTGAATTCAGCTCCAGGCAGTTTCCGACGCTGCACCATCAAAACCCTGTGCAAAAACGACTGCGTCCTCTTAATCTGGTAATCGTTCTGGAGGAAAGTCTGGGCGCAACCTTTGTTGAATCCTTGGGTGGCACTCCGGTTACACCGCGACTGGAAGCTTTGAAGGACTCTGGCTGGTGGTTTGAGAATCTGTATGCAACGGGTACAAGATCAGTTCGGGGTATCGAGGCTGTGGTTTCCGGGTTCCTGCCATCTCCTGCTCGCAGTGTGGTTAAACTATCACTGTCCCAAACCGGGTTTTTCACACTGGCTGACCTGTTAAAGCACCAAGGCTACAACACAGGTTTTATCTATGGTGGGGAAGCGCATTTTGACAATATGCGCAGTTTTTTCTCGGGCAATGGCTTTGACAGTATCCTGGATCAACAGAACTACGCCGATCCCGTTTTTACCGGTAGCTGGGGTGTCAGCGATGAAGACCTGTTCGCAAAAACCCACCAAGACCTCAAAAAACTTCATGCTGGTGGAGAACCCTTTTTCCGCCTGGTGTTCTCCTCTTCCAATCACACGCCGTTCGAATACCCGGATAATCGGATCGAGCCGTACGACGAAGAGAAAAACACCGTCAATAATGCCGTCAAATACGCGGATCATGCTTTGGGTGACTTCATAGGCACTGCTCGGAACAGTGACTATTGGAAGGATACTCTGTTTTTGATTGTGGCCGATCACGACGCCAGGGTTTGGGGGGACGAGTTGGTTCCCATCAAGAATTTTCAGATTCCGGGGCTGATACTCGGAGCGGATATGGAAGGCCGGCGCATTGAAACAATTACAAGCCAGATTGATCTTGCACCGACTCTGCTTTCACTCATGGGTATTGCCAGCGAGCACCCCATGGTTGGCCGTGACCTGGTGAAGTTTCCGGACGCACCCGGCCGGGCGATTATGCAGTTCAACGATTGCTATGCCTGGATGGATGACGACTTCAACGTGACCGTATTGCGTCCCGATCAGGAGCCATTGGCAGGAAAATATTCACGCCAGGCAGGGCGAACTCAATACCTGGCGGGTGCACCGGAAGAAACAGCCACAAGAAAGGCTCTGGCCCATGCCCTCCTTCCGCTGAAACTGTATCAGACACAAGCCTACGGGTTGCCTGATTCAAATGATCAGCCAAGGTTATGAACATGGATCAGAAACTCAGTACCTTCGTTGTCTGATTGCGCAATCTCGAGATCCCAGCCCAGTCGTTCGCAAACTAACCGGACGATCAGCAACCCAAAGGTGGCGTTACTCATCTCTCCAGCCTTTGGGTTGATGGCGGTGGGTGCTCCACTAGCGCTCAGGTGCTCGGCTACATTGATTGGAAGCCCGGAGCCAAAGTCTCGCACAGAGATCCGGTTTTCGATCATTCGAACTTCTACTTCAGCACGAGTGTGGCGAAGCGCATTTTGCAACAAATTGCGCATCAACATGCGTACCAAAGCGGGATGGGTTGTGACTCTCATCCCCGGGCTATTGTTGTAAACCGTGATTCGTCCGGCATGATCCGGATGTCCATGCTCGAGATCATCAATCGTGTTCTGGACGACCTCTTGCAGCACAATGGTTCTCGCGTCGCTCTCAGACGCTTCACTGCGGGCAAGTTCAAGCAGTACCTCCGTATCGTCGCGCATGGTTTGCATGGCCCGGCGAATACGAGCGAGGGTTTTCTGATCCGCTGTCGACAAACTTTGTCGGCGTTCCAACACATTCAGGGCGCCACTCATCACCGCTAACGGCGTGCGAAGCTCATGGCTGGCGAGTTTAACAAACGATTTCTCCCGTTCAATGTGATGTTCCAGCGCTGACAGAAACCGGTTAAACGCGTCGGCAATGTCGCAAAACTCCTGATCACGGTAGCCCGTATCAATTTGCCGCATGGACGATCCGGGGCTCGTGTTCATGACCTCATGGGTTAGCTTCCTGAAGGGCCGCACCAGGTATTGGGCGCCTGTTCGGGCAATAAAAAAGCCGACGAGGAGCATGAAGCCCGCCACGCCCACCAGAGCCAACTGCACCAGGGACTCACGGTTTTCCATGATAGTAATATCCTGAGCCAGGAACAGCTTGCCATCTGGTTGCTTCAGCTTCTCACCGACTATCAGCAGCGTTGTCTCACCTATCTCGATTTCCTGGGAAAATGGCAGCGAGCGGCTACGGAAATATTCCGGCAATACAAGCTCTGCCTCACCTTCCGGCAGAAAAACGGCCTCCAACTGAGCCGTTTTTATGGGTTGAAAAGTCCCTTCTTGAAGTTGCTCTGTGAAAAACTTGGCGTCCGCCTGTAGTTCAAGGCCCAGAATAGTGTCCTCAACGTCGTTGACGAACAGTTCTACAATAAACATGGAGGTGGCCGTGGTGGCCGCAATCAGGAAAAACAGGGTTCGGGCCAGGCGCTTGGTTAATGATGATTTCATGAGGCGTCGGTGTTTCCTTTCGCAGGAACCTCCAAACTGTATCCTCGACCGTGGATTGTTTTTACCAACCCACTGCCCAGTCCGGCCTGCAGCGATTTTCGGAGTGTGTAAATATGAGTGCGAAGGCTATTGCCTTCCGTTTCGCCGTGGCGAGCTCCCCATAGGGCATCACTGAGTGATTCATGGCTGAGAAAACTCGGATACGCTCGTACCAGCAATTCAAACAAGCGAGCCGGTGTGCCGGACAAAGCCGTTTTCAATCCGTTTAATTCTACTTCCAACGTACCCGGATCGAAGCGAATATCACCCGCTGACAGGACCCGTCGCTGTGGGGAATACCGCCGATGAAGAGCTTCAATCCGTAGCTGTAACTCACGCAGCTCAAACGGCTTCACAATGTAATCATCCGCACCGCAATCAAACCCTTTTTCCTTGTCGGACAAGCCACTCAGTGCCGTCATCAGAATAACGGGAGTCTGGCACTGCAGGTCATTACGTATACGTTTACAAATATCGTAGCCACTGACTCCAGGGAGCATCAGGTCGAGTACGATAACGTCATAGCTTTGCGTGGCCAGCAGATGCAATGCGGTCAAGCCATCCGCAGCGAAGTCCAATACGTAGCGATCTTCACCCAGAAATTCGAACAGGTTTTCCGCAAGATCTACCTGGTCTTCAACGATTAATAGCCTGAGCTGTAGTTGGTTAGATGTCACTCGAGCGAACTCCGTTGGCGTCAGACACCGGTTGCTGATCGCGCTGCAATCCGGCAATGACTAACAATTGATAGCGTCTATTTTCCATGACCTTTCGAGCGGAAGTAGCGAAGCCAGCCACTTTTTCGCCTGGCCAGGTTCTGGGAACCGCAACATACAAACGCTGATACGCCTCGGCCGTCTGCAAGTTGCTCAACCCGCTCTTTGTCATTTCCAGAGCGTTTCCGTCTGAGTAGAATCGGGCTGAAAACGGAAGGTCATCCAGATAGATCAACGGGCTGTCGTCGGCTGTCTTGGCCAACTGATAATAGCTTACCAGTTCTTTCTCTGTCTTTAGTGCCTGCCAACCCGTGGCGGAAAGACCTACGAACACGCTCAGTAAAACCGGGACCAACGCCACCAAACCGCCCCGTAACCGGGCCAACCGGAAAGACTGGCATTCCGACGCCCAACGGCCGACCAAAATAGCCGTAAACGGTAACGAGGGTAATACGTAAGTCCAGAGTGTATTACCTGCGAGCGTGAAAAACAGCATCGGTGCCAGCGCGCTGACCACTAAAAAGCTAACGCCCGGATTCGATATCGTCCTGCTAACGATGCCGCTTCTTTTCCCTCTGAACCATGCCGGCACCAGACTCACCAGCGCAACGACACCCCAGGGAAAAGAGGCCCACAACCAGAACATCCAGATCATGCCTTTGGGCTGATTGTGGGCGCTGCCGTAAAGATCGCCTGCCCAACCTGGGTCCAGGAACCGGCGAACATGCTCCCCTACAATAAAGTAATCCAGAAAGCCCGGTGTCTTGAGTTCCGCCAGTATGTACCAAGGACAGACCAGCAGCGCCGTCAACAGGGTTCCTCGCAACCAGGGCAACCGTCGCAGATTGTTCGTCGCGTCCCTCCATGAAACGAGTAACCACAGCACGATGGGAATCCCGACCAGGACTATGGCTAACGGCCCTTTGGACAGGAGTCCAATTACCAATCCAAGAAAAAAGAGCCACCGCCACAAGCCGCCCTCTCCTGCCATTACCAAGCAAAAGCTGACCAAAGTCAGGGTAGTGCCCAGTGCCAGAAAAGCGTCGGTCATCACGGCGCCAGCGCTAATATAGGTGAGTGCCATGGTTGCGAAAACCAGGCAACTCCATTGAGCCACCTGAACACTCCATAACTGCCGCGCCAATCGCCAGACCAGCCACACCATGGCGAGCGTTGCCAGCCAGGAGGGAAACCGCAACGAAAACTCCGAGACACCAAATACCTTGATGGCCGCCGCCTGGGCCCAGAACGACAAGGGTGGTTTACCCCAGAAAGGAACTCCGGGCTCAAACCACGGCGTAATCCAGTCACCGGTTTCCGCCATCAGGCGGGCAATTTCGGCATAGCGCGGCTCGGTGGTATCAGCAAATGGGAAAAGGGCCATACCGATAAAACGGCTAACCAGCACTGCAACGAGTATCAGCAGCCACACGTTAAACCGCTTTGACATGTCGCATCCCCGTTGTTTTACGTTTTGCCTGTTGGCGTGTGCCGTTCAGGTTTTCGATCACTTCTTCTGTCAGGTACACCGGGCGTTGTTTTGATTCCATGTAGGTCTTGCCGACGTATTCACCCACAATGCCCACACTCATCAGTTGAATACCGCCCAGAAAGCTGATGATGGCCACCAGCGATGGGTAACCATTGGTGGCATCGCCCAGCATTAACGCCTTGACCACAATCCACACCCCGAATACCGCACCCATGCTGGCGGCAATAAGCCCGATCATTGTCGCCCAACGCAACGGAGATACAGAAAACGATGTCAGCCCTTCCAGTGCCAGACCCACCAATCCGGGGTAATCCCATTTCGTTTCACCCGCCGCTCGGGGTTCACGATCGTATTGGATGACTTGGGTCGGCATACCGATCCAGGCAAACAAGCCTTTCATATAACGGTTGCGTTCTTTCAGCACCAACAGTGCGTTAACGGCTTTGCGGCTCATCAACCGAAAGTCACCGGTATCTACGGGAATATTCGTTCGGCTGGTTCGATTCAGCAGTCTGTAAAACAGATGCGCACTCCAGCGTTTGAAGGCGGTTTCGCCAGCCCGGGAACGACGCTGCATCAGGACAACGTCAACACCCGACTGCCAGCACTCGACCATGGCGGGAATATGCTCCGGCGGGTCTTGCAGATCTGCATCCAGCACGATCACCGCATCGCCCTTTGCGTGTTCCAGCCCTGCAGTCATCGCGGCTTCCTTGCCGAAATTACGACTCAGCTTGATTAATCGGATGCCGGGCGTTCGGTCAATAACACTGCGAATGTAATGGGCACTGCCGTCGTCACTGCCATCATCAATCAGCACGATTTCCCAATGCAGGTCCAAGGTGGCAAGCACAGGTAGAACCCGCTCAAAGAACAGCGGCAACATCGGGCGTTCGTTGTAGAGCGGCACCACCAGTGATAACAGCGTGTTATCAAACGGACCATCAAAAGGTACCACGGGGAATTCAACGCGTTTGTTCATGGAAAACCAGCCTCTGATAGACAATGTAATTCAGTGCAGCGACAAGCCCTGTGGTCACGACTTGTGACAGGGTTACAGGAAGTGCCAGGACGTTATTGAGCAGGAAGAAAAAGACGAGATTGCAGAACCAGGCGACAAAGCAGGAACCGACATAGCGCCACAAGGTGACCCTGTGAGGACCGGCATTGCGAAACGCCAGGCGCCGCTGGAGGCCGTAATTTAGCACCGCGCCAGACACGCTTCCGCTCGCGGTTGCCAGCACCGGCTCAAGCCCGACGCCGATCAGTGCTGCCATTACAAGCCAGTGGAACAGCGTAGCAAGCCCGCCGGCCGCGAAAAATCCCTGCAATTGGCGAGATAAGAATGTGTTCATGACCAAAACCACCACATTGGCGACTGAAAAAGTCGACCTGACATCGAGTGGGCATAATGGCCTACCCCGTGTCACGGCTTTGTGGAGGTTTCATCAGGAATATGTCAAAACTTGGCGGATTAGGGTCGGTTACAAAGTTTTCAATAACCTGCCGACCGAGTTCATTCAACTCACGTCGTAGACCACTACGCAACCACGCCAAATATTCGACCTACGCCAGCCGTAATTGCCATTGCGAGTGCGCCCCAAAATGTAACTCTGATTGCGCCGGCAGTAATCGAGGCCCCGCCAGCACTCGCAGCAATCACGCCCAGAAGCGCGAGGAAAAACAGGGAGGATGCTGCAACAACAGAAATAAGCTGGTTACCCGGTACAACCCACGCCGCCGCCAACGGAAGTGCGGCACCAATGGTAAAGGAGCCTGCCGATGAGAACGCCGCTTGAACGGGCTGGGCGCTAACACTTTCCGAGATGCCTATTTCATCCCTGGCGTGGGCGCCAAGTGCATCATGAGCCATTAACTGTTCGGCAACTTGCTTTGCCAGAGCCGACTCAAGCCCTCGGTGTTCATATATTAAAGCGAGTTCTTCTTTTTCGAACTCAAAATCCTGTTCCAATGATCTTTTTTCAATAGCCAGATCGGCTTTCTCAGTGTCGGACTGCGAGCTAACGGACACGTACTCCCCAGCCGCCATAGACATAGCGCCTGCTACCAAACCAGCAAGACCGGCCAGAAGAATGCCTTGATGAGTACTGCTAGCAGCAGCGACACCAATAATAAGACTTGCCGTAGAAACAATTCCGTCGTTTGCACCCAGTACCGCTGCACGTAACCAACCTACTCGATGTGATCGATGGATTTCACTATGGCTCATACGCTTCCCCAATCACCTTGTCGAAAAGGACATAATGATCTTCCAAGCTTCGCCTCGCCATATCAAGATCCATGGCTGCTACCGATTGCTTGACTCGGGGCCGAAAGAGGAGGTCTATTTCAGCGAAACTCAAAAACTTCCTGGTGAAAGCGTAATGAAATGGACTGTTGCTTCAGTGCGCTTCTCAGGGCTTTTGCCAGGCCTTGCGGCCCGCAAAACCAGACATCCACCCTGGAGTCATGGATTTGCAGTTTATTCGCGGTCAATCGCTGCCCCCGCAAACTGTCGTGGATGTACAGCGATACATCCGGGAGCTGCTCCGTAAGTTGTTGCAGGCGAGTCAGCATTGGATCATCTACGGCTCCGGCAGTGCAGTAATGCAGTTTGACCGCGGCATGTTTTTGGTCGGAATTGATCAGGCGGCTTTCCAGCGCCGCAAGAAACGGTGTAATCCCAATGCCGCCCGCCACCCATATTTGCTGGGCGTTTTTTCTGCCGTTGTCCGGATCAAAGCGACCATAAGGACCCTCCAGCGTAACGGTCTGGCCACTATGTAGCTTACGGGGGATCTTGCGGGTGAAGTCTCCCAGTGCCTTGATGTGAAAACTGAGCTGCCCGCTGTCGTTGTCAGCACCGGCCAGGCTGAAAGGATGCGCCCCTTCGATTCGGTCGAACGTCACCAGGGCGAACTGTCCGGCTTGGTGGCCTGGCCAGCGCCAGCCCATGTCACAGACAACTTCCGTGATATTGGCTGGCGTCTGCTTGACGGCCTGAACCAACCCCTTGTAGCGGCGGCTCCTTCCAATTTGCCCGGTCAACGATTGCAGGCTTGCGACTGTACCACCCACGATTAACAACGCCATCAGCCAGCCGGTGGGTTGCTGCCACCACTTCAGAGGAGCCAACAACATTGCATGAACGGCCAGCACAAGGTAAATCAGAGGGATCACCCGATGCAGATAACGCCAGTAAAAGTAGGGCACCCATCGGGTCAGGGTAATGACAACCAGAAACAGCAACAGATAAAGGCCGGGCTCTCCCAAGTCTTCAGCGCCATCCTGAAGGCTGTCCAACAGCCCGGAAAAGTGTGCTTCCTTCAAGCTCCGATCCGAGCCAAACAGCGCTTCGAGGCCATCATCCGCCATCTCGATCAGCCAGTGCGTCAGGGCAAAAATAGCGGCCAGAATGCCCGTCCACTTATGCAGTTGATACATGCTGTCAAGACCACCCAACAAGGATTCCAGTCTCGCAGGCCGGGTAGCCAACAGCATAGTGATGGACATGAAATTGATGGCAAGGTAGCCACTGAGTGTCAGCAACAGCTCGTAGCTCAGCCCGGGAGCCAAGAAGCTGACCTGAGCCGCCAAAAGCAGCAAAAGGGTGACACTGGTGCGTAGGTTTGGCACAAACAAACTCCGGCTTGGGTTTGTTTGAATTCTGCAGAGTTAACCTGACATCAGCCTTAACCGTCCGATACTTTTATTGTCAGATGCGGTTATTTTCGCAAGATGATCGCAAAACCTTTATCCAGGCACAGGCCCTTCTCCAACGTGCAGGCCACTTGGGGATTAGCAACCTCGCAGCGCTGCGATGACAGGGCACGACACCTTGCCTTGATGTGCATGGCATTCAGTAACCAGTTTACTCAAGACGGACTCGATTCGGTTCAGGTCAGCCAGCCTTGCGCGCACGTCGCCCAGTCGCTGCGTAGCCAGTTCTGCCGCCTCGCTGCAATGGGTGCCATCGTCCAGCATCAGTAGTTGCCCAATCTCGTCCAGGCTGAACCCCAGCCGTTGCGCCGACTTCACGAATTTCACCCGCGCCACGGCAGCACTGCCGTAGCGACGAATGCCCCCTGGAGGCTTCTCCGGCGTCGGCAACAGCCCTTTATGCTGATAGAAACGAATCGTCTCCACGTTGACGCCGGCCGCTTTGGCAAAGGTACCGATGGTCAGGTTCTCCAGCGCTCCATTCATGACGCTTGACTCCGTAGTTGACTACGGAAGTAAGGTTAAGTCATCAGGCGAATATTCGGAAGGAGAACCTCATGCATAAACCCAATAACGGTCGTGGCACTTTGGCCACTGCCGACGATGGATATCCATCAACCCGGACATCCCCGAAAGCGGATCGCGAGACATTATGAAGAACCCCAAAACCCTGGTCCGCGTGAGCGTGATAGGCACAGTCCTGGTAGCGCTGTGCTGCTTTACACCGATCCTTGTAATCCTGCTCGCCACCGTCGGATTAGCGACACTGACCGGCTATCTCGACCTTGTTCTGCTTCCTGCACTGGCCTTTTTCATCGGTCTGACCCTCTATGCGCTATGGCGCAAGAAGCAATACGACGCCTGTTATAACGCTCACTCACCCGGAAAAAGGAATTCTCCCCATGAACAGTGAAAAGAACCTTCATATCGCCGTGATCGGCAGTGGTGGCGCGGCCATGGCCGCCGCCCTCAAGGCGGCAGAGCGCGGCGCCCGCATTACTCTGATAGAACGGGGCACCATTGGGGGCACCTGCGTGAATATCGGCTGCGTGCCCTCGAAGATTATGATTCGCGCGGCGGATATTGCCCATCTACGTAAGAAAAGCCCCTTCGATGATGGAATCAGTTCCCAGGCGCCGGTGATCGATCGGGCGACGCTTCTCAAGCAACAGCAGGCGCGTGTCGACGAGCTGCGTGATGCCAAGTACGAACGGATTCTGCGCGACCATCCAGCCATCAAGGTTCTGCACGGCGAGGCCCGATTCATTGACGCTCATCAGCTATCGGTCGCGCTGAATGAGGGTGGTGAACAGACCCTTCGCTTTGATCGCGCGTTTATCGGCACGGGGTCACGCCCCGCAGAGCCGCCCGTGCCGGGACTGGTCGATACGTCTTACCTGACCTCCACCAGTGCCCTGACACTGGAGACTGTACCCGAACGGTTGATCGTCATCGGCGCTGGGTTTGTCGCTTTGGAGCTGGCGCAAGCATTTTATCGGCTTGGTAGCCGGGTCACGGTGCTGGCCCGCAGCGCATTGCTTTCCCAAGAAGATCCGGCGGTGGGCGACGCCGTGGAGGCGGTGTTTCGCCGCGAGGGCATCGAGGTGCTCAAAAAGACCACGGCGAGCCGTGTCGACTACACCAGCCATGAATTCGTGCTGGAGACTAACGCCGGGACCTTGCGAGCGGATCAACTGCTGGTAGCCACCGGGCGGACACCCAATACCGAGGCGTTGAATCTGGATAACATCGGAGTGGAAACCGCACATGGCGCGATTCTGGTGGATGAGCACCTGCAAACCACGGTACCAAGCATCTATGCTGCCGGTGATTGCACCGATCAGCCAGAGTTCGTCTATGTGGCCGCTGCTGCGGGAAGCCGGGCTGCCGTCAACATGACGGGCGGCAAATCCATACTGGACCTCAGTGCCATGCCGGGCGTGATGTTTACCGACCCCCAGGTCGCCACCGTCGGCCTGACGGAAGCCGAGGCACTCAAACAAGGCTTCAGCGTGGATACCCGCGTGCTTGATCTGGAGCACGTACCGCGTGCGCTGGTTAATTTCGACACCGGCGGTTTCATCAAGATGGTAGCCGAACGCGATTCAGGTCGGTTGCTGGGCGTCCAGGCGGTAGCCGGAGAGGCCGGGGAACTGATTCAGACGGCCGTGATGGCATTGCGATCGCGCATGACGGTGCAGGAGATCGGCGACGAGCTGTTCCCTTACTTGACCATGGTGGAAGGCCTGAAGCTCTGCGCCCAGACCTTTACCAAAGATGTCACACAGCTGTCCTGCTGCGCGGGATAGCCGAAGCAGTGAGTGATGGGGCGACACTAAGTTGCGGCCCGCAGACGCAGCCAGTGTCTGTACCAGAGTCCACCTTATGCGCGTCGATCTGTGTGGTCCACGACAACATTTACTTCTGCTTCGAAGCCGTCACTCTGACCTGAGGCTGGTGAGCGGAGGTTCAGGGAAGTGCCCGCGCCGCTGGCAATGGCTTCCACAATGGCAAGTCCGATGCCAGAGCCCAGAGTTTGTGTATCGGAGCGGACAAAACGGTTGCGCAACACGACGAGCTTATCTGGCGGTACAATCTCACCTGCGTTGATCACTCGTAAGCTGCCCTCACCTGTAAGACTTATATTGACTAGTCGGCTGGCAGCGCCGTGTCTGAGTGCATTTTCTATCAGGTTTCTTGCCAGGATGGCAAAGGCATCGGGATCGAGTAACGACATTACGCTGTCGTCAGGCAATTCCAGCTTGAGGCGACCGGGCGCCCTACGCTCGTAATCATTGGCGATCATTTGCAGTATGGGCACAAGGTTGTTGCAGGTTTCTGACAGCGCGCTGCCACCCTCAGCCTTTGCCAGTTCGAGTAGCTTCTCCGATAACCTGGACAGGGTGCGAAGAGATTCTTCGATTTCACCGGCTCGCGTTTTAACTCTGGCGTCATCCGTTTCCGTCTTCAACCGCTGAAGTTTTGCCAGCGCTGTCGCCAGTGGGGTTCGCAATTCATGGGCACTGTTAGCGGTAAAGCTTCGCTCTGCTTCAAGCGCTCTGCGTAAACGCTCCAGCAAGCGATTGACCGACACCATGATAGGCTCAAACTCTTCTGGCAGACGGTTCACGGCTACGGGAGAAAGGTCACCACCACCACGGGCTTCTATCGATTGCTGCAATAGAACGACCTGACGAAGTGACCGCTTTATCACCCACCACACCCCGATCAGGCTGATCGGAATCAGCACTATGAGTGGAATGAGCAGTGCGAGACTCGTTTCCAGAACGGCTTCGCGACGATGGGCGATAGGTTCGGCAACCTCAATGTACAGGGTATTGCTGATGGCTCCCTCCCCGTATATCCGGTGAGTTGGCGTTTCGGAGAATCCTTGTCGGGGCTTGGCTCCGAAAACCCCGGGATCTGCGCCGTGGGATTGCAAAAGCAGCTTGCCTGATGCATCGCGAACCAGATAGGTCAGATACTCGTCGTGCTCCTTCAGGGCCAATGCGCGCTGATTGCCTGTGTCATTTTCCCTGTTCAGAATATCGGTCACCGCCAATGGCAGAATACGCTGCGCGGTTTCCTCCAGGGCGCTGTCGAAAACTTCATTCATTTCGTGCCGGGCGACCACGCCTGACGCTATGACACCCAGGAGCCAGAGCAAGGTCACGCCGAGGGTGAGCCAGGTACCCAGGGTTTTCTGTAAGCTGGTTTTAGTGATCATAGGAGTTTAACCGGTAACCCATACCTCTGACCGTCACTATGGCATCACGCCCCAGCTTCTTACGCAAACGGCTGATGTAGACTTCGATGGTGTTGCTCTCAATTTCGGCCCCGAATTCGTAAAGCCGGTCTTCAAGTTGTGAACGGGACAGCAGTATTCCCGGGCGCTGCAAAAACCCTTCAAACAGCGCCCACTCCCGTGCAGTGAGCTCAACCGGTTGGCCATTGAGGCTGATTCGGTGATCACCAAGATCCACTAAAAGATCTCCGATATGAACCAGGGGGTTCGGGTTGCCACGATAGCGTCGCGCCACGGCGGCCACCCGGGCGGACAGTTCTGATAAATCAAAGGGTTTCACAAGATAATCGTCAGCACCGGCATTCAGCCCTGCAATGCGGTCTGACACCTGATCCCTGGCGGTCAGAATAATCACGGGTGTTGCATCACCGCGGGCCCGCAGTTTTTTCAGAAAATCAAAACCGTGTCCGTCTGGCAACATCAAATCGAGCAAAATCAGATTATAAGTGGTGGTTTTCACGCTAGTATCCGCAAAAGCGAGGCTCTGCACCCAGTCCACGGCATGGCCATCCTCGCTGATCTGATCCCGCACCGCCTCACCCAGCCCGGTTGTATCCTCAACCAACAGTACCCGCATGTTTCACCTTTTGCCTGATCACGATCAGAAGATACTACAGCCGCCACCTGACAACAGCCTGAACCGCTCAACTACCTAATGGCCATCCTCGTATTTGGCCGCCCGTTCAGGCCAGTGTCAGGTAAGAACTTTAGGGTTGTTTAAACCGATTGAACGGGAGATATGCCATGAACATCAAACCCATTGTTATCAGTCTTTCGTTACTGCTGGTGGGCGGCAGCGCCTTTGCTGACGATGATTGCGATGATCCGGTTGCCGGATGGCAGCCACGCGAAAACCTCCGGAAACAGTTGGAAGCCGAAGGGTGGACAGTGTTCCGCATCAAGGTGGACGACGGTTGTTACGAGGTTAAAGGAAGGGATCCAAATGGAGATCGCGTGGAAGCTGAGTACTCTCCAGCGACCTTTGAGCTGATGGAAATGGAGCGGGAGGATGACGACGATGACGACCATCGTGGCAAATCGCGGAACGACAGCGATCCGACCAACGCAGAGCGGGTTCCGCACAAGGCCATCGTCAAAGGCCGTCCCAGCGTGACTGTTGAGTAACCAAAGGAGATCACATCATGAAAAAGTTTCTGTTTGCACTGGGGCTTACGACAGCAATGGCCTTACCGGCATACGCACAGGCCCGGGAAGTCACCTTTACCACACAACTGAGCGATTATGGCGGGGACGGCGCTTACCTGGCGCTCTACCTCACCGATGACGATGGCAAATACCATGGGACTCTCTGGATTGCCGGTGAGAAGAGTAAATATTACAAACACCTGCGCGACTGGGCCCGGGGCAGTGGTCTGAGCCAGGCTGAATACGATGGACTTACCGGTGCCAGTGTGACCAGTGGACGCACCCTGAAAGTGACTCTGGAACTTGAAGACGCATTGATTGATTCGGGCTACCAGGTTCGTGTTGATACCTCAGTTGAAGATATGCGTGACAACCGTGCGGATGTGGTGGCGCCTCTGACCACTGAAGGCTCTGGAAAGACGGTTTCTGGCCGTGGCTATGTCCACTCGTTCGTCTATGATCTCAAGTAACTGACGGGAGCCGGATTTATGTTGCGCAAGCTCCATGGTTTACCCGGACTGGTCGCCGCATTGTTGTTGGTGGTGCTGGCGACCACCGGAGTTGTTCTTTCCGTAGTGCCGGCAATTGAGCGCTCGGCCGCGATTGTCCCAACTGCCGGTGAACTGAGCGTGGCTGATCTGGCTGAGCGCGTAGTGGCCCAATATCCGGGCACGGAACAGATCGAACGTTCTCTCTCTGGCGAAGTCGTCGTTTATTACAATCGTGATGGCCAGCCAGGTGCCGACCTGGTTAACCCCCTGACGGGTGAAGGCATTGCCCCCTACCAGCCATCGGCATTTTTGCGCTGGGTAAAGAACCTGCACCGATCTTTTCTTATGGATGATGTCGGCCGAATGCTGGCTGGAGTGTTGGCGGCACTGATGGTATTGATCTGTCTGTCCGGAACGCTTCTGCTGGCTCGACGCCTGGGGGGCTGGAAGGCAATGTTACGGCCTATTGCCGGTTCCGGTAGCCCGCGGATTCACGCCGAGCTGGCACGATTTGCCGTGATTGGCTTGTTGCTGTCGGCGCTGACCGGCAGCTATATGTCTGCGGTAAGGTTTGGCCTTTTACCAGAGGCCGCCAATACGGAGCCATCGTTTCCGGCGCAGGTCTCAGGCGGCACGCGGGCACCGGCAGGCTCTTTGAACGCGCTAAAGAATTTGGATATCAATGAGCTGCGTGAGCTGGTGTTCCCCTATCCGGATGACCCCACTGACGTCTATTCCCTGAGCACCACCGCGGGTTCCGGGTTCGTTGATCAGTCAACCGGTGAACTGCTGCAGTACCAGCCACGCTCTGACGGCAGCCAGTTTCATCACTGGATGATTCGGCTGCATACGGGTGAAGGCTTGTGGTGGTTGGGTCTGATTCTTGGGATAGTCGCGCTGACAGTGCCGGTGCTGTCGTTTACTGGGCTACGAATCTGGTGGCAGCGGCGCTCATCATCCATACGCCTGGATGAAAGCGCCAGCATCGAAGCAGCTGATGCCGTGATTCTGGTGGGCTCGGAAGGCAATACCACCTGGGGTTTTGCCAAAGACATCCAGAACAAACTCAATCAGGCAGGTAAGAAAGTGCTCTGCGCACCCATGAATGACCTGGCGGAGCATTACCCGAAGGCCTCCGTGCTTTTCGTTCTGACATCAACCTATGGTGACGGTGACGCGCCCTCCTCCGCCAGTCACTTCATGACTCGGCTTGAACAGTTTAAGGCGGATGACGGATTGGAGTATGTGGTTCTCGGGTTTGGCGACCAACAGTTCCCGAAATTCTGCCAGTATGCGCTGGATGTGGATGTGGCCCTTGGCAGCAAGGGCCTACAACAAATGCATCCCGTTACCCAAATTAATCGTGGTTCCACACTGGAGTTTCGGGAATGGGGCGAGATTATCAGCGAGCACATGGGCATTGCGCTGGCACTGACTCACAATCCCGCGCCTGCCGTTACATCGGAGTTCGAGCTTGTTGAGCGTGTGGACTACGGCGTTGCTGTGAATGCGCCTACCAGCATATTGCGCTTCAAGCCGGTACAAAGTGACAGAAACCTGTGGCAGAGACTGTCCTTTCGAAACCGGCAACACCTACCGGATTTTGAGGCTGGCGACCTGCTCGGGGTTGCGCCCCCCGGAGATCAAGCCGCACGGTTTTATTCGCTGGCGTCCTCTTCGTCGGACGGCCAGCTGGAAATCTGTGTCCGAAAACAGACTAATGGCCTTTGTTCAGGGTATCTGCACAGCCTCAAACCGGGAGATCGGATTAACGGATTTGTGCAGCATAACCCCGGCTTTCGCCCAGCAGGAGGAACTACACCCACTATTCTGGTTGGGGCGGGTGCGGGCATCGGACCACTTGCCGGCTTCATCCGAAAAAATACGGAACGCAACCCCATGTACCTGTACTGGGGCGGCCGTAATCCGCAATCGGATTTTCTCTATAAGCCAGAGCTTGGCCGTTATCTGGCCGACCAGCGGCTTACCGGGCTGAATACCGCGTTTTCACGATCAGCAGAGAAAACCTATGTTCAGGATGCCATCGTTGCTGATGAAGCCTCGTTGCGACAACTGATTGAGGTAGGTGCACAGATATTGGTGTGCGGGGGCCGGGATATGGCCGCAGGTGTAAAACAGGTATTCGATGCGATTCTCGAACCGTTGAGCATGAATGTTGATGCGTTGAGAGCAGAGGGTCGTTATCTGGAGGATGTTTACTGACCGGTGAGGCGAATTACCTGGTACACCAGACCCTCTGTTGGGCTGGTGTACCAAGCTGATTATCAATGCTCAATCGGGCTGAAATCAGGATCATCAAAATACGTAACGTAACTTTCAATTGCGCCCATGACTTTCACCGCGCCATCTCGCGCATTGGCCTTGCTTTCCATTGCGGTTGAACCTTCCATCAATTCGGCAATAATCAGATGGAGTTGGGCGTCAGCCTCAGGCTCAAGCTTGCAGTTCTCGACCATGTAGTTGACTTCATTGTTTATTTTCTTGGCCAATGCGGCATATTTTTCCTCTGCCAGTTCGCCAGAATGGATGGCCCCTATATCTTTAAGCATGGCGCTTCCAATGTTGTTCATGGCACGACTAAGCGGTGCATCAACAGCCCATTTGCTACCGTTATCAAGCCTCAGCTCCATCGAACCATGGCCGTCATGCTCGTGTTCGTTATTCGCCGGTGCAGCCATCGTATTGACAGCTGCCAGGCTGAGCACCATGCCAGTGATGGTTGCAAACGTCGAAAGTCCGGATTTGATGTTCATGAAATTCTCCTTTGAGGTCACCGTTTGTTCGGCTGGAAAGGAGTATCTCAAACCTACCTTAATTTCCGCTTAAGGAAGCCGGTTACAGCCAATATAAACTCGTAATTTGAAAGATCGACCGTTGTTATACTGACACTGCGCCAAAACGCACGATTACAACCAGACCCTCTCCGGCATCACTATCGTCAAACGTTAACGAAGCTCCATGCAACTTCGTTATACGCTCTACAATCGAAAGTCCCAGTCCACTGCCGTCCTCACCACTGCCAAGCAAGCGATAAAACCGCGCCGCCACCACATTTCGCTCTTCCTCCGGGATTCCTGGGCCGGTATCAACAACCTGAAGCAATACTTCATTACCGGTGCGCTTAATTCGAACATCCACTTGCCCACCAGCAGGCGTGTAACGGACGGCATTATCAACGAGGTTACGCATAAGAATCGCAAGCATGGCTGCATCGCCAAGTACCAACCCATCATCATCTGCCTCAAATCCCAGGTCCACACCCTTACGCATCGCCACCGGTGCATGCAAAGCGACACATTCATTCACCACTGCATAAAGTTTGATTGGTTGTTGGTCAACTGATGTCTGTTCCGGATCAAGGCGCGAAAGCACAAGCAATTGCTCAATCAGATGAGCAGCGCGATCTGTGCCATGGATTATCCTGTTCAGCGCATGCTCCAATTGTTCCGAATCGCGCGCAGCAAGTGCCACCTGTGCTTGGGTCTTTATGGCTGCTAACGGTGTGCGCAATTCATGAGCCGCATCGCCCGTGAAGCGTCGTTCGTACTCAAGTGACACTTGCAGGCGGGCGAAAAGAGCATTGAGCGCATCCTGCAATGGCATAACTTCACGGGGGGTACCAGAGAGATCAAGTGGTTCAAGCTTGTCCGGTTCACGCTGCTTTACCTCACGAGTAAAACGGGATAAAGGCGCTAGCCCGGCACCAACTGATAACCAAATCAGTATGCCCAGCGCTGGTACAGCAAAATACAGGGGATGCAGCAGGTGGCTCGCAACGCTTTCGGCCAGTGCATCGCGTAATTCATAGCGCTCAGCAACGCGTACATTAAGACGACCGGCCTTGTCCCATTGGCTATAAATACGGTAGTGAACACCCTTGAGAGTGGTGCTTTCAAAACCCTCACGCTGTGTGCCCAAGCGTTCTTTTGGAGCCGTACTTGAATCGAGCAGTAAAGAACCGTCACGCTGCCAGACCTGCAGCATGGTGCCGGTATAGTCACGAATTTGTTGTGGGTTCGCACTGACATTTTCTGCGTTGTCGAGGTGCTCTGAGATCTGCTCAGCCGCTTTTACCAGCCGGGCGTCAAGTGTGGCGCCGATTTCACGACGGGCATCCTGGTAGGTGAAGAACGCCGTCGCAATCCAGGCGAGCAGTACGGATACCGCAAGAATTGTAAAAAGACGCCACCGTAGCGATGATCTCACTGTGTGGCTTTCTCAATCATGTACCCGACACCACGGATAGTACGGATCAGCTGTGGAGACAGCTTTCGGCGCAGATGATGTATAAAGACTTCGATCGTATTGCTCTCGATCTCCTCTCCCCAGCCGTAAAGCTGTTCTTCAATGTGTGTCTTTGACATGACTCGTCCGGCATTGAGCAATAATGTGTGCAAAATCGTGAATTCACGTGCAGAGAGATCAACCGGGTTTCCAGACCAATACACCGAATGACTGGCTGAATCGACCTGGAGTTCTCCGTGGTTGATGACGGGTTCGGCATATCCCTTGGAGCGGCGCAGTAATGCCCGCAGTCGTGCCTGTAATTCAGTAAGATCGAAAGGCTTTACCAGGTAATCGTCGGCACCGGCATCCAGGCCGGCCACCCGGTCTTCCACGGCATCACGAGCGGTCAGAATCAGAATCGGTAGGGTTTGTCCGCTGGCGCGGGCCCGCCTCAAAAGCTCCATGCCGGACAGGCTCGGAAGACCAAGATCAAGCACAACAGCATCGTAGTTGCCTTTAGCGAACGCAGTATGAGCCTGCTGTCCATCCAATACCCAGTCAACAGCCAAGCCCGACTGGGCAATGCCCGCAGCAATTCCGTCACCGAGTAACTTGTCGTCTTCAACGAGTAGAATTTTCATGGCTGACCTTCATGCTGGATGATGCAGAGCGCCGTCAAACCTGATTCGAAAAGTACAAGAGCTCGTGATTGATTGCGAGCCCTTGTACTTTTATGAAATTTTAGTTGGACAACGCGCTCCGCCTCCACAGATAAAACAATACCGGAATCACCAACAGCGCCAAAATGACGGCAGTGATCATGCCCCCCACCATAGGCGTTGCAATACGTGCCATCACCTCAGAACCTGTTCCGGTGCCAACCATAATCGGAACCAGACCACCGATGATCGCTGCCGCAGTCATCATCACAGGTCGCACTCGCATACCGGCGCCGTGCAGTACCGCATGGCGAAGCGTTTCGCGCCTCGGCGTCAGGCCTTTCTTCTCACAAGTTTCAAGCATTGTCTGGTAAGACTGATTGAGATACACCAGCATGATGACGCCAATCTCTACGGCGACACCGGCCAGTGCAATGAATCCAACGCCCACCGCAACCGAGAAGTTATAACCCAACAGATACATCAGCCAAACAGCCCCGATCATTGCGAACGGGAGCGTGCCCATGATGATGCCCACTTCCGTAAAGTTTCTGAAGTTCAGAAACAGCAGGATGATGATAATCGCCAGTGTTAAGGGAACCACGTAGGTCAGCTTTTCTTTAGCGCGGAGCATGTATTCGTATTGGCCCGACCAGGCGATGGAGTAACCCGCTGGCAGATCCAGTTCTGCTTGCACAGTCGACATCGCCTGTTCCACATATGTGCCCACGTCGACACCTTCTATATCCACAAAGGACCAACCGTTAAGACGAGCGTTCTCACTTTTGATCGCCGGCGGCCCGTCTTCTATTCGGATATCGGCAACATCAGCCAGCGCAATCCTCTGGCCCGAGGCCGTCACGATAGGAAGTTGTTCCAGCTTTTCGGGCGAATCCCGGTAGTCTTCCGGGTAACGCAGGTTAATGGGGTAACGCTCAAGGCCTTCAATGGTTCTGGAGACATTGATCCCACCGATCGCAGAGGCAACCACTTGCTGTACGTCCGCGATATTCAGGCCATAACGTGCAGCACGTTCGCGATTGATATCCACTTTAATGTATCGACCACCCGCTACGCGCTCTGAATAAACCGAAGCCGTGCCGGGCACGTCTGCCAGAATTTCCTCAAGGCGTTTTCCGACATTCTGGATGGTAGCCAGATCCGGGCCGGCGATTTTGATGCCTACGGGTGTCTTGATGCCCGTCGCCAGCATGTCGATGCGGGTGATGATGGGCATTACCCAGGCATTGGTCACACCAGGAAAACGAATCAGTGTGTTGAGTTCCTGTTTGAGCTTGTCTGTGGTCATGCCCTCACGCCACTGATCTCGAGGTTTGAGCTGAATGAAGGTTTCAATCATGGTCAAAGGTGCCGGGTCGGTAGCCGTATCCGCGCGCCCTACTTTGCCGAATACAGTTTCCACTTCCGGTACCGTCGCAATCAGTTTGTCCGTTTGCTGGAGTAACTGACGGGCTTTGCCGATTGAGATTCCCGGGTAGGTCGTGGGCATGTACATCAAGTCCCCTTCGTCCAGCGGGGGTATGAATTCACTACCGATTTTGGTTGCAGGCCACAGGCCTATAGCCAATACCAGTATTGCAGCCAACACTGTCGACACGGGAAACCTGAGCACCAGCTTCAACACCGGCATATAGGCACCGACCAGCAGACGGTTTACCGGATTCTTATGTTCTGGTAACACTTTACCCCGAATAAAGTAGCCCATCAGTACCGGAACCAGCGTCACCGCAAGCGCGGCACTGGCTGCCATAGCGTAGGTTTTAGTGAACGCCAGTGGCGCAAACATTCGCCCTTCCTGTGCCTCAAGCGCAAACACCGGTACAAAGCTAACGGTAATGATCAACAGTGAGAAAAACAGCGCCGGGCCAACTTCCGAGGCAGACTTGGCAACAATCTCCCATCGATTCTCAGAGGTGAGTGGCGTTCGCTCCATATGCTTGTGCATATTCTCTATCATCACAATGGCCCCATCGATCATGGCGCCGATAGCAATCGCGATACCGCCCAGAGACATAATGTTGGCATTGATGCCTTGCCAGTACATGACGATAACCGCCGTCAGAATACCCACCGGCAAGCTGAGGATTGCCACCAGCGAAGAGCGAACGTGGAACAGAAAGACGATACAGACCAGGCCGACCACCAGAAACTCTTCCAGTAGCTTGAACCAGAGATTATTGACGGCTCGCTCAATCAGGCCCGAGCGATCGTAAACCGTGACCACTTCAACGCCATCAGGCAGGCTCGATTGCAGTTCGCCCAGCTTGGCCTTAACACCATTGATGGTTTCCTGAGCATTTTCGCCAAAGCGCATCACCACGATGCCACCGACGGTTTCCCCTTCCCCGTTAAGCTCGGCAACACCACGCCTCATCTGTGGCCCGACTTCCACACTGGCCACATCCTGGAGCAAAACCGGCGTGCCGTTCACATCCAGACCAAGCGGAATCACCATCAGGTCTTCCCGGGATTGAATGTAGCCGGAGGTACGAACCATGTATTCCGCCTCCGCCATTTCGATGACCGACGCCCCGACTTCCTGATTCCCTTGCTTGATTGCCGTCTGGATAAGAGACAGCGGAATTCCCAGCGCTCGGAGTTTTTCCGGGCTCACCTTGACCTGATATTGCTTAACCATACCGCCAAGCGCAGCAACCTCTGAAACACCGGGCACGGTTTGCAGTTCGTACTTCAGAAACCAGTCCTGGAGACTGCGCAACTGACTCAGGTCGTTTTGCCCTGTCCGATCAACCAGCGCATAAAGATAAACCCAGCCAACACCGGTAGCGTCCGGGCCCAACTGCGGCCGTGCGGAATCAGGCAGGTTGGGTGCCACTTGGGACAGATACTCCAGAACTCTGGAGCGAGCCCAATACATATCGGTATCTTCATCGAAAATGACGTAAACGTAGGAGTCCCCAAAAAACGAATAGCCACGCACGGTTTCCGCACCGGGAACCGAGAGCATGGCGGTCGTCAGCGGATAGGTGACCTGGTCTTCTACTACTTGTGGGGCTTGTCCCGGAAAGCTTGTTTTAATTATGACTTGCACATCGGACAGATCCGGAAGTGCATCGACCGGGGTTTTACTGAGTGAGTACAGCCCCAGCCCTGTTATTAATAAACTCGCCAGCAGCACCAGAAAGCGGTTTCGAATGGACCAATAGATAATCGACTGAATCATCAGTTGGCCCCCTCATGGTCCATATTGCCGTGATCCATATTGCCGTGGTCCATCGAATCAGCTGGCATGGCCGACATACGCAGAAAATCCGAGGTCTTGCTGGACTCGGAATCAATCAGGAACTGGGCGGATGTAACCACCGTATCGCCCGACATCACACCCTCAAGGATTTCAGCGTACTGCTCACCAACACGACCGACCTTCACAGTGACGGATTTGAACGCGCCGCCATCCAATGCCAGCACCAGTCGATCGCTCAGACCGGTTCGAATAACCGATTCGCGAGGCACCAGAAGCTGTCGGTCTGTTCGGGCTCCTTTAATATTCAGCTCTGCGAACATGCCTGGCAACAAGGTGCCATCGGTGTTGTCAAAACGCATTCTCACCCGGGCTGTTCGGGTCTTGGGATTAACCTCCGGGTACACATAATCCACCTTCCCGGTCCATCGACGCCCGGGCAAATAGTCCAGCGTCATCACCACGCGGTTATCGGATGCCACTGCGGACAACTGGCGTTCAAATACCTCGCCAATAACCCAAACTTCATCCAGTGCTGCGACGGAGAGAACTCGATCCCCCGGCTTGATAAACATACCTTCGCGTACATTGAGGTTATCGATAACACCAGAGGTGGGCGCATACACTGTTAACGTGCGCTGCAATTTCCGGGTTTTCGTGATTTGGCGGATCAAGCTTGCCGGCACATTGAGCGCCGCCAGGCGCTCCTTGGCGGCATTGACCAAACGCTCATTGCCCCGGTTTAACGCCAGGATCAATTCATCCTGGGCGTTGACCAGCGTGGGCGAATAGAGTGTGTAGAGTGGCTTGCCTTTCTCCACCGGTTCGCCCTCCGCCTTCACATAGAGCTTCTCGATCCAACCCTCGACCCGAGGATGAACATGAGCCATATCGTCTTCACTATATTGAACGTACCCCACCGTCGTTATGTCATTCGGTAGCCGGCCCTGGGTAACCGGGCCAGTCCTCACGCCCAGGTTATTAACCACACTCGGAGAAATTCGAACGGTTCCAGGGGCGTCTTTACCCGATCCGCTATCGGCATAGACCGGAATCAGGTCCATCCCCATGGGTGATTTACCCGGTTTGTCACTCTTGAAATTCGGGTCCATGGGCGCTACCCAATGCAGGGGTTCTTTACTTGGATTGCTGGTGGACTCAACCACAGCAGCTTCTGGGACGTCAGAGACGAGCCAATAAGTCGCTGCCACTCCGGCCACGCCGCCTAACAACAAAAAGCCCAATGGGCGCATAACATTTGCCATGATTGTTAATCCTGGGAATTTTTCAGTGAAAACGAGGAGGAGCCAGAAGTACCAGCGGTGAGATAGCGGAAGGTCGCAAGGTTTTTGGCACGTTCAGCCGTCATCTGTATAAAATCAACTTGTGCGTTGAGTTCCGCGATGCGCGCACGTACGGCTTCGGCAAAATCGCCATCATCGTTGTTGTAAGCTGAGAGTGCTGCATTGGCCTGCTCCGCTGTTTGCGGAAGCAGCGTCTGCTCATAAAGCCTGATGCGGTCGTCGAGCCGACTAATTCGGGCGGCCGCCGCACGAGCTTCGGCTTTAATTCGCCGAACTTGCAGCATCCGATCAGACTTCGCCGCTTCCACGCGCGCGATTGCCGCGCTCACAGTGCGGTCCTGGCGATTGCCAGTGAAGATAGGCAGGTCAAACCCGATCCCGATCGAAAAGAGATCCGCCCGATCCTGCCCGTTCGGAGCTTGATCCCGGTAGCCATACTGCGCGGACACTGTCCATTCCGGCTTGTAAGCCTGGCGCGCCAGCTCAACATCGACAGACTCGGCTTCAATCAACTGGTCTGCGGCGCGAATTGAAGAGTGAGTGATCACGGAGTTATCACTGACATCAAGCGCTGGGCTCGGAAGCCGGGCTAACAGATTCGGGGGGATACGCTCGCTTACCTGCAAACGGAAGGTGTCAGTACCAACCCACTCCCCCAACTCTTCCTGGGCTGTTTCCATCTGGGAATGAAGCGCCGTTAAGCGGTCATCAAGACGTGTCAACTCAAGAGACGCACGGATGATATCCTGCTGCCGTGAACCGTTCATCGTTGAGGTGTACCCGGCTTCCGCAACGTCCGCCAACTGTTCAAAAAGCCCTCGATTGCTTTCAATCAATCGAACACTCTCTTGGGCTTTCCAAAGCTCAAGCCACAGGTAAGTTACCGACCTGACAACCAATTCCTGTCGATTCTCCCGCTGAAACGACTGGGATTCCGCGAGCTCTTTCTTTTTGTCGCGGGCAAGATACCGACTATTACCACGAGGAAATTTCTGGCTTAGACCAATAGTAGCTTGGGTCATGCCCTCTTGACCGGTATTGAAGGTATCCGTGGGAAGGTTTGCGGCTCCCAGAGTAATTCGTGGGTCCGGTAAAGCGCCTGCAGCAACAGACTCATCGAGTAACGCGTTCTGCAATTGGATGCTTTGGGCTGACCAGGGATCTCCTCGAATCGCCGTATCAATCGCGTCTTTAAGGGCGAGCCTTGGTTCAGCAGAAACACCAAGACTCGTTAACAGCAAGGCACCTATTAGAACTGGCTTATATATACGAAGAAAATTACTCAAGTTGTATTCTCCAATGACTTTACGCACAGAGAAGAATCTTAGAATCATTATCTGAACTCAAACTGAAATTCCAAAACCTGTTATGTTTTTTTGATCTGAATCAATAATGCTTAATCACTGATAAATATCAAAAAAATTTATTTATTTTTTTTGCTTATTTCAGGGTGAATTCAGGAAGTGATGATTAAATGAATCCATCAACCAACCAGGAGGTACGATATGAAAAAGTCGATTGTATTCTTAGCCGCAGTTACGTTATCCACCGCAGTTGTTGCTGGCAATATGCCAAATGAAAGCCGAAGCGGAAATCACGAGCATGGCGATATGAAATCAATGCAAGAAAACATGAGTTCAATGCATAATAGCATGAACAAAGATACCACCCAGACGGATATCCTTAAAAATAAGGAGATGCAGCGTCTTCATGAAGAGATGAAGCTCAACGGCTTATCCGAGCAGGGTATGGAAGCTCGACGAATGATGATAGGAACGGAAGCAGGAGAAGCATATCATAAAGCAGTGGATCAGGATCGCAAAAACACTGCAGGATAGATTAACTTGAAAACGCTAAAGGCGCACTGGCGAAACTTCGCGCCAAAGATGCCTTTAGCAATGCGGAGCACAATTTATAAATCTGAAACTAATCTGAATTACTATTATATTTTATATAATTAAGAGTAAGGAGTAACAAATGAATAAATTTATTATCGCAGCAGCAATAGCGTCTTTGCTCTCTACTACGGCGCATGCCAATTCTGGCTTAGCAGATCGTATTAACGAAGCGCGAAGTTATCCGAACAAAACAGCCGAAAATACATCAGATGCAAGAACACTAAACAGTCGACATATACAGATGCATATGGAAATGAGCAAGGCTAAACTAAAGGATCATCAGCATTAAAGGTGACCAATGTAAAGCCATCAAAAGATCACGTGTTCAAACTCAATGACCATTGATACCACAAGATATTTGCTAGCCACGCCATGAAGAGTGTGGCTGGCTACCGGGGCCTTCAGAGGTTCTGAGTAAGCCTCAAAAACCAACGCTAAAACAACGACCTTCATTCAGGAAAGATGCTTAGCTGGCTTAGTTCAAAGAACTCTATCCGAAAACGGGGCTCCGACTGGCTCGTATCCTTATCCGCTATTACCTGCAATTCATGCACCCACACAGCCTGTTTATCAATATCCATCATATGCTGGCCCTTCCGAATAGAACGACTGAAACAGTGGGCATACAGGCACGCTGCCTGGATTCCTAAAATAAGCAAAGCAACTTTATGTAACTATTTTGAGAGGAAAATAACTAGTATATGTATATGTGGCTTGCGCCCTGACTGCCATCTTCCTCATTAGTCAAAGCGACAAAAGCCGACTTATCTCCAATTCTCGCGCGGGAAAAATCGATCAAAAAAAATCAACTTCGCGAATTGGGGTAATCGAAAACCCGGTGCTCGGTGAACTGTTCTCCCAACTTGCGCTGACGATTACATCCGACCCCGAAGCCGATGATAACCCCGCAAAAGCCGACCTGCGCTTTCTCATAAACGTTATGATTTTTCTTCCTTCAACAACAACTTGCCGAGGAATGGCAAGGTATTTTTCGTTGACGGAATACGCGTAATCGGGAGAGCTAATAATTTTCCTGTCCATTAATCGGTTGGCGACCTTGGGCGAAGAAACTTTCCCTAATTCGAGCCTGGCGACAGAATCCCGACCCGACGTCTGTAATTCAAGATAACTTTCAGCAACATTTATCCACTCAGAGTCGCTGACGGGGAAGATTGAAAAGATCTCTCGATCAGCAGGGAGCGATGAAACGTCCTCAATTAAAGAGCAAACTAATATTGTGCAGGGATAAAACGAGCCTGATTGTCGAGTTTTATTAGAGGCCGCACGGTATGCGCAGAGAAAGAGCACCGGCAGGATACTTTAAATAGGGGAGTGGAAGATCGAAGAACGTTAGTTGGTACACAAGAAGGCAGTGCCTACCACCGAGCGATGAAGCAGGATCAAAAAACACCGCAAGATTACTCCTGCGGCTAAATAAACTCGCAAAAAGCCCAAGAGTCACTAGCACTATTATTTCGTGCTGATGGCACCTTGAGTGTCAAACATTACAACACACAAACCTGAAACCAAACTGAATTACGATACGATTACCGATATTTATGAGAGAGGTACCCAGCATGAAAAAAACATTATCGCTACTGCATTAACAGCTTTGTTCTCTGCTATGGCAAATGCCAATTCCAGTCTGGCGGATCGTATTTAAAACCCCAGGTTCTCAAAGGCTATAAGATATTTTCCAGCCCCGTTAAGAGGCACGTGGCTTATCATTTCATCCCGAATATACTCTGAATGCTCACGTCCTCACGCTTCGAAACCAACCATCCAAGGAACATCCATCTCGAGGAATAGACTAGCAACACAGGTAAGACCACCCACTGGGCGAGAGGTAATATTCCTGTGCCGGTCCCAGCCAGTTCGGGCATTCGCTCACTGTAACTCCACCTCTGTCCGTCTCCCGTCGCCCAATACTCAAAAACAATCGTCACGATCAATCCGACACAGAGGTAAAGCAACAGTGTCGACCGGCTCCAGGATTTCGCAACCCAGAACCAGTCCCTGGATAAACATGCCGCCATCGTGTATGCGCCAAAGGCTATATTCGCGTCGCCAAAGGTTGCGCGTGTACAGAGCCAGACGACATCCCAGTGACGCGCCTCGGCCATACCAACGAAGAACGGTACCTGCGCCATCTCCCAGAAAAAATGCAGAAAGAAGCTCACACCCCAAACCATCAGAGCGAGAACAGCGGCAGATCCTGGTTTACGGAAAATATTCAGAAAAACCATTGCAACTCCAATAGAGCCAAGGGCTCCAGCTTTCCAAATTCACTGTCGTTATCACCACCAAACCATTGCGCCCCAGCGGTAAGATAAACTTCCTGCGTCATCGGCAGAGTCCAAGTTGAACGGGGATAGAGCACCCAACTGGCATCATCAGCATTGCGTATCACCACGACCCTATAATCCCAAAGTGGATTGATATCCTGCGAGACAAGCACACCTGTGTAGTGACGCCCTGCGTCGTGGGGTTCGCCAGACGTCAAACGACTCACCTCAAGCGTTCGTGGCTGCACCGTGTTCCCATTGTAATAGTATTCCAGGGCCAGATTGACACCGTTGCGCAGGGACCAGTTGAGATTGGCGACCGCCTGCCAGTACGCGACCGCCTCTTCACGGTCGCTCCAGACCATTTCGGTACGCCATCCGGTACCAGCCACTGAACCGCTACCGCTGACGCCCACTTTGGTCACGTCAGCGAACTCCCCGGCCATCACGCTGGCATCAATTCCACCTATAAATCGCTTGATCCGCAACGCGCCGCTTGATTCATTGGCATTATGTTGTGGAGCGTAAACTGCACTGATGCGCCCCAGTGCACCCCAAGATTTGTCCCATAACAAGGCATCCACTCCGATTCGCTCATCCGGCTCCAATTGCAGCGGACTCACCGGGTTGAGGATGTCCATCGGATTCCAGATAAGGGTCGTGGCCCAGTTTATCTGCTGGCGCCCCAACCTGAAGTCGCCCACCGGCGATCGCCATTGCAGTGTTCCTCGATAGAGCTGGTGGCGAATGACAAGCTCGCCTGACTCGTCAAGCTTATCCTGTAGCGCCCAGTAACGAGGATCCCGGGCCTGTTTGAGAAGGGCAAACTCCGGTGAATCGAGAAAACTGCCAGAAAGAAACTCCAGGTCATAGGCCGCCTGAAAGCTCCAGTTCTGTTGCCGGTATTGCGGCTCCAGGCGCATCCGAGTGACATTGGACACATAAGGGTTGTCGTTGATCAATGAACGCGAACCCAGGGTCAGGTTCTTGAGGGTCCAAGTAGTATCGAAACCAGTACCGAAACCTGCCTGTACCCACGGAGCCGAAAACGCTGACATCATAATCAGTATCAGGCCCGTAAGTTTAACCATGGCGAATGGCCTCCACCGGATCCAGTTTGGCCGCTCGCCGCGCAGGGTACAAAGCCACCAGAACCGAGCAGAGAAACAGCAACAGACTGGGCAACCAGACATGATCGAGAATAAGCACTGGATACACTTTGTCGGTGATGCCGGGAATTGTCTCGAAAGAACCTGCGATAGCCGAGAGATCGATGCCGTCGCGAGCCAGCCAGGCGACGATAAGCACACCCAAAAGCGCCCCGCCCGCCATACCAATCAGCGACAGGAACAAGGCCTCGAAAAGGATAGTGAGTACCAGTTGCTGACCCTGGGTACCCAAGGCCAACATGACACCGAACTCCCGGGTTCGCTCCATAACCGACATCACCATGGTGTTCATGACACCAATGGCCACCACCACGAACACAACACTCAGGATCAGGTAGAAGTCAATCTGGCTCATTTCAATCATCTGCACCACCACCGGCAGCAGGGTTTCCCAGTCCTGAGCCACCAGCGGCGTGCCGGCAAACTCACGATTGAGCCGTTGGGCCAGCGGCGTACTCTGGGCACGGTCCTGCAGGCGCAAAACAATACGCGATGCCTGATCCGGGGAGAAGTCCACTAACTGACGTGCCTGAGCAATGCTTACAAACACATATTCACTGTCAAACAGGTCGCTGCCGGTGCGGTAAATTCCACGGATCGAGTGTGCACTGGATGCCAGGTCTCCGCCGGCCTGCTGGACGGTTACCACCAGTTTGTCATCCAGGCGGGCATCCAGTTCGTCTGCCAGCTTTCGGCCGATGACGATACCATCCCCGCCCGCCTGAACGTACTGGCCTTCCACCATGTAGCGGGCCAGATCGGTAACCTGTTGTTCCTGACCCGGTGCTACGCCCACCAGTTCCATCGGTTGGCTGGTCTTCGAATTGGCAACCATACCGCTAAGCACGACACGCGGAGTGGCGGCCTGCACTTCCGGTTGCTCAGCCAGCGTCGTCAACCGCCGAGCCACGTTGTCGATACGCAGTTGGGACGAGAGATCCACCTCGTGGTCCTTCGCCATCACCTGGACGTGGCCACTCAGTTGTTGGGTGGAATTGCGGATCATCTGCTCAAAGAAGCCGTCGGCAAAACCGTACAAAAACAGGTAGGCGGCCAAGCCAAAGGCTGTAGCCGAGGCGGTGATGAGCGAACGGCGCGGGTTGCGGAAAACCGAGCGCAGGGCCATCTGAGCGAAGATCACGAACGTCCGGTTGGAGGTCACCTCGGTGTGGATACGACGCAACCGGTTAATGGCGCTGTTATGGGCATCCATGGCCTCCAGAGGCGTCTGGCGGCTGGCGATCCAGGCGGGGAGTATCGCCGCCAGCAGGGCCACAAAAATCACAACGGCGCCGATGATCACCCAGCGATCGGGGCTGGTGGTCGGATAGACGATGCCGCTCAGGCCGGGCATGGTGTCCATGGCTTTGATGTAGGCGCTGAAGTCCAGACCATGGTTGGCAAAGTAGGCGGTTATCGCCAGTCCCAGGGCGAGACCGAGGACATAGCCCACCAACGCCAGCAACGAGGTTTCCAGCAACACCAGTTGCACGATGCGCGAGCCGGAGGTGCCCACAGCCATCATGACCCCGAATTCCCGCCCGCGTTCCATCACCGACATTAAAATGGTGTTGACGATACCAGCGGCCACCACCACGAACACTACGAAGATAACGATGTAGGTCACCGCATTGTGAAAGTCCACCATCTGCACCAGCGAGGGCATCAGCTCAGGCCAGCCCAGCACTTCCACCTGCCGCGTTTGCAATTGCGGTTGCAAGCGAGCAATCACACGCTTCAACTGGTCGGGATCATCTACCCGAGCGGCCACTTCGGTGACCCGGCCCCGGAACGCATAGAGGGATTGGGCGGCCTCCAGGGGAATCTGAGCCACCCGGCCATCGATGCGTTTAACGCCGGTTTCGAACAGCCCCACCACGGTAAAACGGTCGGCACCGATGGAACCGTCGGCGGCCTGCACCACCAGAGCCAATTCGTCACCCATACCAGCTTCCAGAGCTCGGGCCGCACCAGTGCCGAGGACGATCTCGTTGCCGGACTGCAGGTAACGGCCCGCCACCAGCGAGCGGTCGAGGCGCGTCACGGCTTTTTCTCTGGCGGGATCAACGCCGATCAACTGTATCGTCCGGGATTGCTCGGCCAGACTCGCCAGCGCGTAGCCGGTCAGGCGCGGGGCCGCGGCCGCTACTCCTTCGGTCTCCGCCACCGCCCGCGTCAGGTCCCATTTCTGCGGTATGGCAATGTTCATTTCCCGTTCGTCGTGGAACCCGCGCTTGTGAACCTTCAGATCACCGGTAACGTAACCGGTCATGTTATTGATCATCTGGGTGTTGATGCCGTCGATGAAGGCCCACAGGAACACCAGACCCGCCACGCCGGCAATCAAAGACAGCAGGGTGACCCCGGTGCGTCGCCGGTTAGCCCGCAGGTTGCCCAGGGCCAGGCGTGGCCAAGCCATCATGTGCGGCGCTCGTCGCGTTCAATTCGACCGTCCTTGAGATGGATCACGCGCCGGGCCCGCTCCATGACCATGGGATCGTGGGTGGAAAATACAAAGGTGACGCCGTGCTCTTCGTTGAGCCGACGCATCATATCCAACAGGGCCGCACCGGTCTTGGAATCAAGGTTGGCCGTGGGCTCGTCGGCCAACACAATCGCCGGTTTGCTGACAATGGCTCGGGCCACCGCCACCCGCTGCTGCTGGCCGCCAGAGAGCTCATTGGGCAGGCGGGTTTCCAGGCCCTCCAGCCCCACTTCGGCGAGAGTGGCTCGGGCTTGCTGGCGGCGTTCGCGAAACGGGACACCGCGCAGCATCAGCACGTACTCCACGTTCTCCTGGGCCGAGAGCACGCCGATCAGGTTGTATTCCTGAAACACGAAACCTATCTTCCAAAGCCGCAAAACGGTACGTTTTTTGCGGCTCAGGCCGGTGATTTCCTGGCCGTCGATCTGGATACGACCGGAGGACGGCTCGTCCAGGGCGCCGATCTGATTAAGCAGAGTGGTCTTGCCGGAGCCAGACGGCCCCACCAGCGTGGTGAACTCCCCTGCCCCGACGGTCACGGACACATCGTCCAGGGCTTTCACCGCCACACTGTTCTGTCGGTAGACGCGGGAGGTGTGTTCGACATTCACGAGTGTCATGAGGATGCCTTACTGTGGGTTGCGCAGGCGGCGCAGGCTGAACAGGTCGTCCTCCAGCGGAAGATCAAACTCGATAGATTCGATCGCGATCACGGTACGGGATTCAGGGTTGTCCGCGTCCACCATGGTCCAGCGTGTGGGGATTTGCCGACCGCCCAGGGAGCCGATGGCGCTGTAGGTCATCGTCTTGACCGCCTTATCTCGCTCTCCGTAATAGATCATTGCGACCGGAATATGATCCTCACGGATCTGAAACTCCAGGCGACTCCAAACCACAGGCGCGTCGGGTTTCGGGGTTGAAACCACGCGATACACCGTCACTCCGCCGGCCTCTTCACTACCGGTCACTTCGTGGATATAGTCGTCGACAAAGGAGCTTTCCTTGACCAGATCATCGTTGCTGAAGTTGGACCCCATCCAGGGCTGGAGCATCATGGAAGGGGGAATCTTGATGGTGCGATCCACCTTGGGCAGGTAGTTCCACATGGCGTCGCCAATGCGCAGCGAACCAATCCCTGCTTCCTTTTTGGGAGCATGAATGCGGATCAGTGCCTTCTCGGGTCGATCCATCCAGGCTTCCAGGTTCAGCTCCCGCGCCCAATATTCGGTTTCGATGCGCATGGTAAATCGACCGTGGTTGCTGTCCGACCACAGGGTGTTTTCCATCCCTTTAATCAATGATTCGGCCGAGGGGGCGCTGCCAAGCGCAAGACCCGGAAAAACACCGAGAAAAGTAATAACTGGCAAGCATTTCATGCACTGTTTCCTACGCTAACAATGTGTCCAGAACCACACACCTCGATTGCAGCTACAATTACACTACACGATACGTTTTTCCCGATTTGGGACTATGACAATCACCAACAGCCCCAAAACAGTGATCACAATCCCTGCAATTTCCACTGCACTGAATATCTCATCAAAAAATAGAGCCCCGATAAGTAAACCAAAGACCGGTGTCAGAAACGTAAACGGGTTGAGTTCGTTCAAAGGTGCTCTGGCCAGAAGCTCATACCAGAGCACAACCATCAACGCGGTTGCCGGAACTGCAAGCACGAATACGACCCCGGAGAATGACCATGTCCAGTCAACCTCGAAGCCTTCACCTGCCAGTAAAGAGGCGACAAGCAGAAATGCGGCCCCCAGGATGAGCTGAATTCCCATCGGCCAGTACACATCCTCCTCACCTGCCTGAAGCTTTAAAAGAACGTTACCAATTGCCGTTCCAACGGCACCAACCAGCACATACAGCACCCCTACGAAACGATCCGCTCCAAAGTCAAAATCGGGTAAAGCGAGTACAACGACTCCCACAAAGCCAATGAACAACCCGAGATATAAACGGACAGTAACTACTTCTTTAAGAACGAAAATCGACAGGATGGCGGCAAAGAGAGGCTGCGCATTCGCCAATACGGTTGCAACACCTGGCCCTACATTGCCCGCCCCGAGAAACATGCCCCCGAGGCCCATGCCCGTGTAACTGAAGCCAATCAGCGTAAGCATTACCAAGCGTCGAAAAGAACAGTCGAACCTGCGCCCCAATTTCATCCCTATGGCAATCAAAAAAGCACCTGCCAATAACGCTCTCAGAGCCGCAAACAGTATAGGAGGCGCATCCGGTAACCCAACAACGATGAACGGAAAGCAGATGGCCCAAAGAAACGCGACAACTACCATTCCGACAACGGTTTGTAGTGAAAGTGAATTGCCCGCCATTGCGCTACTTGTCACCTTCGTCAGCTTGACGTCCATGGTGATTGCTACCATGCCCCCCATGCATAAACTTATGGAGTAGAGGGCAGGCAAGAAGGATCAGCCAGGGCAACGCGCCAAGCAGGTGATTTTTGTGGTCACTCCAGAGCAAAACCAGCGCGATCCCGGCAAAAATTGCCAAAGTGATTTTGAAACGTCGATCCATGAGTAATCCCTTTTGGAGAAAAACAGCACCGGCAAAGCCCGATATTAGTGGGACTCAAGCGATATCTGATGGCCTATGCCTTTCAGCGGAATCTCATCAATTATGTCGAGGGATTCCGGGTCGAGCACCCAAAGCTTGCTCTCGCTACGACTGGTAACCAGTAGCTGGCCATTATGGGGCGATACAGCCAGATGATAGGGTGCCGGGGCCAGCGTTACGCTGTGTCGGGCTCCGCTGGCGAGCTCAATACGGACGATTCGGTTGCTCCCCTTACTGGTTGCGTAAAGGATCTGGCCGTCGTCGCTCAAATCCACGCCATGGGGCTCGTCGCCAACTTCGTACGTTGCCGCCACGGCGCCGCTCGAGAGCTCAACAACAAGCACTTGGCCTGAGGCACCATTATTGACATAAAGCCGTTCGTTGTTGGGGGCGAGCACCATATGCTCCGGCCCGCCACCAACCCGCAGGTTGCGTTTGACGAACCAGTGCTCAATGTCCACTTCGCTGATTGTGCCATTGCCACTATTGCTGACCAGAAGAGACTGACCGTCGCCTGTTTCCACTATGAAATTGGGGGCTGGCCCCGTCGCCACAGACTTAACCAGCGTGCCGGTGTCCAGATCAACAATACTGATACCACCGCCCATGGGATGAGTGGAAACGGCATAGCGACCGTCCGATGTCACCAGAACATGGTGCACTGGCCCCGGAACCTCTAGTTTGCGAGCAACTGCATTCGTAGCAGTGTCCACCACATACAGCAGTCCGGTATTCGATTCTTCCGATACCGCAGCGGTGCCACCGCCGTGATGGGCTGCGTGTTCGTCTTCGGTTACGCCTTCCGGGCGGCTTACCGGTTCCTGGCCTTCATGAGCAGACAGACTGCCTGCAACCAGGTATCTCCCTTCCGGGGTCAGTGCGGAACCGTGAGTATTCACTGTTCCCGTAATTGACGCCGTCACCTGACGACTTTCCAAATCAATAACGTCCACGGAATCGGCCATTCCCATGGGAACATATGCCCGGCTAGTTTCCGCGGCCGCCATCAGCGGCAAACTCATCGTAACGCTGATGGTCAGCCCAACAAGCCAGTGTTTGCAAAACGGATGTTTCATCGCGTCACCTTTTGGATAAGAGGGTGTCAGTACCATTTCCCGGCCAGGCTGGCATGGGTTCCGACGGGGTTTGATCATTTCCTTGCAGTCCAACACACGAAGCTGAAACAGGCCTGAAAACAGTTACTAAACATGTATTTACTTGACCCGAATCAAGGCCGAAACTACAGTCCAGTCTATTGAAGAAACCTGAGGCCTACATCTACAGGTCGACCTACCTTAGCGACGGGCTCCAAATGCAAGACGTGACCCAGGACAGCCAACGAACAAGCAATACCTACGCAGACCAGCTCAACCAGCAGTGCTACTGCATCACCCTTGACCGAAAAGCTCTCAACGAGAACCTCCGGAATCAATTTGTAGGCGCTGAAAACGACCTGTCTGCGGTTCCTGATCTTCATCATCTTTTTTCAAACACGCCGGTTTTCGTCCCGTACACGGATATCCAGACGATGGGGTGCATCGTTCAGGCGATCGAATCAGCCGCCGGCCTTCCGCTCTATCAGGAACGCGTCCTGTCCTGGGCGCCAGACATCGCACACTTCGATCCTGGCCCCATAGGGGCCTTCATGGGTTATGACTTTCACTTGGGCCCAGATGGCCCTCAGCTTATCGAGATCAATACCAATGCCGGCGGCGCGTTTTTGAACACGATGCTGGCTCGGGCTCAACACCAATGCTGTGATCCATCTCAAAAGACCGCGGCAACCAAGCACGCACTGGATGGATTTGAGGACGCAGTGTTCGCCATGTTTAAACAGGAATGGCAAAAGCAACGCGCGGGCTCGATGCCCCGCAGCTTGGCTATCGTGGACTCTGACCCAGAGACCCAGTTTATGTTTCCCGAATTCCAGTTGGCCCAACAGTTACTCCAGGCCAGAGGCATTGATACCCTGGTACTCGACCCATCGGAGCTTGAATATCTCGGTGGTGTATTGACCGCAAAGGGCAAGCGTGTCGATATGGTGTATAACCGGCTGGTGGATTTTGCATTAGACGCCCCGGCTCATGAGGCGATAAGACACGCGTATCTCGACGGCGCAGTGGTGGTAACACCCAACCCCCGTGCGCATGCTCTTATGGCCGACAAACGAAATCTGATCCTGCTGTCCGACCCGCCAACCTTGCGCAGCTGGGGACTCGGTGAAGAGGAAGCCGGATATCTGGAGAGCGCCGTGCCCAAGACCCGCCTGGTTTCAGCACGTGACGCTGCGGAACTGTGGAGTGCCCGGCGTGAATTGTTTTTCAAGCCGGTTGCTGGCCACGGCAGTAAGGGTGTTTACCGGGGCAACAAGTTGACCCGGCGCGTGTTCGAAAACATTCTGGAGGGCGACTATATTGCGCAGAACTTCGTTTCTGCGGGGGAACGAGCCATGAGAGTTGACGGTACCGTAACCACGAGAAAGGTCGACATTCGCCTTTACACCTACGCCGGAAAAAGTTTGCTTGTCGCTGCACGTGTGTACCAGGGCCAGACCACCAACTTTCGTACGCCCGGTGGTGGCTTCGCGCCGGTTTTTCAGGTGTGATTGTCTACCTTTCTGCTTTTCTAGCTCTCACCCATCACATCAAGTGAGGCCATTACGAATTCAGCCCCGATTGTGCAGCGTTTAGAGCTAAATGCCGGGATATAGTCGTCCAAAGGTGATTGATCTATGAACAAGGGCGCCTATACTTTCTGAACTCAAACCGGGCGGAGCTTCCGGCGCGGGAACATTGTTTGCGAATGCAATCAGAGGAGAGACCTTATGTCATATTTGCGCTTTTTCGGCATGATCGCCACCTCCACAATCGTAATGTTCGGTCTGATGTACGCAAATTCCTATGCATGGGAGCACCTGTACTACAGCGAGAGCCGTGTCTACATGGCGTTCTATATGGGCGCCGCAATGGCCGTCATCATGCTTTCCTTCATGCTGAGCATGTATTCAAACAAGATCGTTAACATCGCCATTTTTGCGGGGAGCACTCTTCTATTTGCCAGCGCACTGTTTCTGTTCCGCAGTCAGGATTTCATCGAAGACAACGCGTGGATGAAGGCGATGATCCCGCACCACTCCATCGCGATCCTCACCTCGCGTCGGGCCGAAATCACCGATCCGCGGGTGGCGAAACTGGCCGAAGAAATCGTGCTGGCGCAGGATCGCGAGATTTCCGAGATGCGGTTCCTGATTGAAGACATCGGGCGCAATGGCAAAGCCGGTGCCGACGCTGCCCTTGGGAAACCGAACGAACAAGCTCGGGTGGAGACAGTAGCGGATGCGCTGGCGACACCTGTTATTGCTGGCATTCGCCCAGCTCCGCTGAACGAGGCCGAAATCACCCGAGCTCTTGGCAGAGATGCGACTTGCCGCTTCCGGCGAGCTGTTGACGCCGACCCAATTCTGGCGACGGTGGACGGACGTGGCGTTGCCAAGATTTCCGGCTCGCTGATCATGCTGGAAGGCGACAGGTCGATGATGGAGACTGAAGGTGTCCGTATGACACTGACGCCCCCGGAAACCGATGCGGGCGAAGGCGCCGATCTCATCTTTGATCTGATGACCGAACCGCCGTTGCGCGTAGGCTTCGACGGCTACTGGACCTGCAATTGAAGGAGGCTGTGATGCCCAGCGATACTCAAACAAAGAACGCCGTCTTGTACCGGATGGATATGCCCGGACACACCTGCCCTTATGGCCTGAAATCCAAGGACTTGCTGGAGCGTGAGGGCTTTGAGGTTGAGGATCATACTCTGGAGACTCGCGGAGATACCGACGCTTTCATGCGCGAGCATGGCGTCGAAACTACGCCACAGACTTTCATCGGTGATAAGCGGATCGGAGGCTATGAAGACCTGCAAGTCCATTTAGGCAAAAAGGATCCCGAGGCCGACGACACAACCTATGAGCCTGTTATCGCGCTGTTCTCGGTCGCGGCGCTGCTTGCACTGGCTTTCGCCTGGGTCGCCCTGCCATCGGTCTTCGCATGGCAGACGCTGGGCTGGTTCGTATCAATCTCCATGGTTTTGCTGGGGCTGCAGAAACTGAAGGATATTGAGAGCTTTTCGACGATGTTTCTGAACTACGACCTGCTGGCGAAGCGCTGGGTGCGCTATGGCTATGTCTATCCGTTCGTCGAGACAGGCGCCGGCCTTCTGATGACAGCAACAATCCTGCCATGGCTATCAATTCCTGGCGCGCTTTTTATCGGTATCGTTGGTGCGGTGTCGGTCTTTAAAGCTGTCTACATCGACAAGCGCGAACTGAAGTGCGCCTGTGTCGGCGGCGACAGCAACGTTCCTTTGGGCTTCGTTTCCCTGACCGAAAACCTGATGATGGTCGGCATGGCGGTAGTGATGACCATCGTGATTTTCACCTAGTGCCGCTCTTCCGGCCGCGGCGCCGTCATCCAGACGCGAGCAACCGATGATTGTGGCGATTGTGCTGGCGGCGATTCTGATCGCCGTCTGCACTGCAATACATTACGGCGCGCTGCGGTTCGCCTCACAGTTCGTGACGCCATCCCGCCATCCGGGACACTGTCTTGCCGTGGCGGTCGCCGCGATCGTGCTTGCCCACACGTCCGAGGCACTGCTCTATGCGGCCGCCTTCTGGGTTGCCGCGCAGGATCTTCACGTCGGCGACCTCGTGTCGTCTGCATCTAACGACGGCACCCCCCTCACCTTTATGGACTACTTTTACTTCTCGCTGGTCAATTTCACGACGCTCGGGCGGGGCGATCTCACACCGGCTGGACACTTTCGATTCTTAACCGCGATGGAGGCCTTTCACGGCTTTCTGCTGATCACGGCATCCGGGGCCTTCGTTCTGCAGATCATGGGCGGCAAAAAACCATTCGCAAGCTAGCAAAGCGCTATCCTCAAAATTTACTGAGTTCCGAGCAAGAAACGATTACGACTCATCAACTCGGTAAGCTGTTATTTAATTTTAGGTGTGATTGTTTGATTCTAAATCAGTGCGTATTAGGTCATGCTCTTGCATCATCTGCCCCCGTCCATGGTTCAGCAGCCCGACTGTGCTTACAGCCCTCTCTGGGTGCCGCCAATGGCTCACTTCGTAACGCCTTCAACAGGCCGGCTACCATAACCACAATAACCAGCGAAAATGGCAAAGCCGCAAGTATGACCGCATCCTGAAGGACAGCAATGCCACCTGCCACCAGTAAAACAGCCGTCAGCACACCGTTACCAATGGCCCAGCCTGCTCTTGATACTTTGGGGGGCTCAAGTTGCCCTCCGGATAAGATAATATTGATCACTAATGCCCCGGAATCCGCTGATGTCACAAAGTAAACGCTGATAAGTAGCGTCGCGACGAAGCCCATAACAAACTGCACAAAATCGGGCGTTTGCAGATGCTCAATCGTAGCAAAAAGCGCATAAGCGACATCTTTATTGACTGCATCGACAATGCCGCCGCCACTAAAGAGTTCGCTGTGAAGTGCGGTTCCCCCCATCACCGAAATCCATACAAAGGTTACCAGCGTCGGCAGCAGGAGAACGCCAAACACAAACTCTCTCAGGGTGCGTCCGCGGGAAATTCGGGCAATAAACAGACCCACGAAAGGCGACCAAGCCAACCACCATCCCCAGAAAAACACGGTCCAGGCCGACTGCCAGCTTCCCGGTTCATTAGCGCCAACATAAAATGTCATGAGCAACAGATTGTCCAGGTAGCCGCCGATTTCCTGCACGAACAGCCCCACCATATAGTCAAAAGGACCAATCACCACAAAAGCGGCAAGTAAAACCAGCGTTAGCCAGAGATTCAGCTCGCTCAATACCTTTACGCCCCTCCTCACCCCGGACACCACCGAAATCGTCGCGATCAAAGTAACCACTACAACCACCGACAACTCTACCCAAAGAGACGATTCTATAGAAAATAACCACTTGAGACCGGTTCCGGTCTGGCGGGCACCCAGTCCAAGTGTTGTTGCCAGGCCAAAAACGGTGGCAAAAACAGAGAGCGTATCCACCATATGTCCCCAAAAACCAAAGATCTTTTCGCCGATAAACGGGTACAAAGCGGATCTTGGAGCCAGGGGAAGGTCATGCCGATAACTAAAGTATCCGAACGTAATAGCCACCACTGCGAAAATTGACCATCCATTCAGGCCCCAGTGGAAAAAAGACAGTTGAATTGCTGTCGATGCCGCTGCGGGAGTATGGCCCTCTGGGCTAAAAGGATTTCCCTGGAAGTGCATAATTGGCTCTGCAATGCTCCAAAAGAGCAGCCCAACACCAGTGCCGGCGGCAAACAGCATGGCTAGCCAGGGGAAAAGCTGGTATTCCGGCTGTTCATCATCTTTACCAAGACGCACATTTTTGTAGCGCCCGAGTCCCAGCCAAAGAACAAAGGCCGTCAGAAATGCAACCAGTGCGACGTACCACCATCGCAGCAAGCCATCCACAGCCGAAGAAATATACGACAGTGCGCTCGCAAATTCGGATTGCCAGACAAGAGCCCCGACAAGGGTCAATCCAATTATAGCGATGCTGAGCAGTGAAGGGAGAATGGGCATCACTGGATGGCTGGCGCCTGTCAACTTCTGCATAAGGATTATTCCGTTTCTTAAGTTTGTTTCCATCCGAAAAATAACGATACTGGCTACCCCGACCAAACATTAACTCACAACATTCTTCAAGCTTCGGTTCATGAAAGCGATGATGTTATCGCCAGTGGTATAGATGATTCTCTCAACCGCTTCTTTAGTATTGAAAGCACTGTGTGGAGTTATAATGACGTTTCTCATATGCAGCAGAACATGATTGGAAAATAACGTTTCCAGATCGTGTTTCTTGTCAAAGAACGAACGGATCAACTCCGCCTCTTCTCTTATGGATGGCTCGTCCGGTAAAACATCAAGGCCGGCGGCTGCCACTTTTCCATCCGCGAGTGCGCGCAGCAGAGCCTGGGTATCAACGATGGAGCCTCTGGCGGTATTAATAAGAACCACCCCATCCTTCATGCAGGAAAACTCCCTGTCCGATAAAAGATGGTTAGTGGCTTTACTGCCCGGCACATGCAAAGTCAGGATATCGGACTTCTGCAAAAGACCATCCATATCCATGTAAGATACGTTGTAACGGGCGGCAAACACCGCATCCGGCTTGGGATCGTAGGCTATTACGTTCAAGCCAAATCCTTGCGCAATCCTTGCGACCCGTTTTCCAATAGATCCGGTACCAACCACGCCCAGAGTTTTATTTTGCAGGTCGAAACCTTGTAAGCCTTTTTGCGAAAAATCTCCCTTACGGGTTCGGTTTACCGCCTCGGGGATGCGATGGCTGATGGAAAGCAGTAAAGCGAAAACGTGTTCTGCTACGGTATGATCTCCATAGACAGGTACGTTACTGACAGGAATGCCATTCCGGGAACAGAATTCCATGTCGATGTGATCATAGCCGGTAGATCGAGTCGCTATGAAACTCAACGTCTCAAAGCATTCGAGCACAGAGCCGCTCAATTCGGAGTGCACAAAGGGCGAGATAATATCTGCGTCTTTAAACTCATGGACATTTCCTCGCCGGAGCGGCTCTTCCGTGAAGACGATCTCGTGATCGCAACAGATTTTCTGCAGGATATCGCATTCCCATTTCTCTGTTTCAAAAACCACTATCTTCACGGTCACACCCCTCCTAGATTTTCTCGCGTCGTAAGCGTAAGGCGTTCATCACCACAGAGAGAGAAGACGCACTCATTGCAAAAGCGGCGAAAATCGGGCCTATCAGAATACCGGCAAAGGGATAGAGCACACCCGCAGCGATGGGAACCCCTGCCCCGTTGTACACCAATGCAAAAAACAGGTTTTGCTTGATATTGCGCATCGTTGCAACGGAGAGTTTCCTTGCCCGGACAATCCCGTCCAGATTTCCCTTCACCAAAGTAAACCCAGCACTTTCAATGGCAACGTCTGCACCTGTCCCCATGGCGATACCCACATCCGCCTGAGCAAGAGCGGGCGCATCGTTCACACCGTCCCCCGCCATGGCTACCTTTTTTCCCTGACTTTGAAGTTCGCTGATAATCCTGGCTTTGTCTTCTGGCAGGACATCCGCCCGGATTTCATCAATGCCTAACTTCGCGGCAACAGCCTTGGCAGTTCGCTCGTTATCACCGGTTGCCATAATAATTCGGAAACCCAGTTCATGAAGCGCCTGCAGCGCTGCCGGAGTTGTTTCTTTGACCGGATCAGCTACGCTGACGAGGCCGGCTACCGCACCATCCAATACGACGAACATCACTGTTTCACCTTCGTCTCGTCGGGTGTTGGCAACCTCAACCAGATGGCCACCATCCAGTCCCAGCTCCTCCAGCATTTTGGCGTTCCCCAGTGCCACCGGCTTGCCGTCAACCACACCTTTGACGCCCTTCCCGGTTACGGCCTCAAAATCGTCGGCTTTACCGAGGTCGACATTACGCGCTTCGGCACCAGCTACAATCGCTTCCGCCAGAGGATGCTCAGAGCCCCTCTCCAGCGTGCCCGCCAGGCGCAGAACCTCTGCCTCATCATGGCCCGACTCTGGCAACACCGCGACGAGCTTGGGTTTGCCTTCCGTCAAGGTGCCGGTTTTGTCGACAATCAACGTATCAACCTTGGCAAAGCGCTCCAGGGCTTCTGCATTCTTTATAAGCACGCCCAATTGTGCTCCACGCCCCGTCGCGGTCATGATTGACATGGGGGTTGCAAGCCCCAAGGCGCACGGGCAGGCAATAATCAATACAGCAACCGCCGATACCAATGCATAGGAGAGCGCCGGCGCTGGCCCCCAGATCGCCCATGCGATAAAAGACAGCACTGCGATCCCAATAACGGCCGGTACGAATTTGCCGGCCACCATGTCGGCAAACTTCTGGATTGGGGCTCGACTCCGCTGGGCATTGGCGACCATTTCGACAATTTGGCTCAGCATGGTATCCGCCCCCACCCGAGTGGCTTCCATGACGAAGCTGCCCGTACCATTAATCGTGGCGCCAGTGACCTTCTCACCTGCTACCTTTTCCACGGGCAGCGGCTCGCCGGAAATCATGGATTCATCGATCGACGACCGGCCTTCGACAAGCACACCGTCTACCGGCACTTTATCGCCAGGGCGCACACGCAGGTGGTCGCCAACTTGTACATCTTCAAGGGGAACCTCTGCCTCGGTACCATCGGGTTTGATCAGTCGTGCGGTTTTGGCAGCCATATCGAGCAGAGCGCGGATGGCCTTTCCAGTGCCTTCCCGGGCTCGAAGTTCCATCACCTGGCCCAGCAAAACTAGTGTGACGATAACGGCGGCCGCTTCAAAATAGACTCCCACGTGACCGCCCGCTCCGCGGAAACCGGCCGGAAATATGCCCGGCGCCAGCACTGCAACGATGCTGAAAATATAGGCTGCACCCACGCCCATACCAATCAGGCTAAACATGTTCAGATTCATGGTTCGAAACGAATTATAGCCACGAGTAAAGAACGGCCAACCCGACCAGAGAATCACCGGTGTCGCAAGGATCAACTCAATCCACTGCGACATGCGCTCACCAAAAAAATCGCGAACTGCCATGATGCCGACGAACGGGGCCATGGTCAGAATCAGCAACGGTATTGAAAACATCAGTGCGACCCAGAAACGGCGAGTGAAATCTATAAGTTCCGGGTTGGGGCCGTCATCACCCACTGCGGCAGATTCAACCTCCAATCCCATTCCACAAAGCGGGCAGGCCCCGGGCTTGACTTGGCGGACTTGGGGGTGCATGGGGCAGGTGTAGACCGTTCCCTCATAACCGGCGGGCACCTTGTTGTACTTAAGGTCATCGCCCGACGCCTTGGTGTCGCTACCAGAATGGTGATGGCAAGCATGATCAGAATGCACTGTGCTACCAACATCTTCTAATGGAACAAGATGCATCCCACACTTTGGGCAATCCCCAGGCTCGTCCGAGACCACTTCCGGGTGCATCGGACAGGTGTATTGTGTGGCGACCGGGCTGGACACTGACGCCCCGGAGCCGGCGGTGTGATTTTTTGAGGACATAATTCGACTATCCTTTTGATTATCATCTTCAATTGAGCAATTGACGTTTAAGATTTTTTGCCTGAGACAAACAGATCGAGCCGTGCGTGGATCCGGGTCTTATGTATCGTTGTCACTCCTGTCCCGAGAAGCAGCTGCGAGTTGGCGCCACTGTCCCCAGCGAGGAATGAACATCGGTACCTGCTGTTGATAGACTCGGTATTCTTCACCAAACTGCTTCAGTACATGTTGCTCCTCGCGTCGAGCCAGCCATGTGTAAACAAGGACAATGACTGGAAACAGGCCAATCGAGAACAGCGTTGGCCAATGCACCACACCTTCGCCAAACAGAGCAATGAACAGCCCCGTGTACTGCGGATGTCGTACGTACGCATACAACCCGTCTGTGACCAGACGATTTTCCCCGCGAGCCTTGTGAACCTGGCGCCACCCCTGGATGAAAAGTCCGATCCCGGTAAAGGCAAGTGCATAACCAAGCAGCATTGAGACCATCATGCCGGTTTCGCCTAGCCCTACCAGGGTCGACCATAAGCTGGCGCTCATATATTCGCTGTCCAGACCGAAAAAACGCACCAACAGATAGATAGTGAGCGGAAAGCCGTACATTTCGGCATAAAGTGCAATAATAAAGGCCTGCACCACCCCGGCACCCGCCCACTCCCGCCAATTCTTCGGGGCGAAATAACGATAGAAAAACCAGGACACCAATACGATAACGATCAGTGTGATGCCCCAGGCTCCAGCGTGATTGAACGATTCATTCATGATTTTATCCACCTGTATTGCAGTCGAGGCTGCCCAGCCGCGACACGATGGCCTGGCTGACCGATTGAGGATCACTGCCGTTGGCCATCAGCAGACCTGTGGCATCAAGCGTTCCTCCATGATTGGCGTAACCGAAAGCCAGTGTGCGATCCGACCCCAGATCGAGAGGCCGACAAACCCCCAACAGGGTTTCGGGGCGCATATGGCACACAAACACCCGCAGCTTTATGTTGCTGGGGAAAAGCGTCGCTTTGGTCTGGCTGGATGACTGATGTTCCGCCTCTACCCCATCCCGGGGGTCGCGGAAACGCCCCGGTTCCAACAGGCAGACAACTCCGCATGAAATGCCCTGCTCGCTGAGATCGTCAGCCACAGCCTGACAAACCTGCCGTTGATAGGCACCCACAGCGACTAGCTGCACGTCGACACCTTCGCTAAGCGCAACAGCACCATCCCGTACCAATTGCTCGGCCTGACGGCTATCCATTGCGACCGGTAACCGACCTTTGGGAATCGTCATGGCCCAGACCTGACCTTGCGTTTTGTAGCAAGCGCTAAGACACGCCATCGCACTGTTGCTGTCTGGCGGATAGACAACGCGGGCAATGTCATTCATTTCCCCCATTAATACGTCGCCAAAGGCTGGATCCTGGTGAGACTGCTCGTTTTTTCCATTCTCCCAGAGGTGCGACGTGGCAATAACCGGAACCGAGAGCCAGCGAGCCGGTCGGCCCAAGCGATTTTGGTGTCTGGCAAAAATGATTTCCTGGCGCAGCGCTCCGACCATTTTCATGGCAAACGCCTCATAGGAAACCACCAGATTCAGGCCTCCCTTGTTGCCCAGCGCGGCACTGACGACTGCCTCTTCATTGAGTGCCGTGATCACCGAGCCATGCAGGGATTCCGCCAGTCCGGATTCCGGTGCCAAGGCACGGTGCTTTAGTAAATCAAGGGATTGATTCATCTGGTTGCTGCGCAGTTCATCCGGATTACCCAGCCGTACACGCAAGGCCGGGTTGGCTTTTACAAGGGCCACAAATAGCTGATCGACGGCCGCCATGGGCGAGCTCTGCTCCCCCATTTGCAACCACTGGGGCTCGGGTACCGTTTGCAGCACAACCTCACGACAACTCAGTGGGTGGTCTTTTTCCGCCGATCGACGATCTGCGTTGTGGGTTGCCAATACGTCCTTTGCTCGGCGCACCTCGGTTTCAGGTATAAAAAGACGAGCCACGGAATCGTTAAAATATGTACGTGAGACGTCATCGAATTTCGGTATAGCCGGCAACGGGGTGCCATGGGCCGCATTGGTGCCGGCTCCGTAAAAACCGTAGCCTTTTATGGTCTCAGCAATCAGGTAAGGCAGCCTTACCGGATACTCCATGGTGCCGGCACGCACTTGGTCACTGCACGCCTGCAATCTCGACTCCGCCTCGAAAATCCCCCAGATAAAAGCCGCCGGATCGCGTCCGTCAATAACAATGGGGTGGAACCCATTCAGCTCCAGGTGCTGCCGAAACCAGTCGGTACCACCCTGCAAAAAGATGGTCGAGCGTTGATCAATGCGACGGCCGTTGGCAATCATTACCGGTGTCACCAGGCCACAGTCCTCGGCGCGCCACCAACGACTGGCCCAGTCGCTTCCCCGCTGCTCTTCAAAGGCACCATCGCTCAGAAAAGCGACCAGCTGTTCCCCTGGCAACGGCATATGGGTGTATTGCAGTTCGGCAAACCCCAGGTAACCCCCTTCGATCAGCCCGCCGGCCGTGTGAGGGTTTACGTGACTGCCGAGCGGCGCTTCGGGGGTGCCATCGGGGTTGATGGCATAGCTGTAAAAATCATTCACCAATCGCGTCAAACCGTCTTCGTCGAAGGAATAGCGGGCCTCCTGCTCGGGATGAAGGTTCTGGAGTAGCGTATTCACACTGTCTATCGCTGCCACACAGTGGCCCTGCCCCATCAGCCAACTGCGGGTGGTCCCCGCCAGGGAATTGGCGGCGGTGTAACCAATATAGGCGGGCACCATGTTCAATGAGCCGCCAGTATGACCCTGAGGGTTTTCCTTGAAATCGGTCGCCGCCAACGGCTGCCCGGACAGGTCCACTTTGTTGGCGTAGGTCATGTGGGCCACCAGCCACATGGCCGCGTTGGTCAGGGTGTCCGCTGCGTCGAAAATCGCCAACGCGTCGTCGAGCGTGTCGTAGCGCCCGGAACAAATCAGTTCCTGGCACAAATCGAACACCCGAACCTGCGTCAAATCCATGTGCTCGACAACGCCGCGACCTTGTGCCCAGTTGGCAAACTTGGGGTAGCGCCTGCGGTATTGTGCGGCGCGCTGCTGAACTCTGTGTGAGTCCCCAATAGAATGGAAATCCATGGTCACTCCTTGATAGCCATCAGAACATTAATGGTTTCTTACTTACCCTTGATTTTCAGACCCGCACTATGGATTGGTAGCCTGCTACTTCCACTTCGAACCGGGTGCTCTGACGCAGATGATCCCTCATGGCTTCAAGAGCCTCTGGATCGCCGTGAATCAGGTAAATCGGTGTTTCCGGAGCCAGATCACTCTGGGCCAACCACTGTTCCATCTCGACAAAATCGGCGTGCCCCGAAAGCCCGTCAAGCACCTCGACCCTTGCCTTAACGGGAATCCATTCGCCGTGAATTTTTACCGCCTCGGCGCCAGCCACCATTTTTGCACCCCGGGTTCCGCCGGCTTGATAGCCCGCAAAAATCACGGTTGTCCGAGGCTTACTCAGAAGCCGCTTGAAATGGTGAAGAATTCGTCCACCGGTTGCCATGCCGCTACCGGCAATAATGACATGCGGATAAATCTGATCGGCCAATGCTTTGGAATCGTCCACACTATGGCTGTAGTGCACAGTTCCACACATATCGTGGCACTGGGCAATGTTCAGCTTGTGCTGATCCTCGTAACGGCAGTAGATCTCTGACACGTTGATTGCCATCGGGCTGTCGAGATAGATTGGCAGTGTTGGAATTCGCCCTTCCTGCATCAGGGTTGTCAGCATATGTTGGAGAACCTGAGCTCTGCCGACCGCAAAAGAGGGAATCAGTACATTCCCGCCTTTGTCGACGGTTGTGTTAATAATATCCGCCAGTTGCGAGAAAGGGTCTGTGCTGTCGTGGCGCCGGTTGCCGTAAGTTGACTCGAGCATCAACATATCCAGTGCCGGCAGGGGCTTGGGCGGCTTCATGAAGACATCATCAAGGCGCCCCACGTCGCCGGAAAAACCTACCCGTTTGCCGTCCGCTTCAATGATGACGCTCGCCGCCCCCAAAATGTGTCCGACAGGCCATAGGTGAAAACGAATATCCCCGACCTTAATGTCCTCCTCAAAGGCAACGGACTGAAACAACGCCATACAGGCCTCTGCATCCGCCTGGTCATACAACGGCTCCGGACGCTCGTGCTTGCTCAGCTTATGCCGACCAAGGTACCGGGCCTCCTCTTCCTGGAGATGTCCGCTATCCGACAGTAAAATTTCGCATAACTCACGGGTTGCATGATGGGTAAAAACAGGTCCTCGGAAACCGTGCTTGTATAACACCGGGATATAACCCGAGTGATCCAGATGGGCGTGCGTCAGAAGCACCGCATCCAGAGAGCCAATGTCGAGCGGTAAAGGCTGTCGGTTGCGCTTTCTCAACCACTTATATCCTTGGAAAAGGCCGCAATCGACCAAAACACGCGTCTTAGTGGTTTCAACCAGGAATTTGGATCCCGTAACAGTTTCGGTTCCACCCAGGAATGTGATCTTCATCGGTGTGCACCCTCCGCTTGATTGAGAAAATCCCTGATCGGTGATGTCAGTAAAGCACTGACGTCTATTTCATTGGTACTGTGTGGAATGGTATTTGTGGTGACCAGAGCCTTCAGGCCTGTACCAAGAAGATACGTATCCGAAGCCTCCGCAAAAATGCCATGCACCGCGGCACAAACAATGGTGTCGGCACCCTGCGCCTTAAGCGCCTTGACGCATTCACCAATAGTCCGCCCACTCGAAATAACATCATCAATGATGACGGAATTCCACCCACGATATCGGGAGATATCTGGCAACGTGACCTCGACCCGCCGATCGCCCAGACGTTGTTTGGCACCAATGACGTAGGGGTGGCCACTTGCCTGAGCAATATTGGAGACCCATTGCTCGCTCTCCGCATCCGGACCTACCAGCAAAACGTGGTCCTGTCCCTGTAGCCAACCTGCCAGCGCAGGCGCTCCCTGCACAACTTTTGTCGGTATACGGTAGATCTCATCCAGCGACAGGTACCGATGCAGGTGGGGATCAACGGTAACCAGCCAGTCGATGTGGGAAGATAGCGACCTCGCAAACAGCCTGGATGTAACAGCTTCACCGTCGACGAAGCGGCGGTCCTGGCGCATATAACAGAGGTAGGGAGCGACCAGGCCAACCGATTTTGCCCCGAGCTCCCGAAGCGTTTCAAACAAAAATACATGGGCCAGATATTTGCTATCCGGGCGAGACAAGTCCGCCAGTACGATGCAGTGCGCACCATTCACCGGTGTGGTGATGCGTATATAGGATTCGCCATCGGGAAATCGGCGCAACTCAAGATGGCCCGGCTCCAGGCCCAGTTGGTCGCACAGTTTTTGCTGCAACGGATGGGGTTCCAGAGTAAAAAGTAAGGTTTTTTCCGCCTTGCCCACAGTTAACTCTCCGCTTCAATGGTGAAAATGTGAGGCTCGCTGGCGCGATACGCCAGTGCATAATCTTGCTCACCAGTGGTGTCACTGAGCAGTTCGTAAAGCGGTTCACCAACCTTGACGGTATCGCCCACATTGGCAAGTAGCCGCAACCCGGCCGTGGGGTTAGCTGGCGCTCCCGCCAGTTTGGCGAGCCGGGCCAGTCGGCGATTGTCAATGGATACAACACGCCCGGACGACGACGCCAGCTCCTTATGCCTGAACCTGGCGCTACCGAGACTCTTGAGGCCTCCCTGGGCCTTCACAATCCGCTTGAACTGAGCGAACGCCTCACCGTTCGCAAGCAACGTTTCGGCCCACGCCTTGCCCGCCTCCAAGCCTGCGTTATCTGCCATGTCGAAAACATGGGCTGCCAACAACACAGCTCTGGCTCTCAGATCCTCCGGGGCCAAGGGGTCAGCATTCAGGACAGCCATTACGTCCCTGGCCTCCTCCACTGGCCCGATGCCAGCCCCGACGGGCCGGCTCCCATCGGTAACCACACAGCGAACCTTCAGACCGCAGGCGTCACCGACTTCAGTGAACAGGGAAACCAGCCGTTGTGCCTCTGCATGACTGCGAACCTTCGCAGTGTCGCCGACCGGAATATCGATAACGACGTGGGTGGAGCCGGCCGCTATTTTCTTCGACAACACTGAGGCAACTAACTGCCCCTCGCCATCAATATCCAGGGCCCGCTCAATTCGAATCAGTAAGTCATCCGCCGGGCTGAGGTTGATCGCACCACCCCAGGCCAGGCAGGCGCCGGTCTTGTTCACCACCCGCCGGATATCGGCGAGCGGAAGATCAACGGTGGTCAGAGCTTCCATCGTGTCTGCTGTGCCCGCCGGCGAGGTAATCGCGCGGGAGGAAGTTTTTGGCATAACCAGACCAGCCGCGCTAACGATAGAAACTACCAATGGCGTTGTCCTGTTACCCGGCAGCCCCCCAATGCAATGTTTGTCGAAAACACGATCAACCCCCTTCCAGCTCAGGCGTTCGCCGCAATTCACCATTGCCCGGGTCAGGCCTATAATCTCTCTGGTATTCAGCCGACCGCCGGCGCAGCTACTCAAAAAGCAGGCGATTTCAACATCGCTGTACCTGTGATCTGAAATATCAGCCACAATACTGGCAAGCTCTTCATTGTCGAGGGTGTGCCCGAATACTTTTCGCCTCACCAGGCTCAACGAGTCTATGTAAGGCGCATGATGGACAAACAAGTCATCGCCAGGCGCCACGCCCAGCCTTGCCATTGCGATAGTGGACAGACCGACATGGCCCTCGGGAACAATGTCACCGTAGACGATGTTCAACGACGCAATAATCGATTCCTGACTCGAGGAAACGCCAATCCTTGAGCTGGCGCCAAAGCCCTCGGATCGACACACCTGGCAATCCTGGCGCATGTAAACGACTGGCTCCTGATGGGTATCAATACCCATGAGATAGGCTATTAACTGATTTGAAGACTCCATAATCCCTCGATCACAATGGTCGGACACAGCTGCTGCGCACCGGGATAATCAGAGATCGTCCATCCGACCAACCTGACGAGCCAGGCGCTTGGATTCGTTTAGCTCCATCGTCAAGAGTGATTCCAGCAGCTCTTTGGCCTCAGGAATCTCGGCTTTCTCGACCAGTGTTTGGTAGAGATCAATAATCTGATCGTGGAAGTCGAATACCTCCCGACAGATACCGTTGAAATCAAGCTTTGCATAGGGCTCATCACACGTTCGGTGGGTCTTAATGGGGTGATGAGACAGATAGTCATAAACCCTTGTTTCCAGGGCGTTGGTATCCGCCTGGCGTTCAAATTCATTCACAATACGTTCGATTTCAGATTCGTGGGTTGCCAGATAGTCCAGAAGCGCCCGGGCCCGTTCTTCTTCATTCCGTGTCGAACAGTGGGAAAGGCAGCGTGCCAGGTGTGCGTGCAGATCACGTGTCCAGCCAATCAGTTCTCTAAACGTTTTAATATCCATTCCGGTTTACCTTCCTTACCTTTGATATGTGTTTGACTTTCACGTTATGAGCTTGAATCGCGCTCCCCGAAACCAGTAAACCCTCAGGAGCTGAAATCAACCTGAAAACCGGGGGCAGAACAGTGAAAACGTTGACTCTGATGCGCGCGATTTGATGTAAATCAAAATGGAGTCACAACTACTTCCGAAAAGTGCCAAACAGCCTTGAGATCCAATACCTTGGTGTCAGCCGGATGCCGGCGGCCCGGCATTCTGCTTCTGCCTTATCGTAATCCGAGCCATTGAACTTGGTCGGGTTGGCAAATGCCGCTCCATTTCTTAACCCCTTTTTCCGCATGATGATCATTTTTATCAACGATCAATCCGACATGCCTGTGGTAGACATCGAACATAGACGTAAAAAGCAAAAAGCCGTTACAGTTTTGGTTTGTCGAGCATTCTTGGCGGGGTTTTAGATGTGTAACGAAAGATTCAAATTACCCTCTCTACTCATAACCAGTCTGAGAAAGGGATTCTTTTAACGACTAACGACTTCGCCGAATAACGTGCTCAAACTGAAGGTCTGGACGCCCGTGCCCAATTCCTTCTGCAAGACTACCGCGACATCGACGGCGCTTTGGACCGGATCTTATCAGTGGGCATGTTTGAGCATGTCGGGGTACCACACTACAAGGAGTTCTTCGCGCCCCTGTGCGAGACCGTCTCACAGATGATGGCGTCGCCCTGCTGCACACGATCGGTCGAGCCGATGGTCCGGGCGCAGTGCCGCTCACGCGAGATTATCTGGCCGCTCCTCCGTAATTGGATTGATCAGCGCCGGAGTCGCAGGCACAATCCAGATAGCCATGGATTGGGCAACTCCGGCACGTCTCCTCCAACCGCTTTCGCAGAGCCTCCCGCGCCCGGTGCAAACGCACCCTCAAATTGCCCTCGGAGATATTGAATGCCGCCGCGATGCTTTCACGGGATTCGCCAGTCAGCTCCGCGTGCCACAAAATATCGGCGTACTCTGGTTTCAGGGTCGGCAGGAGTTTGTATAGGCACATACAGACAATGAAGTCGAGATCGTCTTTAACGTCGCTATCGAGATTCGCCGATTCGAGGCAATGGTGTTCTTTCTCGGATTGGCGTTTTTTACCCTGGGCCCGGTAATAGTCGATCAAGCTTGTCGCAAGCACACGGCGCATCCAGGCACGAAGCTTTTCGTGCTCGCGAACGTCGCCAATTCGTGTGAGCACCTTGACGTAGAAGTCGTGCAGAACGTCGGCCGCCTCATCTTCACAACCAAGCCGACGTGTAAGAAAATGCAGAAAGTCCTGGTGAACATCCACGATGACCTCATGAACCTCGTTGCTCGGCAATGCCCTGTTATAATCGTCCATCATCTCCACTCCTACTAATTGATCCAGCCCCGATAGAGGCATAAAGGAAATTGGTAAACTGCCTGTATTTCACTACGGCAACCTGAATCACAACTGAATCTGGCCGACTTGTGGCTCGTTTTTTGACTACAACCAGGTTTTCTTCAGTCAGTCACTGGATTTTCAAAGAGCACACAATCGTAGCCCCAGGGTCATGAATATGAAGAGGCATTCAGAATCTATACAGCGGGGTTCGCTTTTGACGACGGCGGTCGGAGAACAGTGTCCGACTGAATTCAAACTTTTCACTGAAGGCGACGAGCTTTACGCAGCGATGGCCCACTCGATTCGAGCGGCAACTCACCGCGTCTTTCTGGCCTCGTATATTCTGGCTGCAGACGAAGTCGGAACCGTGTTGCTCAATGAACTGATGCGCCAGTCCCGACGTGGCCTTGATGTGCGCGTCCACGTTGACGCCCTGGGCTCGAGAAGCAGCCTTCCTCGACATCATCGGCGCCTGCTCAGGGCGGCCGGGGTACGTCTACGGCGCTTCCATCGCTGGAGCTGGCGACAGCCGATGCGTTACAACCGTCGTGACCATCGTAAATTGCTGGTAGTCGATGGCCAGATCGCGTATCTCGGTGGCTTCAACATTCATCGTGAAGGTTCCCAACGGTTCTACGGCCCAACACGGTGGCGTGATTCGCACGTTTGCTTCGGCGGGGCCTTGGCCGTAGAGGCTGAGGCTCTGTTTGACGCTTTTTGGTGCGGTCACCCGGACTGGGCCCCACGCGCCCGGAATGAGGGTGACAGCCAGATTATTCCCAATACCTCGCGCAGGTGCCGTATCCAGCTACGGTGTGCCATCAAAGACCAGCTGGCCACTGCGGCAAAGAGTATCTGGCTTGTTACGCCCTATTTTGTTCCTGACCGTGGCTTACGCAAGCAACTTATCCTCGCAGCGCGCCGGGGCGTCGATGTCTGTATTCTGACCACCGAAAAAACAGACTCAGCACCCGCACAATGGGCCGCCCGGGCTTTTTACGGTGAGCTCATCGAAAACGGTGTCCGCATCTTCGAATATGCACCGCGTTTGTTGCATGCAAAAGTTCTCCTTATTGACGATGACTGGGGAAGTATCGGGACCGCCAACTTTGATTACAGAAGCCTTTTTATCAACTATGAAGTAACGCTGATTTCAAGGAACGGTCCCTTAATCAATCAGCTGAAGAAAAACTTTTTGGATGATCTACAAGATTCCGCTGAGATCACCGGGATGCTCTGGAAGCGTCGTGGATTCATCCGCGGCATCTACGATGTATTTGGACGACTTCTGCGAAAGTGGCTTTAGCAAGAATGCTAAAGCCCACTCCTTTCGAACCATGCATCATAAATCCGCTTGTCCCATTTGCTCTGGAAATAAGCGATAGCGGCTTTTTGGTCGTCCCTGGAGAGGTCATCTCCGAAGGCCGGCATTTGCCCACCCATGGGAGCACCTCCTTGATCGATAGTGCCCATCAACATATCGAACGGATGGTGCCAGGCGTGCCCTGTTCCGTTGAGTGGTGGCGGCGGATAGGAGCCATCCTCCAGACGCTTCCGCCAATTGAAGGAACCCTGAGCCTTGGTGCCATGGCAGCTTGCGCAGTTGTCGTCGAATACGGTTGTTCCACGCTCGATCTGGGCTTGGGTATACCAGCGACCATCCACCGTCCCGTCGCTGCAGCCGCTGAGCAATGCAACCAAAAGAACGCCGAATGAGGCTTTTGTCCTAAGCATCGTGTTTTTCTTCCTCGACTTCTTGGGGCACCATGAGCCTGTGCCGATGGTATGAGACGCCATAGGTGGGCCTTCAGATACCAGACCTGAGGAGCCCTCCACCGGTATCCTCAGGAATGGTCAAAGAGTTATTTTGCGCGATCTTGGAGCTCCTGCTGATGCTCCAACATTTGTTCCATCATCAGCTGCATCTGATTCATCCGCTTTTCCATAAACTCAATACGGTCTTCTGGTTTAATCGCTGGATTGCCTTGGTTCGAACTTCCCTGCATCTCCTTGCCGCCCATCATTCCTTGGCCATTCATCATTCCTTGATTGCCCATCATGCCGCCCCGCATCATCTGCATCTGCTCTTGCATGAGTTCCATATGCTCCTGCATGAGTTTTTGCCGGTTTTGTCCGGAACTCCCGCGCATTTTGGGCGCCATCTCTTGCATACGGGACATGTTCTGCTGCATTTCCTGCATCTGCTCCGTGGACATCATCATTCCACCGGGTCCTCGCTGGTTACCGGAACCCTGCGCCCAGACCACCGGTGTGGCCATAATCAAAGAGATTGCGATTACTCTGGTAAAACTCTTCATAACGAAGCTCCTTAAAGAAGTCGATTTGCGACGCTTTCAGTAAACGGCCTCTACCTGAATCGAAACTGAATTCATGTTCCAATTCACTTCGCGTTTGATCTACGTCAATTATCTTAGGCGGCGCGGTTCAACCGTCAGATGGCGTTGACAACCTCAGTCAACATTTCCCTTACCTCGCCCGCAATGTCCTTTAGTTGCTCATTACCAATTGAAGCCATGGATAAAACGGGATCAACCGCACTGACTTCAACTCCCTCGGTTGTCTCGCGAAGAATGACGTTACACGGCAGCATGGCACCTACCCGAGGTTCTACGCCGATCGCTTCCCAGGCCATGTTCGGATTGCAGGCGCCGAGAATCAGGTAAGCAGACATATCCTTGTCCAGTTTCTTTTTCATGGTCGCCTTGACGTCTATTTCCGTCAAAACTCCGAAGCCCCGGTCGGCCAGGGCCTGACGTGTTCGTTCATTCACTTTCGCAAAATCGGCGTTTTCTATAACTCGATTTATTGTGTAGGACATGAGCTCCTCCCATTTCATTGTGGCTTAGACGTTTTAATCCAATTTAATTATCTCCAAATGGATCATTCACTCATTACGCGCCCCTGCTTTGTCTACCGGCCAGTCCGCAAACGCAATAAAATATAGGAGCACCAGATTCACCACCGGAACAAGAATGAGAATTCCCATCCAGCCCGGATAGCCGGTGCGCTGACAAATTCGCCACGCGGGTATAACCACAATGACGGCAACAACCAGCATCCATAACCAATGCCCGGCCCACATGGTGTTACCAAACATATCCCCTTCCATCATGGGATTATCCTCCAATTTACGTGTTGAATATCAGTGATCGTGTGCATGAGACTCATCACCTTTCACCGCCTTCGTTCTGGCGGATGACTTCAGGAATACCTGCTCGGCAACCGCTATGACAATCATCGTGGCCACTGCCACACCGATCACAAAGGGGTCGGTGTTCAGTTTGACCCAGACAAAGCCGCCCAGAACCATTAGGTCCAGTACGATGGCAATCGCGGGAACCCATCTATTGGCTTTCACATCCTGATGCAGATAGCGCAGCACACCCCAATGAATGGAGATATCCATGATCAGGTAGAACACAATGCCCAGCGCCGCGATTCTTGAGAGGTCAAAAAAGGCGGTCAGAACCAGGCCCAGCACCACTGTGTATACAAGAGTGTGTTTCTGGATGCTGCCAGGCATCCCGAAGTGGCTATGGGGCACCAGTTTCATCTCGGTTAGCATGGCCAGCATGCGAGAGACTGCAAAAATACTGGCGAGAATGCCGCCAGCCGTGGCCATCATCGCAAGCACTACGGTGAACCACAGGCCGTAATCACCCAGCGCCGGGCGTGCTGCTGCGGCCAGAGAATAGTCCTGGGTCTCAATGATTTCTGCGAGGGACAGATTGCTGGCAACTGCGAAGCCCACCAGTGTGTAGAGCACAACACAAGCGGCAATGGAGATGACAATCGCGCGACCGACATTGCGATGCGGGTTTTTCACCTCGGAGCCGCTGTTGGTAATGGTGGTAAAACCCTTGAATGCCAAGATGCCCAGCGCTGTTGCACCCAAAAAGTTACCGAAGGCGCCCGTCTCGCCACTTCTGGAAAAATCGACGGCAAGACTGTCCGCCAGCCAAACGCCCACCAGACCGAAAACAAGAATGCCACCAATTTTTAAGATTCCGATAAACGAAGCGACGCCCTGAATCCAGCGATTACCCAGCAGGTTGATCAGGAATGCCGCCAAAATTAGCGATACACCCAATATAGACACCATGCGTCCGCTTTCATCTCCGCCGAACAACTGCATGGTGTATGACCCGAATGTGCGGGCCAGAAAGCTTTGGGCAATCACCATCGAGAAGTACATAAGCAAGGCATTAAACGCTGTTGCCAAACGATCGCCGTAGGCCTTGTGGAGATACATGCCAATGCCGCCTGCTGATGGATAGGCATTGGATATTTTGATATAGGAATAGGAACTGAAGGAAACAACGATTGCAGCGGCCAGAAAGGCCAACGGAAAGAGTGCCCCCGCCATCTGGGCCATTTGCCCGGTAAGCGCAAATATACCGGCACCGATCATGACACCGGTTCCGAGCATGACCGTGCCTGGTAGCGTCAGGCTACCTTCCTGATAGCGAGTGGTTCTGTCTTGCTCCCTGCTCATTCAACCTCCTTTCATTTCTTCATGGGTGGGATTTTGGAACAGCAAAAGGGTTCATGCTTGGCGTTGGCGCGAACGTTGTCGTCCGTAAACTGATACCACGCGAGCCTGCGACTCTGCCACCAACCACCCTTTAAATGCCCCCCGTGCGCCGCTATGAAACCAATCAGTTCGTCGGTGGACCAATGTGTGCCATCAAACGTGACGACAAGTCGGCCTTTCGATTTACCCTCGGCGAAATCCACGCACGGATGATGATTCAGCTCTTGGATAACATCCTCCCACTGAATCTCGGAAAGGCCTTCGACAGTCAGTTTGCGTCGAAGTAGAAATTGCGCTTGGTTTGTTGCTTTATGGGCCTTAATCATGGTCGTGCACCTCTCAACCTGTATGCTCAACCGCTATCACAACATCCCAAGCTGAACTGCAACTGAAAATTGGGGCGCAAACGCCCCGGGTATACTGAAACTTGCTATGGATCAAATTACGCAGAAACAGGCCAAGGGTAAATTCCCATGGCCTGCCTGTCGTTTCAGAAGGAGAGCCGTGCTCCAACGACTGCAAACCAATCCTCTGTGCTGCCGCCATCGGCTCTGGCAAAGTCCGCTGTGTCGCCATATTTACGTTCGTGAACAATACCAACGTACGGCGAGAACGCGCGGTCAATCAAATCGTAGCTCAGCCGCAACCCGGTTTCTGTCGATACCAGGCCCTTCCCTACTCCAATTTCACGGTCCTCACTGAACGCAACCGTTGCATCCAGAGTCGCCGTGAGTATCCAGTAATTGGTGAGCAGCAACTCATACTCCGCATCGAGATCAGCGGAGGTGTCGCCATCCTTGCTCACGTAAAGATTCGAATCGATTTCAAACCACTGCGGTGCCAAGCCTGCGACGCCGAGGACTGCGTATGTACGATCAGGACCTTCCGGTGTATCGAATCGTACCCCGGCTTTTGCGTCGAAGAATCTGGATATCGGGATTTGCCCGACCAACTGATTCTCCAGTGATTCGTAGGCCTGCTCCTCAATGGAATACTCTCCACTTGAAAGCCAGCGAGCTTTCAAGTTGTCGGTGCCGTAGAAGAAGTCGGCATCCCAAACACCTATTTCTTCATCATCGTCACTGTAACGGTATTCGAATTCCTCAAATTGCGCTCCCCATACCTTTAACGGCTCCTTCCGTTCAGTGGTGTCCGGCATACGCTCTTGAGCGGTCGCTAGCGCCGGAATAACTCCCAGCCCCAAAACCGTACTTACAATCAAAGGCGTCCAGAGTTTCATACGCCACCTCCAACATTGCCAAACTGTTCACTGGATGCGGCCTGAGTGGAGTCCGGCCCACCTTCAACAATCACCTTGCGGAACATGCCAGCGGCCATGTGATACGTCAGGTGGCAATGGAAGGCCCATTGCCCAGGTGCATCGACTTCAGTTTCCATATAAACCGTGGTACCGGGCTGCACACTGACGGTGTGTTTAACCGGATTCCATTGGCCCGCTCCGACATCGAGAATCGACCACATACCGTGCAGGTGCATGGGGTGCGTCATCATGGTTTCATTCACGAATTTGAAACGGACTCGTTCACCATATTTGAGGCGGATGGCGTCAGCGTCTTCGTATTTAACGCCATTGATGCTCCAGGTGTAGCGCTCCATGTTACCGGTAAGCCGCAGCTCGATTTCGCGTGTTGGCTCACGCTCTTCATAGAGCGGTTTCTGCGCTTTCAGATCGGCATAGGAAAGGAACTTGCCTCCGTTGGCTGCTTTCGGGACCAGCCCACTACCTTTGGCGTAGAAGGGATCACTTGCTCCGCCCTCGGGCATTTGCATCGAACTATGATCCATGCCGCTCATCTGGGAATGGTCCATTTCCGACATGTCGGCCATCGCATTTTCACCGCCCATGTCGCCGTGATCCATACCGGGCATATCACCATGATCCATACCGGGCATACCGCCCATGTCAGCCATGGTCAATCGTGCGGGCTCACGTAATCCTGGAACAGGAGCGTCCATCCCCTCTTCGGGGGCCAATGTTGCTCTCGCATATCCAGTGCGCCCCATAGACTCTGCAAAAATCGTATAGGCCTGCTCGTCTTTGGGCCGAACGATCACATCGTAGGTTTCCGCTACGCCAATACGGAACTCATCCACGTTTATGGGCTGCACATTATTGCCATCGGCCTGCACAACGGTCATGTTCAGTCCTGGAATCCGAACATCGAAGTAGGTCATTGCTGATGAGTTGATAAATCGTAGCCGAATACGCTCGCCGGGCTCAAAGATGCCGGTCCAATTCTGTTTCGGGCCTTTGCCGTTAATCATGCCGGTAAAACCCTGCAGATCCTCAACATCGGCTTTCATCATGCGCATATCGCCCCAGGCCAGCCGATCCTTCACTGTGTTCAGAAAGCCATTTTCCGAAACGCCCGAAAAGAACTCCCCGACGGTTTGCTGTTCACGGTTGTAGTAATCCGGCGTCACCTTGAGGTTGCGCATGACCCGCTCGCTGGAATGCGGGTGTTTATCAGTCAGCTGAACCACGTATTCGCGATCATAGCGAAACGGCTCGCGTCCTTCTGGCTCGATGATAATGGAACCAAATGCTCCCTCCGGCTCCTGAAAACCTGAATGGCTGTGAAACCAGTAGGTTCCCGACTGAGTAATGGGGAATTTGTAGGTGAACGTCTCCCCGGGTTTGATGCCAGGAAAACTGATGCCTGGAACACCATCCTGCTCGAACGGAAGAATCAAACCGTGCCAATGAATAGATGTCATCTCGTCAAGGTTATTAGTAACGTTGATCGACACCTCTTCGCCTTCTTTGAAACGCAACGTCGGGCCAGGCGATTTGCCGTTGTAACCGACGCCCTCTTTCACGAATTCGCCGGTATCGATTTCGACCCGATCCACGGTCAGGTTGTATTCGCCCGCCAAACCAATAGCTGGCAAAAGCAGGCCTAAAGCGCCTGCAACAAGGGTTTTCTTCATGGTCAGCTGCTCCTGAACTACTTTGCTGTATTCAAAGATCCCAACGCGCCGGCCAAAGAGCGAGCGCGATAAACTCTCATCTGTTAAAACAGGAATCAGTTGAAATTCACTTCGCCGTACATGCCGGCCTCATAGTGCCCCGGAACGTTGCAGGCAAATTCGATATTGCCCTTCTCGGAAAACGTCCAGACAACTTCCTGGCTCTCACCCGGCTCTAACAGCACGCTGTTCGGATCGTCGTGCTTCATGGACTGGCCATTCCCCATGTCCATCTCCATCATGTCGTGATTAAGCTTGCCGCCCTGGATAACGCCGTGCTCAACCATCATCATCATTTCTTTTTGATGAGCTTCGTGCATATCGGGGGTGCCAATGTTGAATTCGTGCACCAATTGCCCTTTGTTCTGAACCACAAAGCGTACTGTTTCTCCTGGTTTAACCTCGATAGCTTCTGGCTCGTAGTAATTGTCATACATCTCCACGGTAACACTGCGACTGGCGTCCGAGGCTTTACCCGGTTCGCCGCTCTTGGCGCTGTGACCGTGCCCACCTCCGTGGGTGCCCGCGCCAAGTGCTGTTAAGGAAACTGACATGGCAACTGCTGCAACTGCGAACTTTGCTAGACTCATCAAACCTACTCCTTTGGTAAGGCGTAACTTGCGTTCAAAACCTGTGTTTGTCCCGCAACGTGAATATTGTGCTAAAACGCCTGCTACCATCACGCACGAACCTGAACTCTTTCTGAAAATACCAAACTATTTTCAGTTCAGGCTGAATTCAGGTTGATCGGCGACACTGCCTCAGCCTGTTTTGGCTTAAAAAAGGAAGCAACACATGAGATTACTGCTGGTAGAGGATGACCGACTGCTTGCTGAGGGGCTTGCCAGCCAACTTGAGAAAGCCGGTTTCAGCGTGGATATCACTCGCACCGCTAAAGAAGCCGCTATTTTAGGTGAACAGGAAGACTACAAAGCCGGCGTGCTGGATCTCGGGTTGCCAGATGGAAATGGGCTGGATGTACTGAGAAAATGGCGTTCAAGCAAAGCGATCTTCCCGGTACTGATCCTGACTGCACGGGGGGACTGGCAAGATAAGGTCAACGGCCTCAAAGCCGGTGCAGACGACTACTTGGCCAAACCCTTTCAAACCGAAGAACTGATTGCCAGATTGAACGCCATCATGCGCAGAAGTGAAGGCAGAGTTCACTCGTCGGTGAAAGCGGGGCGTTTTGAGCTGGATGAAAACCGGCAGTGCCTGAAGGTCGACGATGGTTCAGAACACAGCCTGACGGGCACGGAGTTTCGGTTACTGCGCTGTCTGATGGGCCGGCCTGGCCATATTTTTTCCAAGGAGCAGCTTATGGAGCAGCTCTACAATCTTAACGAAAGCCCCAACGAAAATATCATCGAAGCCTACATCCGGCGTCTGAGAAAGCTGGTTGGGCCGGAGACCATCGCAACGCGGCGTGGCCAGGGATATCTGTTTAATGACGCTGTTTAGAAAGCCTATTTCCGTAAAAGGTGCGCTTCTGCTCCTGCTGTTACCAGCGGGTATTGGCCTGATGGCTATCGCATGGCTTGTACATGGGTTGCTTCTTGAGAGGATGTCCCGTGAGTTTGTCGAGAGCCGCCTGAAAGATGAAGTGGCTTTTCTGGAACATCATATTCGCCAGGCCGAAGGCCAGATAGACATGCTACAGACTGGGGACTATTTTCAGGAAGTTTTCCATCATGCTTTTGCTATCCAGTCTCCAGCTCAAACAGTTATATCCCCGCAATCCTGGCATCCGTTGCTGAGCCCCATGCTGCAATCAGATGAACAGAACAGCATCAGGATACACGGTGCAGAAATACCCAACGCGCCTTCTGACATTCTGGCCTATCGAAAATCATTTGTTGTAGAAGACACCCCTATTACGGTGATCGTTTCAGAAGACATGGGGGCGCTGCAGAACAGCCAGGCGGAACTGCATCTCTGGACCGCAATCGTATCAATTTTGCTGATCTTTTTATTGGTGGGGGTTATCTGGTTTGGAATTAACCTGTCGATGCGCCCTGTTGTCTCGCTTCAGGCTACTCTCAAACGTTTACAAAGCGGCGAAATATCGCGGATAAACGTAAAGGCTCCAGAAGAATTCAGGCCGCTGGTGCAACAACTCAATCAACTATTGGATTCTCTGGATCAGCGGCTTGAGCGCTCCCGGGAAGCGCTTGCAAACCTGTCTCACAGTGTCAAAACGCCTATCGCTGCAGTCAGGCAGGTTCTGGAAGATACCAGTCGCCCGCTGGGTAATGACTTGCGGCATGAGATGGGATCGCGCCTTGGCGATATCGACATGCAACTGGAGGCGGAGATGCGACGCAGCCAGTTTGCCGGGCCACAGTTGGGTAAAAGTGCCTACCCAGTGAAGCAGGCTCGTGACCTTCTATGGATGCTGGGGCGGCTTTATCCGGAGAAATCATTCGAGCTATCAACGTCACTCAGCGAAGAATCTCGTTGGCCGATTGAGGAGCATGACCTGAACGAGATACTGGGGAACCTGCTCGATAATGCTGGTAAATGGTCCGCCGAATGCGCTGAACTCTCTTTGGAGCAGAATGGTGGTGTGGCAAACATCACCGTAACGGATGACGGCTCGGGAGTTGCAGAAGATGAAAAAATTCACTTGGGCCAAAGAGGAAGACGGCTGGATGAACAAACCCCCGGACATGGACTGGGTCTGGCGATCGTCCGCGATATAGTCGCTCGGTATGGAGGTGAAACCTCTTTTTCCAATGGGTTAAAAGGCGGCTTGAAGGTACAGATCAGAATCTCTCTCTGATGCTTTTTCTCCCAGGAGAATAGCTCACACCAACACCTGCCGTGTGGTAGCAATATAGTGATGAACCTGGCGTTCGGTTTCGGAACCAACCATGTTTTCCGGGCGGCGACCGTTTGGGCAAGGCATGCGTGGTGTTGTGCCAAACAACCGGCAAATCAGCGGGCGCTCCTCATATACCGTGCAACCATCCGGGCCAAGGTGTACGCAACTAAGGTCGCCTAATGCGGCTTCATGTTCGGCGTCAGATTTCACCGGCAAGCGAGACATTTCTTCTGATGAAGTCGTCACCGGGCCGCAGCAATCGTGACAACCCGGCACACATTCGAACGCCGGAATACGCTCACGAAGCCGCGCGATCATATCTCGATTACCGTACATCATTGACCACCAATTATTAAGTAATTACCCACCATAGCACGGTGCAAAAATATCCTCAGCGCCCGCTCAGGGAATGCGCCTCCCCTATTTCCGCCCAGTGCGTAATGCGTCGTTTGTCGCCATCCCAGAAGTATTTCAAATGCGGCCCTTGCACAGGGATAGTGACAGCTTTCGGTTTGAACGCGGCAATGCACTCACTACCTGGGTGTCGAACACTGTTGTATAGAAACCCGTTTGATCCTTTGGAGCGCCAGCGCCGCGCAAACTGCTGGCTCAACCCGTAATCATCAGCGTCCGGATTGTGCAGGTCTGCAAACTCCGGCCCCCGGATGTCGTGCATCTCCAGAGCCACGCAACCGATGTAGGCTCTCATGGTGAGCTCAATGGACTCTTCATTCGCGGCCGCCATCTCACGTGCTTTGTGAAATACCGTCTCCTGGATCGCCGCTTCAAGAGTATTCGCGGCGTAATAGACCCCGAAATGCCTGTTGGCGAAACGGCTTCCAAAGCCAATGTGCGTAAACGACGCCATAACGGGCGTACTGCCAGGGCCGCTAATGCGATCGCCGGGGCTTACCAGTTCGATATCGCCTGCTTCATCAAGCAGCCGTGGGTTGGTCATGCCTTCAATCTCATACGCCAGCTCAAATTCATCGGGCTCGTAGATGCGCTCGAACAGATCTATGGGCGGGTAATGGCTGGGTATAATTCGGTAAGTTTGCCACTCAGGAAGGTGCAGTGGAGGGGTGGAGAACATCACCACCCCCGTTTGGCATCAAAATACTGTCGGGTCAGCATAAGATTCATCATCGGCCCTTGCGTCATAAACTCCATTGCTGACTTACCGCAAAACGGCACCTCAGATGACTTCAAGCGGATTCTGCGGTTGGCTCGCTCATGGGTCGGATAAAGAAGCTGAAGAGCCTTGTAGATACCCAGGATATAACTGATGCGCTCCATGGTGTCATTGGAGAGCTTGGTTGGGCTCAGCTTTGCGTAGTTGTAGAGTGTTGTTCTGGACGGGCCGCCCAGAAGCTTGCTCCGTTCTTCAACATTACACCCCCACTCTTCGGTTACCCGGAAGAAGCCTTTCAGCGCAATTCGCCCTTTCTCAGCTTCGCGATCACCGTCAATGTTTTTACGTTCAACGACAGCCGTCATGGTTTACCTCCCGCCCCTCTATGTTCAACTATGAACAATATAGCACATATTGTTCATAGTTGAACATAGCCTGTGTCGGCAGCGATATTCAGGTGCCATTTGCCCAATGTTCAAGAAAAAGTTCCCGCGCCCTCTTTGTTCTGCCATAGGTACGGGTAATGGTGCAGATCTCTAATGAATAGTGTTTGCTTTCGGGGACCAGAGCGCGCAAGTCCCCTTCCTCGACGTAGCGCTGAACGTAGGCGTCGGGCATGAACCCGATGTAGGCGCCAGAAAGGATCATCGCAAGTCGCGCTTCGTAGAAATAAGAGATCGCCGCCTTGTTCATATCGGTCAGCTGGGCGCCGACCTCCGGGCTGGTGTGAATGCCTGCATGAACAACTTTGCTGGTGAGGACCTGGCCCAACAATTGGGGCGATGACTTTGCGTTGTAAAGCGGGTGTGTGCGACTGCAGTACAGGTGGCAGTCATCTACGTACAGTGAGCGATAATCAAGCCCCGAAAGCTGGCGATGCTGAGGAATAAGGCCAATATCCGCTTCATCATTCAGAACCATTCGCTCGATGTCGCTGAGCGACTTAACATCCAGCAGCACATTGACATCGGGCGCAGCTTTGGAAAATCGTGCAATCGCTTCCGAAAGTCCGGATTGCGGGTCCATGCAGATGGTATCGCTGGCAATAACACGCAGTTCACCGGTGAGGCTCACATGCAGGGCATTCACACCTGAGCGAAAACCCTCAAGGGCCGAGAGCAGCGTCTTCATCAACTCATAAACATCAGCCCCTTCTTCTGTAAGAGAGAAACCGCTTCGGCCGCGAAAGCAGAGCTTGAGATTCAGGCGGTCTTCCAGGTTGGCGATGTGCGTACTGATTGTCGAGCGACCAATATTCAGCTCGCCTTCCGCTGCCGAAAATCCGCCACTCTCTACCACGGCTTCGAACACTTTGAGCAGGCGTATCTCGTAATCACCCACCTGCCCCAGCCTGACTTTCAGATCTTTCTTCATTGTTTGATTACTCTCAACGTATACGCCTGATTAATCATGTTTATCACACAAACACTCGGCCTTACCATCACCCACCTGTATGAGTCCCATTTTCGGTACGTTTTTGGAGCCCTGTATGACGTTAGAACTGAACCAACCCGACCTTTTCCGGGATCGCGCTTTTATCGATGGACAGTGGATCCAGGCTGCTAAATTACGCTCGTTTCCCGTTTTTAACCCCAGCACCGGCGCTACGCTTGGCTCCGTGCCAGATCTGGGGGCAGAGGAAACCCGTACCGCGATCGACGCTGCAGAAAAAGCACTGAAACCCTGGCAGGCCCTGACCGCAAAAGAACGCTCCATCCTGCTGCGCAACTGGTTCAACCTTATCCTTGCACACCAGGATGATCTTGCCACCATCATGACCAGTGAACAGGGAAAACCGTTTGCTGAAGCCAAGGGTGAAGTCGCCTACGGCGCGTCCTTTGTTGAATGGTTTGCAGAAGAAGCCAAGCGCATTTATGGCGACGTTATTCCTGCCCACGGCCCGGACAAGCGGCTGGTGACCATCAAGCAGCCCATAGGTGTGGTTGCGGCGATCACGCCCTGGAACTTCCCTATTGCCATGATCACCCGGAAAGTTGCTCCAGCTTTGGCAGCGGGATGCACCGTTGTCATCAAGCCAGGTGAAGATACTCCCCTGTGTGCGCTGGCGTTGGCAGAGTTGAGCCTTCAGGCCGGTATTCCAGCAGGCGTTCTGAACATTGTTACCACACTGCAAGCTCCGGAAGTTGGCCGCACACTGTGTGAAGATTCGCGCGTGCGCAAGCTGTCTTTCACGGGTTCTACACCGGTAGGCAAACTGCTGATGCGCCAGTGCGCGGATACGGTAAAGAAAGTCTCGCTGGAGCTGGGCGGAAACGCGCCATTTATTGTTTTTGATGATGCCGACGTAGACGCAGCCATCGCTGGGCTGATGGCTTCCAAGTTCCGCAACGCAGGTCAGACCTGCGTGTGCACCAACCGGATTCTGGTTCAGGACGGCGTTCACGACCTGTTTGTTGAAAAGCTTAATGCAGCCGTGCAGAACCTTAACGTAGGCGATGGCTTCGGTGAGGCCGTTACCATTGGCCCGCTGATCAACGATAAAGCCGTCAGCAAAGTACACGGACTGGTTGAGGACGCGCTTGCTAACGGTGCGAAGATTACTCAGCAGAATACGGCCATTCCGGACAACCCGAACTTCTACCCGCCCACTGTGTTGACCGGCGTAACCGCAAGCATGTCGATCGCAACAGAAGAGATTTTTGGCCCGGTGGCGACGGTGTTCCGGTTTAGCGAGGAATCAGAAGCTGTAGCGCTTGCAAATGATACGCCTTTTGGCCTTGCCGCTTATTTCTACAGCCGCGACATCGGCCGGGTCTGGCGTGTGGCCGAAGCACTTGAGTACGGCATGGTCGGAATCAATGAAGGCATCATTTCCACAGAAGTGGCGCCTTTTGGCGGCATCAAGGAATCAGGCATTGGCCGTGAAGGCTCGCGCTACGGCATCGATGACTTCGTTGAAATCAAATACCTGTGCATGGGCGGCATCCGCTGAACTGCCTTACAAACTATGGAGAACACACTCATGTCCAATGAATCTCTGCATCACCGTCGCGCCGCAGCCATGGCTCAGGGCCAGGGCGCTTTGCACCCGGTATACGTAGACAAAGCGCTTAATGCTGAAATATGGGATGTCGAAGGCAATCGTTTTATCGATCTGGGTGCGGGTATTGCCGTCAACAACACCGGCCATAGCCACCCGCGCATTCAGGCGGCCGTTCAGGCGCAGGTAGAGCGCTTCAGCCACACCTGCCTGATGGTCACGCCCTATGAGTCTGCCGTCGAGCTGGCCGAAAAACTCAATGCCATCGCACCAGGAGACACGCCAAAGAAAAGTATCTTTGTAACCACCGGCGCAGAAGCGGTTGAAAACTGTGTGAAAATTGCCCGTTCATACACCGGGCGCCCTGGCGTTATTGCCTTCAAGGGCGGTTTTCATGGCCGTACCAACCTGACAATGGGGCTCACGGGCAAGGTTAAACCTTACAAGGTCGGCTTCGGCCCGTTCCCGGGCGAGATCTACCATGCACCCTTCCCCAATGCTTATCACGGCGTCTCGGTTGAAGAGTCCCTGCAAGCCCTTGATGATTTGTTTGTGTGCGATATCGAGCCGAATCGGGTCGCAGCTATTATTATCGAGCCTGTTCAGGGTGAAGGTGGTTTCTACCATGCCCCCGCAGAATTCCTGCAGGCCTTGCGCCAGCGCTGCGATGATCACGGCATCCTGCTGATTGCCGATGAAATCCAGACCGGCTTTGCTCGCACCGGCCGGATGTTTGCAATCGAATACGCCCACGTTGAGCCAGACCTGATGACCATGGCCAAGGGCATTGCCGGCGGCTTCCCGATCGCAGCCGTTGTGGGCAAGGCTGAGATTATGGACCAGCCAGCTCCCGGCGGTCTTGGCGGCACCTACGGTGGCTCTCCGATCGGCTGCGTAGCTGCGCTTGCGGTACTGGATATTATCGAGGAAGAACAACTGTGTGAACGTGCGCTGCAGATTGGCGAGCGGCTCACCGGGCGACTCAGGCAGCTGCAATCATGCTTCCCACAACGCATCGGAGACGTACGCAACCTGGGTGCCATGATCGCTATGGAGCTGGTGGTTGACGGTGATGTTAACCGGCCCGACCCGGAGCTGACCAAAGCCGTTGTTACCGAGGCCGCCAAAGCGGGTGTGATTCTTCTGTCCTGCGGTATCCGCGGCAACGTGATTCGCTTCCTGCCAGCGTTGACGATCAGCGATGCGTTGATTGATGAAAGTATGGACATTCTCGACTCATGTTTTTCCGCTCTTAGCGGAAGCAGTGACTAAACGATCTGAAGTACCTTTGGCGCCTTCGGGCGCCTTTTTTTTTGCAAAATATACCTTGGGGGGTATATAGGCGCCCATAGCGAGCTCGTAATGTTGTCGTAACTGCCCAATAACTCAAAGCCATTCCGGGAGCGACACCTTGCTGACACCATCTCACCCCAATTCCTACTATGCAGCTTCCGCTAATGACACACGGATGCGACCGCCGCTACAGGAAAATGTTAAAGCAGATATTTGCGTTATCGGCGCCGGTTACACCGGTATGTCGACCGCCCTGCACCTCGCGGAAAATGGCTACAAGGTTATCGTCCTGGAAGGCAGCAGAATAGGCTTCGGCGCGTCTGGCCGTAATGGCGGACAGATCGTTAACAGCTACAGCCGTGATGTTGATTTCATAGAGAAACACTACGGCAAACACGCCGGCGCCGAGATGGGCGAGATGGCCTTTGAGGGCGGTCGTATCATTCGCCGATTTGTTGAACAGTACGATATTAAATGCGACCTGAAGCCAGGCGGTATCTTCGCAGCTTGTAACAAGCGCCAGCTCTCGGAGCTTGAAGCAAAGAAAACGCTGTGGGAATCCCATGGCCACATGGGCATGAAACTTCTCGATAAAGAGCAGCTTAAATCCTACGTGGGCTCGGATCGTTATGTTGGTGCTTTGCTGGACAATACGGGCGGTCATTTTCACCCTCTGAACCTTGTACTCGGTGAAGCGGCAGCATTCGAGTCGCTCGGAGGTACCATTTATGAAGGTTCACCGGCCATCAGCGTTCAGGAAGGCGCAATGGCCGTTGTAAAAACAGAATTCGGCAGCGTGACTGCGGATTACGTTGTGGTAGCGGGTAACGCTTACCTTAATGGCCTTATCCCAAAACTCGAATCCAGGGCAATACCCTGCGGAACCCAGGTGGTTGCTACTGAACCACTGCCCGAAAAGGTTCAGAAGCGTTTACTGCCGAAAGACAATTGCATAGAAGACTGCAACTACCTGCTTGATTATTACCGACTGTCCGGCGATGGCCGCCTCATCTATGGCGGCGGCGTGACCTATGGCGCGCGTGAACCAGACAAAATCGAATCTTTGATAATGCCGAACATACTCAAGACGTACCCGGAACTCAAAGGCGTGAAAATTGATTACGCATGGACAGGCAACTTCCTGCTCACTCTGATGCGCTTACCCCAGCTGGGCCGCATCGGCGGTAACATTTTTTATGCTCAGGGTTACAGCGGTCACGGCGTGACCTGCTCCCATCTTGCCGGGAAAGTCCTAAGTGATGCCATCCGTGGCCAGGCCGAACGCTTTGACGTATTTGCAGGCTTACCCCAATACAACTTCCCGGGTGGTCGCCTTTTCCGCATTCCACTGACCGCTCTGGGGGCATGGTATTACAACTTGCGCGACCAGCTTGGCGTGTAATAAGTCGCGACGTCACTGACACAACCAATAAGAAGTACTCCTAAATGCCTGCGGTGAAGCCAGCACCGCGTTTTCCCAAAACAACAAAATACGGGTATCAAAATGTCTCAGAACACCATAGAAACAGCAGGTGCGTTTTCGCCTTTGGAACAAGAAACCATTGAGAGCCCGAGGCGTGGGCCAATCTACTCATTATTCTTCTACGGCTCGATCATGGCGGGTTTCGCTTACCTGTCCACGCAGTATGCTGATGGAGAATCCTACGGCTTCGTCAGCCTTCTCCCTTCTTTATTGATCATATTCGCAGCGATTAAAACCAAAAAACCGCTGGAGTCTCTTTTCGCGGGTGTTATTGCCGGGCTTCTATTGCTTGAACCTACCGCACTCATCACCAGCCTTGGCGACATTTCCATGGGCGTTGTGCAGAACGAGACCATCGCCTGGATCGTTCTGGTTTGCGGAATGATGGGCGGGCTGATCAACATACTGGAACGCGGCGGCAGTGTCCTGAGCTTTGGTGAGCTTCTTGCCAAGCGCATCAAAACCAGGCACGGGACAATGCTTACAACCTCGTTCCTCGGCCTGGCTGTTTTTATAGATGACTACCTGAACTCACTCGCGGTTTCCGCCTCTATGAAGAACCTTACTGATCGCTTCAGGATTTCCCGCGAAAAGCTGGCATTTCTCGTGGATTCCACGGCCGCACCTGTCTGTATTCTTGTGCCACTGTCTACCTGGGCCGTTTATTTCGGTGCCTTGCTTGAAGAAAACGGTGCGGTGCCTGATGGCCAGGGCATGTCCCTCTACATTGAGTCCATTCCTTATATGGCGTATGGCTGGGCTGCTCTGATCGTTGTCATGCTGGTTGCAACCGGCATTCTGAAGGATTTTGGGCCCATGAAGGCTGCAGAGCAGCGCGCCAAAAATGGTCAGCCAATTCCAGAGGGTGTCGAAGCAATCGGTTTTGATACATCGCACATCCAACGTCCGCCTATGATGGTGGGATTGATGAACTTTATCCTGCCGATGGCGGTGCTGATTGCAGCCAGCGTCTACTACGACATTGATCTGCTGCTTGGGGCTCTGGTTGCTTCCGGCTTCACCATGGCGCTGTATTTTATCCAGCGCCTGATGACCTTCGGTCAACTCGCCGATGCCATGCTGGATGGTTTCAAAGTGATGCTCCATCCAATTGCGGTGGTTGCCGCTGGCTTCATGATTAAAGAGATCAATGATCAGCTCGGCATGACCTCCTACATTATCGAGTCTGTGGCACCGTACCTGTCAAAAGAGCTTTTACCGGCATTCGTTTTTGTCACAATGGCTGCGGTTGTTTTTGCTACGGGTTCAAGCTGGGGTGTGTTCGTCGTATCCATCCCGATTGTGATTCCGATGGCGCAATCCATGGATATGTCCATGCCGTTGACAGTGGGCGCGCTGCTTTCTGCATCGGCGTTTGGAAGTCACGCCTGTTTCTTCAGTGACTCGACTGTATTGTCGTCTACAGGATCTGGCTGCACACCTATGCAACATGCACTGACCCAGTTTCCCTATGCCATGATCGGCGCGGGCCTGGCGTTCGTTTCCTTTATTATCATGGGATACGCTGTAACCTGATCTGCTTTGTGGAAACAAAAAGGGGCAGACCCTGGGTTCTGCCCCTTTTTGTTTCTGCTCTCAGTACAAGCAGTCTCTAGTCTTACGCTCAGCTTTTCGAGGTCTCGTGCACATCAGCACCGGCAACATCTTGCTGAATCGACTTACCACGCAGCAGGAAGCCCGCCATCCAGTGTGCAATGGCGATTGAGTCCGTAGCGGCCGCAGGCACCGCCAGGCCTTCCAATGCCTGATCCGCCTTACCTTCCGGAACAGACTTACCCCGCAGGTATTCAACAAGACGGGTTTCAAAGGTGACATCAAATTCCGGGTGCGCCTGAAAGGTCAGGATACGGTCATCGTACTGCAGTGCTGCGAACGGACAGAACGACGAATAGGCCAACACCTTCGCTGAATCAGGCTTTACCAAAACCTGATCCTGATGCATTGCACTGAGGGTGAAACTGCTCATGCCCGCATCAAGTCCTTCTGCATCCGGGACCATTTCGTAACGGTGCAGCCCCACTCCCCAACCGCCAGGGTATTTGTTGACGTCACCACCAAAAGCCTCCGCAATGATCTGATGACCAAAACAGATGCCCACCGTGGGGAGATTGGCATCGTAGATCTCGAGAATCAGCGATTTCAGGCGCCGCATCCAGGGGAGGTCCTCGTACACGTTGGCTTTTGACCCCGTCACGATCCAGGCATCGCAGTCCTTGGCCGAGGCTGGAAAAACACCGTCGCGAACGTCGAAAGTGACATAGTCAAAAGTAAAACCTGCTTGTCTGAACAAGCTTTTGCACATATCGGCATAAGAGCCGAATTCAGGAAGCAGGTCGTCCGGTGTAATGCCGGCAGCCAGAATACCAATTTTTAAACTCATCCGGATTCTCCAGGCTTATAGCAGCCCCAAGTAAGCTTCATATTCTACGTCAGTAATGCGCTCGTTCAGCAGTCGCTGCTCCTGGCGTTTCACGGCCGTGTAGACTCGCTGGAAGTCTTCGCCGAGATACTCACGCAGTACCTCGCTATGTTCGAAAGCATCCGTCGCATCTTCCCATCTGTTCGGCAACGCCAGGGACTCATCACTCTCGCCGTAGGCATCGCCCTCAACGGGCTCGATGGGCTCAAGTTCGTTTTCAATGCCATAAAGAGCACCCGCAAGCACCGATGCAAGAACCAGATAGGGGTTAGCGTCTGCGCCAGCTACCCGATGCTCAATCCTTCGAGCGACACATGGGCTTTCGGGTATCCGCAGTGCAACCGTCCGGTTCTCATAGCCCCAGCTCGCAAACGTTGGAGCGTGAGCGCCCGGCATGAACCGACGATAGGAATTCTGGTTCGGCGCGAGGGTCAGCATCGTGTCAGGCATGGTTTTCATCATACCGGCAACCGCTTGCTTCATCATGGCACTACCCTGCTCTGTGCCGTCATCAAATACGTTTTCACCCGCTTCATTCAGCAGACTGAAATGAACATGAAAACCGTTACCACTCTGGTCGGCATAGGGCTTGGCCATGAACGTTGCAGCATAACCATGCCCCCGGGAAACCCCACGAACCAAGCGTTTGAACAGGATTGCCTGATCGGCAGCCGACAAGGGATCGTCAACGTGGTTGAGGTTTATCTCGAACTGGCCGGGGCCCATCTCTGCAATAATGGTATCTGCATCTATCCCCTGAATTTCGCAGGCCTGGCGGATATCTGCAAAGAAAGCGGAAAACCCGTCCATTTCCTCTACGCCATAGCCCTCGGTGTTGGCAAGCCGCCGACCTCCATCGGCCAAAAGCGGCGGAATCGGTCGCTGTGTGGTCTCCGATTCACCATCCATCAGGTAAAATTCCAGCTCGGTAGCCATTACCGGACGAAGCCCCTTCGCTTTGAAGCGATCAACCACGCGCTTGAGCACCTGCCGCGGATCCGCTTCAAACGCAGAGCCGTCCGGGTTATGCATCATCGCCAGCACCTGCTCTCGGGGACTTTCCGCCCAGGGCACAGGAACAGCTTTATCACTCACCGGCAGGCAAATACCATCGCTATCCCCGGTTTCAAAAACCAATCCATTATCAAGAACATCAGCGCCCCAGAAATCAAAACCGACAACGGATCTGGGCAGCTTTACGCCTTCCTTCATGACCTTTTTCATTGCAGAGGCGGGGATCCGCTTGCCACGTAAATTACCGTTCAGGTCGGTAATAAAGAAGTCGAACTCAGTCTTTTTATTAGCTGTCATATACATCTCGTGAGATTGCTGGCGTGTCTATCGATGCTGATACGCTATCGGATCGGAAACGCCCTGTAACTATACCCCGGGGGGTATATCTATCATCGGTCGAATTTCCCTATGGTTTAAACGTGCTACAGAAGCACATCCAAGGGAGGCCAGAATGCTAAATACAATAATCGCTCAGCCAGAAGCGAGCGCTGATACTATTCGCGCTGCTGACGCAGCACACCATTTACATCCTTTCACTAACAGCCATAACCTGAACATCAAGGGTGCCCGGGTTATAGAAAGGGCCAAGGGAGTTTATCTCTGGGACAGCGACGGCGAACGCCTGATCGACGGCATGGCTGGCCTCTGGTGTGTAAACCTCGGTTATGGACGCCAGGAACTTATCGACGCAGCCCATAACCAGCTGCAAACGCTTCCTTACTACAACACATTTTTTCAGACCACCCATGAACCGGCAACGCGGCTGGCCCAAGCAATCGCTGAAGTCACGCCTGGGGATCTGAACCACATCTTTTTTGCTAACTCTGGCTCTGAAGCGATCGATACCATTATTCGCATGGTTCGCCATTACTGGGCTTTAAAAGAAAAGCCGTATCGCAAGATTCTGATTGCCCGTGAGAATGCGTACCATGGCAGCACCGTTGCGGGTGCCAGTCTTGGCGGTATGGCGGGCATGCACAAACAAGGTGGCCCCCTGCTATCGGATATTCATCGCATTCGACAGCCCTACTGGTATGGGGAAGCCGGCTCGATGAGTGAGGAAGCGTTCGGGATTGCCTGTGCCAAAGCACTGGAAGATAAAATTCTCGAGGTGGGCCCGGACAACGTCGCAGCTTTTATAGGTGAACCCGTGCAGGGCGCCGGCGGGGTTATCGTACCGCCAGAAAATTACTGGCCCGAAATCCAACGCATCTGTCGTAAATACGACGTTTTAATCGCGTCAGACGAAGTCATCTGCGGCTTTGGCCGAACAGGAAGCTGGTTTGGCTGCGAGTCTTTCGGTTTTCAGCCGGATATCGTGTCAATGGCCAAGGGGCTTTCGTCAGGCTACCTGCCAATTTCGGCCGTTGCAGTTGGCGATCGGATTGCGAATACCCTCATCAAGGAGGGTGGCGACTTCAATCATGGCTTCACCTATTCCGGACACCCGGTTGCAGCAGCTGTAGCATTGGAAAATATCCGTCTACTTCGCGAAGAGAATGTCGTGAGCTACGTAGCCAATACCATCGGGCCCTACTTTCAGGCCCAACTGCGTGACCGTCTTGGAAGCCACCCTTTGTGCGGCCACATTGAAGGCGTTGGCTTGCTCGCAGGGATTGCACTGGTCAAGGACCGGGATTCAAAAACCTTCTTTGGACCGGATACGGATGTTGGTACTGTGTGCCGGGATCACTGTTTCCGTAATGGCCTGATAATGCGCGCCTGCGGCAATCGGATGGTGCTTTCCCCGCCGCTGGTGATTACCCCTGCGCAAGTGGACGAAATAATAGATAAAGCCCGAAAATGTCTTGATCTGACCTACGCCGATGTAAAAAACGGAAAGCTCTTTTGAGGCATGCCTGGCTACGTTCGCAGCAAGACAGCCTGGCTCACGCCAGGCTTTTTGCATAAGCTCTACAAAAACAGGGGCATGAGTAGCCAATGAAAGAGCGCATCAGTCAGATTAATGCCGGCGACAGCTGGCAAAAGAAAATTGCGGTTCTGATCGAACATCAACGCTTACGAAGCTTTCCTGTTTTACTTCAAGAGTTCCTCGCAACGTTATGTTTTTACGATACTTTCATAATGGTTACTTACAAAAAGTCATTGCGCCCGATCCTGATCTACCCAACAAACCCTGAAGAACAAAGCAGCACCCTGCGGAAATACCTCAACCATGCTTTCGTCCTGGACCCGCTATCCCATTCGATCAAATCGGGGATCGCACCAGGCGTTGTACGACTGGTAGATATCATGCCGGACTCTTTCAAGGAAACGGAATATTTCAACACCTGCTATAAAGATTTCGGGCTGGTGGATGAAATCAATCTGATCATCCATCTTGACGAAAAAGTAACCTGCACTCTGACGCTTGGGCGCAAGGCTAGCCTGGATAGCATTTCACGTAACGAACTCAAGGCTCTTAACGATTTCTATCCGATTCTGAGTGCGCTTGTGCGGCAGTTCTGGCTGGCACAGTCGGGGGAATTTTTGCAATACGGGCGATCTGACGGCCCGATGAAACGTGCCCTTAAAACCTTTGCCAGCGGTGTGTTAACCCAACGGGAAAGGGAAATAACCGATCTGATACTGCGGGGCCACTCATCGCAAGCCATTGCCGACCTGCTAAAAATCAGTGCAGGAACCGTGAAGGTCCATCGTAAAAACATCCATAACCGGCTGAATACCTCGACCCAGGCCGAGATATTCACCCAGTTTATCGCGCACCTGAACAGCCTGGACGATCACTGAGCGCCCTCCGTACAAATCGCCCGATCAGAGGCTGATCCATACCGTTTTAAGGTCGGTATACTTCTCGATGGAGTGCAGCGATTTATCGCGACCGTTGCCGGAAGCCTTCACGCCACCGAACGGCATGGTTGAATCACCGCCACCCCAGCCATTTACCCAGACCATACCACTTTGAATCTGTTTGCTAACGCGATGGGCTCGCGACAGATTGTCTGTCCATACAGACGCGCCAAGCCCGTAACGGTTGTCATTGGCAAGCCGCACTGCTTCGTCTTCATCATCAAATTCGCACACTGCCAGAACCGGCCCGAAGATTTCCTCTTGTACGAAGCGCATGTCATTACGTGCACCGTCAAAAATGGTGGGCTCAATATAGTAGCCCTGACCTTCCATGTATTCCGGAATCCCGCCGGTCAACAGGTTCGCACCATCGTCCATGGCAGATTTGATGTACCGCGAAACGGTGTCCAGTTGCGCCTTATCGACCAGCGGGCCCAGCCTCGTTTCCGGGTCTAACGGATCCCCGCCCCTGTAACCGGCAGTGGCAGCGAGCAAGGCCTTCAAAAATCGTTCCTTGATCGACTTGTGGAGGTAGAGACGGGAGCAGGCAATACAGACTTCGCCCTGGTTGGAGAAAATCGCAGCGGCGGCTGTTCCCGCGGCGCGCTCAATATTCGCGCAGTCTTCGAAGACCACCATCGGTGACTTCCCGCCCGCTTCCAGCCAGACCCTTTTCAGGTTCGACTGACCAGCATACTCCATCAACATACCCCCAACCCGACTGGAGCCGGTAAACGCGAGTACGTTCACATCATGATGCAGAGCAAGAGCTTTGCCTGCGGTGTGGCCATATCCTGGAAGAACATTCAGCACGCCATCAGGAAGACCTGCCTCCGTCGCCAGCTCGGCCAGACGCAAAACACTGAGAGGGCTCTTCTCCGAGGGTTTGAGCACAACGGAGTTACCCGCTGCCAGTGCCGGCGCAAGCTTCCAGGTGGCCATCATTAACGGGTAGTTCCAAGGCGTAATTGCAGCAACAACTCCAACTGGCTCATGGCTTATCAAGCCAAGGGTATCGCCACCAGTCGGTGCAATCCCACCGTAGACCTTGTCGATGGACTCCGCTGTCCAGCGAAAACAGTCAATGGAATCCGGCAGGTCAACGCTCAGCATTTCCGATATCGATTTACCCATGTCGAGCGTGTCTGTCAGCGCCAGTTCATCACGGTGTTGTTGCATCAAATCTGCCAGTCGCAATAGCACCTTTTTGCGCTCACCCGGTGCCTTGCGTGACCAACTGCCTGAAACAAATGCAGCTTTAGCCGCTGCTACCGCCAGATCGACGTCTGCCTGATCACAGCTAGCAACCTCAGCCAGCACCCGTTCGGTTGCAGGGTTAGTCGTTTTAAAGGTTTCTCCGGAGACCGCTGACTGGAAGCGCCCCCCAATGTAAGCCTGATTTCTGAGGGTGATGCTTTTACTGAGTGTTTGCCACTCGGCTTTTGTCTTCATGGGGCGCTCACTTGGCAGATGGTCGATGCATTGAGGCTAAACATCTGTTAGCCGCATCACCATATACCCCGGGAGGTATGCCGCAGAGTTTCGGAGCGACTTTGAACAGCCTCCTTAAGCACTCTCCACCTTAAGAACGCTCCACCTTAAACACTCTCCTCCAGAATCACCGCAATCAAATCTGCCGCCGGTAACTCCCGCGCCAAAGGTGCTCCTTGCCCTGCCCATTGCGCAGCAAACTCGTGGTTTCCATGCTTGGAGGCCGCCGCATTGAGACGCTTGGTTGCATCGTAGGCTATCGGGTAATCTGCCGGCGGCGGGCTCTGTTTCGTTTCACCAAACGAAATGAGGCGATTGACGATCCCCCGCGCCGGTCGGCCGGAAAGCACTTTGGTTAATCGTGTTTCCGATGCTCTCTCGCTTTTCAGTGCCGCTCGGTATGCTTCATTTGCAGCGGACTCCGGACACAGAACAAATGCGGTGCCGAGCTGAACTGCAGCCGCACCGGATGCCAGCGCGGCTCTCATCGCGAAACCATCCATTATTCCACCGGCTGCGATAATTGGCAGGGTTGTCTGGCGTGATAACAAATGGACGAGGGCCAAAGTGCTCAGGCCTTCATCTGCCGCTTCAGGGTTGAAAATCCCTCTGTGCCCGCCAGCTTCAATCCCCTGTGCGACGATGGCATCAATTCCAGCAGCTTCAATCTCCGTTGCTTCGCCCATGCACGTAGCCGTCGCCATGGTATAGACCCCGGCCCCCTGTAACGCAGCGATGCATTCAGCCGATGGAATACCAAAGTGAAAACTGACAACCGCCGGTTTCAGTTCAAGCAGTACTTCAAGCGTCTCGTCGTCTTCAATAAACGATGTATAGATTTCATTGAGTGAGTCCGGCGGTTCTATTCCCGCTTCAGCGAATAAAGGCGCCAGATGCTTCACCCAGCCAGCCTCCATCTCTGCATCACGTCGCGCAGGCTGATGACAGAACACATTCACATTGAAGGGCCCGGAAGTCAGCGCCTGGGTTTGTTCAATCATTTCCCGGGCTTGCGCGGCTGTGCTCGCACCAATCCCAAGGGAACCCAGGGCCCCGGAGTTGGTAACGGCCGCAGCCAGTTGAGGCGTCGATACGCCTGCCATCGGTGCCTGGACAATCGGATGAGCAATGCCCAGTTGCTTTAATAGTTTTTCCCGCGAATTCATGAAGCGCTCCTTACTGGCCAGGGACCGACCGGATGCTGCCCGAAAACTTGCACTGTCCGGAAAACAGGTCACTTATGCCCCATTGTCCGGAAAATCAAACAGCAGTGTCCTGTGTCCCGGACAGCCTAATTTATAACCAAAGAAAAAAATCATAACTAACAGGTACATAAAGGGCTGGTGTAATTCTTGCTACCCGCCTTTTGGGGTCATTAACCCTTTCCATAATCAAACAACAATAAGGACAGTACATGCGTCTGCTCATTCTAGCCTTACTACTCGTAAGTCCGTTGTGTTTTAGCAAGACCGTGGTCGTTATCGAAAGCTATCACAAAGAATATAAATGGGATGCTGACTATCTCGTTGCCATCGAATCTGTACTGGGTGCCGAACATGATATCCACGTTCTGGCTCTGGACACCAAGCGTTTGCCGAAATCAGAGTGGGCCCAAAAGGTTGAAAGCATCCAAAAATCGGTGGCTGAGATCAAACCGGATGTAGCCATTCTGGGTGATGACAATGCGTTTTCGCTGATGGCGCAGCATCTGGTAGACCAGAATATTCCAGTTGTCTTTTTCGGAGTAAATGGCACGCCCGTGCAACACCCCGCCCTCAAACACCCGTTGGTTACCGGGGTTTTGGAACGCCCGTTTTTCGAACAAAGCATCCGTCATTTACGCAAAGTTCTCCGCCAGAGGGAGCACTTTTTAATTCTGATGGATGACTCGATTACCATGCGCAATGCGGTCAACGATTACTTTGGGGACAAGCGTCAGGCTGAGCTTTACGGTTCTCAGGTCGATATTGTAATGACCAACGACAAAGACACCTGGTTAAGCACCGCAGAAAATGCGTACACCAAATACGATGCGGTGATTATAGGCACCCATCATACGATCCGGGACACAGAAAATAATTACATACAGCCAAAAGAGCTTATAAATCAGGCCTACATCAGCTCACCAATCCCCATCTTTTCATTCTGGGACATCTCTATCGGGGCGCAGGAAGCTTTGGGCGGCTTTACAATTTCCGCGCACCAAGAGGGTGTTACCGGTGCTCGTCTGGCCTCGTTGATTCTCAATGGAATAAAGCCGGATCGTATACCGCAGGTCAAATCTCTTAGTGGGCATTACGTATACAGCAAAAGTGGGATGGAGCACTGGAATATCAAGCTGTCACCATTAATCGCCAGCCAGGCAAATTTTATAGAGTAATGTCTTCAACAAGACACAGCCCAGCCAGGCGATGGCCGGGCTGTGTTAACTCAACTCTTGCCCTCTTCCGGCACATACCCTCGGTCCGCCAGCTTCAGTGCAATGCGCGCACTTTGCACGATCACCAAAATAGGAACTTAGCCCTCAAAATCACCAGCAGTTAGCAAAATGCTACTGCGTTTTCAGTGGCAACCTATCCGCTGTTTCATGATCTGAGCATCAGCGTCTTTGACAAACCGCTAATAACAGACAAAGGTTCAGGGGTATAGCATGTTCGAAAGCCAAGGAGCGTTTGAAGCGTGTTCGGTACCTCTGACCATAAAGAGGTCACTGTGAATGCGCCTGGCTCCCTAATCGGATACACCGTGGGATTTTCGCGAATGACCTTTGCACGCATTGCCGGCACTGGCTCTTACCTGCCAGAGAATATTGTTACCAACAAAGACCTCGAAAAGATGGTTGATACCACGGACAAATGGATCCGTGAACGCACCGGTATTGAGCAACGGCATGTCGCCGTTGAGGGGCAAACAACCGTAGACCTTGCCGAACAGGCCGCCCTGAATGCCATAGAAGCGGCTGGAATCGATGCCAGTGATATCGATCTGATCATTTTTGCCACCTCTACTCCGGATAAAATTTTCCCGAGCTCTGCCTGCATTCTGCAAGCCCGGTTGGGCATCCGTGGCTGCCCGGCTTTCGATATTCAGGCCGTATGCAGTGGTTTTGTCTACGCTCTATCGGTTGCCGACAAGTTCATAAAAACCGGGAGCAGTAAAAAGGCTCTGGTTATCGGTGCAGAAGTTTTTTCTCGCATCATAGACTGGTCAGACCGCGGCACCTGCGTGCTGTTCGGGGATGGCGCGGGCGCTGTGATTCTTGAAGCGCATGAAGAGACTGGCATTCTTTCCACGCACATCCACGCGGACGGTCGGTATGAAAAACTCCTCCATGTTCCCTGCGGTATCGCCGATGGCTACGATCAGGTAAAAGCCGGGCTGGCTTTCGTGGAAATGAAAGGCAATGAAGTCTTCAAGGTTGCTGTAAATACCCTTGGCAAGATTGTGGATGAGACCCTTACTGCCAACCAGATGAAAAAGTCTGATATCAACTGGCTGGTCCCCCACCAGGCTAACCTCCGGATTATTTCCGCCACCGCAAAAAAACTGAACATGTCCATGGACCAGGTGGTCGTTACCGTCAACAAACACGGAAACACCTCGGCCGCTTCCATTCCCCTTGCCCTGGATGTTGCAGTCAGAGACGGACGCATCCAGCGTAATGAGGTTATTTTGCTTGAAGCGTTTGGCGGCGGCTTTACCTGGGGTTCTGCCCTGTTGCGCTACTGATCGGAGTTTGTGCAGCTTTCCCGGCGAGCTAACTGCTTTTGCCGTTCCTGGGTATATTTCTCTGTGACAGTCGGATATACTGTATTTTTATACAGTAAAACAGACATTCACTGCGAGGAATGACCATGGCGGTACAAGCAGTCTATTTTTCCGATAGGGACGGCCTGGATATGGCATTAAAACATCCTGAGACCATGCTTTTCACATCAAAAGCTGACGCCGATGCCCGGGATAAAATACTGGAACTGGCGGAGGAAATTCAGGTGTTCCTGGCGCGGAAAGTTGAAGGTCTGGGCGATGACATGGCCGAAAAGTGCGCCATGGCCATCGCCGAAGAAAAGGATCTCTTTCAGAAAGCTCTGAAAAAGCCGGACGTTCTGAACGCTGCTCAGGATTAACCTGAGCAGCAGTGCCACATCCCCTTATCAAACCGCTCCTGCCCACCCCCGGGCAGTATTCTGTGCAGCCACAGCCATTGGTTATTAACCAGTCGTGCAACATCGGGCTGGCGCTCAACAATTGCCTGAATGCGCTCCCTTGGCGCATCGATCAGTACCGTGAGGCGAAGCGGCTCATGGCGCCAGTAGAGGCCATCGTGCACAGACTGCAATGGCAAGCCAATACGCAGATCTGTGCCATTCCCTTCTATAACACCAAGGTTTCCACCAACCACTGAATGCAGCAGCTTGTTCCCGGCGCCATAAACTTCCGGTGCCGTCACCGACGCAAAATATTGCAGGTTGATCCAGTTTGCCACCATCATGGGCGCAGACATCAATGCTTCCAGAACCTGGCCCTTGGTGTCCAACTCAGGGTCGTAATCGTGCAGGAATGTTCTGCCGGAAAGGTTCTTTCCCCGTGTCAGATCCCGCTTTGCAAAAATAATAGCCGCATTGTTTGCAAGGCCCCATTCAGGCCGAACCTCAGACCAATCCACGGCCCTCTGATGCATGGCTGCCAGCAGTTCTTTTTCGTCAAGCCCATTGAGCTTCAGCGGTGTCGCCCGCTCTTTTCTTGCCTCTCGTCCGGCATTCAGAAAAGAGCCCTGTAGCTCCGAAAGCAACGCCTTATGAGAATCGGGAACTGGCTCCTGATCAAACAGCGTTACTTCATCTGTTACCGTGCAGTGCTCGGCAGCTACCGCCAAAGTTTCATCCGGTATGTGAATACCTTCTTCGGCAAGGCCCTCACGCACCTGCGGGTCGTTAAAGAGTGCCACTGCCAGCCGTGCGTTCACGCCACCACTCTGACCACCACAAGCACCGCAAGCCAACCCTGCATGGTTAGGGTTGTTATCGGTTTGCGTGCCGTGGCCGACGAACACAAGCAAGGGGGCAAAATCGCCTGTCAGCGACATTCCCTGCAGAAAGCCTGCGACCAGCTTGACCTTTTCGTGTCTTGCCAGAGGGTCTCCCCCTAGATGGTGTACCAGAGTGCCTGTCAAAGCGCTTTTCATCGAGCCCGGCTTTTCGGACTTTCGCGCTGTTTTCTGATGCAGGCTGTCTTTGAACAGCTTCCAGGCCCAGGCGAGACCAGTGGTCTCAACCAGGGTAAATGTCGAAAGGCTACTGTACTTGGCATTACGCACGGACTCGCGAGTTATCTCCCGTTGGTCTAACTCGCGATTCAATGCGTTATCGCCTTTCAAACTGCCTTCAGTGTCGATAAGACGGTAGGCCGGAGCCAACAGCCCGGGTAGTCTTTGCACCTCGGAAAAGGGGCCGTGGCTCTGGTGTGAGATTGGCAAACCGAAGAAGCCGGCAAAGCCCAACGTTTGCATACGAGGGTTATCGTTTTCCAGGTGGCGTCTCATCACCTCAGAGCGCACATCGATACAGAAAACCGCCTGAACATCCGGCCCAGCCTCTGCCATTTCGGCGTCTGTCGCATTCCCAGAGCTCTCACCCATTATGTGCATGAGCTTGCGCTGGTAACCAATTTCGTAGGCACGTTGCCAGATCCACAGAAACTTCTCTTCCGGGTCGTTCGCAGCATCCAGACCAGTTGAGCTCTCGCGGCCGCTTACATGCATGCTCTGACGAATCTCTTCCCAAGCCTCTTCCCTCGCAGCAATCTGCTCATCAGAGGCACACTCAAGAGCAACAGCTTCCCACACCAGCAAAGCAGAAAGCAGAGATTCCTTCGCTTCGGAGTCTTCTCCTGCAAGACCTGCCCGCCAGTCGACGCCACTACTCCACGAGGCCCAGCCAACGACTCGCATCAACAGGTTATGGCAAAGCACTTCCAATTCGTCAGCGTCAAGGCCAATCATTACTACGGCTCTTTCTAGCGCCTGCAGGCGCGCACCCGGAAAAGCTTTGAGTCGCTCGCGGGCACCAGCGATACCTGTTCTGTAATCCAGTGAAAGATCTTGCTGCGCGGCTTCAAGCCAGAACTCAAAGAACCCGCCTTGGCGTGCCCGGTTCACGGCGGGCGACCACCGGCTCTGGCGAGCATCGAAAAAAGCACCACAGAGTCGCCCTATTTCATCACATACCGTATCGGCAGACTTAACGCCTTTCGCATTTGCCGGGAACACATCAAGAATCGACAAACAGAGAGAACCCCCAGCCTGCTCACCGCGCTTTAGCAGGTCAAACATTGGCTGAAGGCCACCTGTACTCCCGCTTTCATTCAGGCTCGCTTGCAAATCCGAATCAGAAATCCTGCCGCCCTCCCAAGCCTCCCGGTAGAAATCCGCCGGCATGAGGAACGAGAAGCCGGCCCTTTCCTCAAGCAGTTGCTCGGCACGTTTTACCGATTGGTCGCGGAGCCCCCAGAAAGGGTTTACGGCAATCCATTGATCCAGTGGCCAGATTGGTGCAATCAACCCGCAGGCCCGCTTTATGGCATTCTGCATACCATGCTCTTCGAAACCAGTTGCAGATACAGCTGCACTCGAATCCATCATGATCTCTTCTCCATGGTGAACGGGTGATGGGGAATTCTCTTGAGGATGCCCGGCGCGTTCAGTGATTCAGACGCGAAGCGGCGGGTAATCCGGTCAAACATCAACTCAAGGTAAAGCCCCTTGCTGAAGTGACGCCACAGGATGCTGGTAAACCGGTTATGGCCTCCGTGCATAATCAACCCCGAAACTGTGACCAGCGCAATCAGGAGTGCAAACGCGATGGCATAAGCGATCAGCGGAGTTTCGAAGTTTGTGTGCTCAGGCACAGCGGGGCTGACCAGCGCATGCAGCACGCCATAGGCAGGAACCAGAACCAGGGCAAGCAAGGCAATACGGACCTGTGATACCAGGGTCGCGCCCGCTGGCACAGCCATAACCGCGCTTGATACCGCGAGCACCAGCAAGGCGCCGAACACTATGTTCCCTTCCACCAGGCCGGGAACCTGAAGCAGGATCAGCGCTGCTAAGCCGCTAGTCAGAAGTGCCCATAGTAGCCCTGCCGGAGAGCGCTGCTGGGCAAAGATACCAACCGCAGAGGCTTTGACCGTCCTGCCGGAGGCAAGAAACGAATGCGCTTTGTAGAGTGAGTGTGCCAAAAGGTGCAAGAGCGCAAGCGTGTAGGCGCCCATTCCGATTTCGAAGAGCATGAAGCCCATTTGCGCGCAGGTAGACCACGCAAGTGCGTGCTTCACGGAATACTGGGTCATCATGGTCAGTACCGCGATGACCGCAGTAAGCCCACCAATAGTCAGCAAGATAAGGTGGCCGGCCGTGAAGCCGTCAAACACCGGGAAGAGACGCAGCCAGAGAAACCCGCCGAGGTTAATAACACCCGCATGCAACAGGGCAGACACCGGCGTCGGCGCCTCCATAACCCGCAACAGCCAGCCGTGAAACGGAATCTGGGCGCACTTGAGAATGGCCGCAAGGGCCAACGCTACAGAGGCCAGGGTCAGTGTGAACGACGAAGACGGCGCAGTACCTTGTGCCTGGATCATATCCGGCAAGTAGAAGGTGTCGTGATGGAGGTACAGCATTACCACACCGGCCACCACAAGTGAGTCCCCTGCACGGCTTATAATGAACTTCTGTATGGCGGCCATACGCGCCTGAGGCCGTTCCGGGTAAAGGGTAAGAAGCTGATGCAGTGAAATGCTCACACCGACCCAGGCGCCGGCGAGCACCAGAAGATTATTGGTCATTACCAGAACCAGAACACAGGCTATGGTCAGCAGAAACCATGGCAGGAAGCGCTCACGACCGGGATCGCCCCTCAGATAACGCTCCGAAAAACGCAGAATCACCCAGCCTATAAAACCGACCATAAGTGCCATCCAGGCAGCCACTCCCGTGGGGAAAAGTCCAAGCCAGCGACCAGGCACGGCCAACAAACTGCTCGGCGAGCCGCTTTGAAGATCGGCAAAAAGCATTGCTGCAATAAAAAGCGTCGCACCCATAGAGAAAACAAGCAGTTTCTCAGCAAGGCGCCAGCAATGGTTCAACTTCAGAGGGTTGCGGGTCCAGGCGCTGAATCCGGCAAGTGCCAGCAAAGCAGCGGGTGCCGCCAGCCAGGCCACCAAAAACAGTGCAGGTAAAAACAAAGCAAGATCGTTCATGGGCGTTTTTCTCCTGATATATCTTCACTTACTTCCGTGAGTGCTACCTTCCCGAGCACTTTCTTGCCGAGTACTTTGCCGTCATTAGATTGATATAAAAAATGGTTTATACTGAACTTAATGTTCACTTTTAAAGAACGATAAAAGAACCCCAAACATGAAACTCAACTATCACCATCTTTACTACTTCTGGATGGTTGCCCGCACCGGCCACCTGACGCGGACAGCGAGCTCGCTTCACATTTCACAATCGGCGCTGTCCGGACAGATACGCAAACTGGAAAACAGCCTTGGGCACGATTTGTTTATCCGTGAGGGCCGTCGCCTCAAGTTATCCGAGGCCGGTAGAATGGCGTTTTCCTACGCTGAAGAAATATTCCGTCAGGGTGAAGAGCTCTCGGCAGTATTTGCGTCCGGTGCACAGGTAAACCGGGAGGTGTTGCGTATCGGGGCTGTAGCAACGTTGTCCAGAAACTTTCAGGAAGCCTTCCTGCACCCTTTGCTCGGGCGCGAAAATCTTGAGTTCAGCCTGCAAAGCAGTGATATTGACGAGCTGCTCAGACGCCTGTCCGCCCACCGGCTTGATCTCATTCTTTCCAATCAGCCGGTGCGCGGTGATGAGTCCAACCCATGGCGCTCAAAACTGATATCCAGGCAACCCGTGAGCATTATCGGTCCGCCAGAATCCGGCGAAAATGTAACCTTTCCGGACTTTCTCGAAGGTCGCAGCCTGATCGTTCCTGGCGCTGACAATAATATCCGGCAAGCCTTTGATCAGCTCTGCGAATACCACAAAGTCCGACCAAGGCTGGTCGCAGAGGTGGATGATATGGCCATGATGCGACTGCTGGCCCGTGATTCCGGGCACTTCGCTGTTTTACCTCCGGTGGTAGTACGGGATGAGCTGAGGAACGGAGATCTTTTTGATTACGTAGCTTTGCCGGGCGTCTACGAGGAGTTCTATGCAATCAGCATTCGGCGCCAGTTTGAAAGCCCAGCCCTGCGGGAGTTGCTCTCACAGCCAGTAGAGGATTTCATGATGCGGCCCTGAACTGATCAGTCTGACCACCCACTCTGTCCTAAACTGCCATGACCCGGATTGCGCAGAATCCGTATAATGAACAAGTCGTCATTATTATAATAAAAGGTTGGACCATCAGGTATGACACAGCAAAACAGCAACACGCAGCCCTCAATTGTCATAATCGGAACAGGATTTGGTGGCTTGGGCATGGCGATTCAACTAAAAAAGGCCGGCTTTGAGCAGGTCACATTGCTGGAAAAATTCAGCCGCGTTGGTGGTACCTGGCGCGACAACACCTACCCCGGCGCGGCCTGCGATGTGCAATCGCACTTTTACTCTTATTCTTTCGAGCCGAAACACAATTGGTCTCGCAAATTCGGGCTTCAGCACGAACTTCTTGGCTACATGGAACACTGTGTTGAAAAATACGGCCTTCGAGAACAGATACGTTTCAACTCTGAAGTGTCGGAGGCCGTATTTGACGACGCCAGCAACCTCTGGACACTGAGACTTACCAGTGGTGAAACGCTGGAGACAGAAGTGGTCATCACAGCAACAGGCCAACTGAACCAGCCTGCATGGCCCAAACTCGAGGGCATGGGCGAATTTGAGGGTGCCTGCTTTCACTCGGCCCGTTGGGATCATAATTACGATCTCAAGGACAAGCGCGTTGCGGTGATCGGCACCGGAGCGAGCGCTATTCAGTTTGTACCGGAAATTGCTGGCAAGGTTAAATCCCTCGCCCTGTTTCAGCGTTCGGCTGCGTGGGTTCTGCCAAAACCGGACCGCCCCTTCAAGCGCTGGGAACAAACCCTGTTCAAAACCATTCCCGCCTGGGACAGACTTTACCGCTATCTTATTTACTGGAAAAACGAAAGTCGGGCCCTGGCCTTTACCCGCTTCCATGGCCTTCTGGGTATCTTTGCAGGACAAGCAAAAAAGGAAGCCCGGACACACGTCACGGACCCGGAAAAGTTAAAACACATCATTCCGGACTATCAAATTGGCTGTAAGCGAATTCTGATTTCCAATGACTGGTATCCCGCCATTAATCGTCCCAACCTGAATCTTGTTACCGACCCGATCGAAAAAATTGACCGCGCCGGGGTTCAGACTCAATCGGGCACGCATTACGCAGTTGATGCCATTATCTTTGGTACCGGCTTTCGGGCTTCAGAATTCCTGTCGCCGATTCGCGTAATCGGACGCGGCGGAATAACGCTGAATGAAGCCTGGCAAGATGGCGCTGTTGCCTTTAAAGGGATTACCGTATCAGGCTTTCCGAATCTGTTTATGCTTTACGGGCCGAATACCAACCTCGCACACAACTCGATTCTGTACATGCTCGAATCGCAATTTAACTACGTGCTCGGTTGTCTGAAGGTCCTTAAAAAGTATCCTGGCGCTGCTATGGACGTGCGTAAAGACCGCATGAAACGTTATTCGAATGTTATTCAGCAAAACCTTGAAGGCAGCGTGTGGAGCTCCGGATGCAACTCCTGGTACCTCGATGCCAACGGCAAAAACACCCTGAACTGGCCGGGCTTTACGTTCTCCTACCGTTTCTCCACGCGCCGCGTGGACACAACAGACTATCAACTGCTTGATCCAGCCGGGTAATGCCCGGCTTCAGGCGCACTCCCTGGCTTTTGCATTACCTTTCTCTGAACTCTGTGCTCGAGCCAAAAGCAAAGTTTGCATCGGCCATAAATACATAGGATGATTGGGTGATCAGATAAGCGGATGATAGGTTGATGCTAAAAAGAATCCAGAAAGGTTCACTTGTTGAAACTGCCATAGAAAGTCTGAGACATGCCATCGAAACGGAGCAGTGGCCAGTGGGCGGTAAACTCCCCGTGGAGTCAGAGCTTTCAGAAGCCCTGGGCGTGAGCAGAAACACGGTACGTGAGGCCGTGCGCGTACTCGCCCACGTGGGAATACTCGAAACCCGTCAGGGAGACGGCACCTATGTAAGAGCAACCCGGGATGCCGGCGAAACCCTCAAACGTATCGCCCGCACCCAGCTCACGGACCAACTGGAAGTCCGGATCATGCTCGAAACGGAAGCGGCGAAGCTCGCAGCGCAGAGACGCACCGATCAGGATCTCCGCACCATGACCATGGCGCTCGATGCCAGAGGCAAGGCCGATACCGACCTCGCGGCTCGAATTCGCCACGATGAGGCCTTTCATCACGCGCTGGTGGCCGCATCCCATAACTCGGCACTGGCAGAGCTTTACGACTATTTCTCCCACGCCATCACCCAGACAATTGAGCTCACGGAAAACGACGCGGACTTACCCGAGCCCTCGCAGGAAGACCATGAACTGCTTCTGGCCGCTGTTCGCCGCCAGGAGCCGGTAAAAGCTGAAAAACTTGCCGGGGATCTTCTTGCACCCAGCCTTAAAGCGCTTCGAAAGAGAGGCTCCTGATTATGAAGTTCAGGCCTGACATGTTTACCATCCTTTTGCTAGGCGCCATTGTCCTGGCTTCATTTCTGCCTGCCACAGGCACTGCCGGGGATTTCCTGGCAAGTGCCGGAACCGTAGCCGTCGCCCTACTCTTCTTCTTTCACGGTGCGGCGTTATCGCGGGAACAGATCGTTGCGGGTGCTTCGCATTGGCGGCTACACATACTGATCACCGCACTCACATTCGGGTTCTTTCCGCTTGTAGTGCTACCCATTAATGGTATGAGCAGTTTTGCACCATCGTGGATGCCAGCTGACCTGGGGCTTGGCTTTCTTTATCTGGGAGTCTTGCCGTCTGCCGTTTCGTCATCCATAGCCTACACGGCTATGGCCCGAGGAAACGTACCTGCGGCTATCTGCAGTGCAGCTGCATCCAATGTTTTTGGCATGATGCTGACACCGTTCCTACTGTTATTGCTCGTCAGTTCGTCCGGTAGTGGCGATTTTGCAGTGGGCGAAGCCCTGAAAGATATCGTGTTGCAGCTGTTATTACCGTTTGCGATTGGCCACGCCATGCGACCGATCCTGGGAGGTTATCTGGCGCGCAATGAGAGCCTGATGGCGCGCTACGATAAATGCGTGATCTGGTTAATCGTGTACTCCGCTTTCTCGCACTCGGTAGAAAGCGGCCTCTGGCAGAATCTGCCCGTAAAAGCCATTGTCCTCACAGTATTGCTGTGCATCGGGCTTCTGACATTATTCATGTTTTTTGCACGGTTTCTGGTACGGCGGTTCGGGTTCAGTCTGGAAGATGAAGCAGCGGTGGTTTTTTGCGGTTCCAAGAAGAGCCTGGCTTCCGGATTGCCCATGGCAAAAGTACTGTTTTCAGGGCACCCCGGGTTCGGCATGATCGTTCTGCCGATCATGTGCTACAACCAGGTTCAGGTGATTCTCGGCGCCATTCTGGCCCAGAAATACCGGGACAAAATCGCCGAGTCCAATTCAGCACAGGCAGCAGCTAAAGCGGAATGATCGCGCGGCGGCGTCAACCGCCGCTCATACCACCGAAAAGAATGGCGAGGATAACGAGCCCAATAATCCATCCAATAACAGCCGGCCAAAAGTTAACGATTTGCGGCGGCTCTGCATCCAGGCTCTCCTTCTCCTCAAAGGTTTCATCCGGCTCAGGATAGTTGCGCTCATCTTCCTGCGCTGCAACGTCATGCAGGCTGTGCCAGTCAAACCATTCCGCCAGAAAGCGCACAACCGGAGTAGCAAAGCTGCCATTTTCAGCCATCGGGCGTAACTGTGGCTCCAGCTGTCTACCGATCTCCCGGCGCAAAGGCAATTGATCAGCCGGGGGCTCGCAGAGTATTGCTTTCCATATACCCGCATCCCGGGTCCTGCCGGGGTCATTCAGAAGCGCCTTGATCTGAATCATCACCTCGCGAACAACCTGGCTCTCCGATGCATCCAACTCGCGGTCAATTTCCCTGCCATTCATATCAGGCTTACTCCACCCTTGTGATTCATTACATTTTTGAGAGACAAATGCCATGTAGTCAAATACGATAGCGAAGAAATACAAAAACAGAGCTTCGCTTTTAATTGCGCAATTATAGAACGACCCCCATGCTCGTTACGAACTTCAACAACTACGCTCGTTGGTGCCCGGCTTTCTGGCCCCCTCGTTATGTTGCTACAGGCGTTCTGGGTTTCATGTTGATAAGCTCCCCAGCCGCTTCCCAATCGCTCTCCGATGAACCTGAACAGATTGGTTTCTACCGATTCAACGATGAGATACCGGAAGTTCTGACAACCACCCGGTTACGCCAGCCAAAAACACGGGTTCCTGGAGCAACCACGGTTATCGATGGCGAGATGATTCGTGATCTCGGCATCATGAGTCTTGTTGAGATATTCCGGCTCGTTCCGGGCATGGTTGTGGGCGATGTTGGCAGCAGCACGCCGGTCACAACCTATCATGGTACGGTGCACTATGAACAACGCCGGATGCAGGTGCTCGTCGATGGTCGGACCTCGCACCGCTCCACCCTGTCTGATATGGACTGGCAAACGATGCCGGTTCCGCTCGAACTCATTGAAAGAGTCGAGATAAGTCGCGGGCCGAATTCAGCCGCCTATGGCATTAATGCCTTTCTGGGCACCATCAACATCATTACCCGTAACCCGGCTGACACCGCCGGTGCAGAGGTTCGGGTTGTGGGAGGCTCCAGAGACTATCTCCGCACGTTTGCTTCCGTTGGTGATGTCAGCGAAAGCTACGACTGGCGGTTAGCCTACGAAAAACGCAAGTTCGGCGGTTTTGATTATCAGCTTGAGGATGACGAGCGCACACCTTTTAACGACGGCCATGATATCAACGTTTTTAACTATGACTCCCGCCTGAAGGTTAATTCCGGCTTTAATGCAGATATTCGCTTTGGCGTCGTTGATGGCATTAACGAAGAAGACGTCTATAAAAATGGCGAACTCGGCGCTACTGACAACCCGAACATTGACGTTCGGGATTACTATGTTCAGACACAGCTTAACTTTACGACATCAAGAACCCATTTTTTTCACGTCCAGGTGAGCTTCGAGAACTACAATCGCAGACAACGCTGGCCCGTAGAAATACCCGAATCACTCGTAAACTGCCTGGCCAACGGTGCCGAGGTATTTGACGACGCCAATAATTGCTTTCAGTCAGGCGGAACCCCACTCATCGCCAATGTAAACCAGGATTCCGAAGACTCCAGGCTGGAATTCGAGCTTCAGGACACGGTGTTATTCAGTGATGACCTGAAGCTCGTTACCGGGCTGGGCTACCGCAAAGACACCTATCGCTCTGAGACGCTATTTAACGGACGGGGAAACAACTATCAGTCTCGAGTATTTGGCAATCTGGAGTACACCCCTGTCAACTGGCTCACCTTGAACGGTGGCGGTAACTGGGAACGCACGACAACCACCGACGAGGGCTATTTCTCGCCCCGGCTTGCGGCAAACTTCACGCTTGGAAATAACCACGCGCTAAGGTTCGTGTATTCGAAAGCTGTGCGCACACCTGACGGTTTTGAGCAGAATCCGGATTACGGGTTCACATTGAGAGATGTCCAGCCAGCAATATACTCTTTGTACGAGGGCTATCGGGTAGAAAATACTCTCGTCAACCGTGACGGAAAACTTGAAGAAGAAAGCATTATTTCCAGAGAGATCAGTTACTTCGGGCAGTTTCCTATGGAAAGAGGTCAATTCTCTCTGGAAGTCAGGGTATTCAAAGACAAAATGCGGGATATGATAAGCGGTATCATCGCATTTGAAGACTGGACGATCGACAACAACGTAGATATCGATCAGAAAGGCTTTGAAGTTGAAGCCGCCATGGAGTACCCCGGAACAACATTCAGAGTCAGCTACGGCTATCTTGACCAGGATGATTGGTACAACGGTACGGAAATTTCTGCAGACGATAGTATCAACAAGAAGGAAAAGCAGTACAAGGTAGACCTTCTGGGACGACTCTCGGCAAGACACTCCGGCAGTATCGCGTTAATTCAGAACTTGCCGTTTGGCCTGAAGGGCTCCGCAGCCTTTTACTGGGCAGATCAACTGAAAGAGTCGCGGTTTGAGCGACTCGACCTGCGTCTGGCGAAATCGTTTTTTCAGTCCAGGTACACTGCGGAGTTGGCTATGACTGTTCAGCATTACATGAATACAGATCCTGATATGAGCATTGATAATAATATCGAGGATCAGAACCAGCTCTTTCTGGAAGCAGGTATCCGCTTCTGATATTTAACCAGGGAATGCGTCTGGCCCGGGATGGTATGACAGAAAACGTCGTTTTGTTTTGGAGGCTGGCTATTACCAGACTCCGTCAGGCATTTCACACGCTTATCGCAGTGGCGATACTTGTCGGTGCAGCGCCTGCTCAGGCTCAGGATAATGATCGTTTACCTGTGTATATTGCGGGTTCGGGTAATATTACGCTGGATCAGCACATACAGAGCCTTCTGGAAGAATACCTGGGTAACCAACTGGACCTGGTTTTCGTTTCAGATGAGCAAGCCGCACTTACTGGCAACGCACCCATTGTAACCATCGGCCCTCGGGCATTTTCCCGTGTTCGCCAAGCGAACCGCAACGCCCCGGTGCTTGCCATGCTGGCAGCGCAGGACTTTCTCAAAGGGTTCGCAACGCGCTCACCTGGGCAAGTTTCCGGAATATACTACGACGTTCCCCTGCTCCGGCAAGCCTTGATCGGCAAAGCCATTCTTCCACAAGCTACCCGGATCGCACTGATTTCCACTACAAGCTCCGCCGAACTCTATGACACCTTGATTGATCAGCTTCCACAGTACGGCCTTAAGGCCCGCCTCTTCGTGGTGGACGATGACAAACAGCTCATCCCGACGCTCACACGAGCACTGAGCTACGGCGATTTTCTGCTGGCAGCACCAGACAGCGACATCTACAACCCCAGGACGATAAAATACATTCTTCTGACCGCTTATCGCCGAAACAGGATCGTCATCGGCCCAAGCCAGGCTTATGTCAAAGCCGGCTCTCTGGCATCCGGTTACGCGCCCTTCCCGGAAATGGCCAGGATGACGGCCGGGTATTTGCAGGAATTCCTTAAAACCGGAAAGTTTCCTGAACCGGATTATCCCGCCCGTTTTCAGGTCGAGATCAATCAACAAGTCGCCCGGTCCCTCAATATTCCCTTGGCCTCCAGTGAAGAGATCACTAGAGCTGTTGAATTGCTGTTGACCAATAAAAGGGGCCAAGGCGATGAGTGAGCATAATAAGGTCGGCACGCCGCTTTCCCGCAAGCTCCTGATGCTTGGCGCATTACCCGCTATCGTGATGTTTATAACCTTTATAGGGTTCTTTACCTCTGCCCGGCTGGAGGATGCCCGGCGTGACCTTTCAGACAGCAACCAGTTGCTGGCCGACAGCTTGGCACCTTCGCTCGAGTATGCCGTTGTTTCTGGCAACAAGATGGCGCTGCAGGAAATACTTACCAAATCTATCCGTTACAGCAAGGCGGACTGGATTCGTGTTACCGATGTGACCGGTGAGCAAATCGGCCGAGCCGCTCGAGGTAACTCGGAAACTCCCGAAATGCAGGGCGAATTTCAGGTTTATGAAACAGAAATTCTTCAAGAACCACTGGCATTCGACACTGGCAGGGAAATCCAGTGGTTCGAGCCAGAATATGGATACGCGCAAAGTGCACTGCGCGTAGGCACTGTTCAGGTTGGGGTCAGCGATAGCATTCTGAATGCGCGGCGCCAGGATATTCTCGGGACGTCCGTGGCCCTCGGATTGTCACTACTGCTGTTTACAATACTGGTGGTCAATCACTCGCTTAAGGCGATCCTCTTGCCTATTCGTAAGGTTTCCGGGCGCATCAGCCGTCTGATCGAAAGGGACTATCAGGTTACAAATGTGAATACGCGGCATAGCTTCAGAGACGTTATCACTATTGAGCAACAGCTCAACGAGTTGGCAGAACGTCTCTCGACGCTAAGGGCATCGCGTAAGCAAACTCTAGCCGCCTCAGAGCTAGCCAGGGAAAAGGCAGAGCTCGCAAACGTTGCCAAATCCGAGTTTTTGGCATCCATGAGCCGCGACCTGCGCACGCCTCTGAACGGTGTGCTGAGCATGGTTGACCTGGCTCAGGAAGAGCCACTCAGCGCCAGACAGAGGGATTATCTGCAAACCGCTCGTCAGTCCACCGAAGATTTACTGACCGTCATCAGCGACATTCTCGATTATGCCCATATGGATGGCGGTACGATCATTTCGGAACAGCAGGCATTCAACCTGCGAGAACTGATTACGAATTGCGTCGCATCCTACCGTCACGTCGCCGAAGAGCAGGGCTTGGCGCTGACACTGGATTTTTATGGTGACTGGCCGGAAGTGCCGCAGGTAATAGGTGACGCTCCGAGGATTCGACAGGTTCTTGCCTGCTTGCTCGATAACGCGATCAGATTCACCAACGAAGGTTTTATAAATGTTCAGGCTGGCTGTTTTGCCATTGAGGATGGCTATATTGTTTTCAACTGCTCCGTAAGCGACTCCGGGAGCCGTATCTCACATGAACACCTGATGGACATCTCCAGTTCATTCGAACAGTCGGGGGCCAGCAAAACACGGAGCCTCGACAGTGCCGGTATGGGGTTGTCACTGATGCAGCGCCTGGTTGAGCTTCTTGGAGGTCACATTCAGGTTGAAACCGATCCCGGTAAAGGCACTACATTCCGCTTTAGGTTGCCTCTTGGGTTGGCATCCACGGAACAGTAGCTCAGGCAAATCTGTCAGCAAGCTGACGAGGCACTGACGGAATATCAAGCCCTTCCATGGGCTCCTTTTTCGATCAGGCGACAGGCTCACGCATGGTTACAAACTCTTCCGCCGATGTCGGGTGTATGCCCATGGTGGAATCAAATTGGGCCTTGGTTGCCCCTGCCTTTATGGCCACGGCAAGTCCCTGAGTGATTTCACCGGCATCCGGCCCGACCATATGCGCGCCCAAGACCCGGTCCGTTTTGTCATCAACCACAAGCTTCATCAGGCTGCGCTCATCGCGACCGCTGAGCACGTACTTCATGGGCCGGAATTCAGAGCGGTAGATTCTCACGGTATGCCCTGCTTCCCGCGCTTCCTCTTCCGTTAGCCCGACCGTACCAATGTTGGGCTGACAGAACACGGCGGTAGGTATCGCGGTGTAATCCATATCGCCTTCACCATCCCCAAACATTCTGCGGGAAAGCACCATTGCCTGCGCCAGCGCCACAGGCGTCAGCTGCGGCGTGCCGATGACATCGCCCAGAGCGGTTACCGAAGGGACCGAGGTCTGGAAATGATCATCCACGACTACATGCCCGGAGGCATTAAGTTCGATACCCAACTCTGTCAGGCCCAGGCCGTCTACCAATGCCCTTCTGCCCGTTGCCGCCATAACAAGCCCGGTCTCCATTACGTCGCCGTTACTGAGCTGGACCCGATAATGAGAGTTTTCAGCTTCCACAGACTCAATCGTCACGCCGAACTCAAGACGAATGCCTTTCTTGCGCATTTCCTGCTCGGCAAATCTGCGGACATCGTTATCAAAGCCGCGGAGAAACAGATCGCCGCGATAAAGCAGCGTGGTTTCGACACCAAGGCCGGCAAGAATGCCTGCGAATTCCACCGCGATATAACCGCCACCCCATACCACAACTTGTTTTGGCAATTGCGGCAGAAAAAACATTTCGTTGGAAGTGAGGAGGCATTCTTTGCCCGGAATGTCGGGAACCACCGGCCAGCTTCCGGTCGCTACAGTTATGTGCGCCGTTGTGTATTCCGTTTCACCCACGACAACCGTATTCGGATCTTTTATGGATGCCGTGCCTTCGATGATCGTAACACCGGCGTTCTCAAGCAGCTTGCCATAGATACCGTTAAGTCTCTCGATTTCTGTATTCTTGTTCGCAACAAGCGTTGGCCAGTCGAAGCTGACACCGTCCAAAGGTACGTTCCAGCCATAACCTGCCGCGTCTTCCAGCTCATCCTTGACATGAGCCCCGTAGACGAACAGTTTCTTGGGTACGCAGCCAACGTTAACGCAGGTACCGCCAAGATAGCGGGATTCTACTACCGCAACTCGTGCACCGAGGCCGGCAGACATGCGCGCAAGGCGCACGCCTCCGGAACCGGCACCAATAACGATCAGATCATAATCCTGGCTGTCAGACACAATGTCTCCTGTTGTTTGTAACAACGTTAGTTTTGATTGGCCGTAGCCTTGGCTTCGGGGTGGATTTCACGAAACAGTATGTGATCCTCGAATCCACCAAGGCGAATCTTACCAAGGCTGCGGAAGCCTTCCGACTCGTAAAACGGCAGATAGCGATTGTTGCCGGTATCCAGAACCAGACCACTTCCACGCGGATTATCCGCACATAACCGCTGAACAGCCTTGAGCAATAGCCGACCGTAACCGCGATTCTGATACTTGGGATTAACCCCCATCAACGGCAATTGGTGCGCCAGCGGCTGAGGTAACATTGCGCGGATTCTTTCGTGATAGTTCAGGTAGCGGCGGGTAGAGGCAAAACCGGCCGTTAATACCATGCGAATTCTCCAGCTGAACTGATCCGCCAGGTTCAGGCGAAGGTCCGGGTCGCCGATGAACGCCACGGCTACCAGCGTATCGTTGACCATCACGCCAACCGCTTCCTGGCCCAGATCAACGTACAGATCAACCAGTTCACGCAGGGTTGCCCGGACTCGCTGGTTATAACCGGGCTTGCGATGGTTGAACAGGTACTGAAACGTTGGTTCATCCCGGTATGCATCATACAGAATCGATCTTGCTTCATTCAGGGCGCTGATATCCAGCCGGACAATAACCGGTTCCGGCTTGCTATCACTGTCGCTACTCATGCTTTCTCTCCTGCCTCTGTCCGGAGAGACCACCCCGGAACCCAGTTATTCGGAATCAGATTGTCAACGTTAACCGAACAGACACCCGGCCAGGTTCACCGGCGCGATCAAGCGCCGCCTGATCAATCACTATGCCGTGCTTACCATTGAGCATTTCCAACCAGGCTGCAACCTCTGCATAGGGAACGGATTCCAGCCACACACGGATAGCCCCCTCACCACTTGGTTCAAAACGCTGCAGGGTCAGACCGGATTCCCTTGCGGAGCGGGTCACCAGACCCATCAGTGCCCGACCATCGGCGGGAACATCTGCGGATGCCGACGCCAACCCTGCTCCGCCGCTTCCCAGTCGCCGGATAATCGGCGCATTTGATTGCACCCAAGCCACCAGCTCTGCGGCGTTGTCCTTGCTCACGGCGGCCTTGTCGTGAAAATCAGTAACCGGGCGCCAGACCGCGAAATAGAGAATTCCGAGAAACACGGCAACTGCCAATACCGTAAGCGCATGCTGATCACGCCTGGGAAGCTGGTCATACTGGGCAATCAGTTTGCCAACCGATGGCTGGTCTTTCAGTTTCGTCAACATCGCCTTACCCTCCGGATACCGTGAGGCGGCCACGAGCGCCACTGGATTCATTCACCACCGAGCCGATTTTGGCGTCAAGTCCCTGATCTGCCAGACCATTGCGTAGCGCACTCAGGCGATCGTAACCCTCTGCGCGCACGTCAACCACCAGCTCGCCACGGGACTGGCTGTAATTGATGGAGTTAAACGTCACCGAGCCCGAACTCGCTACATTTGAATACTGTTGTCCGGTGTATTTCATCAATGTGACAAAATCCACGTCAGGGCCATCTGAGCCGGCCATACGCAACTGCCCTTCCACCACGCGCCTCACGTTGCCGGCATGAGTCCTGCTGTCATTCGGGAAGGATTCGCGATAAACCGCCATTGCCTGTTGTCGCAAATCCTCGGCCTGTTGCTGGTAATAGAAACCCATTCCGGCTTCTACCGCTACCTGCACCGCAAACCACACGGCGGCTACGGCAATCAGCGGCTTCCAGGGGTTCAGCGGGCTAGCCTTACCGTCTTTGACTGAAAAATCCCGTTGGCACAGGTTGATCGGGCGGCACAGGTGGTGGTGGTGAGCATGAGCCAGTAACTCCAGCGGCATAAGCTCCAGCGACTCTCGGCGAACAGAAAGCCGGCCAGGCACCATCAGCTCTCCAATCAGCGCCGCTTGCGCTTCAAATTCGGTGTCGGTGCCGTAAACCACAATGGGTACTTCGGCGACCACATCCTCCGACGGAGGCGCCGCCAGTGTATGCGCAAACATTCCCAGATTGGCGGATTGCATGCTCAGCCACTCGCCCCGGTCACTTCCCATCATTGCGGATTCGCCGTCGAGGCAAATCGACCATCCACCCTCTGTTGTCGGCAGCAATGCTGCGTCAGGATAGATGGCTTCCAGCCTGGTATGTTGCCAGCCGCTGAACAATTCAAGCCACAGGGCCATTCTGACACGGTCAACCGCGGCTACCCGATAGCCCTCCTGGGTGTGCAGGCCGAGCGCCAGGTGAACGCTATCGATATCCTGGGCGATTTGCTCTTCAACTGCATAGGGCAAAGCCTGGTTAATAAAGCGGCTCTGTTTGGCGGGAATGTCAGCCACGCAGAATAACGCCTCATCGCCCGGGATCAGGCCCACCAGCAAAACGTCATCAAGGCCGTTCTGGCTCAGCGTTTGCTCAATCGTGCTGCGAAGATCGCCGCTGCCCTGAGCCTGGGAATCACCCCCGGCGTCGTAAAGCACCCAGTTGAACAAACGGGCTTCCGGATCATCTGTGCTCTCGGCAATGAGAGGCAATGGTCGCACGTAAAGGCGATAAGACATGGCTATCCTTCCGAGATAGTATAGGGCTCTTTGGTAATGCGATTCTTTTGTCCTGTATCCCGGTGCACCGTCCGGACATTACCTTCCTGATTACGAAAAACCGTGGTCACCATATTAACAACACGGTTATCGTAGGTAATCCTTGCAACAACCTCAAAAAAACGAGTCTGCAGCCCTAAACCTTGCTGCTTCAGACCAAGCCCTGCGAACTCTGGCAGTGCCAGAAAGTCTTGAAGGTTCTCAAACCGATCTTCCTCGCGCTTTTCAAGAATAGACGCAGCCTGAGCTTCCGTCAGGTCCTCATGCAGTGACATCAACACGTGAGCCGTCGCCGTATTCACGTTAATTCCCAGCCCGCTGACCGGCAAGGTCGTAACATGAGGCCGCAATGCCACGTATATTTCTTCAGTCATACCTTCAATCAGCCGCAACTCTGATACGCTCATAAACGGCTGGTTTGCCGCCCGAAACCCCGGCTCAGCCATCAGGTACTGGCCATCTTCTGCACCGTAGGCACTGATTGTCTGATCGTCCGGATCAATCCAGTCCACCAAAGCATCTACCGAAATACCGTTGATCCCGAGCGCAATCAGCAAACGGGTAACGCGATCTTTGACCACTGGGTCCACCTGGCCACTTGCAGCAACCAGGTCATTCAGGTTTATCCGCCCCCCCAGATCGTCAATCTGCACTTCCACAACGCCATTTTCGTCCAGCGGCAGAACGGCGGCGTTCATCGCCCAGAATTCATCCAGGCTGTCGACCATCAGGCGGTCTTCTTTATCCTCTTCAAAATCCCGCACCAGGATCTGACGCGCAAACGCCTCTGCACCCAGTGCAATGCTTTGGCCCTGCTGCTGCGCCAGGTAATGTCCGGCTTTAAACACGCGAATATTTTGCTGTTGGGTCATGCCGGAGGCCAGCATTACCACTAACGCCATTGCGAGCAGCACCATAATCAGTGCAACACCCTGCTGCTTTTTTGGGCAGGTGCCGTGAGAATAGGGGGTCATGTTGTTCTAGCCTCCCTGCCCTGTCGGAGCCTGAGTAGCGCCCTGTTCAGCGGCACTGGCATCCTGTTCTTCGTCTGCCTCGCTACGGGCTTCGTTGATCTGATTCACAAGGCCTTGCGCGCCCGCCGGATCATAGTCTGGCAATACAAACGTTCGCACAAGCTCACCAAAGAGTTCGTGCTCAAGGGTGATTTCTATACCCCTCGGAAAAGGAATGTCGGGGCGCGCACCGGGCGTCAGTGCGGCCATGGCGTCGTCGGGTGGCCATTCAGTTTCCCAGCTGTTCTGTTCGTTGAGGAACCGCAGGTCAAAAGCAGTGACATCCTCAAGCAACAACAGATCCCGACCGTTATCCTCCTGCCCTTGATCCACCATTGGCCAGTATCGGCGACGCAGTTCACTACCGGTGTATTCCCAGCTCACGCGCTGAAGGCTGCTGCGACGGATACCCAGCGGATTGCGCCAGCCTTGTCGCGTCACCATGAGGGCGAAATCATCTTCACGGCTGGTCAAAGCAGGCTTGAAGTCACCGTAAATATCCCGGGCCGGACGATTAACGATTTGAGTGATATCTCTTTCCAGAAGGAGCATCGCCCGCTGCACACCGTCGAATTGTTCGGCGAGTTCATCAACCCGATCGCGGGAAAGGATTACCCCGTTCAGCACCTGCCATACGCCAATACCGATCACGGCAGTAATAGTGATCGCCACAAGCACTTCAAGAAGCGTGAACCCCCGCTGGCTATTCGGCTCTCTCATTTCTCACCCACGAAAGCAGAAAGCGTATGCACCGGGTAGGGTTTTGATCGGCCTTCACGATATCGGGATACCTCGACTTCCACGCGCCGCATTTTAGGCTCGGCCGTGGCGAGCACCTTTGTTGCCACTTGCCAGCGAAAAGGACCGTAGTCTTTATCTTCCGCATTCTCGGAAATACCCGGCAGGCTATTCTCCAGCCGGATTTCATTGATGCGGTTATCCGCTAGCCAGCCTGCCAGGGTTTTATCGCGGATACGTTCATAGCTTGAGATATACTGGCTGCCCACTTCCGCAGCGGCGGTGGCGATCAGGCTGAAAACCAGTAGAGCAATCATCACTTCGATGAGAGTGAAACCTCTTGCGGGCCTCTCCAGCTTGTTGAGTTGATACGGCCTCACCAGTCGCCCCCCTCATCGCCTGGCTGGCGCCACTGAATGGGCGAGATTCCATCCGATGCAAGGGTCTGCGTGTAGTCCGTTTCACTGCCAATCGTGAACTCCAGCTCAAAAGGCGTGGTTTCTCCACTGGAGAAAAACACCACATCTGGCCGTAGCTTGTCTTCCGCAGACGCCAGGCGGGGAGTATCGCTTTCAATGAACGGTGTGGTTACCAGCCATTGCGGAAACGCTCTGGCTCGGAATAAACGCTCGCCCGACCCTTTCCAATCGCCGGTTTCGTCCTGAAAGGCGACAAAGCGATACCCGTTCTCTTCAAGCAACAGCCCGAGCTCCAGGTTGTTCAGCACCGCCTGGTCCGATGCGGTCTGCATCAGCAAATACAGTTCCCGCACCTCATTTTGCAATTCCCGTTGCTGAGAATTTCCACCCATGGTAAACACCGCAAGGGCCGCAAGCAGCCCGACCAAAACCAGGACAACCAGTATTTCAATCAGCGTAAAGCCGTTGCTGTTGTTACCTGATCTTGCGCGAATCACGAATCAGTTGCCGATATTCCAGAGACTGATATCAGACGCGTCGCCATCACCACCATCCTGGCCATCGGAACCCTTTGAGTAGAGGTCGTAAGGGCCTTCCCGGCCCGGGCTTACATACTGAAACTCACTCCCCCAAGGATCTTGCGGGACGCTTTTCATGTAGCCATCGGGGTTCCAGTTCTTGGGCTCGGGGCTCCCACTGGGGCGTGATACCAATGCTTCGAGCCCTTGCTGTGTGGAGGGGTAATGGCTGTTATCCAGGCGGTATAGATCCAGCGCCTTGGAAATATTGGTTAGTTGGGTTTCCGCCACGGTTACCTTGGCCTGGTCGCTCCGGCCCATGATATTTGGCGCCACAATGGCCACCAGCAGGCCAAGAATTACCATCACCACCATGATTTCGATAAGGGTGAAGCCCCGACTGGATTGCGGAATATTCAGGTTTTTCATCGTCATTGTGTCACTCGTTGTTGGCTTGAATGGTTGGCTTTAATGGCTTTCATCACAAGATATTAGCCGACCAGATTGCTCATGTTCAGTATGGGCAGCATGATGGCCATCACAATAATCAGTACGACCACACCCATTACCAAAAGCATCATCGGCTCAAAAAGCCCGACGATAGCGGCTATTTTCGATTGCAGCGTATTTTCCTGCATCCTTGCAGTACGTTCCAGCATGCTGTCCAGCTCCCCGCTGGCCTCTCCGCTGGCGATCATCGTCAGCATCATCGGCGGAAAGTAGCCGGACTGATCCAGTGCCCGGTGCAGAGAGCCTCCTTCACTGACTTTTCGCGCGGCGTCTCTGAGTTCCTGGCGCAGATAGTCGTTGGAAAGTACCTCACCTGCAATCCTCATAGCATCTACCAGAGGAACACCACTGGTTGTCAGGATGCTCAGCGTGCTGGCATAACGTGCCGTGTTAACGCCCCGCACCATTCCGGCAAACAAGGGCAAGTGCAGCAGGCGTTTATGAAACCGCATGCGGATGGCCGGTTTGGTAAGGGCAAATCGGAATGCCATCAGGCAGCCAACCAGCAAAATAAAGAGGTAGGCGCCGTAACTGGTAAGAAATCCCGACATTGCCAGCATCGCCAACGTCAGTCCGGGCAACTCCTGCCCTTGCTTCACAAAAACCTCAATAATATCGGGCACAACGTAGGTCAACAGAAAGACGACAATGGCGATTGCTACAAAGCTCAGAATGATGGGGTAAATCGCGGCTAGCTGTATCTTCTGGCGCGATTCCTGTCGGCTCTCCGTGTAATCCGCCAGCCTGTTCAGAACCAGATCCAGATGCCCGGCATGCTCTCCCGCAGCAACGGTTGAGCGGTAGAGTCTTGGGAAGGCTTTCGGGAATTCGCCGAGGCTATCGGCCAAGGTATAACCTTCCATAACCTTCGCACGAATGGCGATCAACATACCGCGGGTACGGGGACGGCTGGTTTGCTGGGCCGTTGCCGAAAGCGCTTGTTCAATGGGAATGCCAGACTGGATCAAGGTTGCCAACTGGCGTGTAACCAGCGCAAGATCGGCGGCTGTAAGAGAACCTCGCCCGCTAAGCGGGTTGCTGCGGCTTGGCTTTTGAGCTGCCGGTTCCACTGCAAGCGGTGTAAGGCCTTTTTCCCGGAGCTGCTGGCGCACTGCACGAGGGGCGTCGGCCTCTAGCACACCCTGTTTCTGTTTTCCCCGCGCATCAAGAGCCTTGTATTCGTAGGCAGGCATGGCTTATTGGCCCCGGTGCGTTACGCGAAGCACCTCTTCCAACGTGGTGACGCCATCAAGAATTTTCCGGACACCGTCTGCGTGAATGCTCGGGCCTTTCAGCCGGGCTTCCCGCTCCAGATCCAGTTCTCCTGCACGCTTGTGAATCAAAGCGCTAATCTCCTCGGTTACTTCAACCACTTCATAGATACCAATACGTCCGCGATAGCCTAACTGGTTGCAGTGCTCACAGCCTTTTGCCCGATAAATGGTTGGCGGATTGACAAATTCCTGCTGCAAAAATTCGCAGTGCTCTTCGGTGGGCGTATACGGCTCTCGGCACTCCTTGCATAGCACCCGTACAAGACGCTGGGCCACAATGCCCACCAGGCTTGATGAAATCAGGAAGGGTTCAATGCCCATATCCATCAGCCGGGTAATCGCACCAACCGCCGTATTGGTGTGCAGCGTAGATAACACAAGGTGACCGGTGAGACTGGCCTGAACGGCAATTTCGGCGGTTTCCAGGTCCCGGATTTCACCAATCATCACCACATCGGGATCCTGCCGCAGAATAGCTCGCAAGCCCCGGGCAAATGTCATTTCAACCTTTGGATTTACCTGGGTCTGGCCAATGCCCGGCAGGTTGTATTCGATAGGATCTTCGACCGTAAGGATGTTTCGGCTGCGGTCGTTAATCTCTTGCAACGACGCATACAGGGTTGTGGATTTACCCGACCCTGTAGGCCCGGTAACCAGCAATATACCGTAAGGCCGGTGAATCAGCTTGCGCAGGATTTTCAGGTCGTCTGGCGCCATTCCCAGAGATTCAAGGCGTATCGCACCCGCCTGTTTATCCAGCAAACGCAGAACAACCCGCTCGCCACCGGATGACGGCATGGTAGAGACACGGATATCTACCTCACGGCCGGCCACTCTCAACGCAATCCGGCCGTCCTGAGGTACCCGCTTTTCGGCGATATCCAGCTTTGCCATAACCTTGATTCGTGAAACCAGCAACGGTGCCAGCGCTCGTTTGGGTTGCACGACTTCACGCAACACGCCATCAACGCGAAACCGTACAATCAGGCGCTTCTCATAGGTTTCGATGTGCACATCCGAAGCGCTGCTCTTCACTGCCTCGGTCAGAATCGCATTGATCAGGCGGATAATCGGCGCGTCGTCTTCCTGCTCCAGAAGATCTTCCGTTTCCGGGACCGAATCGGCGAGCGAAGCCAGATCCATATCATCGCCAATACCCTCGACCATCTGCATGGCTTCTGCAGAGTCGTTTTGATAAGCCGCATTCAGCGCCTGATCAAAGTGGTCGGGCTCAATGGTGGCAAATCGCGCACGACCGCCGCTTATCCTGTTGGCTTCCGCCAACGCAGAATGCGGAGCGCCAGGCCTGACCAGAATAACCGGGGCACCCTCTTCCGAGCGGGTCAAAATAACGCCGTTACGCTTCGCAAAGGTAAAGGGAAGACGACCCAGCGGAGCATCCAGCGGCTGAAGTTCGGTTTCTGTGCTCAAGGTTGTCCTCGTTCTTATAAGGCTAAGGCAATCAGAAGGAAGGCTATCACAGGACATAGGCCCGCTGAATAACTCTGTGCACTATACTCCCAATAAAAGACGCTATTCTGATAACCTGTGGGACTTTTGCCGCTCCCTTGGCCGCTTTTGCTCGGCCAGAGGCTTTTCGGCGGCTTGCGAACTTGCATTCTGGACGATCAATGCTCTCAATAAATCAAAGAGTTCCGCTCATTCTGGCCCTCGCCGCAGGCTTGGCTATGGTCGTTGTGACAGCATGGCAGACCTACAGTTTCTGGCAGGATGAAAGCCGCCAGGCGGCTCAGAGCAACCAGCCGGCGGCACAAACGCTCACAGAAAAACCCAGCGCCCCGGCTCTGCCTCTTGCCTCCCTGGATTTTTTTGGCACTGCGCAGACAGGCGGCGCTGAGGCGCCGGAAAATACTGAAGACCTGCCAGAAACGAACCTTCGGCTTTTTCTTCGGGGCATTCTTGCATCCGATGGAGACTTTCCGGGTAGTGCATTAATAGAAGACGACAAAAGCAAGACGGAGGTCTACCTGGTGGGCGATGAACTGCCTGGCAACGCCAAACTACGCTCTGTTTATCCCAACCGCGTTATCCTTGATCGCGCTGGCAAGCTGGAAAACCTGTTTTTCCCGGAGTCTGACAGCAGTTCCGGAATGACCTTCTCATCAGACGCCGACAACATCCAGCAAGAACCCGATCAGCAAGTTCAGGTGCCGGATATTACCAATCGGCCCGGCCGTTCAACGCCACCGCCCGCAAACGAACAGGAGCGCCGGGAAGAAATACGCAAGCGCCTCGAACAACTCCGGGAACGCCTGCGTACCAACGGATAGTAGGTAGCTTTCTACTCCCTTCCCTATCTCTCTGCCATCCAGGGCTGTGTCGGCAAATGACACAGTCAATGTCGTTATGGGACAGTGTGAGCATCGCATAAACCGATAGAATGCTATCTGGTTCAATCAACACTGGAGTGTACTTTGATGCAACGCTGGAACGGCTGGGGCGATGAGCAGTTTAATCTGGAACTACCGACACAGGGGCGGAGCTTTCTTTCAGAACGTGTGGGTTCCGGCAAGCCTCTGAGCGATGCCTCTTTGGAGTCTGTCTGCGCCAAGGTTCCGGAGTCACGCCTGCCGGCTGATGCCACCGTTGATAAGCTGATCGACACCAGCCCCGAAGTACGGGTGCGCCACGCTCGCGGTCAAAGCTTGCCGGACTGGCTGGCCATGCGCAGCGGTGATTTCGGCGTTTTCCCCGATGGTGTCGCCTGCCCTGAGAGCAGCCTCGATGTGCAGAAACTTCTTCAGTATGCGCAGGCCGGCAGCATTGAACTGATCCCCTATGGTGGCGGCACCAGCGTTGCAGGCCACATCAACCCGCTGGAGAGCGACAAACCGGTACTCACCGTGGACATGGGTGGCATGAACCGCCTGATTGACCTCGACCGGGAGAGCCAGATTGCCACATTCGGCGCAGGTACCCCGGGGCCCCTTGTCGAATCCCAGTTACGGGCTCACGGATACACGCTCGGGCACTTCCCCCAATCGTTTGAACTCTCAACCATTGGCGGCTGGGTAGCCTCGCGCTCCAGCGGACAGCAGTCATTGCGTTACGGCAGGATCGAGCAGTTATTTGCCGGCGGCCGTGTCGAAACACTCAAAGGTACGCTGGACCTGCCCACGATTCCGGCTTCAAGTGCTGGCCCGGACATTCGTGAGATGATCCTTGGCTCCGAGGGCCGCATTGGCTTGATTACCGAAATTAAGGTGCGAGTCAGCCGCCTGCCGGAACAGGAAAGCTTTCACGTTGTATTTTTCCCGGACTGGGATAAAGCCCGCACCGCCTGCCGTAAACTCGTACAAAATCGTACCCAGCTTTCCATGTTGCGCCTGAGCAACGCCATCGAAACTGAAACCCAGCTGGCGCTTGCGGGGCACCCACACCTTATCGGCATGCTCGAAAAAGTACTTTCCCTGCGCGGCTCTGCCGAAGGCAAGTGCATGATGACCTTCGGGCTAACTGGCACCAGCAGGCAGTGCGACAGTGCCAAACAGGAAGCCAAACGCATCTGCTCGGAACACAAAGGCGTGTATACCGGAACCCGGCTGGGTAAAAAGTGGGCCGAAAAGCGCTTCACCATGCCCTACCTCCGGGAAGCACTGTGGCAGATGGGTTACGCCGTGGACACTCTGGAAACCGCAACCGACTGGGACAACGTTGATCACCTGCTTGGCTTGATGGAAAGCAGCCTTCGCGGCGGGCTACAGACCCGTGATGAAAGCAAAGATGAACGCACACACGTATTCACTCACTTGTCGCATTTTTACGGCCAGGGCTGCAGCATATACACCACTTATGTTTTCCGTGTTGCAGACAGCTATGAAGAGACTTTAGCGCGCTGGAAGCATCTGAAGAACACAACCTCTGAACTGATCGTGCGCAATCGTGGCACCATCAGCCATCAACACGGTGTTGGCAAAGATCACGCGCCCTTCCTGCCGATTGAAAAAGGTGCACTTGGAATGCTGGCCATTCACTCCCTGTGCAAAACCTTTGACCCCGAAGGTATTCTCAACCCCAAAACCCTGGTGGAATAGCGCTGATGAAGCGTCGAGACTCATTGCTCAGAGAACTTCAAAGCAGACCCCGCACGTTTGATCTTGTGGTGGTTGGCGGCGGCATTACCGGTGCCGGTATAGCGCGGGAAGCTGCCGGTAGCGGCCTGAAAACCCTGCTGGTTGAACAGCGGGATTTTGCCTGGGGAACGTCCAGCCGATCTTCGAAGATGGTGCACGGCGGCCTGCGCTATCTTGGGGGCGGCCAGTACCGGCTGACCAGAGACGCTGTTACCGAACGCCAGCGCCTGATGGACGAGGCACCGGGGCTTATCGAGCCCTTGCGTTTTATCATGCCGCACTTTCAGCGCCAGTTTCCCGGCCCGCGCCTGTTTCAGGTTCTGCTAAGGGTCTACGATTGGATATCTCGCACTCATTCACGTCAACTGCTGACACCGGGGGAGACGATGCAATGGGTGCCCGGTCTGAACACCGAAAAGCTGACCGGCGCCAGCAGCTTTACCGATGCAGTAACCGATGACGCCCGTCTGGTACAACGGGTCATCACCGAGGCCCGTCAGGATGGCGCATGGTGTCTGAACTACGTTAAAGCGGTGAAGGTTCTGCGCACCGACGGCAAGGTTAGCGGGCTTGAACTGCAAGCGGAAGACGACACCGAGGCATTCATCGTTAATACGCCTCTGGTCATCAATGCGACAGGTGTATGGGCAGATCGGCTTCAGCAGCCAGATAGTGATGAGAAACCCATGACAATTCGGCCGCTGCGAGGAAGCCATCTGGTTCTGCCGTGGCACAAGCTGCCAGTCTCCTGTTCTGTTTCCCTGTTCCACCCGGATGACAAACGCCCGGTTTTCGCGTTTCCCTGGGCCGGTACAACGGTGCTGGGCACGACGGATCTTGATCATAAAGAAAGCCTGGACAAGGAACCGCGCATTGCCGGCGAAGAAGTAGATTATTTGTTGCGCATATCCACGAGACTGTTCCCGGGCGCAGCAATTTCCCGAAGCGACGTTCTTTCCACCTGGGCAGGCGTTCGACCAGTCGTCACTGCAGAACACAGCACCGCCGGCCCTAAAGCCCCGTCAAAAGAAAGCCGTGAACATGAATTCCGCGAAGACATGGGGTTAATCAGCATTGCCAGCGGCAAGCTGACCACCTTCCGACTGATCGCAAGGGAAGCGCTTTCCAGAGGCTTGGGAGGTGAAGAGCACTTGCGACCGGAGAGCGGTCCGGTGTTTCGACCCGCGCCCCGGCTACTGCGCCCAGCAAACATAAACCATCAGAACTGGCAGCGGCTTACGGGCTTTTACGGTTCGGACCTATGCGCGGTTCTGCAGGCTGGGCCTACCGTACCCGTTAGCGATGATGCGGCCTCCGGCTCTGTACCGGGCGAGCTGCTGTGGGCCGAAGTTGTCTGGGCCTGCAAGCACGAAGACGTAAAGCACTTGGATGATCTTATGTTGCGCCGCACCCGGCTTGGCCTGATAGCGCCTGAAGGCGGCAAAGCATTACTGCCGTTAGTGAAACAACACTGTCAGAGCACTCTCAACTGGAATGATGACCAGTGGCGTGCCGAAGAGGTCCGGTACATGGATCTATGGAGAGAAGCCTATTCCCTCCCGGGCCATCCGGAGTCGACGCATGCCGTCTGACCCGCTGATTCTCGCCATCGATAACGGTACCCAGAGCGTACGCGCCCTGCTCTTCGATACTCGCGGTAATCTTGTCGCCAAAGGCAGGCAGGAGATTCAGCCGTACTTTTCCAGGCAGCCGGGCTGGGCGGAGCAACAGCCTGAGTATTTCTGGGAAAACCTCGGCAAAGCTTGCGCTCAGCTTTGGGAATCTACAGACATCACACCAGACAGGGTTGTGGGCGTTACCGTCACAACTCAGCGTGGTACGGTTATTAACCTCGACGAACACGGCAAACCGCTGCGCCCGGCAATTATCTGGCTGGACCAACGGCACGCCCGGGTCGATGGCCCGGTGAAAGGCCCCTGGGGCTGGCTGTTCAAACTGGCGCGGCTTGAAGACACTATTAATCGCTTTCGGGAGAACACCCAGGCCACCTGGATTGCCCAGAACCAGCCGGAAATCTGGGACAAAACCCGACATTTTGTTTTGCTGTCCGGCTACCTGAACTACCGTTTAACTGGCGAGTTCCGGGATTCCACCGGAAGTCAGGTCGGCTACCTGCCATTTGACTACAAAAAGCACCGTTGGGCCGGCCACCGGGATTTCAAGTGGCAAACCATGCCGGTAAAAGAATCTATGCTGCCAGAGCTGGTCAGCCCGGGCTCCACTCTGGGCCATCTCACCACAGAAGCCGCCAGCCACTTAGGACTTTCGGGAGGTCTGCCGGTGATTGCAGCAGCTTCCGACAAAGCCTGTGAGATACTCGGCTCCGGAGGCTTGACGCCAGACATAGGCTGCATGAGTTATGGCACAACCGCGACTATAAATGCCACCAACAAACGCTATGTGGAACCGGTACGTCTGATGCCGCCCTATCCTTCCGCATTGCCCGGGCATTACTCCACAGAAGTGATGATTTACCGGGGCTTCTGGATGGTGAGCTGGTTTAAACGCGAATTCGGTTTACGAGAGCGTAAAATTGCCGAGCAACGCGGTATTGAACCGGAAGAGCTGTTTGATGAACTGGTTCAAGCTGTACCAGCGGGTTCCATGGGCCTGATGCTGCAGCCCTACTGGTCACCTGGTGTGCGCCAGCCCGGGCCGGAAGCCAAAGGCTCTATCATTGGTTTCGGCGATGTTCACACCCGCGCGCATATCTACCGAGCCATTCTTGAAGGCCTGGCTTACGCACTGCGAGAAGGCAAAGAAAAGATCGAAAAGCGCAGCGGCGTTAAAATCCGGAAACTTCGGGTTGCGGGTGGCGGCTCTCAAAGCGATGCGGCGATGCAGTTAACCGCCGACGTATTCGGTTTGCCGGCCGAGCGCCCCCACACCTATGAAACCTCGGGGCTCGGTGCTGCGATTGATGCCGCTGTTGGCCTGGGCCTTCACCCTGATTTTAAAACCGCTGTAGCGGAGATGACCCGGGTTGGCGATGTGTTCCAACCAAGCCCCGAAGCGCGCGAGCTATATGAAAGGCTCTACTCCGAAGTTTACCTGCGCATGTACCCACAACTTCAGCCGCTGTACCAGAAAATCCGGGATATAACCGGCTATCCGAAGTAGGTTTCTGTGCACAGGCTGCAGCTTTGCATTGGCTGCATAATACGCAGCCAATGCGCCCTGCCTCAGCCGTTAAAGTCTTGGTAGTGCGGTCCCCTCAGGAACCCGAATCTCAAACCCCGATTTCACATTAACGGTCTGACCGGCGGGCACTTCGCGATTCCACGCCAGGACACCCTTTTCGTCATCAACATTCCGTTCAACGGGCTCACTGATCTCCAGTGGCTTAACGATAAGAATATCCTTCTGCGACACAGGAAGCCGGTCAAAAATTCGAGCCTGCACAGCTTTCGAGTGGTGGTTCGTGATCTCAAACCGGTTTTGTCGACGCTGAACGTTCTCGCTCTTCCACACACCCTCCTCTCCGGTGCGTTCCAGCTCGTTCACAACAGCGACCCGGATGCCTTCATCTACTCCGAACCCGAGCGTAAGTTCTTCGCCGCCTGTCAGCTCCGGCAACTGGCTTTCACCCACACTTTGTCCATCCCGATATAACGTTAAACGGCCGGCAGGTATGGGTGCCTCCGACTGGAATGTACCAGTTGCATGCAAATAACCAGTGGTGTCCATGACTGGCGCCGTCCAGGTCGCAACCTTAACCGGAATCACGTGTTCTGCAACTGTCAGCCGCTGCCCTGAACTGCCACTGGGAATATCAACCGGCAATGGCACCTTGTAGCTCTGTGTAAACGTGCTTTGACGCTCGACAACCGCCACACTGCTTCCCATGAGCATCTCCGCCTCCATATCAGCCATCGGCGCCGATGCCTTCGAGCGGTAGGCCTGGGGCGGCTGAGGGCTAACAACCCAGGAATACAGCGGCGGCATGGCGGTGCCCCGTCGGGCGTTTGCAGTCGCGAGGCGCAGTTCAACATCCTCCCAGTTGGTTCCGGTTGATTGCTGCACAACAGCGAGGTGCTCAAGCGTCACCTCTCCATTAACTCCGTCACCAGCCCCACCTTCAAGTTCTGTTTTCAGGCGGGCATTGTATTCACTCCGCCAACTGGCATCGGGCGTTTGAAACCTGAGCTTTACCTGCAGCTCGCCATTTTTGAGCGCCAGATAGTGCACCACAACCTTTTTGGTTGTCCTTGCACTCTGTTTAACCTGGGACAGCTCGCGGATTAAACGGTCCTTCAAGGCAATATCGTCGGTCATTCTTGTACGAATCGTCCGTATTTCCGACAACGCACTCTGTGTTGTGTTCTTCAACGCGGCAGCCATGTCATTCAGCTCTGAAGCCGACAGTTCGTGCGGAGACTCCGCTGCTTTGCTCATAAGGGTAACCTGCTGGTTCCAGGCTCGAATCGAATCCTCCTGTTCTTGAATCCGCAAGGTTACAGCAGACAACTCATCGCGGATTCTCCGAGTTTCTCCTGCCACAAATTCTGCTTGCTCCACACGACTGATCTGAACCTGCCGAACCTGTGATCCCGCGCCCCCTTCAAACGCTACTTGCAAACTCTGATCCTGAAGGCTAACCGGCAGCCCCTCAATCTCAACGGTTCCCGGGCCGAACGTTACGTTTGCACTTTGCTCCCAGGTAAGTTCCGCATGGGAAGGATATAAGGTCGCCGTTGTAATCTCGGCCTGTGCCATCAGTGGCATGGTCGCAATGGCAATCGCAAGCAGGCAGTGCTTTTTCATCAGGAGGCCCCTCAGGGTAGCGTCTGTTTAAGTGGAGACAATAACTGTGCTCAGTAACGTACAGGATAAACACTCCTTTAACAGCGACATGTCTATGAATTAGCGGTATTTTTTTTAATGTTTTTCGTCTGGCAGGACAAAATATTCCGAACTAGGCTTACCGATGGCATCGAAGGAAGCTGTGGTGCTCGGGGGCCCGTTTACAAGCCAGTCAGGCACCCTGTGCTGACAGTCCGCTACCAGCGGACTTAACAAAAAAACCTCCCAGGATTGGAGAACTCAAATGAACATCAGCACCCTAAGCCGCACCGTGGCGATAGGATCTTTTTTATTCGCCACAACCGCCCTGGCCAGCTCAGGCAACAGATCCACCGCCGACCTATATAATGCCTTCTGGAGCCCTGGCCACATAAGTCCGTTCGAGTGTCGATTCGGCATTCTCAACAGCACCCCGCTCGGCTTGCCTCGTTGTATGCAAGCCAGCAACATTCAGTATCATCTGGATATGCTCTACGGCATTGCTCAAGCTAACGATGGCAACCGGGCTGCCGGATTATCCGGTTACCAGGCGTCGGTTGATTACATCAAAACCACGCTTGAGGGCGCCGGGTACGAGGTCACCATCCAGCCTTTCCCATTCAACGCATTTTATCCTGCCGGTGATGGCGTACTACAAGTGATAGCACCCACTCCAACGGATTATGTATGGGACGAGGATTTCACTTACCTCTCTCAGACCGAGCCCGGTGATGTATCAGGCACTGCAGTGCCTGTCGCGGTGCAGCTCGGCTCCGATAATACGTCGACGAGCGGCTGTGAAGCAGATGACTTTATAGACTTCCCGGCAGGCTCCATTGCCATTGTTCAACGGGGCCTCTGTGGCTTTGGAATCAAAGCCACCAATGCAGCTAATGCCGGCGCCATTGGCGTGGTTATTTTTAATCAGGGCAACACCGACGACCGCAAAGGTTTGATTAATGCCACTCTGGGCGACGATTACGCCGGTGGGATTCCGGTTTTGTTTACGACCTACGACATAGGTGCGGGTTGGGTCGACCAACCTGACCTGGAGCTCCGAATTGTCGCTAACGTAGTGAGGGAGCAAACCGAAACTTTCAACGTGCTAGCTCAAACCAGCCGCGGCAAACCCGATAACGTAATAATGACCGGTGCGCATCTTGACTCTGTGTTTGAAGGCGCCGGTATAAACGACAACGGGTCCGGCAGCGCCGCCTTGCTTGAACTGGCCCTGCAAATGAAACGGGCGCGCCCTCGTAACCAGGTTCGCTTTGCCTGGTGGGGCGCCGAGGAAGCTGGCCTGGTAGGTTCGACCTTCTATGTAAACAGCCTCTCTCAGCAAGAACAGGACAATATCAAGGTATACCTGAACTACGACATGATTGGTTCGCCCAACTTTGGCAACTTTATCTACGATGGTGATGGCTCTGATTTTGACCTTGCCGGCCCTCCGGGCTCGGCGGCCACTGAGGCGCTTTTTGAAAAATACTTCAGCCTGCGTGGCATAGCATTGGAGGGTACCGAGATAAGCTTCCGGTCTGACTACGCCCGGTTCTTTGAGGTCGGTATTGCGTTTGGGGGACTGTTTACTGGCGCGGAAGGGATAAAAACCGAAGAGCAGGCTGCCAAATATGGCGGTGAGGCAGGCGCGCCATACGACGCTTGCTATCACGCAGCGTGTGATGACATCACCAACGTGGACGAACTCGCGCTGGAGATCCACGGCGATGCCGCAGCGTTTGTCACCAGTTGGCTGTCGCTTTCAACCAGAGTGATCGACAGAGAAATTGCGGCAGCCGAGGACGCACAACCTGCAGCAAATGCGCGTTCATTACTAGTTGAACCAAAGTACGACATTACCCATTGGGGTGATAAGTGGATCAAGTAGTCGTTCTATAGGAAGATCGCAAAAAAAGGCCTCTCGCAAGAGGGGCCCTTTCTCCTGATAAGTTATCGACCCCGCTAGGGCACATCCTTCTTACTGGCCCTCTTACTCTGGGCAATTTCCTGCGCCCGGCCACGATCATCGCCATCGGGTCGCAACGGTTCCTGATCTTGTCCGTGAGCTGGAGCAAACATCACACGGGTGAGCAATGGAAAGTGATCCGATCCTATCGAGGGCAAACGGGTAATGGAGGCAAGCGTAAAATGATGGCTGTGAAACAAATGATCCAGGGGCCACCTTAACAACCGATAATCAGCATGAAACGTGCTGTAAAACCCTCGCCCTACCCTTGGATCGAGCAAACCGCTTATCTTGCGGAACAAACGAGTTGTCGGCGACCAGGCCACGTCGTTCAGATCACCCGTTACAATCACCGGCTCATCACTGTCGGCAACGCTGCGCCCGACAATAACCAGTTCTGCATCCCGTTCTGTTGATTCGTCGTTTTCCGTGGGGCTGGGCGGTGCAGGATGCACAAAATGCACTCTCACCTTATCACCGGATCGAAGCTCAACCAGGGCATGCATGGAGGGCACCGTGTCTTCAATCAGAAAGCGCATTACAGGCTCGTACAGCGGCAACCGGGAGAACACGTGCATGCCATACAGGTTATCCAGCGGGCACTTGATGGTGTAAGGCATTTCGTTTTCCAACGCCACCAACCGGTCTTCCCACCACTGATCGGACTCCAGCGTCACAAGAATGTCGGGTTGGTGCTGTTCAACGAGTTTCAGCAATGCCTCGACGTTCCGATTATGCGTGAGTACATTGGATGTCAGAATGGCCAAGGTCCGATCAGGGCTTTTCGCCCGCGCGTCTTTGACCTCCTTCGGCCAAATCGCTGTATAGGGCAAAATCCACCAAAGCTGTGAGGCCAGCGATAGCCCTGCCACAACAATTAACACCCAACTCAAAGGCCGACTCAGATCCAGAAAAAACAGATCAATAAACACCAACAACAAGGCCAACACCGCTAACTGCAAACGCGGAAAATCGAAACTCCGAACGCTCCAATGGGGGTTACGCCACAAGGGCAACAGAGTCGCTACTGCGATGGCAACTGTAAAAAAGAGCAAAATTAGTAATGTCATGATTTGATTGTACAGCAACGTCAAAGTGCTGCGATTATTATCTGACGTCAGATCCAATCCCGCTTTGGCACACAGCTTCGCGCTTGAGCCGAGCGCTATCAAGATTTCTGCAGATTCCTGAATGCTTCCCTCACATGAAGCGCCAATGCGTCGTTCAGTTCGTTGGAGCCCTTACGAACGAGTGCCAGTTGGTAGGAGCCGATCTCGGGTAAACCCTGGTTAACTATCTCTTTGAGTGGCGGGCGTACAAGACTCTTGGGGAAAGATGCGACGGCGAGATCCGCAACCATAGCGGCCTCCTGGCCCGAGCAATGTTCACAGGTGTAAGCAATCCGGTAAGGCTTTGCAGCACTATCAAGCACGCGCAGTGTCATTCGCCGCCAGGAACAGCCTTCGTGAGCCACCGCTACTGGAAGAGGCGTTCTCAGAAATGCGGAACCATCCTCCCGCCCTACCCAGATCAGCGGCTCTTCGTAAACGACCTCACCGCGAATGTCCCGGACTTCATCCGCAACGGTAACCAGAGCCAAATCCAGCTCGCCAGCATCCAGCCGAGCCAGGTTTTGCTTACTCGAGCCAACGACAACATTCACCAACACAGCCGGATAGGAACGCGCAAACTGGGCAAGCACCTCGGGCAAAATTCGCGTTCCAACATCGTCTGATGTTCCTATGCCTACCTTGCCCTCCAAAGTCGGCGACAGAAAATACTGCACTGCCTCCTCATTTAATCGCAACAGTCGACGGCTGTAGTCCAGAAGCGCCTCGCCCTCAGCTGTGAGGCGGACCTGTCGCGGCTCGCGAATAAACAGGCATTTGCCAAGATTCTGCTCCAGCTGCTTGATTTGCATGCTGAGTGCTGAAGGCGTTCGGTGTACCAACTTGGCTGCACCGGTAAAAGTACCGCACTCGGAAATAGCCACGAAGGTTCTGAGGACCTCATTATCCAGCAACGGTATTGTCACGTGATTACGCCTCATTCTTGAATGCGGGCTTTTGACTTAAGCATATTTGAATGCAGAGTTAAATTCTTTTCGTTTGATTGAATGGTCTCAGAGCATCACCCTGTTATTACAATGCACGGATTATGTCGTTCCTGAACAATCCAGTGCTTTCAATTCGCGAAGGTATGAAGGCGGGTGGCGACCATGCTGAGCATCAGAAGAAATGACCAGTTAACCGGGCAACGCTCTTTGTCCTGGATGGAGAATTATTCCCGGCGCCAACAGTTTCGGCGTATGGCTATGTCACTACTGGCTGAGAAAGATGATGTTCTCTCAGACCTGGGTTACGAGCGCAGAGACCTTTTCGATGCGCTGAACCTGCCACTGCGCAGTGATGCTGTGCGGTATCTTGAACAGCATCGCAGAGTTTGATTTCATCATACTTGCCAGGCCCGGAATAGCGACGCTCAAAAGTTGTCAACGGGATCTCTGCGGCTGAACACCCGGCAACTTCTCCGACCGCGCAAGGCTGGCATTGCCGTACCCGGCTTCCATGCCTGGGGTGAGTATGGAAGCTCCGAAGGCGAAAATGGAGACGCCCTCAAAGATCTCGACAACCGTTGTTGCACCAGCAAGCACCACTCGCGCCAGCAAAAGCAAACTCTCACCAGATAGAACTGCCCCCAGGCTTCCTTCCCCAGAATTGCCCTTACTCCTCCTACTGATTGTAATCGTGATCCTTTCATTTCAATTGAATCGTTCTGATAATCATTTACAATCGCGTTTTGATTTTATCAGGAGAACTACTTAATGGCTGCCCGACTCTCTGCATACCGAACTCTACTGTCGCTGGCGATAGCCGCACCATTCGCTGTTCAGGCTGCGCCACAATCCCTGAATGAACTGGTTGTAGTTGGCAGCCGCGCCCCGGCACAAATCAGCCAGATTCCTGGTTCGGTCTGGGTTCTGGAAGACGAGGAGCTGGAAGAGCAGTTCCGCTCCGGCCAGGATCTGAAAACAGTTATTGGCAAACTGGTACCGAGCATGGATCTCGCCCCGGAAACCCGCACCAACTATGGCCAGAACATGCGTGGGCGCAGCGTACTGGTGATGATAGATGGTGTATCACTCAATGGCTCCCGCGGACTAAGCCGGCAATTCGATTCGATTGATCCGTTCAATATCGAGCGCATTGAGGTGCTTTCTGGTGCTACGGCCGTTTACGGAGGAGGCAGCACTGGCGGCATCGTCAACATCATCACCAAGAAAGGTCGGGCGGGCGGTGCACAGCTCAGCACAGAAGTAGGTGTTTCCAGTGGCTTTAATAACTCTGAGGATCGTACGTTCCGTTTTGGTCAGTCCATCGCCGGTGGTAACGACACCATAAAGGGCCGCCTGGCTATTGCAACCGAAGACAATGGTGCAATGTACGACGGTGATGGCAACCCTATCATGCCGGACATCTCCCAAACTGATCTGCAGTACAACCGCAGCGTAGACGTGTTGGGAAGCACTCAAATTCGCATCAATGAAAACCAGAATCTCGATTTGACCGCCCAATTTTATAACTCCGGTTTCCAGGGTGACCAAGGCGTCTGGCTTGGTCCCTACCTTTCTCAGATAAACGATCCTGAAATTCGTAATGGATTCTCCAGCGACCGCGACCCTCAAACCGAACGCTACATGTTCAATCTGGCATGGCAGCATCTGGATTTCCTCGGCCACACAGCTTACGTACAGGCTTCGATGCGCAACGAGGAATCCGGCTTTCACCCCTACCCTTATCAACGCGCAACCTTGCCCCAAAGTTACTTTGGCGCCTCAAGCCAGGACACCCGTCAATACCTGCTCAAAGGGCTACTGGCAAAGAATTTTGGCAGCGTTCGGCTCAACTACGGTATAGACCTTGATCGAGAAGATTTTTCCGCAAATCAGATGATTTTCGACAATGCTACCGCGTTCCCCAGTGGCGGCATGACGTTTGATGAGGAGTTCACGGTCGACCGGTATCCGGATTACCGTGTGGAAGGTATCGCAGCCTTTTTCCAGGCTGAGTGGCAGGCTACCGAAAGGCTCCAGTTGAATGCCGGCATCCGCCAGAGGCATGCGCGCCTCGATATGGAAGATTTCGTAGGTACGCAGCAAGCGGTCGAGGTGGAGCGAGGGCTGGCAACAGGTGCGGACGCCATTCCAGGGGGCGAAAACGATTACGATGTAACCCTGCTGAATGCGGGCGCGATCTATAACCTGAATGACGATCAGCAGATTTGGACCAATGTGAGCCAGGGCTTTGAAATCCCGGATCCGGGTAAGGTAGCCGGCCGGGGTAACTACAGCCTGATTGGCGGCCGCTACGTGTTAACCGACTCTCTGAACATCGACGACAACGCCATACCCGGCCTGAAGACCAACCAGGTGGAACTGGGATGGCGCACTTACAAAAAACAGTGGGATGCCCAGGTAGCCGCTTATTACACCTGGTCTGATAAAGAGGCAGTCACCAACCGCACAACTCTGACGGTAGATATAGAAGATAACAAAACCCGGGATTACGGCTTGGAAGGCGCCCTCACCTGGCGGGCAAACGAACAATGGTCTCTGGGAGGAACCGCACACTATGTACGTTCTGAAATAAAAGATACTGACGGCAGCTGGCAGAAAAATCTTGTAACCGCTGCGAGCCTGCCTAACGCCACAGCTTTTGTTCAGTGGCGAGACAGCCAGAACTCTGCGCGCCTTCAGGGTTCCCATGCGTTCGACATTGATGACGATGCCGGCGATGAAATCAATGGATTTACCACATTTGACTTGCTGACAGCCCGGGAGTTGCCCTTGGGGCGTATCAATTTCTCTGTCACTAACCTGCTGGATAAACAGTACGATACTGTTTGGGGCCAACGGGCCCAACTGTTCTACGGCTTTGAAAATCTTTTCGATTTCAAGGGCCAGGGCCGCACGTACACCCTGACCTATTCCGTGGACTATTGATTGCATGCTGATTGGCAAGCACCCGGGGCACGCACTGCGAGCCCTTGTCCTCATGTTGATAAGCCTCACCGTTAGTGCAGATGATCTGGTCTTACACCGTGTCGACGAGCCGCAACAGAGCGAAACGCCCAAACGTGTTGTGGCGCTGAACTGGTGGTTGGCAGAGCACCTGCTAGCGCTGGGAGTCACGCCAGTGGGCGTGGCGGAAATTGAGCGCTACCGGGAATGGGTAGTGGAGCCGCGGGCGCCAGAATCGGTAAAGTCGGTGGGTCGTCGGCAGGCTCCCAATCTGGAAGCTATACGATCGCTAAAACCGGATCTGATTCTGGTGTCAGGCCACCTGGAAGCAGCAGTGCCAGCGTTGCGAGACATTGCGCCAACACTGGTACAGACCACTTACGAAGCCGATTCAAACCCTTGGGTTAAAGCCCGTGAACATCTGCTTGCTCTTGGAAAAATACTGAATCGCGAAGATAAGGCCCAGGCAGTTATTGCGAAGGCCGAACAGGAGCTTTCTGACATCCGAGAGCAGCTGTCTCAGGCCGGGCTGGCCGGTCAGATGGCATTCATCGTGCGTTTTCTGGACGACCGGCGTTTGCGTATTCACGGAGACAATTCAATGCTCAATCAGGCGCTGGAGCAGGCAGGGCTGAATAATGCCTGGCACCGCAGCACAAACCTCTGGGGCTTCACACCGGGAACAGTTGCAAATCTGGGAGGCCATCCGGATGCCTGGCTGATCTACATACGGCCATGGCCGGAAGCTGACCGGGAGCGACTGCAAGCAAGCGGACTATGGCCATATTTACCCATGGCCCGCAATGGCCGCATAACCGGCGTAGGGCCAGTCTGGACGTTCGGCGGCGTAGTCAGCGTGCCCCGAATGGCCCGCATGCTCGCCGATCAACTGCTGGAAAGTGCCCGGGAGTTGCAGCCATGAATCAGCTCGTTTTACCGCGACCTTCACAGCTTGGGCTGGTACTTCTTGCACTGTCATTACTGGTGGTGGGATTGCTGTTGTCTCCCGCCACCAGCATTGAGAATTTGTATCAACTACCTGGCGCTCTTGCACTGAACAAGTCTTCGACTTTCGAACAAGCCGTGCTGCATTACACCCTGCTACCCAGGCTGACGATCGTGCTGCTTACCGGTGCCGCCCTTGGCTTTGCGGGCACACTGGTACAACAAGTGCTGCGCAACCCATTGGCTGCACCTACCACATTGGGCGTTGCCGCAGGCGCACAGCTAACACTGGGGCTGGTCATGCTTCTGTCTCCCTCCCTCCTTGTATGGCGGGAAGCCTGGGCTATGATTGGAGGCCTCGCATCCCTTGGTCTGGTCTTGCTCATGGGTGCTCGGCGCGGGTTCGATCCACTTACACTAACCTTGTGCGGACTGATTGTCAGCCTCTACCTGGGAGCCATAAACACGGTTATTTTGTTGTTCAATGAGGAACAACTCGCCGGGCTGTTTATTTGGGGAGCCGGGGAACTCAGCCAAAATGACTGGAACAGCACTCTCGAGTTACTCCCCCGTTTACTCGTGGCCGCGAGCATTGCCTTGGCACTCTGGCGCCCGCTGCAAGCGCTGGACCTGGGCACGGAGGGGGCACGGTCGTTAGGGTTATCCCCTGGTGTCATCCGAATTCTTGCACTTTTGTTAGCGGTCTATCTCACGGCGCTGACAGTAAGCCATGTGGGTGTCGTTGGTTTCATTGGCCTGGCGGCGCCTGCCATCGTTCGCCTGCTGGGTGCACGGACTCTACGTCAACGTATGCTGGGCGGCGCCCTCACAGGTGCACTGATTTGTTTGGTGGCCGATGGCATTGCCCAACAACTGACTCTCGCGTTCGGGCAGCTGTTATTTCCCACCGGTGCCGCCACGGCGTTGATAGGTGGGCCGGTTCTGTTATGGGTATTGACCCGCAACCGATTGATACCTGCCCGACCCTCCCAGCCTGTATCCCTGGTTCCTCACCGGCGCAGGCTCTCCAAAACCGGCTTGCTTGTGCTCGGTTTGATCACTTTGGGAAGTCTGGCTATCACCCTGTCTCTCGGCCCCACCTGGGAAGGCTGGCGTTGGACAGGCTTTAATGGCGAGACGGCGGTGCTGGCCATGCGCCTGCCCAGAATGACCACAGCACTGATGGCCGGCGCCCTGCTCGCCGGCGCCGGCGTAATTGTTCAGAGATTAACTCGCAACCCCATGGCCAGCCCGGAACTACTGGGCATCAGTACCGGCGCAGCTATGGGTATGGTGTTGTTAATTCTTACGATAGGCGCCAGCAGCCGTGGATTGCAGATCCTCGCGGGAGGTGCGGGGGGCGCTCTGGTTTTGCTCGCGCTTCTGGTATTGAGCAGGCGCAGCAAATTTTCCCCACAGCGCTTGCTACTGGGAGGTATTGCTCTTTCAGCCCTTCTGGACGCCGGCATTCGAATGATCCTGGCCATGGGCGACGCCCAGTCCATCATGCTTCTTAACTGGCTGGCGGGGTCTACCTGGCTCTCTGACCAGTCCGACGCCTGGGCACTTATCGTTGCAACACCGGTCCTCGCACTGATGGCGATGCTGGCAAGCCGGTGGCTGGATCTTTTGCCTCTCGGTGACAGTGCTGCTAACTCACTGGGTTTGCCACTGGCACCGGCTCGTCTCCTGCTTTTATTACTGGCGGCGCTCATGACCGCCGCGGCCACCTTGGTTGTCGGCCCCTTGTCGTTTGTAGGCTTGATGGCACCACACCTTGCAAGACTGCTGGGTTACCAGCGAGCCTTGCCGCAAATGCTGGGCGCCTTCGTTATCGGGAGTTTGCTGATGCTCTGGGCCGACTGGTTGGCCCGCTCGCTGGTTTATCCCCATGAGTTGCCCGCAGGGCTGGTGGCCACCCTGATCGGCGGCGGCTACTTTCTGGTGCGCATGTACCGAATGCCAAGCCGGCACTAATTTCGAAATATTATTGCTGAAAGACCGAATTCATAAAGAGAGCCTTTGCCATGTTTAAACTGGATGCCGTCAGCTACAGAATGGCGGAGAAAACGCTGCTCCACCCCATTGACCTCAGCCTCGATCATGGCCAAATGGTAGGCCTGATCGGTCATAATGGATCGGGCAAATCGACACTGCTGAAACTGATGGCCCGCCAGCTAAAGCCCTCTTCCGGCCAGGTCACCCTGGAAGGAAAGGATTTGCACCAGTGGGGTGATCGCCCCTTGGCGCGGGAGGTAGCTTATCTGCCACAGCAGCCTCCCGCTACGGACGGCCTGACCGCCCGGGAACTGGTACGTTTCGGTCGTTACCCATGGCATGGGGCGCTGGGGCGATTTTCACCCGAAGACGCAAAACAGGTGAGTCAGGCCATGGCGCTCACCGACACTGAGATCTTCGGTGATAGAAGCGTGGATGAACTTTCTGGCGGCGAGCGTCAGCGAGTGTGGTTGGCTATGCTGCTAGCCCAGAATGCCCGTTTCTTGTTGCTTGATGAACCTACCTCCGCCTTGGACGTTGCTCATCAAATTGAGGTGCTTTCGCTGGTACGCAAACTGGGGAAGGAGCTGGATATAGGTGTTGTCGTGGTGCTACACGACATCAACATGGCGGCCGGGTTTTGCGATCATCTGGTAGCCCTGCACAGTGGGCGACTGCTAACACAAGGCTCACCGGATGAATTGATGAACCCGCAAACCCTGAAAGATATTTATGGAGTGACTATGTCCATACTGGCCCACCCTCACCGCGAAGGTGCTCGTATCGCAGTGGCATAACGCACGATCAGCTCACCGTTCTTCTGGTAGAACTGCCCCCTTCGGGGGGCGATCAATATGGGGGCAATTCCCGCACAGCGCCATACCTGGCAGCCGATAGCGTATGCAACAGTGCCGCCGCTGTAGTTGCGGCTCACACCCTTCGCCGCGTTCTACGTAACGAACCGGACTGGCCATAGGATTCACGGACCCGTTTGGTCGTCTATCCAGCTCGATCAGTTGGCGGCCATCCGCAAGCATTTGATGCGGCACACTGCCGGCCTCCAGAGTGCGGATGAGCCTCTCGAAATAGGTGGCTGCGTTGCTCCACAGCACACGACGTGAAATCTTGATGTGATCGCACCAACCGTCAATCAGCGGAGAGAAGTTGTTATCCATCAGCTCCCGGAAGCGCTCGAATGGATTCTCTGGAGGCAGCTGGAATGGTCGCCCCCCATGAGGCAACCGGAACGCCTCAGGAACACCGCCTTCCCCGATAATCACCTCAATCTGATTCAGGGCGACGGGGAGCTCGTGCCCAGCCACCAGATTGGCAGTCGCCACAGGTACGATCAGCTTTGAAAAATAGTGTTTGGACCAAAGAGAGATGAGTGCTCGCTGATCATTCCCGGAATGCGACTTTTGATACTCGCAAAGCAGTCGCGCCATACCCTCGGCGGAAACAAGATCCATTGCGGGTATTCCTGTCCGCTGATCCTGCCCCTTCAATACCAGTACATCCCGATAGCGTTCGAAATCACCGACAAAAAGATGAGCAAGGGCGGGAATGGCCATGGTTTATCTATCTGGTTCTCGGGTAGAACTGCTTAAGGAGGCTTGGGCACAAAAACAAACGATAATGCGAACACTTATCATTATACATACAAATCTGAGGATGACGAGTCGTTAGCCATCTATTTCGCTAATGACCGCAGGGGGTTGCTCCCGAAAGAGGGCCCTGCCAAGGCTCTCAAAATATCGTTTAAAAGCGGCATTAATGTCCTGCCGGTGTCGGCCCATTGGATAGAGCCCGGCTTTGGCCTCTTCTGAGTAGAGTGTGCAGCGACTCCGGGGCACACGCCGTGAACTGTTTATATATACAGTATTCTGAGCATACAAATCGTGTGAGTCAATACTATCGGCCCCTACCAGATGACCCGGGCGGCGGAGAAGGCCAAATCTGGCGAAACCATCCTAATCGACAGTGGAGCGCACCTTGGTGCGGCACCGGTGCGTCGCTGAGCTTACCCCTCTGTCCTCACCTCTTTGCCATGGATTCCAGCATCCGGTTTACCGCTTCCAGGTGCTCCGGCTCGTTGTGACACATACCCTGAAACACAGCACAAAGGTCCAGAAAGTCCTTCAGCTCCATACGCTGGGCCATCTTCATAAGGCGTTTGGTCAGGCGGGTCGCCTTCGGGGGCTGACTGGCGATGCGTTTTGCCATCTTCATCACAGTCGGCATCAGCTCATCAGCCGGCACCACCTCCAGGACAATGCCCAGTTCCTTGGCTTCACTCGCCTCCACAACACGGCCGGTAAGTGTAAGTTCAAACGCACGCTGATAACCGATCAGGCGCTGCATGAGCCAGGCACCCCCGTCACCGGGGATAATCCCCAGATTGAGGAAGGTTTCGCCAAATTTGGCCTTTTCCGAAGCGATGCGTATGTCGGCCATGTTAGCAAGGTCAAAACCGGCACCGATGGCAGGACCATTCACCGCGGCAATAACGGGAACTTCCACGCCTTGCAACGCGAGCGGGATCTTCTGTATGCCTTTGCGATACCGGTCCGCACACTCGGCCACGTCGCCGGCAAAGTCACCGCCTCGCTCGGCCATATCGCGGACGTTGCCGCCTGCGCTGAAGGCAGAACCGGCGCCGGTAATAACCAGCACAGACACGTCGTCGCAGTGATTGGCCCAGTCGGCCGTGGTAACGATGTCGTCAATCAGATGGGAGCCGGTCAAGGCGTTACGCAGGTCGTGTCGATTGAAGGTAAGCACCGCAACCCGGTCTTCAAGGGTCAGCAGAGCGTCGGTGAGTTTCGGAAGATTGCTCATCAAGAAATTCCTTCGGGTTGGCTCGCGCCCGGTCAAGGCCAGGCAAAGTTTGGTCACTAGGATAAACCACCGATCGAGGATTATCTCCCCGCGACCACAACCGGCACGCCAGATAGTGAACCTAGAGAGATAACCATGCAGCGCCACGCGCGCCGCTGGAATCTCCATGGAGGGCCTTTACCACAGGCGTTGCACACTCCCCACCAAACACGTACTTCGCCAACCTCGCCGGCACTTCACGATAGATTTGTTCGGTATTACTCATACCGCCACCCAGCACAATGATGTCCGGGTCCAGAAGATTGATAACAGTTGCCAAGCCACGGGCGAGATGTTCTAGATACTGATCAAGAGTTTCAGCCGCTTCTTTATCACCATTCAAAGCAGTTTCGGCGATGTCGCGGCTGAGCAGTTCCTGACCAGTCAGCAGGTTGTGCGTTAGTGACAGGCCGGTTCCAGACAGGAAGGTTTCGTTGCATCCGTGGCGGCCACAGAAGCAAGGGCGACGCTCCAGCTCAGCCTGTGGGGTCCAGGCTAACGGATTGTGGCCCCACTCCCCCGCAACGCCGTTAGGGCCGGTTAGAACCCGCGCACCGACACTTATGCCAGCTCCGCAGCCGGTACCCAGTATAGCTGCGAATACCAGGTTGTGGTTTCTGCCGGCTCCATCCGTGGCCTCAGAAAGCGCCAGGCAATTGGCATCGTTGGTGAGGGTTACCGGCCTTTGCAGCAGAGTGCATAAACCCTCCTGCATAGCTTGCCCGTTAAGCCAGGTGGAGTTGCCATTTTTGACTTTTCCGGTGATGCCCGAAACGCTGCCGGGTATTCCGATACCCACAGGCAAGCCACTGACACCTGCCTTTAGTTCTGCAGCCTGCACCAGTGACTGAATGGTGTTAAGGGTAGCGTGGTAGTCGACAGGCGTAGATACCCTTCTTCTGAAGTGCTCGTTACTCTGCCGGTCCATCAGGATGACTTCGGTTTTAGTGCCACCCAGATCGATACCGATAAGCCAATCTTTTCGCATGGCGCATTATTCCTTGCTTAATGTGCATGATATGCACTCAGCCGCTCTATCAGTACCTCACACACCCGCTCCTGGCTCAGAGCATCTCCCTGAATCGAGATATCAGCATAGCGGGAATACAGTGCGGAGCGCTCTTCATAAAGCTCTATGAGTGACTGTTCGGGCCGTTTTGAAATGCCTCTCAGGCTGTAATCACCAATCCTGGCTACCACGGTATCCAGAGAGATATCGAGAAACACGACCACACCTTTCCTTTTTAGGTGTTTCATGGCCGCATCACTATACACAGCACTTCCACCCGTGCTGAGGACGTGCTTTTCCACGTTCAGCTGCAACAAAACCTCTTCCTCGGCCTGCCGCAGGGCAAGGTAACCGCGCTGGTTAACAATATCCTGGAGCGTGCAGCCGGCTTTTTGCTGAATCAGCAAATCCGTGTCGATAAAACCGAGCCCGAGCCGTTTGGCAACCAACACGCCAACGGTACTTTTTCCGCTGCCCGGCATACCGACAAATATGAGGTTTCGGGAATCTGATAGCATCTCATTCATCCTTATCGACCATGGCGCCCATCGCTCAGCCCTGTCTTGCGTCGGCCCGATGACAGGCCGCGGCGGTGAACAATACGTCGGTAGAGGAATTCAGGGCCGTCTCGGCAGAATCCTGAACCACGCTGATGACGAAGCCGATAGCAACCGCCTGCATGGCCACTTCCGTTGGTATCCCGAACAGGCTTGTTGCCAGAGGAATCAGAAGCAAGGAACCGCCGGCGACACCGGAAACGCCGCAAGCCGCCAGAGCCGAGACCACACAAAGCAACAGCGCGGTACCAAAATCCACAGGGATGCCAAGAGTGTGGGCGGTAGCCAAAGTGATCACGGAAATAGTAATAGCGGCACCGGCCATATTGACGGTCGCACCCAGAGGTATAGAAATTGAGTAGGTGTCAGAATCCAGGTTCAAACGCTCAGACAGCGCAAGATTGACGGGGATATTGGCTGCCGAGCTGCGTGTAAAGAAGGCCGTAATGGCACTACCCCGCAGGCATTCGAACACCAGTGGATACGGGTTTCGGCGAATCTGCCAGAATACGATCAACGGATTGGTTACCAGCGCGACGAAAAGCATACAGCCGACAATAACGCCAAGCAGCTGGCCGTAGCCAAGCAGAGCACCTATGCCCGACTCCGCCAACGTATTGGCAACCAGCCCGAAAATACCCAAAGGTGCAAGACGAATAACACCACGAACGATTCCGGAAATGGCCTCTGACAGGTCCTCAAGACCTTGGCGCGTCGTGTCGCTAGCGGTGCGCAACATAAAGCCGAGGCCAACCGCCCACACCAATATGGCAATGAAATTGGCTTCCAGAAGCGCTTTGACGGGATTGTTTACAGCACTGAGCACCAGGTTATTCAGAATTTCGCCGATATTCGAAGGCGGATTACCGCTTACACCGCTCAAGTCCAGAGAGAGTTCAGTAGGAATAAGAAAGCTGGCGATCACTGCGACCACCGCAGCCGCAAGTGTTCCTACTATATAGAGAAGCAGCACGCCGCGGATGTGCGTGGGCTGCCCCTGCTTGTGACCTGCGATGGCTGCAGCCACCAACACGAAAACCAACACCGGCGCCACGGCTTTCAGTGCTTTCACGAAAAGCTGCCCGAGCAAACCCACCGAGTTCGCGGCATCTGGGGATATAACGACCAGAAGCACACCAGCGACAATGCCCAGGACAATTTGAGCAACAAGCCCCAGCCGCATTAGAGGTCGAAAAACGGTGCTCAATGCAGAAAACATGAAAACCTCACGTTGCAGTTATAAGGAAATGGATGATGCGGTGGGCACATAGAGAAGTCGTAGACGTGGCGGGCCCAGATGCAGTACGCATCTGGCGCGCTATGATAACGTAAAGTTGCAAGCTGTAAATAACGTCGGGCTCATTAATTCCGGGATGTAAGCGATGATGTTCTGACACTTACTAGTACGCGGGTTGCACCCTACCTCGGCATTCTCCAAACCCAATGGTCGGATAGCCGTCACGCCGACAGCGCGCCCGCAGAATGACTTCATCGCCATCCTCCAGAAAAGTGCGCTGCTCGCCGCTGACCAAGGTAAGCGGCTGCTTGCCCCCGGCCGTACTTTCCAGCAGGCTGCCGACCGCATCGGGATTCTGACCCGACAGGGTTCCGGAACCGAACAGGTCGCCGGGTTGCAGCTTGCAGCCGCCGACACTGTGATGCGCAATCATCTGGGCCACCGTCCAGTACATATTCAGCGTATTGCTCAACGCGAGCCGTTGGGGTGGCGAGCCCTGTTCGCGCATGACTTCACTGAGCAGCAACACCTCAAGTTCGATGTCGAAGGCGCCAGCCGCCTGGTCATCATCGTCAAGCAGGTAAGGCAGTGGCTGTGGATCACCGTCTGGGCGCACAGGCTGGGCTTTGCGGAATGGCTCCAGCGCTTCTGGCGTGACTACCCATGGGGAAACGCTGCTGGCAAAGTTCTTTGCTAGGAAAGGGCCGAGGGGCTGGTATTCCCAGGCCTGGACGTCACGGGCCGACCAGTCGTTCAGCAAACAGAAACCCGCCACATGGTTGCTGGCCTCACCAATAGCGATGGGCTCACCCATATTATTGCCCGGCCCAAGCCATATACCCAGTTCCAGCTCGTAATCCAGTCGTTTACTGGGGCCGAAGCTGGGGGTCTCCTGGCCCGCTGGCAGGGTCTGGCCGTTGGGCCGGCGCACGGATGTTCCGGAGATGCAGATCGTCGAGGAGCGACCGTGGTAACCAATAGGCACGTGCTTGTAATTAGGCAGCAAGGGGTTGTCCGGACGGAACAGTTTTCCGATGTTCCGGGCGTGATGAATGCCGACGTAAAAGTCGGTGTAGTCGCCTACGTGTGCCGGCAGGTGCAGTTCACAGCGACTCATCTGCACCAGTAACGCCTCGCCGAGCGCCCGCATGGTCGCTTGCTGCTCGCTGTACTCATCCAGCAACTGCAACAGCGCTGTTCGCAAGGCTTTCCGGCTGGAAGCACCGAGCCCAAAGAAATGGTTTAACTGCTCCCGGCCAGCAGCTTCCGCCGCGACGGCGGCGTCACCTACGAACAAACCCGCCTCCAGGGCGACTTGCAAATCGAGAATCTGGTCACCGATGGCGACGCCGCCCCGGGGCTTTTGACCGGGACGACTGAAAATGCCCAGCGGCAGGTTTTGGATGGGGAAGTCGGGATGGCCGTTGGCAGAAGCGATCCAACTCTTGTGCGGCTGCGTTGTCATTGTTCAGAGACTCCCTTGGTCGAACGTTTTACTCATGCCTGCCCAACAGGCGTCGTAGTCCTGTTGTCGTTGTGGGCAGTCGAGCGCATGGAGACTGGCGCGCAAGACGCTGCCGGTTTCAAACATAAACGCCATGCTCTGATCGGTCTTTAGCGGGTCCAGGTCGGCGGCGATGGCTCGTTCGGTGGTGGTGTTGTCCGGGCCGTGGGCGCTCATGCAGTTGTGCAGAGAAACGCCACCGGGCACAAAGCCCTCTGCTTTGGCGTCGTACGTGCCCTCGATCAGCCCCATCAACTCGTTCATCCGGTTGCGGTGAAACCAGGGTGGCCGGAAGGTATTCTCCGCCACCATCCAACGCGGTGGGAAGATCACAAAATCGACATTGGCCTGCCCCTGAGCCGCACCGGGCGAGGTCAGCACCGTGAAGATGGAAGGGTCCGGGTGGTCGAAACTGACTGTGCCGAGGGTGTTGAAGCGGCGTAGATCGTACTTGTACGGTACGTTATTGCCGTGCCAGGCAACGACATCAAAGGGTGAGTGATCGAGCTCCGTGGCCCACAGTTCGCCAAGAAACTTCTGCACCAGAACCTCGGGTTGATCACGGTTTTCGTAGTGAGCGACCGGCGCCAGAAAATCCCGCGGGTTGGCCAGCCCGTTGCTGCCAATCGGTCCTAGATCGGGCAACCGCAGGGCGCAGCCGTGGTTCTCACAGATATAGCCGCTGGCCGTGGCGTCAAGTAACTCGATGCGGAACTTGAGACCACGGGGCACCACGGCGATTTCCCGCGGTTCGATGGCCAGCACACCGAGCTCGGTGATGATTTTCAAACGGCCCTGTTGTGGCACGATCAGCCATTCGCCGTCGGCGTTGAAGAACGCCCGTGTCATGGACACGTTGGCCTGATACAGGTGCACGCTGACACCGTCGGCCTGCTCGGCTGGAGATGTCGCCGCGATGGTGGTCAAACCAGCCAGGAAGTCAGTGGGTTCTGACGGGACGTCAAAGGGATTCCAGCGCAGGCGGTTGGGGTTGATGGGCCCCAATTTCCTGCCCGTAATCTGTTGGGTTAATCGATGGTATTCCGGGTGGGTGGCGGAGGGCTTGATGCGATACATCCACGTGCGCCGGGATTCGGCACGGGGGACCGTAAACGCCGTACCCGATAGCAATTCCGTGTACAGCCCGTAAGCGACTTTCTGCGGTGAGTTTTGCCCGACCGGCAACGCGTCAGGCAAGGCTTCCGTGCTGAACTCGTTGCCGAAACCGGATTGGTAGATAAGTGCATCGGACGAAGACTGTGATCGCATGTTCACCTCTTTACGCGCAACGATTGCGCAGAAAGCACTTTAAATTTAGGTCGTTTTCAGTACGCCACGGCGGACTTGATCACGCTCGATAGATTCGAACAATGCCTTGAAGTTCCCCTCCCCGAAACCTTCGTCGCCTTTGCGCTGGATGAACTCGAAAAACACCGGCCCCATTAAGGCTTCCGAGAAAATCTGCAGCAACAAACGGCAATCGCCGTCTGTCGAACTGCCGTCCAGCAATATGCCGCGAGCCTGAAGTTCATTAACCGGCTCATCGTGTTCGGGCAGTCGCTGATCAAGCATTTCGTAGTAGGTGGCGGGAGGTGGAGTCATAAATCTCATGCCCAGGGCTTTTAACGCATCCCATGTACTCAGCAGATCCTCAGTGAGAAAAGCCACATGCTGAATGCCTTCACCGTTGAACTGCATGAGAAACTCTTCGATTTGCCCGGCACCCTGCGGGGATTCCTCATTCAGCGGAATGCGAATCTTGCCGTCCGGCGCGGCCATGGCCTTGGAGGTGAGGCCGGTGTATTCGCCTTTAATATCGAAGTACCGGAACTCCCGGAAATTGAACAGTTTCTCGTAGAAACTCGCCCAATAGGCCATGCGTCCCCGGTACACGTTGTGGGTCAGGTGATCAATTACCTTCAGGCCGGTGCCCTTCGGATTGCGATCAACGCCCTCAATGAACGTGAAATCGATATCGTAGATAGAAGTGCCCTCACCGAAGCGATCAATCAGGTACAGCGGCGCCCCGCCGATACCTTTAATCGCTGGCAGTCGCAATTCCATCGGCCCGGTGGGTATGTCCATCGGCTGGGCTCCCAGCTCCAATGCGCGGGCATAAGCGGCTTGGGCGTTCTTGACCCGGAAGGCCATGCCGCATGCAGAGGGCCCGTGCTCCGCAGCAAAGTAGGACGCCGCGCTCTTGGGCTCGCTGTTGAGGATCAGGTTGATCTCACCCTGACGATAAAGCGAGGCGTTCTTGGAACGATGATAGGCAATTTTGGTGAACCCCATCATTGCAAAGATGGGCTCCAGAATATTTGGAGTCGGTGACGCGAACTCGATGAATTCGAAACCCATCAGGCCCATGGGGTTATCAAACAGATCAGTCATTGTCTGGCTCCTTCATTTTCTCAAGCGGGCTTGTCCACTTGAGCATCTGGGTGCGCGCGCTGGAATGCCGGATGCTCAAGAGCCAGGCGTTCAACCCTCGCTATTCTCGGGTAGCGGTTAAGGTCAATTGCGAAGCGCCGCGCGGCATAGACTTGTGGCAACAGGTACACATCCGCCAGCCCAAGCGTGCCAAAACAAAAGTCCTGATCATCAATGAGCACCTCGACAGCATCGAAGCCGAGGCCAATCCAGTGCCTGATCCAATTATCGACCTCTGTCTCCGAGAGTTGCAACTGACGCAACCGATTCAGTACCGACACGTTGTGCAATGGGTGGATATCACACCCGATCAACGCCGCCACACCACGCTGCCTGGCACGCTTCAGGGGGTCCTTTGGTAACAGCGGCACCTGCGGATAACACTCCTCCAGATACTCGATGATCGCCGACGACTGAATCAGTACCTGATTGTTTTCCACTCGCAGAACCGGTACCCGGCCTTGTGGATTGATGGCCCGGTATGCAGGCGTGTGTTGCTCGCCACCGTCACCAACCAGATTGACCGGTATGGATCGGTAATCCAGCCCCTTCAACTCCAGCGCAATACGTATGCGATAAGAAGAAGTGGAGCGGTAGTAGGTGTAGAGATCCATAGCGCCTGCCCTGTCTCAGAAGAGCGTTTGTGCGTCACTTAGATGCGGAGAATTTATTCGCAATACTTCAACTTACTATCCAACTTGGGTCCAAATATGGTGTGTGTCAAGTCGCTGAGGTAGTGTCGAAAATGGCAGTGCGGATACAAGAAAGGACCGTTTTCATGCCAACACGGCGCTAAAAAACGCACAGAGGTTCACGAAAAACAGTGCAGTGTTGTTCCAATTGAAAAAGGAACGAACAATAAAAAGGTGTAAGTTGCTGGGATATAAAGATAAAAATGGAGGCGCGGGTCGGAATCGAACCGGCGTACGCGGAGTTGCAGCGCCACATCACTGATATGAATTATTCTCGCCAGTTCAACAGCTTACAGCTTTACCCGGCAATTCCCCACCGCTCACAAGCGCACATTCAGCCCTTGAAATATCAATAACATACGATAACGTTGTCGACATCGAAAAACCGCAATAGCCACCCCTCTTCCAGCAGCGCCACTTCCCTCCACATCATATTGTCACGAAGCCAAGGATGTTCGTTTCCTGTTTATAAAAGCTCACATCTTTTAAGGGATATACGCGTGTGCGGGCGTGTATGCGTGGCAGTCTGGATCAGAATCCGTGAGGGCTTCGGAAAAGTGTAATAACTGCAATAAGTGTAATATTTTAACCTAACCTTATGTTTTATATATAATTAATAAATTACACTTTGAACTATATAACTGTAATCGATTACACTTGCCTACTGTCACAAGTGGCACTTTTAAAAGCCTTATAAATCAACAACGTGACATTTTGATTACTGTAGATTACGTTTTGACTGTAACCACACTTTCCTTTAAAAATCATAAGCCTACGATTCAAAAAAAGACCGATTACAGTTATTACACTTTTCCGAGCACCCCCCTAGATCTCTGGAAAGTTTGCCCGTAAAACCAAGGATCTGACCGGCTAGAACCGCATATTCCCGTTTTATCTTCTGCTTTGATAAAGACACATCTGTAGACGAGCACCGGAGGCGGGGGGGAGTTCGCGCTGGCATGGTCGATGGCCCCCCCCACCCAGGGGTTGCCAGCCAAAGGCATGATCTGTGTTCGGGCTCTGGTGTCTGGGGCAGCAATCTGCAGGCACAAAAAAGCCCGCACGAGGCGGGCAAAGGCTGACGCTATTCAGTAACTAAGATTCTGGAGCAACCTCCCCCAGAGAATAAGGCTTGAACTTCAGCACCTCTTTGCCGGCGATGTCGTTCATTTCAAGCATACGCTCCTGCAAGGGTTCCAGTTCGTTAGCAGCAAACACCCTCGCGGCCTTTTCAGCATCACCGAAGCCACTGCTGTTGGTTGGTATAATTCCCATGAGCTGAGGCGGTACGCGATGGCCTGCCAGCTGGTCATCTCGGGTCGCGTTCTTGATGCTCCAGAATTCATCTTTGGCGGCGACTTCACTGACCGGTATTACCTGCAAGCCATCCTTTTTCCCGTTCGGCGCATACATGAACAGATTCTTGAAGTTTCCTGGGCCTTTGCTGTTGCGCAAAGCTGTTCGCAGTTCATCGATGTCGCCCTGCTGTTGCGCGGCATCGGTCATGTACATGATGAATCCGGCATGGCTTCCGTTCTGGTAGTACTTGCGCCGGAACAGTGTCGCGCTTTCATTCAGCCAGGCCGACTGCAACGAACCGATGTAATCAGGCACCCCATAAAGTTCCTGGTCCAGGTCGGGCTCCATCAGGTGGATGATGCTGCCCTGTGAGAATTCTTCAGCTTGAAGCCAGCCGTGCACCCACCAATAGGTTTCTGGCTTGATTCCACGGCGACAATACTTAGCCAGTACAGGTTTGACTTTTACCAATCCACCCAGCCTGTTGGTAATCATCTCGCCGTAAAGGTTGCCAAACACCAGGTAATCCAGTGCCATGCGGGCAAAGTCCTGACGGCTGAGATACTTAGTGGGCTGGAAGGATTTCACCAATATGTTGCGCTTAACCTGCAGCGCGCTGCCGTGGTGCGCAGTAGCCCGATATGATTTTGCCAGAGCACTCAGGTCAACCGGTGGTTCGTAATAGTCCTGGCCTGCCATCCAGCAGCCGGTGTACAGCATTTCATACCGATCCATCACCGGCGTAGGCTCGCCGAATGTGAATGCTTCGATCTTGCCGTCGCTCATCAATAAATCTCCATTATGCTGCCGCCGTGCTTGGCCGGGCCCTCAAGGGGTTCGTGAGCGAGGGCATGCATAATTGCCCAGGCTATATCCGAATGCCCGATGTCGCCCCGGCGCCCTGCAGCGTAGGTTATGTGTTTTTGGGAGTCAGTCATCACACGGCGGATAGCCATGAAGCTTTGGGCGATCGCGGTGTCGCCGGCGTCGAACTGGAGTCGACCGCGGTCGATGATGTTCTGGGTTTTGATAACAAGGCGCGCTTTCACGTCCATTGAATACTGGTACCTGGTAACGCCCGGGAAAAACTTCTCAACCAGTTCGGCCACCGCCTCGCCCAATCCGGTCACATCAATGCCGATAAATTCAACGTTGTATCGGAAGGTCAGCTTTCGGATTTCTTCAGACTGCTGCTCGTAATCCAGCCCACGCAGTCGTATTTTTTCTACCACCCGGTGTGGCCGACTGTTGGAGTGGGATGGAGAAACTACGGCAAGGCCCGCGCCATCTCCGTCTTCACCGGTACCTGATGGGTCGTAGCCAATCCAGACCGGGCTGTCACCGAGCGGCCGATCGGTATAGGGTTTTAGATCGCGCCATTCAATCCAGCTATCCACCATGCATCGCTGCAGTTTCGCAAGGGGGAACACCGCGTGTGTGTCGTCAACAAACTGGCACATCAAAAGGTTGGCGTATTCGTCCTCTGAATATTCCATGCGCAACTGATCGATGTCGAACAGGTCGCAACCACCGGCAATAGCATCTTCAACGGTTACGATCTGTCGCCATTGGCCATCCGGGCAAGCCAGGCCATTGGCCAGCGCCGCATGGGAGGTTTCAACAACGACGCGCTTGTCTTTTGCACGGCGCTTGTTGAACAGCTCTCCGGTCCAGAAAGGGTATGCGTCATGGGTTACCGCCGACGGCGTGGAAATGTAGGTCTGGCTCCAGCGTTTATGCATCGCCATGCCGCTGGCCACTTTCCGGAACTGCTGGAAGTCGTGTATCCAGAAGTACTCATCCATAAACAGGTCGCCGTGATAGCTTTGGGCGGTGCGCACGTTGGTACCGAGAAAATACAGCGTTGCCCCGTTGGGCAGAATCAGCGGGTCGCCCTTCAACTCTACGTCGCACGTATCTTTGATGAACTGGACGATGTATTGCCGGAAAACGTGTGCCTGGGCCTTCGATGCGCTCAGGAATATTTTGTTCTTGCCAGTATGGAACGCATCAACAATCGCTTCCCGAGCAAAGTACCAGGTAGCGCCAATCTGCCGTGATTTGAGAATATTCCGTATTCGGTGTGTGCCAGCTGCGACGCTCCACCGGTGCTGATAGTCGAAAAGCGATTCATTGAATGCTGTGGTGATCAGATCCAGGCCTTCTTCGCCAATGTCGTTTTTCGATTTTCTCGGCGCCTTGTTACGCTCCAGAATGTTCGGGTTCAAGTCTGATTCGCGTCCGGTTTCACTGTACTTGTGCACCCGCGCCAGCCGCTCTATCTGTCGGCCTAGAAGGTCGATTTCCTTGAAATCCTTGCCTTCCTTTTCGTCCTTAAAGACCAACTGCAGCATTCGGGCTTCAATGGAACTCTCCACACGTTGAATGGGCTCTGAATCGTCCCAGCCAAAGCGCTTCTTCCAGTTATTGAACAGCTGCGGGCTGATGCCCAGGCGGTCACAAATGCGCACAGCTCGCCAGCCCATCCAATACAGGGTGCGAGCTTCGACAAAGTGTTCTCTGTAATCCGATTCGACTGTTTTATCCATGCAGCCAGCGTAATGGCTGCGGCGGCGCCATTATCGGTGCGGGTTTTGTGGCATGAAACGGCACAACTGGAAGACGTTGGAATTGATCGGCTGTGCCGTGAATCTGTGGGCCAATGACGAGGTTTTACAGAATCGCCCATAAAGCACTGGAGTGGCAACATGAAAAAGAAATTTCGAGTGGCAACGGAAGGAGCCACTACCGATGGCCGCGCAATTAGCCGCACCTGGATTGAACAGATGGCTGCCAACTTCGATCCAGCGAAATACGGCGCACGGATTTGGCTTGAGCACATGCGCGGCATGCTTCCAGACAGCGTCTTTAAAGCATTCGGCGACGTGACGGGCTTGGAAACCCGCGAGAACGCCGAAGGTAAGCTGGAGCTTTTCGCGGAAATCGATCCCACGGACGATCTGGTGAAAATGTCGAAAGATCGCCAGAAAATCTATACCTCGATTGAAGTAGATCCAGATTTCGCCGGCAGCGGTGAGGCCTACTTTGTCGGTCTGGCTGTTACGGACTCCCCTGCATCTCTGGGCACCGAAATGCTGCAATTCAGCAGCACCGCCAAAAACAGCCCTTTGACTGCGCGTAAACAGCGCCCGGAAAACCTCTTTTCTGCCGCCCTGGAAGCGGAGTTGGACTTTACCGCCGAAGATCCGGCAGCCGCTGATACCGAAACCCTGTTTACCAAGGTGAAGGCCCTGTTCTCCAAGCATCGCGACGTCAGCGCGGCGAAATTTGGCGACTTCCGCGCAGACCTCGAGAAAACCCTGGAGCTTTTCGTCACCGATGGCCAGCAGCTGCGGGCGTCAATGGATGAAATGAGCGGCGAGTACCGGCAGATGAAAACCGAACTGGACTCGCTTAAAACCAATTTCAAGTCGTTGAAAAGCGAGATTGAGTCCAGCCCCCACAACCATAGCCAACGCGCACCGGCTACCGGTGGGCAGGAAGAAATTCTGACCGACTGCTGAGGAAGCAAAACCATGCGTAATGAATCCCGAGTACTTTTTAACAAGCTTCGCCAGCAGATCGCTACGCTGAATGGTGCGGAGAACCCAGCCGAACAGTTCAACGTAACACCGTCTGTGCAGCAAACCCTGGAAAAACGAATTCAGGAATCCAGCGCGTTGCTTCAGGCCATCAACATGATTGGCGTGGACGAAATCAAAGGCGAGAAAATCGGGCTGGGAGTAGGCACAATCGCCGGCCGCACCAATGTGGCCAACAAAGACCGCAACCCGCGCGACGTTAGCGATCTGGGTAAAAATGGCTATGAGTGCGTGCTGACTGAATTCGACACCGCTCTGCCTTACGCCAAAATTGATGCCTGGGCAAAGTTCCCGAACTTCCAGGCGCTGGTTCGCGACGCCATCCTTCGCCAGCAGGCTCTGGATCGGATCATGATCGGCTTCAACGGTACGTCGGCTGCGACGGAAACAAACCGCGCTACCAACCAGCTGCTGCAAGACGTCAACATTGGCTGGCTTCAGCACTACCGCACCAGTGCACCCGAGCGAGTGATGTCCGAAGTAGTGAGCGCGTCTGGCGTAGTGAATGTGGGCACCGGTGGCGACTATTTGAACTTGGATGCTCTGGTTTACGACGCGATGGGCAACATGATCGACACATGGCACCAGGGAAACCCCGATCTGGTTGTTATGCTTGGCAGCGGATTGCTTCAGGACAAGTACTTCCCGCTGATCAACAACAATCAGACCCCGTCCGAAAAATCAGCGACCGATATGATTGTTTCCCAGAAGCGCATGGGCGGCCTGCCTGCTGTAGCTGCACCGTTCTTCCCGGCGGGCGCGCTGATGATCACCACCATGGAAAACCTGTCGATCTACTACCAGACCGGTGCTCGTCGTCGCCAGGTTATCGACAACCCGAAGCGTAACCGCATTGAGAACTACGAGTCGTCCAACGAAGCCTACGTGATCGAAGATTTCGGCGCGGGCTGCCTCGTTGAAAACATCACCATCGTCTGATCGAGGTTGATATGACAAGCCCAGCAAGAAAGCACTTCTTGCGAGTACGCGCCGCCCAGGAGGCGGCGCAGACTACGCCGGAACGCCCGCAAGGCGAATCCCACGAGCTGCACCGTATTGCTCTGGTTGAAGACTCGCGCCGTTTACATGACCTGCAGAGCATCGAGCGCAAAATTGACGCCAAACGCGAAATGCTGCCGAAGTATGAAAGCTACGTGCAGGGTGTTCTTGAAGCCGGTACCGGGCAGCAAGATGATGTCCTGGTAACACTGATGGTTTGGTATCTGGACACCGGTGATATCAAAACCGGTTTGGATATCGCGGAATACGCCGTGGCGAATGGGCTGGAAACCCCGGATAAGTATGCCCGAACCACAGCGACACTGGCAGCAGAGGAAGTAGCAGGGCTCAGCCTGCAGGCGATAGCCAACGAAACCGTAACCGACGATCTCCCGGAGCAACTTCAAAGGGCAATCGATCTGTTTGCTGATGCCGACATGCAAGACCAAGTAAAGGCAAAACTGTTCAAGGCCTATGGCTATATTCTGCGCGAACAAGGCAGCGATGAGCAGGCACTCGCAGCCCTCAACCGTGCTCTGGAACTGAACGAGCGCGTAGGCGTGAAAAAGGACATAGAACGCCTTGAGCGTGAGCTGAAAGAATCCGGCGAATAGCCGTTACCGAGTCGGCCCCCGACGCCAAGGCGGCACGGGGCCATGAGCTGAGGCTTTGCCCACACTCTACGGCCCCGTTCACCGCCTTCCTTGGAGCATACCGTGAGCCTGATTGCAGCCGGCGGCAGCACCGCACCCGTCACCATTACCAACGCCCCGTTCTTCCCGGACCTTAGCCTGGAGGAGTTCCGAGACTCCATGCGACTTGATGGCACTGTTACGGATGCGCGCGCAGTGCACGCATTGGAGGCCGCCATGTTCGACGTTAACCGCTCGTTATCGGTGTTCATGAAGGCCCGCAAAGAACAGGGGTTTGAAACGCTGGAGGACGTGCCTGATCCCGACTGGCAACCGCTGGGAACCGGCGTGCGCCTTTACTTGCGGGCTGTCTGGTGCCTGGCAAAAGCAGATCTTATCGAGCGGTACCGGGATTACGATGCCACCGGATCTGGTCACGACCAGGCTGACGCCATGGATTTAACCAGCGACGACCTCAGGCGGAATGCCTCGTGGGCACTTTCTGATATTCGAGGGCACCATCGAACAACCGTGGAGCTGATTTGATGGCCGATGTACGCGCGATCCAAGGCGATACCGTCGACCGCATATGTTATCGGTTTTATGGATACACGGCGGGCGTTACCGAGGCGGTTTACCAGGCAAACCCGGGCCTGGCCGATCTTGGCCCGGTATTACCCACAGGAACCTTGGTCAGAATGCCGGAGGTGGCCGAACAACCCACCACCACAACAGTTCAGCTTTGGGAGTAACCGTGGCATCCGAGCAAGACCAAACCTCAGAGGAAAGGCTCTACCAGGTCGTGGCTCAAGATCTGGCTGCCAGGCTGAGAGATCTGGAGAAGCTGCATCCGCGTGTTAACGCCTTGGAGCATGCGTTCACCGAAATCAGGCATGACTTTCGCGAGTCCAGATCTGAGCAACAGGAAGCACACAAAGAAACCCACGCCGCTCTGAATGCTTTTCGAAAGCGGATGGATCATGAAAACCGTGACACTGTAAAAGCACTTAACGACACGGCAACAGCGACAACAAGGGCGATCACCAAGCTGACCGAGAAGGTCGAGAGGCTGGTCACGAAGGTGGCGTTTGCGGCCGGGGCAATATGGATGGTGCTTGGTATTGGAGGGCTAATTATCGCCTTTCGAAGTGAAGTGTTGAGGGTATTGGCAATCGCGATTGGAGGGATTGGCTCATGATTCTAAGGCATGGTGATGTTGGTCAGCAGGTAATGCTTCTCCAGCAGAGGCTAATTGCCGCTGGCGTGAAAATTGAAGCGGATGGTTGGTTTGGAGATGCAACGGAAAAGGCCGTTATCCGTTTCCAGCGCCAGCAGGGATTAATGGTCGACGGTATCGCTGGCCCTGCCACCCTAGAAAACCTGCATCCAGTCAACAACAGCGATCCGGAAAAGCTGCTCACCGAATCCGATCTGAAATACGCAGCCCGTGCGCTAGGCGTGCAGCTGGCCGCCATTAAGGCGGTAACTGAGGTAGAAAGCAAAGAATCTGGTTTTCTGCCATCTGGCCGTCCCGTAATTCTCTTCGAAAGGCACATCATGTACCGCCGCCTTCCAGCCCATAAGCGCGAGCAGCTGGCCGACGCCTACCCTGATCTGGTGAATCGAAAACCCGGTGGCTATGTCGGCGGTGAAACGGAATGGCGCCGCCTGAACCGTGCCTACACCATCGATAACGCCACCGCCATTGAATCAGCCAGTTGGGGTTTGTTTCAGATCATGGGTTTCCACTGGAAGTCACTGGGCTATCACTCAGCTGCTGTGTTTTACGAGGCCATGCACCGCAGTGAAGGTGAGCAACTGGAGGCCTTCATCCGGTTCATCAAAAAGGACAAGATCCTGCATCAAGCGCTCAAGGATAGAGATTGGCTAGCTTTCGCGGAGCGTTACAACGGCCCCGCCTATGCCAGAAACCAATATGACATCCGGATGGCTGCCGCGTATGACCGATTTCGATCCATGGGGCGCCTTTCGTGAAACTGACGCCTGACCAGCTGGACGCCTGGAGGGTCGTTCCCCGCTTTTTGGTGGTCTTGTACGGCTGGCTCTGTTTGGACACTCACCAATGGTTCACCACCCTGCCAGACCCAACCACCGCGCAGCAGCTCTACGCAAACGTGATCTGGACAGGCGCAGCGGCGTGGTTCGCTTTCTACGTAAACAGCGGGAGAAGGCAGGAATGAAGGTTTACCTGGTAATCGGATTGCTGGTTACCGCTCTCAGTGGCGCCCTTTGGTACAGCATCGAGCGAAACCTCGAAACCAGCACCAAACTGGCATCCACCTCAGAAGCGTTGGAACTTCAGAAGCAAGAGGCCACCGATACCAATACCCGCCTTACGGAAATGACTGAAGCCCGCAACCGCCTCGCAAAACGTATCGATCAAATCCGGGCAGTAGAAGCACGGCTTGAGTCGCAACTGGAATCTGAGCGTGCCACCCGCGCCCGGCTGGAGAGAGAAAATGAAACCTATCGCCTCTGGTCTACTACTGACCTGCCTGATGTTGTTATCAGCCTGCTCCGGAAAGGTTCAGTACATTCAGAAAACGGACTACCTGGTATGCGGAAACGTGAAAGCACTGGCAACACCGGAGAATCCACCGGGGCGGGAATGGATGCGGAAAAACGGCGATCTGCTGGATCTGATTGACCGTTACGACGCCAAGCTGGAAATGCTCAACGTAAGAATGGGCGAAATCCGGGACGAAATCGACAGCTGTGAGAATCAAGCGCAGCAGATGAACAAACAGGGATCATCATGAAAAAACTCGCGGATTTGCGTGCTCATATCCTTGCCAATGTGCCGAGCCTGAAGCGTAACCCGGACAAGCTGCTGACGTTTATCGAAGACGGCAACATCGAATTCTGGCAAGGCGCGAACCTGAGCCACAACTACACCCTACCCGTGCGGCTGATCGTCACCGACTACGCCGGTGAAGTCGACCATATCATCATCCCCATTCTTTCCTGGCTGCAGGTTCGTGAACCTGGTCACGACCCAATGACTACCCTTAGCTTTGAAGTTGAGCTGTTGAACAACGACAGCTACGACATCAGTGTGACGGTGAATATCACTGAGCGCGTGATCGTAAAGGCGACGCCAGCCGGCCTGGACGTTGAGCATGTTTTACCAGAACCACCCTTGGTTATGAACGACGATGCTGAATGGCAAATCATCAGCGATCTTCACGGCCTGAACGAGCCCGTAGAAAATGACCACTAACGACATCGAAACCCTTTCAGGCTGGATGGAACCGCTGCTCCGAAAAATGGAGCCTGCTGAACGCCGCAAGCTGATGAAACTGGTCTCCCGAGACCTTCGGAAAGCCAACCAGGAGCGGATGAAACAGCAGCAGGGCCCAGACGGTGATAAATGGGCACCTCGTAAGCCACAAAACCTGCGAAGCAAAAAAGGCGCCATCCGCAAAAAGGCCATGTTCACCAAACTGCGCACAGCCAAATATCTCAAGATCAGAACAGATTCAGAAAGCGCAGGTCTGGCCTTTACCGGACTATCAGGACGAATTGCTGCTATCCATCATTACGGACTGCGAGCCAAAGTCGATAAGAATGGCCCAGTTTACGACTACCCCGCCCGGCGCCTGCTCGGATTTAGTCGAAACGACCTGGAATTAATCGCCGATCGCGTCCTCGAGCACATAGAACCCTAGCGGATTTTGTAACGCACTCGCAGACAACTGCCCCGCCTTCACGTACGCGAGCACTCCCGCACAAACTGGCACCATGAATACGCTTGCTGAAGCCTTCCGCTTGATAAACAACCTGATCCGAATCGGTACCGTCTCCGAGGTGGATCATTCCCGTGCCCGGGCCCGTGTGAAAGCTGGCGACAACCTCACTGGCTGGCAGCCCTGGATGACCATGCGTGCCGGGACAACCGTCGACTGGGATCCACCAACTGTGGGAGAGCAGGTCGTTCTCATCTCACCGTCCGGCGATTTGGCTCAAGCCATCATTATCACCGGTCTGTTTTGCCAGAACGCCCCGTCGACAAGCGCAGACGAGCACAAGCGTGTGTATCCAGACGGCAGCGAGATTACCTATGACCACGCCAAAAAAGAGCTGGTCGCAAGTTTGGTAGGCAAGGTGAATGTGAACATCACCGGCAACGCGACCGTAAACATCGGTGGCAATGCGACGACCGCCGTTGCGGGTACCTGCAAGGTTAATGCGCTGAAAGTACTCCTAAATGATGGCGCGCCCGTGGTGACCACTGCCCACATCTGCCATTTCACCGGTACCCCGCACTCTGACGGTTCTAAAACCGTATCGGCAGGTAAGTGATATGGCTCTAAGCAAAGATTCTCTCAAGGGTCGAATCATCGCCGAAATGGTTGCCATAGGCGCACAGCCTGCCGGGCCGCACAGCTGGGTAGAGAGAATGGCTGAAGCTATCGCCAATGCCGTTGTGGATGAAGTTCAAGCGAACGCTAACGCCAATGTTGCCAGCGGATCAAGCGCCGGCACATGGCCAATAACGTGAGGCAGAAATGACCGGGATGAACGTCGCAACAGGCGAATCAATAAGCGGTATGGATCACATCAAGCAGAGCGTTGCCGACATTCTCACAACGCCCATTGGCAGCCGTGTGATGCGCCGCGAATACGGCTCCCTGCTTCCTTCGCTCATCGATCAGCCGCTGAATGGCGCCAACCTCCTGCGCGCCTATTCTGCGGTGGTCGTGGCCATCAACGAGTGGGAGCCGCGTATTAGGCTGGAGCGCATCGTCAACCTGATAAATTCTGAAAAGCCCGGAACGGCTTTGCTGGAAATGGATGTTGTGCTCGTTAATGGCGCCAGGCAAACATCTGATCGCATCAACGTCTCTTTGGGCAACGGAGGGGTATTCTGATGGCAGGTACGATCAACCTGGCGCAATTGCCCGCACCGAGCATTGTCGAAACCTTGGATTTCGAGACCATCCTCGAGGAACGCAAGCAATCCCTGCTCTCATTGGTCAGCGACGAACAGAGGTCCAGCGTTGAAGCCACGCTGCAAATAGAGAGCGAGCCGCTAACCAAACTGCTGCAGGAGAACGCCTACCGCGAAATTCAGTGGAGGCAGCGCGTAAACGAGGCGGCAAAAGCCGTCATGCTGGCCCATGCAAGCCAGGCAGACCTTGATAACCTGGTTGCCAATTACGATGTGGAAAGGCTGGTTATTGATCCTGGCAACCCTGACGCATTTCCACCGGTACCGGCCACCTTGGAATCTGACGAAGATTTGAGATTGCGAGCGCAGCAAGCCTGGGAAGGTTTGAGCGTGGCGGGGCCCCGTGGTGCCTACGAGTACAAAGCACTGTCTGCCGATGGGCGCGTTTCGGATGCCACGGCTAAAAGCCCTTCACCCGCCCAGGTCGTTGTTACGCTGTTGGCAAACGAGGGTGATGGCACAGTAAGCCAGGAAGTTATAGATCGGGTTGAAGCCTCACTATCTGACGAGGACACACGTCCAGTTGGCGACCGGCTGACTGTCCAGTCGGCAACGATTGTGAATTACCAGGTAGATGCCACCCTTTTTGTTTATCCCGGCCCGGAACAAGAGCCGATCCTTCAGGCTGCGCAAGCCTCCCTGCAGAAATACATCGGCACTCAGCGCCGAATTGGCCGGGATATTCGCATATCGGCGATTCATGCGGCGCTGCATGTCGAAGGAGTCCAAAGGGTAGAACTGGCGCAGCCGACAGTTGACGTAGTGCTCGATGAAACAGAGGCAGCTTTCTGCACATCCTCCGCTGTTGTGATCGGTGGCAGCGATGAGTAACCAGAAACAGCCTGTACTACCCAACAACACCACACCGCTTGAACGCGCAGCGGCTGAAGCTCTCGCCGAAATACAGCGCGTGCCAGTGCCCCTGCGCAAGTTATGGAATCCTCATACCTGCCCTGCACACCTGCTGCCTTATCTGGCCTGGGCATTCAGCGTTGACCGATGGGATCCCACCTGGACGGAAGAAGCGAAGCGGGAAGTAATCGCCTCATCGTTCTACGTCCACAAGAAAAAGGGAACCATCAGCGCGCTGCGCCGGGTGGTTGAGCCCCTGGGTTACCTGCTGAACGTCATCGAGTGGTGGGAAACAGCCCCGATGGGCACCCCCGGCACCTTCGCCCTGAAGATCGGCGTGCTGGACAAGGGCATCACCGAGGCAATGTACCTGGAGCTGGAACGGTTGGTGGATGACGCCAAGCCGGTCAGCAGACACATCACTGGGCTGGATCTGGCGGGCGAGTCCTACGGAAAGTTTTTCGCCGGCATCGCGGTCTATGACGGCGACGTCACCGCCATCTGGCCCTACCAGCCCGGCACCATTGCGGTGAGCGGTGCCACATACGTAGGCATGGCCACCGACAGCAACGACTCAGCAACGGTTTATCCGCTATAGGAGCGCGCATGCCAACCTTCTACACACTACTGACGGACGTGGGTCAGGCCAAACTGGCCAACGCCATCGCCCTGGGCCAGACCATAGAGATCACCGAACTGGCCGTGGGTGACGGCAACGGCGCCCTGCCCGTGCCGGACACATCACGTACCACCCTGGTCAACGAAGTGCGCCGGGCACCCATCAATCTGAGCGAGGTGGAGGACGAGAACCCAAACTGGGTGGTGGTGGAGCAGGTGCTGCCACCCGATGTGGGGGGCTGGACAATTCGGGAAATCGGCGTCTTCGACGTCGCAGGCGACCTGATCGGCTACGGCAATTACCCGGAAACCTACAAGCCGGTTCTAGCCGAAGGCTCCAGCCGCACCCAGACCATCCGGTTCGTGATGGAAGTGTCTGAAACAGAGGCGGTAACACTAAAGGTGGATCCTTCTGTTGTGCTGGCCACACGATCCTACTCGGACACTTCCATAGAACAACACGGTGAAGAAACCGAAGGAGTCCACGGAATACCAACGGGAAAGGCCTTAATTCACACAGGCTCTATTGCAACTACAAGTAAAGCGGGAATAGTAGAAAAAGCCACGACATCAGAGGCTAAATCGGGTGAAGCGGAAAAATTCCCAGATTCAGCTGATGTCCACGAAGCGTTTAAGCAATTTGGCCTTGGTAAGATGCCGGGCTCTAGTTATCGGTTTGAGGGTGATCTTGACGAGTTATTCACGAGTGGTATTTATTACACCGTCAACGCCCTGAACACACCAACAGCCGAAAACGGATATCTTCAGGTATATCCGTCTGGTGCGACAAATGTATCCTGCCAAGGATTCATTATAGCAGGCGGTAGTGTTTCGAATCCTCGAAAATTCATACGTAAATATAATTCGGAGTGGGGTGCCTGGATTGAGGAAAACGCTGCATACAGCGGCAAAGGTATTGGCGAGCTGTTTCCAATATGGGATCACTTAGTCGGATCTAGTGAGCCAGAAAATAGCGCTTCTGCGAAGTTTATTAAGCTTAGTGCGGGAGAGGACGGTTCTGGTCAATACAATGAGGGGTTGTTGACCAATGAAACCATTACAGGAAGCGGGTCTCTTATTGAAATAACTGGTGAAATTGCGACTGGTCCAATGGCTGGTCAAATTGTAAATCTAATCAACTCCGAGAAACGATATTTAGCACCTGGTGAAAATAGCGGTGCAATTGCTAATGACCAGATGCAGCAGATTACGGGCGACACAGGCATCATTGGCAATTACAGTGCAGGCAACAACTTTTCAAACGATCAATTCAGCGGTGCTTTATCTGCCACGGGAATTCAAGGGTCAGGCAGTGACATAGGAAGTGGCTCAAATGAAGATTCTCTCTATACACTAGATTTCGATTCCGCAAACTCCCCCAACGCCCGCACTGGCGACCACACCAACGTCAAACACGCCCAGGCCACCTACTATATGAGGATTGCCTAATGCCCTATGCAGCAGACAACCGTATAAGCAAAGCGCCTCTTGCCGGTGGCGTGGAGATATCAGAACAGGAATACAGCCAGGCCCGGGACGAGCTTCTGGTAGGCGATAAACTAGTCAAGGTGCGCGACGGCCAGATGTTCCTGACCGAGAAGCCGGAAAAGCTCCCCGACCACAAAGAGCCAGTGTGGCAGGATGGCGAGTGGTTCCACGAACCTATCGAGCCGGAGCCGAAAAGCATAGAGCAGCTGGCCGATGATAAACGCCGGGAACTGGACAGAGCCCGTGACGAGGCCTTCGCATTAGGCACCCCCTTCGAGTTTCCCGGGCCCAACCAGGACCACATCCAGATTCGCCCGGAGGATAAATCCAACCTTCTAGCCATCGCCATAGAAGCCCGCGATCTGAAAGCCGCCGGAGAGTCCAACCCGGTCATCGACTTCCGGGCAGCGTCAAACATCACCTATCACCTGACGCCCAACCAGGCCATCGACATGACCAACGCCGCGCTGATGCATGTGAAGACGATCTATGAGAAGTCCTGGCAGTTGAAGGATGCGGTGGGTGCTACGCTTGCGGCGGCGGATCGGGAGGCTATCGAGGTGATTACCTGGTAAAACCTGAGAAACAGGGCCCTTGGTTTATTCGGGGCCCGACTTAATCCACTACCAAACCCCTCCTAATCGGCGCTAACACCCTAACGCGCCATTATCCAGTGTTACCCCGCGATTGTGACGGCTATACAGACAAATACCGGGCGTAGCATGTGCTGTCGGAGCGTTCATCATGGCACCTATACCCCGGCAAAACCAGACCAGGAGGCGTCATGCCCGATCAATATCACCACGGCGTTCGGGTGCTTGAGATTAACGAAGGCACCCGTACCATTCGCACTGTCTCAACCGCCATTATCGGCCTGGTAGCGACAGCCCCAGACGCCCTGCCCGGCGTGGCCGCTGAAGCCGTTGTTCAGTCCATTGCCGAGAACGGAGACGCCATCTACACAGCTGTCTCCGTTGGCACGGCAAGCAATAGCATTCGAGTTCGCTACGTTGATCCAAGCGCGGCAGATTCCGTGATTGCAGTGATCGTCAGCGGCAAAGACATCACCGTATCCCTCGCCACCGATGCCCAGGGTGATATTTCCAGCACCGCGAACCAGGTAATCACTGCGGTGAACGAAAGCGCGGAAGCCTCAGCCCTCGTGTTGGCAGATTTGGAAGCAGGCAACGACGGCTCCGGAATCGTCAACGCCATCGACTTCACCCGCCTGGCCGGTGGCGAGTCCGAGCCCTTCCCGCTGAACACGCCTGTTCTGGTCACCACGGTCAGCGAAGCCATCGGCAACGCCGGCACCACTGGCACATTGCCTGGCGTCCTGGATGCGATCGGCGACCAGACATCACCCGTCATGGTCATCGTCCGCGTTGCCGAGGGCGAGACTGAGCAGGAAAACGAAGCCAACATCATTGGTACCACCACCGCCGAGGGCAAGAAGACCGGCCTGCAGGCGCTTCTGGTGGCCGAACAGAACCTTGGCGTGAAACCCCGCATTCTGGGTGTTCCTGGTCTAGATACCGAGAACGTCACCGCCGAGCTGGTCATCATCGCCCAGAAGCTTCGCGCCTTCTGCTACGCCTACGCCCACGAAAGCCAGACTATCTCCGATGCGATCCTGTACCGCGATGGCTTCGGCGCCCGTGAGCTGATGCTGATCTGGCCAGACTTCACCTCGTTCGACGTAAACAGCGCCAGTATTGGCACTGCCCATGCCGTCGCCCGGGCAATGGGTATGCGTGCGAAGATCGACCAAAGCGTGGGCTGGCACAAAACCCTGTCCAACGTTGCCGTGAATGGCGTCACTGGTATCGACAAAGACATCTATTGGGATCTGCAGGATCCAAACACCGATGCCGGTTTGTTGAACGCGAACGATGTCACCACCCTGATTCAACGTGACGGTTTCCGGTTCTGGGGCTCGCGCACTTGCAGCTCTGATCCGCTGTTCGCGTTCGAGAACTACACCCGCACCGCCCAGATCCTGGCCGACTCAATCGCCGAGGCGCACATGTGGGCGGTAGACAAGCCCATGCACCCCTCATTGGCCAAGGACATCATCGAAGGGATCAACGCCAAGTTCCGTGAACTGAAGAATCTGGGGCTGATCATCGATGCCCGTGCCTGGTTCGATGGTGAGATCAACACCAAAGACACACTCAAGGCGGGCAAGCTGTACATCGACTACGACTACACCCCGGTACCGCCACTGGAAAACCTGATGCTGCGCCAGCGCATCACAGACCAGTACCTGGTCGACTTCGCCAGCCGCGTGAACGCATAAGGAGCACTGACCCATGGCACTCCCAAAGAAGCTCAAACACTTCAACCTGTTCGGCAACGGTGACAACTGGCAAGGCCAAATTGCATCGCTGACCCTGCCGCCCCTGGTACGCCAGATGGAAGAATTCCGCGGCGGTGGCATGAACGCACCGGTCGACATCGATCACGGCATGGAGAAGCTGGAGTTCCAGTGGACACCGGCCGGTCTGATCCCGGAGCTGTTCGACAACTTCGGCACCAGCCAGCTGGACAAAGACATGCTGCGCTTTGCTGGCAGCTACCAGCGCGACGACACCGCCGAAACCGTGCCGGTAGAGATTGTTGTGCGTGGACGTCACCGCGAAATCAACATGGGCGATGCGGAGTCTGGCAGCGACAACACCCAGAGCATCACCACCACCGTCAGCTACTACAAGCTCACCATCGCCGGTGAAGAAGTGGTGGAAATCGACGTGATCGGCATGGTCGAGAAGATACGTGGCGTCGATCGCCTGAAAGAACACCGCAACAACATCGGCCTGTAAGGAACCCCTGAGTCATGAGCAAACCTGAAACCATTACCGTGGCACTGGATACGCCCATTGCCCGTGAAGGCGAGAAAATCGATAAGGTGACACTGCGCAAGCCAATGGCTGGCGAGCTGCGAGGCCTGAGCCTGGCCGAGGTCATCAACCTGGATGTGGACAGCATCACCAAGCTGGTGCCCCGTATCAGCAACCCTACGCTCTCCGAGCAGGAAGTACGCAACATGGACCCGGCAGACCTGACCGAGTTTGGTAAGGAGATCGCCGGTTTTTTGCTACAGAAGCGGCACAAGGGCTGATCCCCCGCCGCGTTGAAGACGCCATGGCTGACGTGGCCGCCATCTTCCATTGGCGGCCCGCAGATATGGACGATATGCCGATCAGCGAACTCATGGCGTGGCGGGAACGGGCCCGCAAACGTAGCCAGACGGAGGAATAATGGCCAAGTCCCTCGACCTGAAGGTCATCCTCGCCGCTCGTGACAAAGTCACAGGCCCCCTCAAAAAGATTAACGCCACTTCCGGAAACACAGCCCGGGCCTTAAAACAGGCTCAGGCTGAAACCCGCAATCTGCAGCGGGCCCAGAAGGACATATCCTCTTACCGCAAAGCCGACAAGGCCCTGAGAGACAACGCCGCTGCCCTGTCTGCCTCGCAGCAGCGCGTTCGCGAACTGGGCAAAGAGCTCAAGTCTACTGCACAGCCCACAGCCAAGTTGCGAGCCGAATACAACAAGGCCCGCAAAGAAGTAGAGCAGTTCAACGACAAAGGCCAGAAACAGCGAAAAGAGCTGGGTGCCGTTCGTAAACGCCTGAAAGATGCCGGTATCAGCACCCGCAACCTGGCTGAGGAAGAGCGAAAGATGGCTGATCAGATGAAAACAGCGAACAGTCGCATCCAGCGCCAAAAGAAGTACCTGGAGCAGCTTGGCAAGGCCGATGTAAGCGGCAAGTTCAATAACATGAACAGTGAAGTAGGCAAATTTGGGCGGCGGGCCCTGTTCGTCACCGGCGGTGCTGCAGCCGGTATCTTTGGCGTGGCCAACTCCACTGCATCACTGGGCGATGAAGTCGCGAAGACCGGCGACAAGATTGGCATCGCCCTGGGCCCGTTCCAGGAACTGCGTTATGCCGCTGAACGATCCGGTGTGTCCACACAGAAGTTCGATTCCAGCCTCGAGCGATACGTAAAGCGCCTGGGCGAAGCCACACAAGGCACCGGGGCCGCGAAGAAGGCATACGACGAGCTTGGCCTATCGGCGGATGAGCTCACTAAAATGACACCAGAAGACAGCCTGGGCATTGTGGCTGATCGCCTCGCCAGCGTAGAGAACCAGTCCCAGAGGGTAGCGCTTGCTGCACAGCTCTTTGGCCGGGAAGGCGTGGCCATGGTCAATATGATGAAAGACGGCAGCGCGGGCCTGCAGGCACTTCGAAAAGATGCGCGGGCCACCGGCTATGTTCTGAGCGAACGTGCAGCACGCGACGCAGAAACCTTCAAAGATGCCTTGCTCGACGCCCAGCTCGGCATGGCAGGCATGAAAAACACCATAGGCGCTGAACTGATGCCTGCGGTCACCGAGATGATGGGCGACCTGTCCTCCTGGATGCGCGAGAACCGCGATCAGGTCAGCGCCTTTGCTTCCACCTTCGGCACGAAACTGAAGAACGCGATTCCAATACTGAGGGACATCGCCACCGGAGCCGCCTCCACCGCAAAAACCCTGGGCATGATCACCAGCAACCTGGCCACAATGGTTGGCGGGTTTGATAACCTGGGCATGATTCTGGCGTTCATTTTTGCACTAAAGCCTGTGTTGGCCATTCTGGCATTCGGCAAAGCTATCTTCATGGCAGGTTCCGCAATCGTTGGGCTGGCAGGCGGTCTCCCCGCTGTGGCTGCAGGTATAAAAGCGATCGGCTTGGCGCTCACTGCAAACCCCATCGGGCTGATCATTATGGCCATTGCCGGTGCTGGTTACCTGATCTACAAGAACTGGGGCGCCATCATGGACTTCTTCAAAGGCCTGCCGGCCAAGTTCTCAGGCTTCGGCTCCATGATCATGGATGGCCTGGTAGGCGGCCTGCTCGGTGGCTTGAAAAAGGTCAAGGACACCATCGTCAATGCCGGGAAAGAAACCATCGGCTGGTTCAAAAACGTGCTCGGTATTAAGTCCCCATCCCGTGTTTTCATGAGCGCCGGGCAGGACACGCTTGAAGGCTACCGGCAAGGCCTCAAAAAACAGGAACCGAACACCCTAAAGCAGGTCAGCGGGTTTGGTAAGCGCGTTCGCCGGGCCGGTGCCGGCATCGCCATTGGAGCCGCAACTCTGCCTGCAGCAGCTGGCATACAGTTTGATTCACGGCCACCCGTGGCCACCCAAGCGTCGTCAGCAACCCAAGGCGCAGGTGATCAGTACACATTTAACGTGTACGCCGCTCCCGGGCAGAGCGCTCAAGAAATTGCCGCACAGGTGCAGCGCATCCTCCAGGAACGCGATCGCCGCAAAGCCACCCGCGCAGGCAGCGCCCTTTATGATCGGGAGTAGACCACAATGATGATGACGCTGGGCATGTTCGTGTTTGAAGTGAAGTCACTGCCCTACCAACAGCTGCAGCGATCCACCCAATGGCGCCACAGCAGCCAGAACCGTGTTGGCCAACGCCCTGCCTATCAATACCTGGGCCCGGGCGAAGATCGGATTACACTATCCGGAACCTTGGTGCCGGAGATCACCGGCGGCCCCATGACTCTGGACGACGTGCGCGTAATGGCTGATGAGGGCAAAGCCTGGCCACTCATCGAAGGATCAGGACGGGTGTACGGATTCTGGAGCGTCACCGACGTGCAGGAAACCAACAGCGTATTCTTCAGTGATGGCGTACCCCGCAAGATCGACTTCACCATCCAGCTGGTGCGCGTGGACGATTCGGACTTCCAATCATTGCGCGATCGCGCGGCAACCAGCCGGGATGCCGCCGTAGGCTTGGGCCTGTATTCACCACGGCGAAGCAATAACGGCGGAGGCATGATTGCCTGATGCAACACCTGGCACCCGCGTACCGTCTGGTCGTTAACGGAACCAACATCACACCCACCATAAACGGGCGGCTGATCGATCTCACCCTGGATGAAACCCCGGGCGACGAGGCAGACACCCTTAGCATCACTATCAGCGATCACGATAGCGCCGTGGAAATCCCACCCAAGGGCGCAGAGATTCAGCTGGCTATTGGCTGGCGCGGGCAGCCACTGGTAGAAAAAGGGCTGTTCATCGTCGACGAGGCCAGCTTTACCGGGCCACCGGACCAGATCAGCATCACCGCCCGAAGTGCCGATATGGGCAAGCAACTGCCCACCCGGCAAACTCGCAGCTGGCACCAGACCACCATTGGCGACATTGTCAAAACCATCGCGGCAAACAACGAGCTGGAAGCGGTGGTAAAAGATCGCCTGGCCGCTACCACCATCGAGCACATGGACCAGACCGACGAATCCGACCTCAACTTTCTTACCCGCCTGGGCCAAAAGCATGACGCAATCGCCGCCGTGAAATCCAGCCGTCTGCTGTTCACACCCCGTGGCGAGGCTGAAACAATCAGCGGTACCGCACTCCCCACCATCACCATCTCACCGGCAGATGGCGACCAGTACAGCTACAAGGAAACCGATCGTGAAGGCTACACCGGCGTGATTGCGTTTTACGATGATCTGGATCTGGGGCAGCAGATGCAGGTGCTCGCCGGTACCAATGAGCGCGTAAAGCGACTGAGGGGAACATTCCCGAATGTTGCAGAGGCGGAAGCGGCGGCCTGGGCAAACCTGAAGCGTTCCCAGCGAGGGGAAGCTGAGTTCGGTATCACTTTGGCCAAGGGGCGGCCAGAAGTGGGGCCGGAATACCGGCTGAAGGTTTTCGGGCTAAAGCCTCAAATCAACAGCCGGGATTGGGTAGTTACGCGCGCGAGTCACAGTTTGAGTGATAGTGGTCTGGTGACCAGTATCGATGCGGAAACGCAACAGAATTAGGCCGCTTCTGCCTGACACCAATTAGAAATTGACTCTCCGAGTTCGATAAGGTGCTCATGGGATTCAATCTGAATATCATGCCGCTTCACGAAGGCATAAAACTCTTCAAATTGGTGCTCCAGAGTTTTGAAAACATCCGTTGAGAGACCTTCTCCAGGCATGACCACAAAAAGAGCGCCCTCGTCGCTCAAGCCATTTTTCAAGGCAGTTTCTACCGATCTAAACCCTTCCCAAAGGTGGCTTTTAACACGCCAAGGGTCTGCATACGCAGCTGATGCCAGTGTTGCGACACCATGCTCCCTCTGAAAAGGAAGGTAAAGCCGATCGAGGCCAAATTCATCGTTTACTTCTTTGAAGGGGTCTTTCGGAACATGCTTTTCGTAATCCAGATTGAGTCGTTTTTTTAACTGCTTTCTTAGGTTTTCGTAAGCGTAGTCCCGGGACACCGGAACGAACGGCTTCTTTTTCCCCTTGGTTGGTCGAGCCCTACCGAGGGTCACAACTTCTGAGTACAGGCGCCCGATTATGCCTTCGTTGTCCGAACCCTGGGCGAATCCCTGTTCCTCTATGGTCACCCCGGCGAGAAGATTTCCCCTTCGTTGTGGGTCTGCTCGCATGCATTCTTCCACGATCTGACAAGCAAGCTCAGCATGAAACGCAGCATTATTGCTGTCGAACAGGCACTCAAGACGTCCGAATTCATTGAGAAGTCGAAGTGTCAGCTCGCCATCATTAGAAACAAAACCAACACCAATGTTTAAGACTTCTCCGGTTGCAATGTCGGGCTGCCAGCGAGCTGCAAACCATTTTCCCTGGATACCAGATTTTGCGGCAGCTTTTTCAAAGAGTTCTTCGAGGCCGTTCATCGTTACACCGCCATGAGGTAAAAATTTGAACTGATTCGATTGTGCCCTTCATCCGCTCTAATACGAAGGAAATCTTCAAGAGCCTTGCGCCTGGATGGGTCACCCGAAAGAAATTTATCCCACCAATACTTTAGCTCATCAAAAACGCCATTATAGGCATCGGTATGCTGGCTTGCAGCTACGGCAATGGCGCGCTTTTGCGGCAACGTACCATTCTGGCCAATCTTCAGTATCACGGCTAGAACATTTCGGTATTCAGCGCCGGCATCCAAATCTGCGGCTGACCAGGTTGGGCTTATCGGCAAATTGGAATGGTCGATAAGGAATATTCTCCCGGGGCCATCTACCACGATGTTCTGAAGATTCCTGTCTGTGTTTGCAGTCCAGTCATCGAACGCCACCGTGTCATTCAATTTCGGCCAATCACGAATCATATTCATCACGGAGTCAAGCTGCTTGTGAGTGACCGGATCGGTTATCTGGCAGATCGTCGTGGGTGTGCGGCCTGGGGCCTCACTTATCACAAATGCGACTGGCAGGAATTCATCTTGATTTTTAAGCAAACCACCAGGTAGTTGGATAATTCCTGCGTGGGAAGGCAAAGGAAGGTCACAGGATTTTCCCAGTAGATAACCAGTGATCTCATTCAGCACCCCAAGAACCAGCGACTTTGAGAACATCTTGAGATAGGTTCTGCGAGGTTTACCATCATTCCAAATAACGCTAGTCAGCAGGGTAACCGCAGTTTTCCCCTCGCCTACCACATTGAAAACGTTGGCCAGCCTGCTCTGGTGAAGGACTTCTATATTATTTTTCATTATTGCTCCAATGCATACAAAACACTCCAGCCCTGCCTGCGATCCGACGAAAACCGGGGATTCCAGACTCAACGCCCGAAGCTATCTACCAATTCACCCGTATCAACAAAGCAAAGCATTTCAATTCGATCAGCACGAAACGTGCGAAAAGCCTTCCGTGTTTGGCAAATGCCTTTCACGTAGGTCACGCCGCCTTTCTGCGAGGCGCTGCGGTATAAAATTTCACGATCGGAGCTGTCGCCTTTGGAGTCGGTATATGTAAAGGCCAAGATGTCATCTGGCTGTGGAGTCCTGCTCTTTTCCCTCGCTACCCTTGGAGCACGTTTTTTTGGTGGCGCAGTTTTTTTCTTGGTGGCAGCTGATTGTTTGGTGGGTTTGGATTTCTTGACCGAAGGTTTCTCTGGTCGAGCAATCGGGCGATCGCAGATCTCACTCAGCAGAGCTTTAATCTCCTCCGCCTCGTCATTGTCCAGCACGCCATCTTCCAAGCTGGCAATCAATACCTGGTGCAGAGCTCTGCAGGTTGGGTCAAACCTTATAATGTCCTGTTTATCAAGCAGGTTTAGCAGCAGCTCAGCCTCACGCTGATCAACCATGTCATCCGCAAGAATTAGCTCAGCTGTATCTTTAAGGGAGAAGGAGAGCGCTGAGGTGGTTTCAGCTGCGGAGGAAGCTGCAGGATCCTCACTACTTTGGCTGGGCTCCTTATTCACGGTCCGCTTCGAACGCTTAACCGTTGCAGGCACCAATGCAGATTTATTTGCTCTGTACTCGAGGAACACGAAACCAGCGAGGATGATCAGGCCGGCAACCAAGTTACCGATTGTGGCTGGGCTTTCACTACCCGGCACCATTGGCAAGGACGCAAATATGCCAATGAGAGGCCCAAAGATGAAGCCAAGCGCATGCCCAACCCACCTTTTACCGCCTCGACCAACCCAGAACCGGCATATCAAGCGCCAGCTCATGGCTATAAAAACCAGCATAAGAAGCACAACTATCAGATCCATTGCCTACCTCCCTAATCTACAACTTCCTTAAAAAACCCGGCCAGCCCGCCAGTAGCACTGCCCGAAAATATCCACGTGGTTATTGATTCTAATTATTGCCTTCAAGATATTTACGACGCTCAAGACCACCTTCTTATCCTGGCTGTTGACCAAGAAGTTCTAAGCAAACTCCTAGGCATCAAAATTGAGTTCTCTCAATGCCTCACAAACGCCGTCGATTCCAGGGAAAATTGAGCCGGCGGTTATACCCATAAACTTGAGATCCTTCATAGCTGCTTCTCGCTCGCTGTAGGGTATGTCCACCGCATATATGTATTTCGTATTTCCCATCTGCTCCCGGAACAGAACGTGGCTCTCGATATCCGCAACATTCGTTACAGTTGTAACAGCCTGCTGGGGGAACTGCCGAGGATTATTCATCGAGAGAAACTCCATAACTGAAAGATGTGGGCTGGGTAATGCGAGGTGGGTGAGCTGCCTAAAATCCTTCCTCCAGGCACCGGCGTCAAAGAGAAAGATTCTCACATAACCATCTTCCTTCGAGTTCTTTTTGACGTCGCGAAACGCGAAGAACGCCGCTACGTAGGGAGAGTATGACCAGTCAAGAAGCGGCGTAGGGTAGCCATGGTGCTGCAAGAGATTCAGGAACGCGCCGTTTTGATCTGGCACAGACAAATCGAAATAGTGATCCGTCAAACCGCTTAACCGTCTATGGAGGGTGAAAATATCTTGGTTTACAAACTCGTTCAGTCGATAGCGCTCTCTTCGGTGAAATGCAGTTCTGAGAGGCCAATCTTTCGCCTGGCCGCGAAAGAGAAAGGCTGAATCAGCAAATTCCGCCAAGTAAACCTTGAAATCAGACCAGTTTTTAACATACGACTGGATCTTCGATCGCTCCGGTGCGTGAAACTTGGACGCGACACCGGAAAATAGGGAGGAATCCTGCACCGATTGAATGTAGATGTTACCGGCTTCCTCCCTAATAGTTACCTCTACCCGATCATTGTGAGAAGTCCCTTCGGGATAAAGGTTCTTGATATTTTCCCATGTAGTCTGCCGCGCGTTTCTAGGGTCAATAGGATAAACATCCGCCGTGATGCGGTGCTGCTCACCCTTATCGGTAGTTGAAGCATACCCAACTGATGTTGGAACGCCTTTCTCGTATGGGGTTATGTAAATCTCACACTCGAAATGATCGCCAACCTCATCGATGTTGGCAATCATTTCCCCTTCGACATTTTGTCCTTTGTACGTCCCTGTCCACTGACCACGCACGATCGACTTCTCCTAATTAATAATCGGCAAAAGTTTAAAAAACCCGGCCAGCCCGCCAATAGCACTGCCCGATAATTTCTATCTGGCTCATGTTCTCAGGATGGATTGTCTCAGGTTGATACATTGCGTTATCACTGAAAACACGAAGGCTGCCGTCGGTCATCTTTTGAAGGCGCTTGATCCTCAGAGCATCACCCATCCGAACCGCAAACACGCCATCTGGTTTCTTTCGGGAACAATCAATCACAACGGTGTCGCCGTTGGAGAGCGTGCCGTCCATCGAGTCACCCGATACCCGAACAGCCACCAGGTCTTTGGCATGAAGCCCTTCACGGGTTAGCCAGTCGTTCCGGAATTTTAGATAGGTCGATATCTGCTCCTGGTCGAAGAAGGCGCCGTTTCCCGCGCTGGCTTCCACGTCATACAAAGGAATCTCGGTATAGTCCCGATCGCCAGCTTGAGAAGCGTAATCTGCATCAACCTCGCCATCTCCAAGCCCCAGCAGGAGCCAGTCCAAGCTAACTCCTTTCTCAGACCTCAACTGCACGCATTGGTCTAGTGGAATGGTGCCCCTCGCCTTCCAGTTATAAATCATCTGCGGATTAACGCCGAAATAAGCAGCAATGTCCTTATCGCGCTCCATCCTCAGAACATCTTTCATTCTGGTTAGTATTTCTAATCCATTATATTTTTCGCTATTCATTTTGGTTCCCGATAGATAAATACAATCGCATATTTGTTTACTAGCAACCGTTTATGCGTCTATCATTCTGTGTAATTCAGCGTTACACAGAGGATACACCATGAACGGTGCAAAAAAACCCAACTCCAGCCACCGCGCCCCGGTGGGTGTGCTAACTGCGAAGCCCATCGCGCTTCGCCTACTAACTGAAGAGCGCGGCGCCCTCGAACAGGCCGCTCTGGCAGAGGGTCGCTCTATGGCATCCCAAGCCCGCATCTTCTTCCTGCAAGGCCTTACCGAATACCAGCGCAAGCAATCTGCCTGACGCCCTGAAGGAGTAGCCCGATGTATCAGGACCCGAAACGAATCCGCAAACACCGTGTAAGCCTCAATCTGGACGATTACGAGGCCGCCGTGATCAACGCCCTGGTGGATTACACCGGCACAGATCGAGCCAGCCTGCTTCGGCAGATGCTGATCGCCCAGGCTGAGGCTGCGCTCTTGCCCACAACTTCAAGCATGGCCGGTGGTGCGCCACTTTCCGAGGCCCACATTCGCACCATTTGAGGCCCTCAAAAGATGCCGGAAATAACCCTGGAACTAACGGAAGAACAGGAACAGCTACTGGACACGATCCGGAAACAGCAAGGCTTGAACACAAATGATCAGGCTGCTGAATGGCTAATCAAACAACGCATGCGAGGCGCCAGCCTGAAATTAACCGGCAGAAACCGGGCACTTCACGCCGTAGGAGGGCCGCGAAAGTGAAGCTCAATCAAATCACCCGCAACTACCTGACGATCAGTTGCCCTGCATGCGGTGAGTCCTGCTCGATCCAGTCAAGCAGGAGCATTCAGCAAAAAGGAAAAGACGCGTTTGTTCAGTGCCGAAACATTGAATGCGGGTATCGCGGATCCGTTGAGGTTTCTTACGGGCCAGTGCTCCAGGCAATGAACCCGAAAGCGCCTGACCCGGACAGCCAGCAGAAGCTGCAAGCCGGCGTTCGAAATTCGTTCCTCAAGATTCTTTGCCCGCACTGCGTTGGCGTGTGCCGTGTTCGCACCAGCGTTCAGATGATTTCAGCACAACGACAGCTCTACGTGTTCTGCCAGGACACCGAACACTGTGGATACAAAGGCGTGGTGTTCCTGACGCACACCGATCGCCTCTCTCTGGATCCAGAAGGCAATGTCCGGGAAATACCGCTTGCGCCGGAAGTGCGCGAGCAATGCCAGCAGGAAATGCAGCTGGCCCATGAAAGGTTCTCACTCAAAAAGAAGGACACCGTGAAATGAACGCCATTCAAAAAAACATGACTGACGCCGCCTACTCACAGCTGATCGCTTTGCGCAAAAGCAACACCAGCGCTGCCGAAAGCGTCGAAATGACCACAGACAGCCTGATGGAAGAGTTCGGCTGCTCCCGCCGCCGTGCGGTGCTGAAAGTGACAGCCGCCTGGTATGACCTGGAAGCCGCAGGCGCCAAGAGCGCTTACATCGATGTGAGCCATACAACCGGTAATTCCGTGGTGATTCACGACACAGCCACCGGGCGCACCTCAATTTTTTCTGTTCGCGAATTACTGCAGCTGCGTGACCAGGCAGTAAAACCAATCGCCATCAACGCCTGATCCGGAGCTTTCCGAATGCAAGACCAACTACGGGCCGACATCCTGCTCAGGCTCCAAAGCGACTTTGACGGTGTAGAACGTGGCGCATTCCTGCGCCGCCTTCGCTGCCCGTCCTGCGGTAAGCGCGAGGCCTTCGTGGGCACAGAGAGCCCATGGATGGTTAAGTGCGGCCGCGAGAGCAAGTGCGGTGATCAGCACCACGTGAAGGAGCTGTTTCCGGACTTGTTCGACAGCTGGACAGAGCGCTACGCCCGCAAAGACCTGAAGCCCGGTGAAAAAGCTACCGGTACCGAAGTGGCCGACGCCTACATGGCCCACGGTCGCGGCTTTGACCTGGCCATGGTCAAAGGCTGGTACAAACAGGAAACCTACTGGGATTACGAGCGCAACATCAGCAGTGCCACGGTGCGTTTTGCTATCAACGATCGGGACTACTGGGAGCGCCTGATCGACAAGCCCCAGCGGTTCGGCAAGAAAAAGGCCCATTTCAACCGAGGCGCCAACTTCAAGGGGCAGGCGTGGGTACCACCCGGGCTTGATCTCTCACAGGGCAAAGAGTTGTGGGTTGTAGAAGGCATATTCGACGCGATTTCGCTCTACCACTCAGGCATTCCGGCGGTTGCGGCTTTCAGTTGCAACAACTACCCAGAGCGGTTTCTGGACGAGCTACAGAAAGCCCGCGAAGAGGCCGGTGAAAACACCCCGCGCATCATCTGGGCCATGGACGGCGACAATGCCGGCGTTAAGTACATCCGCAAGTTCGCCAACATCGCTCGTTCAGAAGGCTGGCGAGTCGGTGCCGCCATCATCCCCCAGGAGGGCAAACACAAACGGGATTGGAACGATGCCTGGCAGCGCGGTGAGCTGATCAACGAACACGGCGAGCCGACTACCGAAGAGTTCTTGTACCAGGGCGACTTGGTTATTGCGCGCAGCGCTGGCGAGAAGGCCAACCGCATCTATATGCACACCAGCCGTAAGGAATTCCCGTTCGGGTTCAACAACCGCTTGTTCTGGTTTCGGTTGAACATGGACGAGTTTCACAAGGCGATGAGCGATCTGGAAGAGAGCGACGAACCGCTGACGGATAAACAGATCGTTGCCAAGGCCCTGGAACAGTGCAACGCCGTGGTCGAGATCGCCAACTGCTACCCCACCGCCCTGTATTACCTGGCAAACAAGATCACGGATGAAAGCTGGTACTACTACCGTGTGGATTTTCCCCACGATGGGCGCCCGGTAAAGAACACGTTCAGTGGCGGCCAGCTGGCCAGCGCATCTGAATTTAAAAAGCGGTTGCTGGGTATTGCACCAGGTGCGGTTTGGACTGGCAGCAGCCAGCAGCTCGACCGCCTGCTGAAACAGCAAATCAGCGGTATTAAAACCGTCGAAACCATCGATTTCATTGGTTACAGCAAGGAGCACGAAACCTGGGTATTCCCGGAGCTTGCTGTACACGCGGGGCAAACCCACGAGCTAAACAACGAAGACTATTACGACATCGGCCGTATGAGCGTTAAAACGCTGTCGGAATCGGTGTCGCTGAATATCAACAAGAACGCAGCGGACTATCAGCGCGGCTGGGCTCAGGACTTGGCCAACTGTTTCGGGCCGAAAGGCATTGTTGCCCTCGCCTTCTGGCTGGGCACGCTGTTTGCCGAGCAGATCCGGAAGGAACACAAGTCGTTTCCGTTTGTGGAAATCGTTGGTGAAGCGGGTTCCGGTAAATCAACGCTGATCGAATTCCTCTGGAAGCTGGTCGGGCGTCAGGATTACGAAGGCTTTGACCCCAGCAAAGCCACCCTTGCCGCGCGGGCGCGCAACTTTGCCCAGGTATCGAACCTGCCTGTGGTGTTAATCGAGTCCGATCGCGACCAGGATTCCGGATCCAAACAACGGCAGTTCGACTGGGACGAGCTGAAAACCGCTTACAACGGCCGGAGTGTTCGTAGCCGGGGCCAGAAAAACGGCGGCAACGACACCTACGAGCCTCCGTTTCGTGGCGCGATCGTAATCAGCCAGAACGCAGATGTGAACGCAAGTGACGCAGTTCTGCAGCGGATAGTGCACCTGAAGATAACCCGCGAAGGGCACAGCGAGATCACCAAGGCCTTGGCTGAACGGCTCGAACGTACGCCCATGGAAACAGTGAGCGGGTTCGTGCTGCAGGCCACCACCAACGAAAGCAAGATCATGCGCCTGGTTAAAGACAGGGCTCCGACCTACGAGCGCGCCCTTGCTGAACTTCCCGACATCCGCATTCACCGGATCGCAAAAAATCACGGCCAGATGATGGCCCTGGTGGATGGCCTTGGCCCGGAAGGCTTGAAGCTACTGCCCGAATCCTTCCTGGAGCCAGCCCGGGAGCTTGTCCAGAAGATGGCGCAAGAACGCCAGAGTGCCGTTAATGCAGACCACCCCATGGTTCAGGAGTTCTGGGAAGCATTCGATTACATCGAGGGCCTGAGCGGAACGCCAACCCTGAACCACTACGGCATCGATGGCCAACTGATCGCCGTCAACCTGAAGCACTTCGAGCACGTGTGTGCAGAGAACAAGCTGCGCATACCACCCATCAGCGAACTGAAGCGCCACCTCAAAACATCACGCGGCCGCAAGTTCGTCGAACCCAGCCGCACCGTCAATTCCAGGCTCCGGATGGACGCCAATGTAGTGGCCGCCAAGTCGGTGCGTTGCTGGATTTTTGAGAAAGAGCTGTAAGGAGGAATACGCCGTGGACTACACATTCGACCAAGCCGCCGCTGTGCTGGATATGGGAAGAAACTGCCTCACCCGATCGCTTCGGGAGATGAAGATTCTGGACCGTCGGAACATGCCTTCAGGCCCTTACAGGGGCAAGGGCATCTTCGCGGTGAAAACCGGCACTTACGCGCACCCGATCAACGGGCCAACGCCCTACACCAAAACTCTGATCACGGAAAAAGGGCTGGCAATCATCAAATCCCGTTTTGAAAAAAGCTGCCTATCCTCCGAAGCAGAAAGGCAAAGCGAGAAGAAATCTCGCCAGGAACTTGAAATTTGCGCACACCCGCTTATCGCTCCTTCAGAACCCATAACGGAGAAAAACATGAGCAACAATTCTAACCAGACACCAACTGGCCGCGTACACGACCTTGGCGAACTGACGGTGATCAATGAAGAGCACGGCCGCTGCCACCACCGCGTGGCCATGGTGGTGATTTTCGATTCACCGGAACAAGCCCAGGCCTGCGTAAAAGCCGGATCCGTTCGCTTGATTCCTTCTATGGACCTGAACCCAGACGCCACGGAGGCACTTCGAGATGGCCGATAAAGCAGATATCGCTGGGGACTACATCGAAAAGTCCCTCGAGCACGCGCTGGAGAAACAGCGCAACCAGGTAGCCCCAGCAAACGAAGAGCCCTACTGCCTGGAGTGCGGCGAAGAAATCCCCGCTAAACGGCGGGAAGCCCTGCCCGGCTGCGCCACATGCGTGGACTGCCAGCAGGTACTGGAACACCACAATAAATCCTTCGGAAAGTAAGGAAATAATGATGACAAAGCTGACGCTAACGAAAGAAGAAATGATTGAAAACCTGTACCTGGCTGCAGAGGAAATCGCTCTCCAGTGCATGATCCTGAATCGCCGCAAGCTCGTGCAGGCAATGTACTACATGCATGCGCACGTAGATTTAATGGGCATCGATATCCTGCCGGCAAACACCGTTCATAAGGAAGGGTTTGAGCGGCCTGAATCTCTGGGAAGGCTGAACATGAAATTTGATTTCTACGACTGGCAGAGTTTGACCGAATGCCACGAAAGCTACGATGAGCGAATGCAGGAAATTGACGTTTTCGTTCGTTACCTGGACCACCTGATCGCCATGAACAAGCGGATCGAAGTTGAGATCAAGGAGAAGGCAGCATGAGCATCAGGCGCCCCTCTGAGTTCAACCAATCCGTAGCCGAAGCAGATATCAATCTCGGTAACAGCGCCGAACGCCGCCCGGTTGATTGCCTGGACCGCGTGGCCGCGATTTTCAACTGGTGGTGCATTTCAGGCTGCAACCGGGAAGAACACAAAACCCTGCGCAAGCTCGCAGCCAAACACGCCCGCCGGGCATTGAGAAACCTGGAGGCCCGAGGTGATTGAATCAAACCACTTGAGAGGCTGGCCAATCTATTGGGACGGGAAGTGCTGGCGATACAACGACAACCACATAAAGACCGTCGATAGCGTCAGGCCTTGCGGCGCTTGTGGAAAGATAAGAACCCCGGTAGGCCATGATGGATGCTTAGGCACTTTGCCGGGAGTGTCCAATGCATGTTGCGGCCATGGTCATGAGCGCGAGGCATACATTCAGTTTGAGGACGGCACTGAGGCTAGAGGCGTAGATGCACTGCATGTTTTTGACCGGCTGGTTGTACCGGGGAAGCAAGGATTGGAGGCAGGAGGATCTGATGTCTGAACTGAAAGGCGGCCACCTTGCTCGATCTGCCGCTATGCTCTGCCAAGATCCGGACTTCCGGCGCTACCTGGATCGCGCTCAAAGCGTGAAAGGCAACGTGAATATCCCTGATGGCACCCACACTGAGGAGGATGCCAGAGACTTGATCACCACCGCCTGCCAGATCAGCAGCCGGGCAGAACTGGATCATAACGTCCGCGCGGCCACGAAGTTCAGGCAGATCAAGGCACACTTTCAACGTTGGCAAAGCCGGCAGGTTCGGCGGGAGGCAGCAACCCAGTGAGACCGGTCTCAATACAGACCTTCATTGAAGTGGTCTATTGTGACGACAACGACCCGCCCTCGCTGGCCACCATTCGCAGGCGCTGCCCGGAAATCCCGGGCGCGTTCCGCGATGGCCGGCGCTGGCGCATCGATCTGGACACCTACTTCGAAACCATGGAACGGCGAATCCGGGGTTTGCCCGAGAGCCCCCAGGAGCTAGGATTACTTCAGGATCTGGCAGAGCAGTTGCAATAATATGGCCCCACCACGCAGAAAACCCGGCCAGGAGTGGCTTGCCCGCTACCCTGGCCTATATATCAATTCCCGCGATGGCGGTTTTCATGTGCGCCATCCTGTTACCCGCAAGCAAGGCAGCCTCCAAACCAGAGACAGGCAAATAGCCATTCGTCGCTGGGCTATGCTCCAGCAAATGTGGGAGCAATCATTCACCGATTTTGACGCACAACTGATGGCTGGCAACATGTCCGTTGCCCGACCCCACCAGTCGGCAAACCGCACAACCATGCGGCAATACTTGACGCGCTGGCGCACTGAAGTTCTGGGTCATCGCGTGGTAAATGGCCGGGTGGAGTGGGCTGAATGCCACGTTCTCAGTGAGCGAGGCCGCAACCGTGGCCGGCCAATCGCCATACCAACTCGCCGGGATTACGCGAACGACGCGCAGCAGCTGGAAGCCAGCGAACACTCCAACTTCACCTTGGCGGACCCAGCTATCCTGAGAAAGGTTCGCCGCTTACTCTCCCCCTGGAATACCAAGCCTGTTCACTATAACGGACTCCGAAATACCCTTTCCCGTGTTTTCAGCAATGCCGTCGAGGCCGGACTGATCGACAGAAACCCGGTACCGGATGTAAAGAAGGCAACAGAGCCCAAACGGGAAATACTCATTCCAGATGATGCCTATGCCGAGATCTCAGCGCACCTGCTCAAACACAAGCTACAGCGCCAAACCCACGATGGCACCTGGCGCGCGAAGATCTGCGACATGATCTACATGATGAGCCAGCAGCCGATCGATGTTTTCGGGCTGCGTGAAGACCAGATCCACGATGACCAGGGCCCAATGGGCGAGATCCACTTTGCCAGGCACAAAACGGGCGTGGCCATCATCCTGGAAATGAACGAAGACTTGCGCCACCTGGTGGACTGGTTCAGGACGTTCAAGCGCAAACAGGGCATCATCTCCCCTTTCCTGATGGTCTATCCCTCCTATTTCGACATGCGCAGCCGCCACCAACCTGTAAAGCACCGGTTCATGCAGCTCTCTTGGGCTCAGGCCTGCAAAGATGCAGGGTATGGTGGCCGGTACCAGCTAAGGGATCTGAGAAAGAAGGGGCTGACCGATGAGTTTGTTTCTCAGGGAGAGAACAACAAGGGTGGCCACCAGACAGAGGCAATGCGCAGGCACTACCGGCTGATCACTCCGCCGGAGCGGAGCAGATCGACGCTGAAATCAATTAAGAAGGAGACATCCTGATATGAACATGCCGAGTACTGGCACCCCGTTCAACACTCCCGTGGAGATATTTCACTGGAAGGGGGCTGACGGGGAGTACTGCAACGCGCGAGATCTGCACAAAGCCCTTCAAGTTGAGACCCGATTTAACGACTGGGTATCCAGGCGGATCAAAGAATACGGTTTCATAGAGGGAATCGACTTTTACTCAATTCTGAGTAAAACCCTTAACGGCAGGGCTCCAACCGATTACCAGCTGACTCTCGACATGGCGAAGGAGTTGGCGATGGTGGAGCGAACAGACATTGGTAGGCGCGTTCGTCACTACTTCATCAAGGCTGAAGCCCATGCTCGGCATTTGCTTCAGGAGCAGGCCAACCAGGTTCAGCCTATCGAGCAGGTGAAGAATAGAATAAAGGACACTGGTAAATTCAAGTACTTACTCATATTGCAGGAACAGAGCCGCACGATTGCCAAGGCGCTGGCCAACGCTACAGACCATGCGGAACGCTATAACCTGCACTGCCAGCTGCGCCAGGTAAACGAGGCCCTGGGCATACCCACCCTGCCACTGGGAAAAATGGCAGAGAACGACCGTATTGGCCCACCGAAACGGCCGTAGGATGTCGACATGATGTCGACATGTTGTCGACATTGCCCTCGAAAGAAACGCCGCGCGCTGCAAACCACTGGATTTTAAAGGGAAATAGTGGAGGCGCGGGTCGGAATCGAACCGGCGTACGCGGAGTTGCAGTCCGCTGCATGACCACTCTGCCACCGCGCCTAAAAAGATCGAAGGAATCGAATCTTTGTGCTCTCAGGTTGGCATTGAGAGACTTGGAAGAAATTGGAGCGGGAAACGAGATTCGAACTCGCGACCTCAACCTTGGCAAGGTTGCGCTCTACCAACTGAGCTATTCCCGCTTAAGCTACCGAAGCAATGCCCCGACAACGGATGCGTATTCTACGGATTACGGTTCCTCCGTCAATACCTTTTTTTAAGTTTCTGTTTTACCGGCGGTTTGCGAGTAAATTTTAACCAACACCTCCCTTTAATTTCATTGTTTCGAGATCCCGGGGTTCAACGCCCAGATCGCGCCATTTTTCGGGGTGGCAGGTAAACAGCAGTATCTGATGCCGGGTTGCAGCGTCGAACAGGATGCGCTTCATGCCATCCAGGCGCTCAGCATCGCTGTGCACCAGAGTGTCATCCAGAATGATCAGCGTTGGGCGCCCCGCTTCCTGCAACAGGTCGGCGTATGCCAGGCGGCTGATCAACCCCATTTGCTCTCGCGCTCCAAAGCTCAGTTCTGCCATCTGGCCCAGTTCACTGCCTCGGCTGAACTTTCCGGGCATGAGGTTTTCATCAACTTCCAGGCTAGCCTCGGGAAACAGTACCGTCAGGTAGTGGTCCAGGTGTTTCTGTAGCGGGGCCTGCAGTCGGCGTGTCAGGGCTTGGCGTTTTTCTTTAAGCAGGTTGAGCAGCAGATCCAGCGCCTTGGCCCTGCGGTCCAACTCAAGATACCGGCGGCTAACGTGCTCCAGCCTGGCAACCAGTTCGTTGTGTTGCTCTTCAAGCCCCTCGGCACCCCAGGCCTCAAGCCTTGCCCGGATTTCACTCAGTTCCAGAGCGCGATTTTGCTGAGCCTTTTCCTGATGTTCAGCGGTGGCCCGGTAACGCTCAATATCCTGCTTCAGAAGCTCAGGGCGAGCCTCGCGAATTTGCGCTTCGCGCTCTTTCAGAGAAGACTCAAGCGCTGCACTCTGCTTTTCCGCATTGGCAATATCCCGGGCCAGTTCTTCCATCTGCTGCTGGCGCTCAGCGCTGTTCAGCTCATCCTGCATCCGCTGCCACTCACGGTGGGCCGCCTCGCAAGTATGCCGCGCTTTCAGCAACAGGGTTTCCTGCTCCCGCTGTCTGGACTCCGCTTCCGTTAATCGCGCCTCTGCCTGCTTCAGTTCAGACTCCACCAGGCTCAGGGGCTTATCGCTTCCCTCAATATTAGCTGCGACCGCCGGCATGGCTTCGAGTTCGGCGCTGCGGGCGAGATGCTCGGATTCCACCTCCGCACCCATCGAGTTCAACTGCTCAACGCCGTTCGGGGCCAGGGATTTCAGAACATCATCGAACCGCTGTATCTTTGCCTCAGCATCTTGCAGCCGCCCCAGCTTCAACTCAGCGGCCTCAACGGACTCAACCGCCATAGCGACTAATTGCGGAGACAGGGATTGCTCCAGCCGTTCAAGTTGACGGCGGAGACTTGCCAGATCATCACCTCCGGGCTGAATGCCAAGGCTACCCAGGCCCGGAATTTCCAGAACACCTGGCTCCAGCAGGAGCTTGTCGCCCTGCCCCTCAATATTCTGCCCATCCAGAACCAGAGCTTTGCCCGGGCTCAGGTTCCAGGTGACACGAGTGGCTACGGTCTGGATTCGAATATTGGCATCATCCAGTTCACGTTGATTCTGTTTAAGTCGGTTTAACTCACCGATATCAATAAGATTTTGCTTTTTTTGTTTTCGGGCACTGTCCAGCGATGCCTGAATAACCTTGGCTTTTTCCTGACTTTGTTTGAGCTTGGCTAACTCCGCTTGCAGCCTCGTGCAGTCCTTCTGCAGGCGCTCCCGTTTATCCCTGAGATGGGCCTGCTGCAGAGCTGCGGTGGCGAGCTGATATTGGCTGCGTGCAGTCTCAACCGCCTTCACCAACCCTGGGCTGGCGAGTTCTTCATGCTCAAGTTGTTTTTTGGCTTTCTCATAGTTTTTCAGGCGCAGCTCGAGCTGTTCGCCCTGATTTTTCCAGTGAGTCTGGCTCTGCTGCAGCAAGGTCAGGTTTTGCCTCAGCTGTTTCAGCGAGTCCATCCCGCGGGCTTGCTGTTCCTGCAGCGCCTCAACGTCCCGGTATTTTATTTCTGCGCGCTGCATTTCGCGCCGGGCTTCCTCCCATGGCCGCTCCCGATTCGCCTGTTCATGCTCCGTCGCCAGAGTGGCCAGTCGGTCTACCTGATCTTTATATTGTTCGACCCGTGTCTGTAGATCAGACTTATGCTGCTGCAGCGTTTCCCGGGTATTCGCAAGATCAAGATACTCGCCCCTTGGTTTCCCGGTCGATGTCAGCAATTCCTTGCGTTGCTGTTTCACTGCCTCAATTATTTCGTCCCCTCCGCTACTGGCGACTTCACCGACGAGGTTGTTCAAAGCGGATTTCAGGTGGCCGCCGGCGTGCAGAACAGCCTTTTCAATATCCTGACCGGTACCCTGCTCAACCCAGAGCAAGCCCGGAATGCCCCAGTGTTCTTCTTTGCTGGCACCCTTTTTCGGGAACTGATAACCCAATAATTCCGCAAGTTTCTCTTCGGCTTCTTCGCCACTGAAGGCGGTGCTGTCTACCAGAAGATCGCAGCGGTGGCGCTTGAGGAAGCGCTTGTCCAATTGCCAACGCTGCCCTTTATGTTCAAACAAAAGCTCAACGGTAGGCGCGGCTGATGAGTCGCCCCACGGCGCCAGATCTTCAGCAGATTTGGACCTGTAACGTTCGAAAAACGCCGCCCGAATGGCGCGCACCAGTGTGCTTTTACCGGATTCATTGGGGCCGTGTATCAGATTGATGCCGGGCTGCAAGTTGTCTAGTTCCAGTCCGTGCCTGAACTGGCGGAACTGCTCAACTCGTAAGCGCTGAAGCTTCACTTGGCCACCTCCGGGTCCTTGGGCTTGAGCAAGCTGGCCAGAATAGCCAGAGCATCCCGTGCAACCTCAGCACCATCACCTTCATCGCTCGCCCGTTGGCTCTCCCGCAACTCCTGAACCACGTCTCCGAGGTAGCCGTCGGCATGCAGAGCGGCAATATCCTCGTCCGTTGGCTCCAATTGCAGCCCGGAACGGTCGCAGGTAACGCTGCGATAGCGCGCCTCCGCAATGGACAGCGCATCCGCCAGTTTTTGATCGCCAGCGAGTGTGAGCGTGCCGTCCAGCTTTACATCCAGCACCGAAGCCTCAGGCAACTGGCTCATGCGATTCAGCAACTCATCCAGATCAGAAGGCACAGACAAGCTCTCCCGCCACTGGTGCCATTGATAGCGTGCGGTTTCATATCGAGTAACCTTTGGCGTAGCGCCCGGTTCTTCGATATCAACAATCAACACGTACCCCGCATCGTTATTGCGGAACCGCTCTGGCTCTGGCGTGCCGCTGTACCAGGTACGCTCGTTAATCTCCCGCACGCCATGCCAGTCACCCAGGGCGAGATAATCCAGTTTTGCGGTTTGTGTTCGATCCGGGGCGATGGGGTTTGTGGAGTCAATATCGTCAGGCAGCACGCCTTGCACGCTGCCGTGGGCCAGGCCAATGCGCAACAGCCCGGGGGGCGTTTCTGTCGTGTCGAAGGGCTGGGTCAGATCGCCGTATGTATGGCGCTGTGTCAGGGGCGCTGCCAGCACAGCAATGCCCTGCTCCGGTAATTGCGTAACACCGGATTCAAGTGCCAGATGAACGTTAGCCGGCACCGCGCCTAGCCGTTTTGCCCGCGTCCAGACACTTTCTGCGAGCGCCGCGTCGTGGTTGCCGGGCAACATTACCCAGGGGCCTTCAAAGCCACGGGTGGCATTGAATACTCGCCGGATAGTGCGATCAGAAACTGTCTGGGCATCAAACACATCACCTGCAACCAGCACGGCATCACACTGGTGCTCGGTTGCCAGCGCCGCCAATCGTTCGATGGCCTCGTAACGGGCTTCCACCAATGCGGCGCTGTCTTCGGTGTCAAACCGGCTGTAGGTTCGGCCCATTTGCCAGTCTGCTGTATGTAAAAACTTTGGCACCTGCGTTCTCCCTGCTTCTTACCATTGCCAATCGCCAGCATGGTACACTTTATTCAACTCAACGGGGTGCCGGGCAAATGCCGGGCTGAGACCATACCCGCGGAACCTGATCCGGATTATGCCGGCGAAGGGATTGAGCACTCACCGGCTTTGGTGGGGCCCGCGGCACGGTTGCCTCTGAATGGCCACCCTGACCTGCTGCGGAGGTTACATCATCATGCTCATCCGAGCGTTTACATTGCTCCTGCTCACCTTGCTCGCTGTCTCTGCTAACGCTGAGAAGGTATCAACTCTCACGATTTATACCCACCCTTCATTTGCCGCAGAATGGGGCCCCGGGCCTGCTGTAAAGGACGCCTTCGAACAGACCTGTAACTGCCAGATCAACTATGTGGTCCTCGACAGTGGTGGTGACATTCTCCAGCGCCTGCGCCTTGAGGGCAAAAGCTCCGAGGCTGACCTGGTGCTTGGGCTGGACACTGGCACCATGGAAACGACGCGGCAGACCGGCTTGCTTGCCAGCCATAAAACGGATTTGTCAGCCCTGAATCTGCCGGTGGACTGGCAAGACCCAGTGTTTGTACCTTACGACTGGGGCTACTTTGCGTTTGTTTACGACACCGAACAACTCCCGGAACCTCCAAAGAGTCTGGAAGCGCTGATTGCCGCACCTGATAGTCTTAAAATCATTATCCAGGATCCCAGAACCAGCACGCCAGGGCTTGGGCTTTTGCTGTGGATGCGCCAAGTATACGGCGATCAGGCTCCGGAAAAATGGCAGCAACTGAAGGGCAAGATTCTCACAACAACCAAAAGCTGGAGCGACGGCTATTTTTCGCTGTTCATGAATGGCGAGGCACCGATGATTCTCTCTTACAGCACCTCTCCTGCGTACCACATGGCGGTGGACAAAACCGACCGCTACCAGGCCGCGGAGTTCGAAGAAGGCCACTACCTGCAGGTTGAAGTAGCCGCCCGGGTGAAATCATCCGATCAAAAAGAGCTTGGTCAGGCCTTTCTCGATTTTATGTTGAGCGCAGACTTTCAGCGCCACATTCCTCTGAAAAACGTCATGTACCCCGCCACGGATTTGGGCGACGAGTTACCCGCAGTGTTCGATAAGCTGATTCAGCCGGCAGAGGCACTCTATTTTGACCCGAAAATGGTGACCGATAACCGCCGGCAATGGCTGAATGAATGGCTGGATGCCATGACACGGTAAACCAGCGTGAACGATGCCATGAACCTTCGACCCTCCGCACCTTTCAGCCGACCTGGATGGCGCCTGTGGCCGGGGCTGGCCATTGCCGGTGCGCTGGTGGTGCTGGCGATGGCAGGGCTGGGCGCGCTGGTCTGGGAAGCTTCACTGCCGGATATGAATGAACTCTGGCGCAGCCGTTATCTTCGTACGGTTGTTGCCTTTACGGTCTGGCAGGCATTTCTTTCTGTTGTGCTCAGCCTGCTTGTGGCCATTCCTGTCGCCAGAATTCTGGCAAGGCAATCCGGCTTTCCGGGCCGCGTTGTTTTGCTACGTTTGATGGAACTCAGCCTCGTGCTCCCCTCAATTGTGGCGGTATCCGGTCTCGTCAGCGTTTATGGCCGCCAAGGCTGGCTCACGGGCTTTGCCAATGACTGGCTGGGCGCATCCTGGAACCTTTACGGCATCAACGGCATTGTTCTGGCTCACGTGTTTTTCAACGCGCCCTTGGCTGCACGGATTCTGCTGCAAGCGATTGAGAGCGCACCGACATCGCAACTGCGGGTTGCCGCGCAACTCGGGCTTGGCCGCTGGTGGTACTGGCGTGCTGTAGAATGGCCGGCCGTCAAACCGATCATGCCCGGCCTTGCCGCTCTGGTTTTCACCCTGTGCTTTACCAGCTTTGCCATCGTGATGACCCTCGGCGGAGGGCCAGCAGCCACGACCATTGAGGTCGCCATCTACCAGTCACTGCGCTTCGAATTTGATGCTGGCCAGGCCGCTCTTCTTGCCATGGTTCAGCTGGCTATTTGTGGCTTTCTCTGGTGGCTGGCAGCCCGCGATGGGCTCACTGCATCGCTACTTCCGGACAGACAGGTTGCTTCACATCGTAGCAAAGCCGGCAGCTCATTCTGGGCGCGCTCAGGAGATGCAGCAGCCCTGGGATTGTTTGTGCTGTTTCTGGTGACGCCGCTGATTGCCATTTTGCTTCGGGGACTGCCTGGCATAGGTTCGGCATTTTTCCCGGAAGGTTCGTTCTCTGTAAATCCCGCCTTACTCGATGCCACCCTGAGAAGCCTGGCAATCGCTCTACCCGCCGGGCTTATGTCCGTGAGCGCTTCGCTCCTGATTCTGGCATGCGGAACCGCAGCGTTCCAGCCGGCCATTACCCGGCTTACAAATGTTGCGGCCTATCTGCCACTGATGGTTCCCCCGCTGGTTCTCGGCACCGGTCTGTTCCTTCTGTTCAGGCCAAACCTTGGCAGCTCCAGTGAAGGGCTTATTCTGGTTACGCTGATCAACGCCATGATGGCTCTGCCTTTTGTGTTGCAGATGCTCAGAGGGCCCATGGGTAATCTGGATTCAGCCAGCCGCCAGCAAGCTGACCAGCTTGGCGTACTGGGCTGGTATCGCTGGCGCTGGCTTCACTGGCCGCGCATGCGACGGCCACTGGCACTGGCAATGGCCTATGGCACAGGTTTATCGCTGGGAGACTTCGGTGTTATCGCCCTGTTTGGAAGCCCTGGCCAACCCACCCTTCCGGTGCTGCTTTACCAGCAACTGGGCAGCTACCGAATTGATGCCGCGGCCGCAACCGGGTTGTGGCTTGTACTGCTTCTGCTGATGCTGTTCAGCCTGTTCAACTGGCTGGGTTCTCCCCTGTTCAATGCCGGCTTGGCGTCCAAATCATCCCGCACTGTTCCGGAGCCTGAACATGCTTGAGGTAAAAAACCTGGTTTTCGCCTATCCCGACCAGAAGGCTCCCTGGAATTTTCAATTCTCTGTGGCGCCGGGGCAGTGCATCGCCATTCATGGCGCCAGCGGGTCCGGCAAATCCACCCTTATGAATCTGCTGGCCGGTTTTCTGGAGCCGCAATCCGGCGATATTCTTTGGCAAGGCAAAAGCCTGCGCCACCGCCCCCCATGGCACCGGCCAATGACCAGTGTGTTCCAGGAGCACAATCTGTTCGAACATCTGAGTGTGGAAGCCAATATAGGGCTCGGTATTCACCCAGGCCTTAAACTCACCCAGGAGGATCAGCTGGCCATTGAACGCGGGCTGCAAAGTGTAGGCCTGGGCGGCTTTGGCAAGCGAATCCCCGGTGACCTTTCTGGTGGCCAACGCCAGCGTGTTGCGCTATTGCGCACGATTTTACGGCAACAGCCGATGATGCTGCTGGATGAGCCACTTACCGGGCTCGACAGTGATACCCGGGATCTTCTCCGGCAACTCTTGTTGGAACAAAAAGCCTTGGGCTCACTCATTGTTCTGGCCAGTCATGATGACGAAGACCGCCAGGTATTGGCAGATAGCATTTGTAGACTCTAAGCTAGTAAGCTAATAAACCAATCAACCTTTGGAATTCTGACACCCGTGCCCATAAGTGCCAGTTCCCCGGATAATGAAAATTCATCGCAAAGCCGTCGCGAAGAGGGGGCTCTGACAGGCGAGAACCACCACCTGGCAATTCGGGGCGACTGGACGCTGGCCGACTATCAAACGCTTAAACAGAAGGTGCTGGAATATTCTGGCCAACAATGGAATACCGAAGACATCAACCTCAAAGAACTGGGACGGGTTGATACGGCAGGCGCCTCACTTCTGGTTGCACTGCTTGGCCCGAAAACCCTTAGCGCGCTGACAAAGCAGGGCGGCACCCTGCCCCAAGAGCAAAGCGCACTGCTCCAGGCGGTGGCTGACGCTCTCCATGATAAACCGCCACCCGAACCCGAAGGCCTGGCACCAATCTCGCAATTCCTTACCGAAACCGGCAAAACGGTAGAGGCCATCTGGCACCTGATCTATCTGTTATCAGGATTCGTTGGTCAGATTCTCGCAACCCTGTTCGCGGTGCTGCCAAGACCCAAGCGGTGGCGTGTCACGGCGTTTGTAGCCGCCATTCAGGATACCGGGCTGAACGCTCTCCCCATAGTCGCCCTCCTCACATTTCTGGTGGGCGCCGTGGTGGCATTTCTTGGAGCTACAGTTCTGAAAGACTTCGGTGCCACCATATACACCGTCAACCTGGTCGCCTTCTCATTTCTTCGGGAGTTCGGCGTTCTGCTCGCTGCGATCCTGCTTGCAGGCCGAACTGCCAGTGCTTTTACTGCACAAATTGGCGCCATGAAGGTCAACGAGGAGCTGGATGCCATCCGCACGCTGGGACTGGATCCGGTTGAGCTGCTGGTCATCCCGAGGGTTCTGGCGATGATGATCAGTTTGCCTATTCTTACCTTTGTGGGAATGCTCGCGGGTTTGGTAGGCGGCGGTATGGTTTGTGCGATTGCGCTGGATATTTCACCGACTCAGTTCATGGCGATTATGGAGCGGGATATTGCGCTGAAACATTTCCTCGTAGGCATGTCGAAAGCGCCCATTTTTGCCTTTTTGATTGCCGCCATCGGCTGCCTGGAAGGGTTCAAGGTAGGCGGCAGCGCACAGTCCGTTGGTGTGCACACCACCTCCAGTGTTGTTCAATCCATTTTTGCGGTGATTCTTCTGGATGCCGGTGCTGCACTCTTCTTTATGCAAATGGGCTGGTAAATCATGACGAACGCAACCGCTCAGGGATCCCGCAGCCAGACCGCTTCAGTTATTGAAGTCCGGGGTCTTGATAACCGCTTTGGCAACCATGTCGTCCATGAAAATCTTGATCTCGACCTGTTCAGGAGAGAGATTCTCGGGGTCGTTGGCGGTTCAGGCACCGGTAAATCGGTGTTGCTCAGAAGCATTGTAGGGCTACATAAACCCTCAGAGGGGCGTATACACGTATTCGGCAAAGACCTTGCCGGGTTGAGTACCAAAGAGCGCTCGGATACCGAGCAGCGGTTCGGCGTCCTGTTCCAACGGGGCGCCCTCTTTACATCACTGAATCTACTGCAGAACATTGCATTGCCATTGATTGAACACTGTAGCCTGTCGCGCTCGGATGCAGAAGAACTTGCCCGCATGAAGCTTGCATTAACCGGGTTGCCAGCCGATTCCGCCCGAAAGTATCCGTCGGAACTCTCCGGTGGTATGGTCAAGCGCGCCGCATTGGCACGGGCGTTAGCCATGGACCCGGAAATACTGTTTCTGGATGAGCCAACCGCGGGGCTTGATCCGATTGGCGCAGCCGCTTTTGACAAGCTGATTGTTACACTTCGAGACGCACTGGGGCTGACCGTGTTTCTCGTCACCCACGATCTGGACACACTTTATACAACCTGCGATCGGGTCGCCGTTCTGTCTCAAAAAAGGGTTCTGGTTGCAGACCGGATCGAGAACGTCGCAGCCACAGACGATCCGTGGATCCAGGATTATTTTCAGGGCCCCCGAGGGCGCGCAGCCAGTTACGCATTCCGGGCTCAGGAACAGAGCCGGCTACGGGAGTAAGAGACTATGGAACCGAAAGCACATCATCTGGTCATCGGGGTTTTTACGCTGATTGCGGTGGTGGCAGCACTGTTGTTTGCGCTGTGGCTTGCCAAGTCATCTGCAGACCGCGAGTGGGCCTATTACGAAATCGTTTTTGATCATGCCATTGGAGGGCTGGCCAAGGGCAACCCCGTTCTCTACAGCGGTGTTGAAGTAGGCGATGTACTTGAGCTTCAGCTGGATTTCGACAACCCCGGCAGCGTACGGGTTCTTGTGCGTGTGGAGCAAAGCGTACCGGTGCGCAACGACACCCGTGCAGGGCTTGTGCTGGCCAATATTACCGGCAGCATGAGTGTTCAGTTCAGCGGTGGTAGTAAAGACAGCCCCGTACTCGAAGGCACCCGCGAACAACCAGCGATGATTACCGCAGAGCCTTCGGCGTTCAACAGCCTCCTCACCAACGGCGAAGTGTTATTGACCAAGGCAGAAAAGCTGCTCACCAATGCCAACAATCTGCTTTCCGTGGAAAACACCGAAAACCTGACAGTGATTTTGCGAAACACCCGGGAAGCAAGCGACTCTCTGCTTGGGAGCCGTGAGCAGCTGGTCGCTCTGCTAGAACGCATGGACGAGGCGAGCAAACGCGCAGCAGAAGCTGCAAGCAAGGTTTCCGCCGTATCCGACAATGCCAATGCGCTATTACAGAATGAAGGGAAATCCTTGCTGACGAGCATGGACAAAGCAATGACAACGTTCCAGGAAACGGCAGCGCGAATTGATCATTTAACCCGCGATAACGAAGGCGCTCTGGATTCCGGGCTCCAGGGTATGGGCGAGCTGGCACCGGCTCTGAGAGAGCTGCGCAACACACTCAGAAACCTGAATCAGTTTACCCGTCGCCTGGAAGAAGATCCCACGGGCACCATCTGGGGCGGCCCCACAATCAAGGAGGTACCCCAGTGAACAACGCTACCGCAAAGGCTTTCCGGACTGTGGGTACCGCCTTGGTCGTTACCGGGATAATGACCGCATGCACGGTTTTCCCGACCCCGGAAGCACCAAGGGTGATGGACTTCCCGGCACCTCAGAATGTGGAAAAGAGTGTAACCATCAATCCTCAGAGCTTGAGGGTTGACACACCCCTTGCCACCGAGCCGTTTAACAGCACACGGATTCTGGCTAAGCCTGAACCTTGGGAATTCAGGGTATACGGCGGCGTAAGGTGGCGGGATACAGTGCCGGTTATCCTGAGGGACATGCTTGTAGACGCACTCAGGACAAGCGCAAGCTTTCGTAACGTATCCATGGATACCGGGCCTGGAAATACCGACCTGACACTGGCCTCGGAGATTACAGCTTTCCATACGACCAGCCAAGGCAACAGCACGCGAGTAACCATTGCCATCTACGGGCAACTGATCAATAACCGTTCACGGATGACACTCTGTTCTGACCGCTTTATTATTTCCACGCCTGCGGAAGACAACAGCATCGACTCGATTGTCCAGGCATTCGGCATCGCCGGAGAAAGGCTTGCGGAAGACGTTATTAGCTGGGCAAAGGCTTGTGAAACGAGCCCGGATCAGGCCTCCTCTGGAAACAGATCCGGCCAGGCTGCCTTGAGATAAAGCCCCATCGACCAAAGCGTTAATATGGCGGCGATATACAGCAATCCGACGGCGACGTCTGAAAGAAACTGGCCGGGAGGGAATGCCAGCAAACCCACAATGGAGGCCATCTGCGCCGTGGTTTTGATCTTGCCAATGTAAGACACCGCAACGCTTCCACGGCTGCCGATTTCGGCCATCCATTCCCGCAATGCAGAGATCACAATTTCCCGACCGATAATCACTGTTGCCGGAATGGTAAGCAGGATTGCCGAATACTCCTGAATCAGCAGTGCCAGCGCTACGGCCACCATCAGTTTGTCTGCCACCGGATCGAGAAACGCGCCGAAAGGCGTACTCTGGTCCAGCTTGCGGGCAAGATAGCCATCAAGCCAGTCAGTTACAGCCGCCAGTGCAAAAATCGCCGCGCTGACCATGTAGCTCCAATCCACGGGAAAATAAAACACCGCCACAAAGACCGGAATCATAATGATGCGGGAGAGTGTGAGCAGGTTGGGTAAATTCATACTGTTATTACTCATCATGCAGTGCTGCGTATATGTTTTCAGCCAATGATTTGCTGATGCCCTGAACCTTGGTCATCTCATCAACACTGGCTTTGCGAAGTTCCTGAATGCCACCAAAATACCGGATCAGTTCCCGGCGACGTTTGGGGCCAACGCCTTCAATACCTTCCAGAGTAGACTGGCGGCGTTTCTTGTCGCGCCCTGCTCGGTGCCCGGTAATGGCAAAACGGTGGGACTCATCCCTGATGTGCTGAATCAGGTGCAGTGCAGGCGAATCCGCGGGCACTCGGAACGCGCTCCCCGTCATGGCATCAATCAATTGCTCCATGCCTGCTCGCCGGGTTACGCCCTTGGCCACACCGATCAAGGGAATATCAGAAACCCCAAGTTCATCAAACACTTCCCTGGCAATGCTCAACTGGCCCTTACCACCATCAATGAACACAAGATCCGGGCGTTTGCCCTCACCTGCAACCATGCGGCGGTAGCGACGAGTCAATACCTGACGCATGGCTCCGTAATCGTCCCCGGCTGTAACGCCCTCGATATTGTAAAGCCGGTAATCACTTTTCAGGGGCCCATTCTCATCGAAAACGACACAGGATGCGACGGTATTTTCACCATGGCTGTGACTGATATCAAAACACTCCATCCGGGAAGGCGTCTCCGCCAGCTCCAGCATGTCGCGCAGCGCCAGCAAACGACGATAAACCGTTTCCTTGCTCGCAAGATGGGTAAGCAAGGTTTGCCGGGCGTTGGTCATGGCCAGTTCCAGCCAGCGGCGGCGCTCTCCCCGCACGTTTCCACGTATGCGGGTTTCACGATTTGCCGCATCGGACAACGCCTGGGCAAGCAGCTCCTGACCATCAACATCAACCGGAACGAGCACATCCCTTGGAATCTCACGCCGCGTGTTGCCACCAAAATAATACTGGCCAAGAAAGGCGCTTAAAAGCTCCCCCTCCGATTGCTCCAGGGAGTAGCGGGGGAAGTAATCCTTGGTTCCTAAAACGCTGCCACCGCGCACAATGATGACCACAATGCACACCACGCCGGCATCTTGTGCGATGGCAATAACATCGGCATCACCGCCTTCGCCATCTACTGACTGCTGTTCCTGAACGTGACGCAGATGATTAATCTGGTCCCTGCAGGCAGCAGCTTTTTCGAACTCGAGGTTTTTGGCGGCCTCTTCCATGGCATCCATCAGATCACGAATGATTGCCGGGTTTTTGCCTTCCAGAAACATGGTGGCGTGGCGGATATCCTGCTGATAATCCTCGGGCGAAATATACCCCACGCAAGGGGCCGTACAGCGGTTGATCTGGTATTGAAGACAGGGTCGCGTACGATTTCTGAAATAGCTTTCACTACAGGATCTTATGCGGAATACTTTTTGTAAAACATTAAGACTTTCTTTAACAGCGCCCGAGCTTGGAAATGGCCCGTACCAGGTTCCCCCTCCCTTTTTCGTGCGTCCACGCCGGAAGGTCAGCGAAGGGTAATCGCTGTGAGAAGAAACGTAGATATAGGGATAGGATTTGTCATCCCGGAGCAGGATGTTGTACGGCGGGCGCAGTGATTTGATCAGGTTTTGCTCAAGCAGAAGCGCTTCCGTTTCGCTGCCGGTGATCGTCACTTCAATAGACGCGATCTTAGCCACCAACGCTTCTGTTTTCGGTGCCAGGCCGGTCTTGCGGAAATAGCTGCTGACCCGCTTCTTCAAGCTTCCGGCTTTGCCGACATACAGCACCGAACCGCTCTCGTCGTACATTCGGTATACGCCGGGCCGCTCAGTCAGCTGTTTCAGGAAGTGTTTACTGTCGAACTCCCCGCTGCTATCGCTCGGGGAATCAGACCTTGTGGGCATCGAGTAACCCAAGTCGCACTGCCATCAGGGCCAACTCAACATCGCTGGAGATTTCCAGCTTTTCGAATATGCGATAGCGGTAGCTGTTCACGGTTTTCGGGCTAAGGCAGAGTTTATCGGAAATATCCTGCACTTTCTGGCAGTCCACCACCATCATGGCTATCTGCATTTCGCGCTCGGACAGGCGATCAAACATCGACAGCTCGCCTTCTTCATCCTTGTCGCCGCTTAACTGCTTAAGCGCCATTTTCTGGGCAATCTCGGGGCTTATATAGCGCTGCCCTGAGTGTGCCATGCGGATAGCACGAACCATCTCCCGGATATCAGCGCCTTTGGTAATATACGCTGTGGCTCCGCTCTGCATTACCCGAGCGGGGTAAGGATCGTCGGCGCAAACGGTTACCACGATCACACGGATCGTGTCGTCGATTCTCAGTATACGCCGTGTGGCTTCCAGGCCACCAATGCCCGGCATCCGAATATCCATTAACACGATATCCGGACGATCTTTGCGCACGAACTCAATAGCGTCTTCACCAGATGAGGACTGGCCGATAACGTCAATATCGGGATCGTCCGCGAGCATCCGGGTTATCCCGGAACGAACCAGCTCATGGTCATCGACAACCAATACCCTGATCAAAAGTCACCTCGCACACCGCGTTCGGAAATCAGCGCGATTGTACCGTTTACAAACGCCCCCGGGTAGGTGCAAACCGAAATAGCCTTCGGGCTTAACGGATCATTCCGGCACACCAAGCCCAGCTGTGTTCTCTACCGGATCAAACCAGACCACGAGATCCCCCTTGCCGATCGCCGCCAACACGCGGCTGCGCTCTGCCAGAGGGTTCTCGGTATCGTTCAGCCCGTGATAACGGGTGCAGTACTCTTCTGCCAACCCGTTCAATTGATCTTCCGTGAGCAACTCTCTGTCTACAATGAATTTTTCCTGGCGGGGATCAGATTGTGGCTGGTGCCCGGTTTCGTCGCTCATAATATCTCCTGTGAAGATCGCCATCTTAGGGACTATGTCGGCGAAGGAGAACCCTTATCCCCTTTCAAAAGCCGAAACGATTCTCTATTATCCGTCGTTTCAAGAAAGTTTGGATGCTAATGAACTCGTCGGTTTTTCGCCTCACACTCCCGATTCTGTTCGGTTACCTGCCGCTCGGCATGGCTTTCGGGGTGCTATTCGCAACCCAGCTGGACTATGCATGGTGGGCTGCTCCACTCATGGGCATTCTAATCTATGCCGGTGCCGGTCAAATCCTCGCGGTCAGTCTGCTGGCAGCGAACGCTGGCTTGCTGGAAGTGTTTATTGCCATGTTCGTGCTGAACGCCCGCCATCTTTTTTACGGCCTGTCATTGCTCGGCCAGTTCCGTGGCGCGGGCTGGCGCAAGCTCTATCTGATTTTCGGCCTGACAGACGAAACTTATTCGCTACTCACAAGCCGGTCACGCTCACAAGACACACTTCATGAGCTCGACGTTGATTTCCGGATCACGGCATTCAATCAGGTTTATTGGGTGGTTGGCTGTACTTTGGGGGCTCTTCTGGGCCGCAACGTGGCATTCGATAGCACAGGAATCGAGTTTGCGCTTGTGGCGCTATTCATCGTACTGACGATAGAACAGCTCAAGGCTCTGGGAGATTCGTTCCCGGTGTGGGCCGGCGCAGCCGCAGCCGGTATCGCCATGATATTGCTACCACCGGCGCATCAACTGATCGGCGCCATCGCAATCGTTACCGCTGTGCTGTTGCTGCAATACCGGAATTTGCGAGCCCGGTCCGGCGCTGAGGGCAACAACCATGTCTGAAACTGGCTACCTTGTTGCTTTCATCAGCGTTGCGGCAATAGCGACGTTTGCGACCAGAATCATACCGTTCCTGTTTTTCGAGCGTCATACCGAGCACCCGCTCATCAAACACCTGGGGCGTTATTTGCCGGCAGCCGTTATGGCTTTACTGGCAACGGTATTTTTACAGCGTTCAGGAGATTGGTCAGCGACAGTGCCGGGGCTGGATACCATTCTGGCGGGCGCGCTAGTCGTGGTTATTCATCTTTGGCGTCGCAATGCCCTGCTCTCCATCGCGGCGGGCACAGCAGCGTATATGCTGATACGTCAAACGGGGATACTGGACTCAGGGCTTGCGGGCTGAGGCCCTGCCTCAGCGCTGACCTTCAAGATTGGCAACAAGCCTTGAGTCGCTCAAAGCGGCGGTGCGGTGCTTAACCACCCCCTTGTACTCAGCGCTTTCGATCATTGCCATAAACGCGTCGATTGACGGGTAGCGCACAAGCAATACTTGATCCCAGGACTCATCTGGCGGCGCAATAAGGGAGCCAACACTGCGACCAGACCATATAACTTCGGCCCCCACTGCACTGACGCACGCAGCGGCTTCGCGCATATAAAGCTGGTAGGCTTCACGGCCGCTTCGGTCACCGGACTCATCGGCGTAGTCAGCTTTGTCGCGAAACCGCAACAGGTTGAGCATTACCACGGGCTGATCTTTAGGCGTGTCTGCCAGAACCTTTTTCAGCTGCTCCGGCGCGGGGTTTACGGCGTTCATGCTGGCCCTCACGTTCATGATAAGTTGCGCGCTACTATAGCCCACCCTTTATGTCTGCCGGCAAGTGATTTCATTACCTTTCCGTCAGATCTATGATACGGGCATCAATCCTCAGAACCTTGGCGAATCCTAATGGACCTGATCAGCATTTTCCAACAGACACTGGAAACCACCCTCCCGGTCTTTGCCATGGTCTTTATCGGGCTGGGCCTACGAAGAATTGGCTGGATCGATGACGCGTTCGTTCATACCGCTTCCGCTCTGGTTTTCAAAGCCACACTGCCGACTCTGGTTTTTCTCAGCATTATTAAAGCCGATCTCAGTGCGTCCCTGAACCCGAGCCTGCTTACTTTTTACTTGTTTGCGACGCTCGCCAGCTTCGCGATCGCCTGGTTGTGGGCGCGCTGGAACGTTGTTCACGAAAATCGGGGCGTGTATGTCCAGGGCGCCTTCCGGGGCAACTGCGGCATTGTGGGGCTGGCACTGGCGGCCAACCTATACGGAGACTTCGGGCTTTCGGCGGGCAGCATTCTGCTGGGGGTAGTCATCCTGTCTTATAATGCGCTTTCGGTAATCGTACTCACAGCCTATCAACCGGGGCAGTCCGCACAGTGGCACCGCATCCTTCAGGATATCCTGCGCAACCCTCTGATACTTTCTGTGTTCGCCGCCATTCCTGTTGCCTGGCTTGATCTTCAGATGCCCGACTGGGTACTGACCAGCGGTGATTATTTTGCCTCCCTCACACTGCCACTGGCGCTGCTGTGCATCGGCGCGACCGTTTCGCTCAGCGCCCTGCGCAGTGACAGCTCAACCGCGTTCAGCTCCGCGCTGATGAAAATGGTGGTATTGCCAGTACTATGTACCGGCGCAGCCTGGGCGGCGGGCTTCTCCGGGCCTGAGCTCGGCCTATTGTTCCTGTTCTTCGCAAGCCCGACCGCCGCCGCCAGTTTTGTGATGGCCAAGGCGCTTGGGGGTAACGACCGCCTTGCAGCGAACATCATTGCCATCACCACACTGATGGCGAGTGTCACCATCACCTTGGGGGTATTTGTCCTGAAAAGTGCAGGACTGATATAAACAGAGCTTGAACCCCGAACATTCAGCGACAAACCAGGGCCCCCGATGACTGAAGGAAAACCATTTTCTCAAGCCTGCGAGAACAACAAGCAGGTTATTCTCGAAAAACTTGCTGCGATATTCAGCATCCCCGGAACTGTTCTGGAAATCGGAACGGGCACCGGACAACACGCGGTTCATTTTGCACGCAACCTGCCACATCTTACTTGGCAGCCAAGTGACCAACCGAGCAACTATCAGCTATGCAAGCCATGGCTAAGGGAGGCTCGCCTGCCAAACATCAACGAACCTCTGCCCCTGAATGTCAGTATCAGTGACTGGCAACTTCCAACCATCAACGGAGCTTTTTCCGCCAACACCGCGCATATCATGTCGTGGCAAGAGGTTGAAGCGATGTTTCAGGGCCTTTCTGCGAACCTCCAACTGGGCGAAGCCTTCTGCCTGTATGGGCCATTTAATTACAACGGGCGATTCACCAGTGCCAGCAACCAGCAGTTTGACGCCTCGCTGAGGCGGCAGAAACCGACAATGGGCATTCGGGATATGGACGACCTGAATCAGGTCGGTGACTTGAACGATTTGGTGCTGGAAACCGATGTTGAAATGCCGGCAAACAATCGCCTATTGGTGTGGAAGCGCCGCTAGACCGTAGCGACCCCATTCGCTTCTCCCTACGAAGATCGGCGCTATTAAAGCGCCGATCCAGAAAGCACGATTGCGTCATTTATCATTCAACCATTCATGGAAACAGCAGGCTGTCGCCATTGGATAATTTTCACTAAGGCCAGAGCAGGTAGGATCAGAGCCGCACTTGCGAGCGACAACTGTAGATTTGTAAGAGGCACTGGACCACCCCCGGGGATTGCCAACAACATGCCACCGAGGATCAGGGCGAACCTCACCGGCCACTGGATAACACCGCCGCGGGCAAGATTACCGATACCGAGCAACCAGCCCTGTATAGAGCCTGCAATCAGAATCACGCCGGCCAAAGCTTGCATTATGACCACGACAATTTCATCCCAGCTACCCTGAAAAATAAGCGCAGGGTTCAACACAAACAGGAAAGGGATAAAATAGATAACGCTGCCGAGCCGCATCGCCTGAAAACCTGTCTCCATTGGTTTGGCTCCCGCCACTGTCGCTGCAGCAAAAGCACCCAGGGCGACTGGAGGAGTGATGAAACTAAGCATTCCCCAATAAAGTATAAAAAGATGCACCGCTAGCGGGTCCATGCCTCCACCGTTAATGAGCGCGGGCGCCAGCGCCACCGCCAAAAAGATATAAGCAGCTGTCACTGTCATGCCAATTCCCAGAATGAAACTGGTCAGAGCCCCCATCAACAGCAGCACCAATATGTCCCCACCGGCCAGATAGATTAAATCGTTGGCGATGGTACCCGACAATCCCGTAACCGACAGAGCACCAACCAATAACCCGACACCAGCCAGAATGGCAATAAGTTCAGCAAACAGCTTCCCTGACTCAGAAAAGAAATCCTTCAGGTCCTGCCAGCCCCACCGCTCATATGGCAGCACCTGATTGATTATCAGCAGCAGTGCCGTGGCGTAGAAAGGCGCTGTTGCTTCTTGCCGCAAGAAAAACAGCATCCAGATCAGCAACCCGAATACGAAAATAAAGTACCAACCTTCCTTGAGTGTCTCTTTTAGTGAAGGCAGCTCATCTGCCGGCAGTCCTTTCAAGTCATGACGGGCAGCGTAAGCATCAATTTGGATAAACAGGCCGAGAAAATAAAGCACTGAGGGAACGACCGCCGCCAACGCAATAGTTCCGTAAGGAATGTTCAGAAATGCAGCCATTATGAAGGCCGTTGCTCCCATTACCGGTGGCATCAATACGCCTCCGGTCGATGCACAGGCCTCTACACCAGCAGCGTAAGATTTGCTGAAACCGACCCGGCGCATAGCTGGAATGGACATGACCCCGGTAGTCATAACGTTTGTTATTACACTGCCACTCATCGAGCCCATTAAACCACTGGAAAAAACCGCAACCTTAGCTGGCCCTCCCCGAACGTGCCCTAACAAAGCGAACGCCAGGTTAATAAAAAACTTGCCACCACCGGTCTTTTGCAGCGCAACACCAAACAGCAAGAACCCGATGACCAGATTAGCAAAAGCCTGAAGAGGAATACCCATAACTCCCTCACGACTCATAGCCATGTATATCGCCGTCTGCGCGGGTGATGACGGAAAACCCTGTATAGGCCCCGGCACCATATCGGCAAACATGGGGTACAGGCTTGCCACCCCCACAATTGTAGCTATGGGTAGACCACCTGCCCTCCGTATCGCCTCCAGCACCGTAATCCACAACAAAAAGCTCATCACCACAGCATAATGGGGTGCGTCATACTCCCACCCCCGATCAAGTATTTGCTCTGCATTGAACACAAAGAAGCTACAGATCACAGCTGAGGCCACAAAGAGCAAAACATCGTACCAAGGCACTTTGTTTCGGGCCGCGAAGCGATTCATCGGCCATAAAAGAAAAACCAACGGCAACATGAGTGCCACGACTGTATAAAAGAACTGGCTTTCGACCTGAGTGACCAAGTTGATCAGTTGAAGGTTAAAAAGGTAGTCGATTGTCAGTAACGTCAAGATCAATGTAAACAGGCGGGGAATCCACAACCACCCCCCCACCAATTGCCGGATACCGGACACACTTTCGCTGTCCAGTTCGATTGCGGGCGTTTGCGTCATTGTGCAGAAACTCCAGTCAGCGATACAGGCGAGAGGCGCATATGCCTCCCGCCAGCGATGGTTTGGATGTCAGATAAAAATCGGGCTCATACCTTCTGCTTCGAGAGCCGCAGCTCTTGCCTTCATCCACGCAAGACGGAATTCGTCTTCTGAATCGGGGGTATTACCGGAAGTAAACTGTTCCCAAGCGTCCAACAGAGTTTTCTGCCTGCGTACCAGCATGTCCTGATGCTCCTGCATAACATCAGTCCAATGACCAATCTCTTTGTAATAGTCCACAACGGCGTCATGGAAGGGGACCACCCACTGCATATTCTGGTTTTCCAGAGCATAGCCCGAGTTACCAGGCGCAGCGTCTTTGTACTTGTCGTAGTCTTCTGTAAAGACTTTTACCAGGCTCTTGACCAGCGTTTTATCTGTATCAGCGTTCGCTACGACTATGGGGTATGGGTAGCTTGAGCCAATCCAGGGGTCATTCTTATCTATACCAGCGCCCACCGTAACCTTGTGCGGCTGAAAGTAGGGCGCGACTTCCTTCAGGCGAGCCCACCCTTCCTTGTCTTCCGGGTCCAGGGTCAACCAGGTTATGCCGCGGGGGCCGGCAGCAACCTGTTGAGGCCCCCCGGCAACGGTTGACGTGAACGCAGTATCAACCTGGTCTGCGACGATTCCTTCGAATGACCGACCGTAACCTGGAAACTCAACTCGCTCGACGTCATCCCATGTCAAGTTGCCAAAAGCCAGCATCGCTTCGGTACCCAGGTTGTTCGCATCATCACCGCGCAAATAAGCCACACGCTTACCTTTCAAATCAGAGGGCGTTTTTGCTCCGATATCGCCGGCTACCGCAACACCTAGGCCGAAGCCTGCAATAGACGTGGTAATCACACGGATGGGCTGAGGCCCCCAGCTCTTATTTGCAAATAAGAGCACCCCCTCTGCACCATAAAAAGCTGCAATGCCGCAGGCGCAAACAGGAACACGACCCATTTTAAGGGGGGTCATGCGTGACACGTCGTTCTCACCTGGCAGAATCCGTAGAGAAACGCCGTACTCGTTCTTAAGCAAGTTGCCCATGGACGCCATCTGGCTATACCCAGTCGAACCGGTGCCATAGGCGGTGATACCCAGCGTCTGAGGTAATTCAACACCATCTGCGCTGAAGGCAAAGGTAGGAGCCAAGGCCACAGCCACGGCAAGCAATCCTCTTTTGAGGTTAAGCATTCTTTCATCCTCTTGTTAATTATTGTATTTCTTTCTTCTTCCGCTGTGCGAAATGTTATTTTATTTTTACACTTTGACTTTAGTTTATTATCGGAGATGCTGTCAATTTCAGATGGCGGATTAGTTTCAGCAATACACGATGATCAAAATATTGAAATTTCTTTAGAATTTCAGAATTGAGCTCAGTCTGGCGAAACCATATTCGGGGTTGTTCGGGCATCTCGGGCCCGTCAAAGTAGACGGTTGTTATGATGCCCGCAAAAAACTCGAGAATTCTTAATAAAGGAGGCCATTGGCCACAACGGTGTCTATCCCATGAATTACTCCCTAAGAAAAGCACGGCCCGACGATATCGAGTGGCTATACGAGTTGAACAGGAAATCCTTCGTTGAGGTTGTGGTTCGACAATTCGGTAGATGGGATGAGGCTTTCCAGCGACAGATGTTTTTCTCAAAGTGGGAAAAGCCGCGCCCGGCTCAGATTATCGAAAAAGGAAGTGATAGGGTCGGCGTTGTGATTCAGGAACAACTTGAAGATTGCGACTGGCTACACGAGATCCAGATTTGCCCGAACTACCAGGGCCAAGGCCTGGGAACGACACTTCTGCGTGACCTGCTGGCAGACGCTAGGTCACGGGGTGTTCCGCTTCGTCTTCAGGTTTTGCATGCGAATCAGGATGCGAAGCGACTGTACGCGCGGATGGGTTTTCTGGAAAGCGAGAGACTGGCAAACCACTTTCTGATGGAAATCCGTTAACAGCATCCAAAAAACAGAGTTGGATGCAAAGGTAAACAGTGGCCCGGGCAGAAACTGGCACAAGGCCAGCAGATCGCCATAGGCCTGCTCAGATAACCAAGACTACGCTGCCTGCGCATCATCCCTCTTCTCAACTTTGTGTTGATCTTCGGTGCTGTTGATTTTCCAGTAACTCGATATGTACAGATGGCTTTTTGGCATTTGGCGCTGCTGCTTAAAATATGTCCGCAGTGCCCGCATGCTGTGAAATTCGCAAGCCGCCCAGACCGCCGGCTGGCCCGGTAGCCAGGCTAGCTGCTCAATGCGTTTCAGCAGAGCGCTCGTATCAACATTCGGGACGGCGCTGACAACCCAGTGAATCTCAATGTTTTCCGGATGCTGCAGTGGCTGGATATCCTCGTCTGTCACAACTTCAAGAACCGCGTAGCCCCGTGCATCTTCCGGCAGCTGAGCGAGATTGACTGCGATTGCAGGCAAAGCAGTCATATCGCCCACTAGCAAGTGCCAGTCCGCGTCGTTATTGACCAGTTTCTTAATCCCCGGCCCGCCCACGAGAATCTGATCACCGGGTCTCGCACTGCGCGCCCATGCCGAAGCTGGCCCGTCAGCCGTGTGAAGCACAAAGTCCACATCAATCTCATCGCTGCGCTGTCCGCTGATGGTGTATGTTCGCATCAACGGTCTCGCGCGCCCAGGCTGCGGAAAAATCAGCTTTATATAAGCGCTTTCCTGATCCTCCGGAAATCCGGCCAAACCCGAACCACCAAGCGTTACGCGCAGCATATGTGGAGTGATGTAGGCGGAACGAATCACCTCCAGAGTTCTTGGTGCAGGTTTAGACATCAGGACTCCCCCTCTTCAGTGTTAGCAATCTGTTCTGCGTTGTCTGCCATGGTCTGACTGACACGGAGGAACAGCGTGAGCTCATCGCTCCCCAGTTTTGCAGTCATTTGTTCTACAGCCCACTCTTCCACCGCATCAATTCGAGCCATCACTTTCCTGCCTTTGGGTGTCGGTTTCAGGAACTGGCTCCGGCGGTCAAGGGGATTATCTGCCTTAACAATCAAGCTGGCTTCAATCAAGTCGTTCAAAGCGCGGGTGATCTGCGCTTTGTCGCGCTGCATTCGTTTGGCGATCGACTGCGCGGTCGCCTTACGGTTACGACAGATCCCCTTCAGCACCCTGATATGCGTGACCGGTAATTCGATCTGCTGTTTGCGGATGCCTTCGCGTAGAAGGTGTGTATATGCATGCATCAACCGGTGCACGGCTTCGCTAAGTGACTTGTCAGGCATAAGCAATCTCCATCTAGTAGACTGTATCAACTATATGAAATAATGGTTGTAACTGTCAACCAAAATAAAGATACCCGAGGAAGTATTATCAAATGGCATCAGCGGCTGAATCTGACGTGCGATGGTTAAGCAAAAAGTGTAGAATTTGAACGATCACTCAAGAGCTCATCAAGTACCGTTTATTTTCTCTTTCGGAGACGCCACTATGGGCCGTATCACCAACCGCAGCTTAATCAGCACCCAGCGCCTGAGCGTCAATCTGGTCACTTACCCCGAAGGTCATCGCGTAAGGCGTCACAATGACCCCATGGGTGACGGAAGCTACTACAAACTAAACTTTGTGGTGATAAAGCCTGCAGAAGGCGGAATTTTCGAGACCGACCGCGTCATCTTCTCCCTTTTCAATCGTGTCATCCTGTTCCGGCCCGATCTATACGATCACAGCGTGTCAACCATCAAGCGTGGCAAGCGCGTACTGCTCAGTATCGCGCTGCACGCGCCGTGGGGTTCGGCAGCCCAGCAATAGAGGCATGACCGCTGGGGCTTATTCCAAAGTTCCGGCATGGGCCGTGATATGAGCAATGATGGTAAGCTTATTCATCCGTTTGTTCTCTCTTTTCAAAAGGGTTAAATGCGGGGTGTGAAGGTTCAAAAACCTTCCAGAACAACCTTGCCTACGGCACGACCGGATTCCAGTTCCACGTGTGCTGACCTGAGGTTTTCGGCATTGATAGTGCCCAGATGCTTACCTGCGGTTGTGCGGATATAGCCCTGATCCACAAGATTTGCGACTTGCTCCAACAGTTCATGCTGCGCATTCATATCCGCAGCCTGGTGCATGGAACGGGCGAACATGAATTCCACATGCAGTGACAGACTCTTTGGTTTGATTTTCATCACATCCAGTGACGCAGGATCGTCGATCAGCGCAATTCTGCCAAATGGAACGAGCATATCGACGTAGCTGTCGAAGTACTGTTCAGTCGCATTAAGACTGGCCACATGAGTTACCGCCCCAACCTGTCCTTCAGAGATCAATGCATCAACCTGAGGCTTCAGGGGCTCACGGTGATCCACCACAAAATCTGCACCTAACTCCCGCACCCAGTTCCTGGAAGCTTCACGCGATGCGGTGGCGATTACCGTTGCACCGGTCAGGGTTTTGGCCAACTGGATCAGAATGGAACCGACGCCGCCAGCAGCCCCGACAACCAGAACCACTTCATCTGATTTCTCTAAAGAACCAGCATCTTTCTGTTTTAATTGAAGGTGCTCAAACAAAAGTTCCCATGCGGTAATCGTCGTCAGGGGCAACGCTGCTGCCTCAGAATCGGACAAGCTACGCGGCTTATGTCCGACGATGCGCTCGTCCACTAACTGGTACTCTGCGTTGGTACCGGAGCGTGTAATGTCACCGGCATAGTAAACCTGATCGCCAGGCTTGAACCAGGCCACTGCCGCACCAACAGCAACCACTTCCCCTGCTGCGTCCCAGCCAATTACCTTGTACTCCCCTTCTTCAGCAGCCACATTCTGGCGAATCTTGTAGTCCACCGGATTAACGGCAACGGCTTTTACCTGGACCAACAAATCACGACCACTGGCGATCGGTTGTGGTAACTCGATATCGATAAGCGCGTCTTTATCGGTAATGGGAAGCGCTTCGCTGTAACCTATGGCTTTCATCTGCTGATCTCCTGCGTTTGCTTTATGCCATGATGGCGTTTAACTGGTGACCAGTGTGAACCTTTACTAAACTGCCAAAAACAGCTTAATTCCTGAAACACTATCAAATTATTTTTGACAATATGACGATTGACGACCTCAAAGTAATCCTCAAGGTGGCCGAGTTTCGCAGCATTACCGCCGCCGCGGCCAGTCTCGACATGCGCACCGCGACCGCCAGTGCGGCGGTGAAAAGAGTGGAAAGTGCACTGGGTGTGGAACTCTTTGTCAGAACAACGCGGCAACTGAGGCTCTCCAATGCGGGTGAGAAATACCTCCCGCAGTGCGAGCAGGCATTGAATATGCTGGAGCAGGCACGTCATAACATTCTGGGCGACCAGGATTCGGTGGAAGGTGAACTACGCCTTGCCGTGTCCTCTGATCTGGGGCGTAATCGTGTGCTGCCCTGGCTGGATGACCTTATGGAAAACCATCCGCACCTCAGCCTGCGCGTCAATATCAGCGACAGTAACATCGACTTCTACAGGGACTCCGTCGATATGGCCTTACGCTACGGCTCCCCCGACGATGCCGGCCTGTACGGTTTCAAAATCTGTGACGTACCAGGCATCCTATGCGCAACGCCGGCGTACCTTGAGCAGCATGGAACGCCCAGCCACCCCCACGACCTGGCGTCTCACAACGGCCTGTTCTACCAATTACAGGACATTCCCTACGATATATGGACATTCACCCGCGGCGACCAACAGTTCAAGGTAAGAATGCGAGGTGACCGTACCTCCAACGATGGCGACCTGGTACGGCGCTGGTGTGCAGCTGGCAAGGGATTCGCGGTCAAGTCCTGTCTCGATATGTCTGATGACCTGCTGACCGGTCGGGTGGTCAGCGTCATGTCCGAATTTCGACCACGCGTCACGGAGCTGTGGCTCATTTGTCCCAGTCGCCAATCCATCACGCCTGCGATGCGTCTGCTACGGGATTATCTGCAAATGAAATGCGCCACTATTCTGAACGACCTGATAGAAAAGGAAATTCTGTCCAAAAATTCAATCAGTTGAAGGGTGCGAACGCACCGAACCGCTATAGCTCAGGTGCCAATCCGAGAAATGGTATACCGGCACTTTCACTCTAAAGCAGTGACAAATTTGAGTGGTCATTCCCATACAACTTGAGCGATCACTCAAGTTAGGTTAGGATAATGCCGTTGAACTCGCTTTTGTATAACGCTGCCTTTTATTGAGTGATCACTCAAACAAGGGGCGTCAAATCAATGCGAGTCACATCACATTCGTCTTACTACCAAGGAGCCACTCCATGGCCAAGTTTACCCTTCACGATAAGCAAAGTGCTCCGAAAGAAAGCCAGGACTTGCTCGACAACTCTGTTAAAGCCTTCGGTATGATTCCAGGCCTGCACGCAGTTATGGCCGAAGCGCCCGGACTGCTTGAAGCATATCAACAGCTTCACCAGCTATTTTTGGACAGCAGCTTCGATGACGAGGAAACCACCGTCGTGTGGCAGACCATTAACGTTGAACATGCTTGTCACTACTGCGTGCCTGCTCATACCGGCATCGCCAAAAATATGAACGTTGATGATGCCATCACCGAGGCGCTGCGTAACGAAACACCGCTACCGACAGATCGGCTGGAAGCTCTGCGTGACTTTACACTTGCCATCGTTCGTGGCCGGGGTAACGTCGATGACAGCACTGTGGCCGCATTTCTGGAGGCAGGCTTCACCAAGCGTCAGGTTCTTGAGGTCATTCTTGGTTTGGCTCAGAAAACCATGAGCAACTACACCAATCACCTCGCCGACACGCCGATAGACAAGCCTTTCCAGAAATTTGAGTGGCACAAGGCTGATTAATAAGACAACGAGTCGGAGCGGTTAATCAGCGCTCCGACTCGTCGCAGCTTGAACTAACCTGGAATGGGGCCTGCATTATGTCGAACACCAAACAGTACGAACCACCACGCGTCTGGACCTGGGACGCCGAGAATGGCGGGGAATGGGCCAAAACCAACCGCCCCATCGCCGGCGCTACACATAAGGCGACGCTGCCGCGTGGTAAGCACCCTTTACAGATCTATTCGCTGGGCACACCTAACGGCCAGAAAGTTACCATCATGGCCGAAGAGCTATTGGCCATCGGTGAAACGGGAGCAGAATACGACGCTCACCTGATCCGTATTGGCGAGGGCGAGCAGTTCTCTTCAGGTTTTGTCGAGCTAAACCCAAACTCGAAAATCCCGGCATTGTTTGATGCCGATACCGGTAGTCGGGTCTTTGAAAGCGGCGCGATCCTTCTTTATTTGGCAGAGAAGTTCGGGCATTTCCTCCCAAAAGATGCAGCTGCACGTACCGAAGCACTGAACTGGCTGTTCTGGCTGCAGGGTTCAGCGCCCTATCTGGGCGGTGGGTTCGGGCATTTTTACGCTTACGCGCCCGAAAAGTTTGAATATCCGATCAATCGTTTCACCATGGAAGTGAAACGCCAGATGGATGTACTGGATCGGGAGCTCGGCGAGCATCGTTATCTCGGTGGAGACGAATACTCCATTGCCGACATAGCCACCTGGCCGTGGTATGGCAACCTGGTGTTGGGCGAAGCGTACGGCGCAGGTGAGTTCTTGCAGGTCGAGAGCTACAAAAACCTCCGGCGCTGGGCTAAAGAAATCCTCGATCGCCCGGCTGTCCAACGTGGTCGCATAGTAAATCGTACGTCGGGGGAGCCTTCCGAGCAGCTACATGAGCGCCATGACGCCTCGGATTTTGACCTGAAAACTCAGGATAAACTGGCAACGGAAACGACAGTCTGAACAACCTGTCCGAGTGAAAGCCTGCTCTCAGCCGTCATAGCAATGAGGGCAGGCAAATACGCACTGAACATCAGACTGTGTCTGCAACCTCTTCAGCGCGCATCGCTTCCAGAGAGCGCGCCATGTCTTCCGCGAGCGCATGTACGGTCGCACTATCTACGTTACGCTGGGCAAAAGCCCGCAACCCCATTATCTCCGCCTGCAACCGCCTGCCAAGTAGAGCGGGATCAAGCCGGCTATCCAGCTCCCCCACCCGCTGGGCCGCAGCAAAGCGATCAATAAAGCGCACTTCCATACCCGCCAGCAACTCTTCAGCCTTATCCCGAGCGGCTTGTTCTCGTTCGCCGAGCTCCAGCAGGCTTTTAACCAGCATGCATGCACGGCTTGGCAACTCCTTATCACAAATCCCACCGAGCCCACGCAGATAGGCCGCCAACCCTGCCAACGGTGATTCGTAAGCTTGAAACGTACGCTCCAGTTCTACCAGACCAAGGCGGGAATAGCGCTCCAGGGCCTCCTGGAAAAGCCCATCCTTACTGCCAAAGGTGGCATAGATACTACCCGGCCGCATATCGAGGGCCTTTTCCAGATCCTTCAGCGAGGTGGCATGAAAGCCCTTCTGCCAGAACAGCTGTAGGGCTCGTTCCAGAGAGTCTTGCCGATTATGGATTGATGCACGCGCCATAAGCCATTTCCAGTGTTTTACAGGGCCGCGATACAACGCGACGATAAACTTGAATGATTACTCAATTTTATCTTGAGCGATCACTCACGTCCAGCTACAGTCGAAAAGATAATCCATCATTCAGACTGCCGCTTGTATCCGCCGTAACCGAAAGAGGATGTTCTATGCCACACACAAAATTTCCGCAGATTATCGTTTTCGATGTTAACGAAACGCTTCTTGATATAACGACTCTCGAACCATTGTTTGACCGCGTTTTCAGCGATAAACGGATCCTGAGGGAGTGGTTCGCCCAGTTGATCCTCTACTCGCAAACAATGACTCTATCCGACATCTATATACCCTTTGGTGATCTCGGCGTGGGGACACTGCGGATGGTCGCCGATATTCATCAGGTGACCATCGAAGAGAGTGATATTGCGGAGCTGAAGGAACGGATGAGCACAATGCCGGCCCATCCAGACGTCATACCGGCCCTGACCCGATTGCGCGACGCCGGGTTCCGGATGGTGACACTGACCAACTCCGCCAGCGGAGCTTCGCCTACTCCAATGGATAAGGCGGGGTTAAGTCATTTTTTCGAGCGAACCTTCAGTGTCGAGACAACAAGCAAGTTCAAGCCATCGCCCGAAACCTATCGCCTGGTAGCAAAGGAGCTGTCAGTCGAAACGTCGGATCTGTGCCTCGTAGCGTGTCACCTTTGGGATACGATAGGCGCTCAGGCCGCTGGCTGCCGTGGTGCGTTTCTTACCCGGTCCGGCAACGCCATGCTGCCGGTATCTGGTGTTCCGATTCCGGATATTGTTGCCTCCGAACTGACCGTTCTCGCTGATCAGATTATCGGCCGTCAGTAAGCACCCTCACTGTAAATCAGCTCGTAGCTGTGGCTATAGATCTCCACAATGTTTCCAAATGGGTCTTCCATGTAGATCATGCGATAGGGTTTCTCGCCGGGATAGTAATAACGCGGCTTCTCCATGCGCTTCTTGCCACCGGCCGCAACGATGCGGTCGGCAAGTTCTTCGACGTTCGGATCCTGTACGCAGAAATGGAAGATGCCGGTTTTCCAGTACTCAAAGTTGTCTTCCGGATTCGTCTGATTTTTGAACTGGAACATCTCGACGCCAATCCGGTCACCGGTAGACATGTGAGCAATGCGAAAGCTCCCCCAACCTTCGCCAAACACTTCGGTGCACATCTCACCAATGGCGCTGTCGTCCTCAAAGATTTCGGTCGGCGCCATGATCAGATACCAGCCCATAACCTCGGTATAAAATTTGACGGCCTCTTCCAGATTGGGAACTGAAATACCGATGTGGGAAAAATTTCTGGGATAAACGTCATTCATGTCCTGCACTCCTGTTTGAACGTAAAAACAGGTTACAATCAGGCTCTGATTACGTAAAATTATCATTAGTGATGGTTATGAGCTCGAATTGTAATGATTAACACCACATGGTTACGCAGTTTCTGTACGCTCGTAGAAGTAAATCACTTCACCCGTACAGCCGAACGCCTGCACATGACGCAATCGGGGGTTAGCCAGCACATACGAAAACTGGAAGATCAGCTGGAAACTGCCCTACTGTTCCGGGAAGGCAAACAGTTTTCACTCACAGACGCGGGCCAACGCCTGTACGCCGAAGGGCGCACCATTATCCAGGCCCTGTCGAACCTTGAGCAAAGAGTAGCCGACGATCCCGCATACGAGGGACCGGTTCGGGTGATGTCTCCCGGAAGCGTGGGCCTCAAGCTCTACCCTCTCCTTCTTGAACTGCAGCGCCAGTACCCGAAGCTTGTTATTGATTACAGATTTGCACCGAATACGGATATTGAACGGTCTATCTCCAACGACAGGATCGATATCGGATTTATGACCAGCGCTTCGACTCTGGAAAACGTGAGCTGTCGACCGATTGCCAAAGAATCGCTGCAACTGGTGACGCCTGCAGATGTTGTTGAGCCGAGCTGGGAAGCCTTAACCAAGCTCGGGTTTATTGACCACCCCGATGGCGCCCACCATGCTGACATGCTGCTTGGCGCCAATTATCCTGAGTTTGAGCACAGCAATTTCCTTAAGAAAAAAGGATTCTCGAATCAGATCGGTTTGATTCTGGAACCCGTGAGTATGGGGCTGGGCTTCACAGTATTACCGGCTCACGCGGTTGAGGCCTTTCAGAACCTGCAGCTTGTCAGGATCCACCAACTTGCTGTTCCGGTTAATGAAACACTTCATCTTGCGATTCGACGCGATAGGCCTTTGCAGAACAGGATGAATACCGTGATTGCAGAAGCCAGAAAGTATCTTTGAACCCCCCAACTGAAATAGCCTCAAAATCAGCTAGCGCTGTCGGTAATAGCCCCAATAAAAGAAACCAACCCCTGATTAACGCCAAGTTCGTGGCCGTTTGGAAGCCTCACCGGCACCCACACAGGTGGATTTTTGGTATGCTATACCCGCTTTCGTTGTAACGTTCCAGGGCGTCTTTGACTTCCTCCAGCAGTGGTACCAGACAGCCGTTATGATTGCGATTGAGATGGCTGTCCAGGCAGTTGGCCACGATTATCTGGACCTCGTCATCCACAGCCAGTTCGGCAACATGCACTTGTATAAATTTTGCGCTCAATTTATAGCTTGAATTTTGTCATGACGTACAATGCGGCTTAATTCAAGTAACCTTAAAAGCACAAGAGCCCACTAAAAAAACTTCATGCATCTGGAGATTCCATGCCACTGCAGTTCCTGAACGATTCTGGCGACAAGCTCGAAACGTCACTCTCTTTTCCGGCCGACCTTTCAGTCGGGGAAGTCGTTCAGTCGGATATTCTGTACTGCTCTCCTGACACTCAGCTCAACGAGGCTGCGGCAGCAATGCAGGAGCGCCAATGTAGCTCTATTTTGGTTATGGTAGACGGGCACCCCGCTGGCATTTGGACCGAACGCGATACGCTTTCCATCGACTTCGAGGACCCCTCTCAGTTCACCCGCCCCATTAGCCAAGTGATGAGCAAGCCCGTTGCCACTATTCGCTCAAATACGATGCTGCGATCTATGGCGGCCCTTTTCCAACAGAATAAGCTGCGGCATTTTCTTGTTGTAGATGATGATGACAAGCTTTTGGGGATCCTATCGCAAACGGACGTAGTGGAGCACCAGGTGTTAGAGCATTATTTGCATCTTCGCACCGTTGGTTCTGTCGTTCGTAAGGGTACCCCCCGGCTGCCAGCGGAATCAACGCTGATGGATGCTGTGCGCAAAATGCAGCAACGGTCAACGGATGCCATTCTGGTGTCCTACCCCGACGACAGTTACGGCATTCTTACCGAACGCGACCTTGTGCGCTTGATTGCCCAACGGCCAAACAGTCAAAGCATCGGGGAATTGGCTAGCAGGCCATTGCAAAGCCTCCCTCATGACATGAGCTTGTACCGGGCGCGTAATGTCCTTACGGAAAGCGGAATTCGACATGTGGGTGTGACCAGTGACACGGAGTTACTTGGTTTAGTGAGCTTCAGCGAAATAATGTCGGATATCGAGGTCGCTTACGTGCGCGAACTACAGGACGCTCTTCAGGTTCGTGACTGCGCACTCTCAACCTCACGTCGTAACTTGCAACTGGCCGAACGGATTATCGAAAACACACTGGAAGGCGTCATCATCACCGATCTACGTGGCCGCATCCTGAGTGTTAATCCGGCATTTACCAAGATAACCGGTTATACAGAGGCAGAAGTTATTGGCAAAACCCCGGGGATTCTTAGTTCCGGCCGTCATGGGGAGAGCTTTTATCTAAATATGTGGCGCGATCTGAACGCGCACGGTCACTGGCAAGGTGAAATCTGGAATCGTAAGAAAAATGGAGAGCTCCTGCCGGAATACCTTAGCATTACCACCATTCATGGCGAAGATGGCCAAGTCAGCCACTATGCTGCCATGTTCAACGACATTACCAAGCTCAAGGCGAGTGAAGAAAGTATTCGCAACATGGCCTATCGCGATCCTCTCACGGACCTGCCAAACCGACGACTGCTTGATGACCGTCTGGATATGGCTATAGCGCAGGCTCACCGCCACGGGACGCTTGTCGGTGTCATATTCATTGACCTTGATCATTTCAAGCATGTGAACGACAGCCTGGGTCATGGCGCCGGTGATGAACTGTTGGTTGAGCAAGCGCGGCGACTGGAGCTCTGTGTGCGAGAGAACGATACTGTCGCCCGGTTGGGCGGAGATGAGTTTGTCATCGTTCTCAGCGAGCCAGAGAGTGTCGAAAGTGTTCGTCAAACGGCAAGACGTATTATGGAAACCGTGCGCACTCCGTTGTTGATCCAGGGTCGGGATCTTGTGCAGACCTGTAGCTTGGGGATAAGCGTCTATCCCGACAACGGGGTCGACCGGGAAACGCTGCTGAAACATGCCGATGGGGCGATGTATGACGTCAAGAGCAACGGCCGGGACGGTCTGAGTGCGCATGCTCCAGTCGCGCACCTTCATTCAGATGATCACCTGACCTTGATGCTCAGCCTGCGTCAAGCGCTGGAAAATGGCGAGATCCAACTCTATTATCAACCACTCATGGATAGTCAGGGTCAACTGGCAGGCGCCGAAGCGTTGCTGCGCTGGCACCATCCGAAGCATGGATTTATCCCCCCCGAGAGTTTTATTTCTCTGGCCGAAGAGAGCGGCTTGATTATTCCCATAGGCGATTTCGTTCTTCGCCAGGCAGCAGAGCAGATAGCACGCTGGCAGAATAAAGGCTTAATGCTGCCTGAAATCTCGATAAACGTATCGGGGCGACAGTTGCGCGATCATAACTTCATCAACCGCGTCAAAGAAACTTTGGAAGTAAACAGGATATTGCCAGCACAGCTGGTTTTCGAGCTGACCGAGAGCGTGCTCATGGATAAAATAACCGGAGCACGCTTGCAGGACCTGAAAGATCTGGGTGTCTCACTTGCTCTGGATGACTTTGGCACCGGCTATGCCGCGCTGATTTACCTGAGGCGCTTTCCGTTAGATCGGCTGAAGATAGATCGCAGTTTTGTCCGTGACATGCTTGATAACGCGCCTGATGCAGCGATTGTATCTGCGCTAATCAGACTGGCTAAAGAACTGAATTTGCAGGTGGTTGCCGAGGGCGTGGAAAAAAGCTCCCAGTTCGATGCACTGCGCAACTATGGCTCCGACCTTTTCCAGGGGTATTTGTTTGCCCCAGCATTACCGGCAACCGAGTTTGAGGCTCGATTTCTGATTTCAGAGCAAGAGTCAGAACATTTGGTGACGTGAGCGCGCAAGGTGTCAGTCACGAACACTATATTAATGAGGCCAGGAAAATACTGACTCTGCCCAGAAACGAAAAAAGCCCTGATCTTCTCTGAGAAAATCAGGGCTTTAATATGGCGGAGAGAGAGGCCACCACAGCCGCCCATAACGAACTGAAATATATAACAATTTTAGACTAAACCCGCTTCAACCCCCCGCCCTGTCCGTATTGCTTGTAACATGCTGTCGCATCCGATAGTATCCAATTATACTTTTTATGATACGTATGTTGGAGCGTACAGGATGCCTAAAAAAGCCAAGGAACTAACCGCGACCGAAGTACGGCGCCTTTCTTGTTCAGTCGGAAAGGACGGGCAGCCGTACAACACCCTTCACGCCGTTGGTGGTGTATCTGGCCTGTTATTGCAGGTCACCCCAACCGGTGCAAAAACCTGGCTAGTGCGTACTCTGGTCGGCACCAAACGCCGCTCTATCGGGCTGGGCGGGTTTCCTGACGTATCGCTGGCAGAGGCACGCCAGAGAGCCAGAGAGTGCAAGCAAAAGATCCGTGACGGCATTGACCCGGTAGAAGAACGAAAGGCCGCCAGGCGCGCCCTGATAGCCGCACAGCTCAGCACGATGACTTTTGCGGACGCCACCCGCCAATACATGAAGATGAAGGCCAAAGAATTCAGAGATCCGCGCCAAGCTGGGCAGTGGGAGAACAGTCTGGAAACCCACGCCATGCCGCATATAGGCAAGATGCCGGTCAGAGATATCGAGCTGCCCCATATAAAGGCCGTTCTTGACCCGATATGGGAAACTAAAACCGAAACGGCAAACCGGGTTCGGGGACGGATTGAAAAGATTCTGGGCTGGTGCGCTGTTCACGGCTACCGCAGCAACGAGAACCCCGCCCGCTGGAAGGGCTATCTCGATGGCGTGTTTCAGGCGCCGAACAAGATCAAAAAGAAAGGCCACCACGCCGCCCTGGCGGTGGACGCCCTGCCCGCATTTATGACGGATCTGAAAAAGCGCACTGGCACCGCAGCGCGTGCCCTCGAGTTCCTTATTCTGACCGCCAGCCGCACCAATGAGGTGGTTGGTGATAAGCGTATCGGTAAAGCCGGTATCACCTGGCAGGAGATCGACTTCAAAGCCAAGGTGTGGACGATTCCCGCTGACCGCATGAAAGCCGGCAAGGTTCACAAGGTGCCGTTAACACCGGCTGCCGTGAATCTCCTGAAAGCTATGGAGCCGGGGGCACCTGATGCGCTTGTGTTTTCCGGTGCCGGCGGTGCCATTCCGTCCAACAACTTCTTGTCCGCGCTATTGAAACGCATGGATCAACCGGTCACGGCTCACGGCTTCCGCTCCACGTTCAAGGACTGGGCCAGAGAGCGCACAGCCTACGCTGACGAGGTGTCAGAGCTCGCCCTTGCCCACGTTAACAGCGACGCCACGCGGGCTGCTTATGCCCGATCAGAGCTGATCGACAAGCGCCGGCTGCTAATGGCTGACTGGGAACGCTATTGCTACCACGGAGCGGCTCAGGAAGGCGGAAAGGTGGTAGCCATTGGTGGGGGTGCAGCGTGAGAATCGTTGAGTTTAGCGGCGAGGAACGTGAAGAAATGGCCGGTATCGGTGGCGTAAAGCTAGGGGATCTGGACATTAAGGCCATAGAGCAGGCCGCTGGCTGGCTTGCGCATTGGGAACACGAGGAAAACGCAGAGGGTGGGGTTATTCCTTCACCAAGTTTGAAAAGGGGGACGGGGCAACGTCTGATCAAGATCAAAGCCGCCGCCGATAAACTCGATTCACTGCTGACCGAGCAAAGCCCCGACGGGTTCGCCGCCGCCAACCTGTCAGGCGGTGCCTATTTCGTTGACGAACTACGCGCTTTGTCTCGGCGGGCGAGTGTTGAGCTCGAACGATGCAGGCAGGAAGTAGAACAGCACCCGAAGGGGGTGAGAGTGACGACGGAATCACGGAAGACTTTAGTATCTGTGATCACCCGTAGCTGGCTGGACGCTGGAGGTGATCCGCATAACGCGGCCTGGCTGACTAACTGGGACTGCCAGAAAAAGGCAAGCCCTCTAATTCTTCTTGTTAAGTACGTGCTGGAAAAAGCCCTGCCATTCAGCCCTCACCTGACCCTGGAGCAAATCCGGGTTGATATTGAACATACGGAGTGGTTCCAGCAGTGAAGTAAGCGGGGGGGAAATCCCCCACTTACCGCTTTAGAAGCAACCTAGCCGTATGCGGAGGATGGGCAACTGTCGCAACTAAACGCATAAGGCAGCTTCCCATGATAAGTACGAACAGAAACCCCTCAACTTGCTACCTCTCCGATAAAGACGTAGCCGCCCGCTACTCTGTCCACCGCGCCACCCCTTGGCGTTGGGCTCAGTCTGGCAAACTTCCCCAACCAATCAAGATAAACGGGTGCACCCGCTGGAGGCTCTCAGACATTGAGCACTGGGAAGCTGCACGGGAGGTGTCTTCATGAAAAACGGCCTGCCGATGCTAAGTGCTGATCAATTCACCCGCGAATCCCTCCAGTTCGCTCGAGGCGCACACAAAGGCACCTACATAGCCGGATGCCTTGGCCGACGTCAGGTGCGCAAGCAGTTGGAAAAAGAGGGTTTCGCTCCCAAAGACGTGCAACAAATGCTAAAGGCGATGGGCTACCCCGAGCCAAGGGGGACGAAATGAAACAACCTGAAAGAGCGGCGACCCCTGCCCCGGCTGGCTGGGGGGCCGCATTCCAGAACACAAAACCAAACTTGTTAAATATCGACCTGCAGGCGGCTGACCGGTTCCTGCGCGTGCTCGATAGGCATGCAGAGGGGTTCACCTTTCAGACCTTCGCAGATACCCCCGAAGCGAAGGCAGAGGATAAGGAAAGGGAACGGAACGGTCAGCCGAAGCGATACGCCCGAACCTTCAACGGCACTTTTAAGGAACACGCCCTCGACCTGCAGCGGCTAAACATTGAGGGCGCTGGCGTCTACGTCACGATCAACCAGACGAACCTCAAAGGGCGGAAGGCTGAAAACGTCACGGCGGTTCGTTCTGTTTTTGCGGATACCGACGGCGCACCGCTGGAGCCAATAATGTGCCATCCCTGCAAACCACAGTTAATTGTGGAGAGCAGCCCCGGCAAATGGCACACCTACTGGCTTGTCGATGACCTTCCCCTGGCGCAGTTCGAAGGCGTCCAGCGGCGTATTGCCGAACAGTTCCAAACCGATGCCTGTGTGCTGGATCTGCCCCGCGTGCTGAGGCTCCCGGGCTTCTACCACCGCAAGGCCGAATCATTCATGGTGGGCCTGATTTATTACGACGGCAACACGCCCTATTCTGCTGAGCAGATCCAAGCGGCCTTCCCGCCCATGCCTAGCGAGGGCACCTCACGGCAGGCCCGGCGGCTTGAAATTGGCGAGAAGGACGAGATCCTGAAAGCCCTTAACCACGAGGGCATGGTTCTGTCAGTCCGTCCTGATGGGGCGTACAACGTGACCTGCCCTTTTGCAGACGAGCACACAACGGATTCAGGGCAAACAGAAACGGTTTATTACCCTGCTTACACCGGGGGCTTCAAGAGTTCTACCTTCCATTGCATGCACGCACACTGTGCCGACCGCCCGCGTACGGATTACACAGAAAGGCTGGGCTTATCGGGGCACCTGGTCCCGGCCACCTACGGTGAGCTATTGGCCGGTGCGCAAGCCCTTACCGCTGATGCAGACCCGGATCTGATCGAGCGGTTAATTACGCAGTCCGCCGCCTTGCCAAGCCTTCAGAAACGCAGGGTTCAGGAGGCCATTAAAAAACAGACTGGCACCCCGTTCTCAGTAATGGCCAAAGTAGAACAGCCCGGCGAACAAACCAAAGACCTTGATCACTTGGAGCTGGCCCGCGCACTTGCCCAACAAATCGGCATGAGTAACGTCCTGGCTACACAAGCTCATGTCTGGCAGTGGATGCAATCGGGCGTCTGGGCAAAACAGGAGGAGCGCAGCGTCAAACAGTGGGTGCAACAGTATCTGTCTGACAACGTCGAGCAAGTCGGAAAACACCTTGTGGACGGCGTGGCGGACCTCTTTAAAACCGAGGTATTCAGCCCTGGCCATGAGTTCGATATAGGCCCCTCGGAGTGCGTCAATTGCATGAACGGTGAACTGGTACTAACGGCGATCGGATGGACGCTCCAGCCTCACAACCGAGGGCATTACCGAACAACCCAGGTCCCGGTATACCACGAGCCATGCGCCCGGGCACCGCGATTTATTCAGTTCATCCGAGAGGTATTCCACGGTGATCCGGACGTCGAAGACAAGGCACAAGCCCTGCTCGAAATGATCGGTTACAGCCTGATGGCCCATTGCCACCATGAGCGGTTCATTATTTTGGTGGGACGGGGCGCGAACGGTAAGAGCGTGCTGCTGGCGATTATCGAAGCGCTTGCCGGCCTAGTGAATGTGGCCGGGGTTCAGCCCTCACAGTTCGACAAGACGTTTCAGCGGGCACACCTTCACGGAAAGCTGGTGAACATCGTGACGGAGGTTAAGCAGGGCGAAGTGATCGACGACGCCAGCTTGAAGGGCATTGTGTCCGGGGAGCCCTCAACTGTTGAGCACAAGTTCAGAGACCCTTTTGTGATGCGCCCCTTCGCCACGTGCTGGTTTGGCACGAACCACATGCCGCACACCCGCGATTTCAGCGACGCGCTGTTTCGCCGGGCTCTGGTCGTGGAGTTCAATAACCAGTTTAAGCCGGAGCTGGGCAACTGCGACCCCAGACTGAAAGAAAAGCTGTTTGCAGAACTGCCGGGCATTCTGAATCTGGCGCTGGACGCCTACGCGAGAGCACTGCAAACCGGCTTCACCATGCCCGAGAGTTGCAGGCTTGCCCGTGACCGGTGGAGGTTGGAAGCCGATCAGGTAGCGCAGTTTATCGAGCAGGAATGCGAAACAGTGCCAGGGGAACGCCTGGAGCCGATGGTGTTATTCAATGCCTACCGCCTCTGGGCTGGCGTGAACGGAATACACAAGGTGCTCACCCAGAAGTCGTTTGTTGACCGAGTTGTGATGCTGGGCTTCGAGCGCAAAAAGTCTAATGGGCGCCGCTACCTTCTGGGCATCAAACACACTCCAGCGCACTACGCATTTCTTAACAGGGACGGCTGAGGGGCGGACAAGGGGCGCGTTTAGAATTAAGCGTCCCTGCCCCATCCCTTGCGGCACAGGGGGTTACAGAAGAAAGGGACGGAAGGGACGGATTATTCTATTAACCCCGTAACGTAGAAAAGTAATGTTATTACCAACAGGCTGAAAGAAAGTACTTTTTTCTCAGTAGGGGGTAATGTCGGTAGGGCCGTCCCTTGCGTCCCTTCCGTCCCTGCCGGCTACAAGCCGCTAAACCGCCCCCTCCGGCTAACAGCAAATGCGGCCCGGCGGCTGCGCGTTGCGCACATATCGCACCCCCTACCCTTTGGCGGTTCCATTGTCCGCCGCAACCCCACAAATAGCGGCCTCCCGCTTGTTTTAGCTATTATAACGTGCCAATCTACGTATCATAAAGCGCACCCATACGGCACAGGTAGGCAGCAAATGACCGCAAAGCAGATCCCCGAAACCTTCGCCCCCGGCTACCTGGACAGGATGGACGGACGGTATGCCGTGGCCCAGGTCATGCGGGAGCGTTACCGCGCCTTCACTGATGATCTTGGCGGGGCGTCACGCCTCAGCTATGCAAAACGTAGCCTGGTAGAACGTGCCCTCTGGCTTGAGTACTGGCTGGCCCAGCAGGAACAGGCGCTGGCGAAAGGCGAGGTTTTCGACGTCGGCAAATGGACTCAGGCAGCGAACAGCCTTCAAGGCATCCTCACGAAGCTGGGGCTGGACCGCCAGGCGAAAGACGTGCCGAACCTTCAGGACTATCTCAAACAGAGGGCGGCTCAATGAGTGTAACGATTCGGGACGCCATGACGGACCCCGCCCTATTCGGCGACCAGTTCGGTGGTGTTAGCTGGAAAGTTTGGCGGGCCTTGCTCGCCGGCTTCTACGGCCTGCCACTGACCCGGGAAGAACGCGCCGACTTCCTCACGCTCACCGGCCGGCAGAGCACACCCCGGCGCGCCTTCGATGAGCTCTGGTTGGTGGTTGGCCGCAGAGGCGGTAAGAGCCAGAGCGCAGCGCTACTGGCAGTCTTTGAGGCGGCGTTCAACGACTACAGCGACCGGCTAAGCCCCGGCGAGGTTGCAACCGTGATGGTCCTGGCCGCTGACCGCAAACAGGCGCGAAGCGTGTTCAGGTACATCAGCGGCATGCTACACGCCAACCCCATGCTGGCCCGGATGATTGCAAGGGAAGACAAGGAAGCCATCGAGCTAACCAACCGGACGGCCATTGAGGTGCACACAGCCAGCTTCCGGGCTGTCCGGGGCTACACAGTCGCCTGCTGTATCGCTGACGAGGTGGCGTTCTGGCGCAGTGAGGACTCAGCGAACCCGGACCACGAGATCATAAACGCTATACGCCCCGCAATGGCCACGCTGAACGGCAAGCTGATTGCCCTCTCCAGCCCCTACGCCCGCCGGGGGGCTTTGTGGGATGCGTACAGACAGAACTACGGCAAGGAGACCCCGATTCTCGTCGCACAGGCGCCCAGCCGGAAGATGAACCCGGCGCTCCCCCAGCGCATCGTTGATGCCGCCCTTGCCCGGGACCAATCAGCGGCTGCCAGCGAATACCTGGCGCAATTCCGCAGCGACATAGAAGGGTTTGTGAAACGAGAGGCTGTAGAGGCGTGCATAGTGCCCGGCCGTATCGAGCTGCCCTACCTGGCGCAGTTTCAATACCGCGCGTTCGTTGACCCCTCCGGCGGCAGTAAAGACAGCATGACGCTGGCGATTGGACACGAGGAAGGCGGAACCGCCGTTGTGGATGCGATCCGGGAGGTAAAACCGCCATTCAGCCCTGAGTCTGTTGTGGCCGATTTCGCGGAGCTTATGCGTGACTACCGGATCTCCCAGGTGGAGGGCGACCGGTACGGCGGCGAGTGGCCGCGCGAACGCTTTGCAGTTCACCGGATAACCTACGAGGTAGCGCATAAAACAAGGTCAGAGCTCTACCGGGACATGCTACCCCTGATTAACAGTGGGCGGGTGGAGCTGCCGGATGATGAGCGCCTGCTGGCTCAGCTATGCAGCCTGGAACGTCGAACCGGACGGGGCGGCAAGGACTCGATCGACCATGCGCCCGGAGCGCATGACGATAGGGCCAACGCGGTGGCGGGGCTTCTCGCCAACAAACGAAAACCCCGCAAGACCGCGGGAACCTGGTGATACAGAGGAACCAAACCATGAACAACTTTCATACCCACGGTGCAACCGGCCGCACAGGCCGCCAAGCACTAACGACAAACTGTCAGTGCGACAGCGAGGAGCTCAAAGCCCTCATACTTCAAGTGGTGACAGAGGTTTTAGACGGCGATGCCGAATCGGCACCGGGCCTCAGTGACGACGGCATCCCCATGAACGCAAACGGTGCGCTTGCGCCCCGATCTTTCATGCGGAGCAATCAGACCGGCACAACCAACGGCCCACTTAGACCGAAGGGGGTGATGAAATGAGAGGGATTGACCGAATAAAGGCCCAGATCGACGCAATGGATGATCAGGAGCTGCGGGAAACCATGAAGTCAGATCTGTCGATAATCGGGTTACACCTGAAAAACGACGATATTACGCCGGTAGAGGATGGGCTTGCCCCGAAAAACCTGGCCGCGCAGTTCCCCCCGGCTTTTTCTGGCCACGCTTCAGCACTCGAGTACAAGTCGGAACGGGTGAGGCTGATTCGGGAAATGCTACCCCAAAGGGCCGAAGCCGCCAAAGTAGAAAAGGAAAACAAGAAAGCCGCGGCAAAGGAGCTGCTAACCGGCGTACTCGATGCGGCTGAGGGTGACGCCCGTAAGATCGTAGAAGCGGCAGAGGCTTCGCGAGCTGCTACTGAGCGGCTGCGTCAACTGGTCAGCGACATTCAGACTGCGGGCATGGCTGCGCAATTGGCGGGGCTGTATTCGCCCATTAAAGCGGCGGTAATGGAAGCGAGCTCAGCGCTCGGTAAGCCGGCACCGGAACTGCCACCGCTCCCCGCTGAATTGCTGGGCCGTGAAGAGTTTCAAACGATTATTTCACTGCTGGCGGGCCGATCCGGCGGCTTCAATAGCCCCGGGCTCGGTATTTCAAGCAAGTATCATAGGACCAATGAGGTAGCGCGGGAACTTCGTAACAACTGAAAACTGGTACGGGGCGCACCAGTTCCCCCTGAAAAGCGCCCCAGTGGTAGCCGTCCACCACCTGATTAGTTACCAGAAAGGGCGGCACCTGTTCAGCTTTGGAGCCAGCCCCGCCCGGCGAGATGCTGCGTGGGGCAGTCCTTGCGAGCGGCACTTACTGGAGGCAAAAAACAACCATTTTCTGGATGGTACGCTTTATGGTACGTATTTTATTTTCTGCGTCGTAAGTAATTGTTTTTACTGCAGTATTGGCGGAGAGAGAGGGATTCGAACCCTCGAAACGCTATTAACGTTTACACACTTTCCAGGCGTGCGCCTTCAGCCACTCGGCCACCTCTCCAATAACCTGTTTCAAATCAGCAATATCGTCGCTCATTTGAGGGCGCAAACTTTAATGGTTTTGAAGGCGCTTGGCAACTCCCTTACTATAAAACCCGGCAATTTTTCCGGTTTGCGCCAATAATAACCTGTAAGGTATTCGCCGCTCACACTTCTAGCTCAAGGGTATCTCTAATCTGTTCAACATCTTAACCAGGCCTGGAGGCCATCAATGCTCATAAAGTCGGAACAATCAACCCTGTTGCTGATAGACGTTCAGGAAAAGCTGATGCCTGCCATCACCCACGGGCAAGATGTAGTCAACCAATGTGTCATTCTCGCGACGATTGCAGGGCTTCTGGATATTCCTGTTCTGGCAACTGAGCAGCTGCCGGAAAAATTGGGACCAAACGTGGACGTCGTGAAGGAACTTTGCCAGCGAACGCTGGCCAAACACCACTTTGACGCCTGCCCTGACGGTTTGGTTGAAAACCTTCCGGAAGGCCGGCAACACATTATTATTGCGGGCTGCGAGACTCACGTTTGCATGATGCAGACCGCCCTCAGTCTGATTGATGCTGGCTATAAGGTCTGGGTTGTTGCGGATGCGACAGGCTCTCGCAACGAATTCGACCGGGACGTTGCCCTTGATCGGCTCAGTGACAGTGGCGCACGGATCGTAACGACCGAGATGGTGGCTTTTGAATGGATGCGACACTGCAAGCACTCTGCGTTCCGTGATGTGCAGATGTTGATCAAGTAGGCGCAAGGCTATTCATCCACTGGCAGTTCTGCATCGTAGCGAGTGTTTTGGTTTTATTTCCATTAAAGGGGTACGCAATGCTGAACATGGATTTTGGCAAACGGGTTATGGTTCGCACAGGCGAACAGGAATGGGCCCCGAGCCCAGCCACCGGAGTGGTCAGAAAACCGCTGGCCAGGGAAGAAGCTGAACGCGGCCATGCCACCAGCGTTGTTCGTTACGAGCCTGGCGCCTCCTTCAACCGCCATGAGCACCCTCTTGGGGAAGAAATACTGGTTCTGGAAGGCGTGTTTTCGGATGAAAATGGCGATTACCCTGCTGGCACCTACCTGCGCAACCCACCGGGAAGCGGGCACACGCCTTTCAGCAAGCCCGGCTGCACGCTGCTGGTAAAGCTGCATCAGTTCAATGAGCGCGATCTGATGACGGTTCGCGTTGATACCAGAAACAGCGACTGGCTGCCTGGTATCGGTGGCCTTGAGGTCATGCCACTTCACGAATTTGAACACGAACATGTGGCGCTCGTTAAATGGCCTGCCAATGAAACGTTTCAGCCGCACAGGCACTTCGGAGGCGAGGAGGTTTTTGTGCTTTCCGGAGAGTTCTGTGATGAGCACGGACGCTACCCCGAGGGCTCTTGGCTAAGAAGCCCTCACTTGAGTCAGCACCACCCTTTCGTGGAACGAGAAACGATTATCTGGGTAAAAACCGGCCACTTACCCTTTTGATAGAAAGCTATTTCGCCGGGCTGTGATCCACAACTACAAGCTCCTCAATATCAAATCCAGCCTTCAAGGCTACTTGCTTGAACCGCGCAATCGCTTCCTCACTCACGTCAGGTGTCCGTGAGAGGAACCACAGATAGTCGCGGTCGTAGCCGGTAACAAAAGCGTACTGGTACTCTTCCTTATCCAGCTCAAAGATGACGTAAGACGCATAGAAGGGGCCGAAGAAAGAGACCTTGAGATGCCCGGTACTGTCATCGCCTACAAACACCGCCCTGCCCTCAGCGACACTCCATTCTCCGGCCTCGGCATCGTACCCCCGGTTGGTTACCTTGATACTGCCATCATCTTTCAGTTCGTATTCGGCGGTTACCCGGTTTAGACCTTCTTCGAAGGAGTGATCCAGCCGGGCAATTTCGTACCACTTACCCAGGTACTCATCTGCATTTAACCCGGTGACCGGCTGTATACCTTTGGGTACGCCTGTGCAGGCCACTATCAGAAAAAGAAGCGATAAAAGAAACAGAAACTTCAGACGATCGCGTAAAATTTCCATAGATAGCCCCTGATGGTATGAAAAGATCCGGAATCTCATTTTACGCATTGATCAATAAAGAAAAAAAGAGCCCCGAAGGGCTCATGAAGAAGGGATGGAATTCAGAAGCTACAACTGCTTCACCAATCCGACGCTGCCAAAGGTTGGTTGATCGGGGCATCACTCTCAGGTTTGACGCCTCCTGCCTGGCCTTCGGCAGGGACTGCAAACACGTGATACGCCTCGGGGCCAAACTGATCCAGTGCTGTGTCGAGGTACTCATAGGTTCTTGGCACTGGTTCCCCGGAAAGGGCTACCCGGAATTGCCGCTTCAGTGCAGGAGTGCCCACATTCAGCGGTTGCTCCACCCACAGGTAAACTGCTTTATGTGGAACAATGTATTCGCAACGAACTACCCGGTATCCCTCAGTTAGCGATAACGTGGTCGGCTCTTTGCCCGGCTCAAGACGGAATTTATGGATAGTTTTCATGGCTGCCTCTCCTTATGGGTTGCTGCCTTTTACGTCTCCATAATGCCGTCAGTTTAAGCTCGATAAAATAAGTTTTATTGATCATTTTACATCGATTTTTTCGATGTATCTTTAGCATTCCTGAAGTCTGTGCGCGCCTCACAAATAGCACGGACGCCTTCGTGACTCAGTCTGCTGCCGCGGGTGATGGCGAACAGTTCATCGGTCACATCATCAATAGCAAGGAGATGTTCCACCTCATACTGCCGGCAAACCTCCTCCCGAATTACGGTAGGCGCGGCAAAAACACCAAAACCTTCACGCCCGAACACCTTGATCAACGCACTGTCGTCCACTCGCGCTACGAGATTCATACGCACTCCATTCAGCGAAAACCAGTTCATCAGGCGCTCAAAGTAAGGCACATCAGTACCATTGGCGAGAAATGGCTCTCCGTTGAGTGATGCTGGCAGACCGGGCCTTAATCTTTGAGCCAGGGCCGGCGCCGCAAAAAGGCTGATACTGGAGCGGGCGATTGGATGAACCGTCAGGTCTGCCTCTTTCTGGATATCCGGCATACGATCTGTAAGCACAACATCGAGTTCTTTTCGCTTTAGACTTAGGATCAACCCCTGAGTTCGGCCGGTCTGGCATTCAAGCTGAATCGGTCGGTCAATCGCCATAGCGGGCTGCAAAAGGTAGTAAACGATCAGTTTATGGATGGAAGCGGAAATGCCGGCTGAGAGGGCCAGCGGGCGATCTGCTGGACCTGAGCGCAAGGTTTCAGTTAATGCCCCGGTCAGCGCAAAAATATCATCGGCGTAGCCGAGTATGAGCCGCCCCAGGTCAGTCAGGATGAGCTTGCGATTTTCCCGCAGAAACAGGCGGCCACCGACGGAAGCTTCGAAAGTCGCCAGCTGACCGCTAAGGGTTTGAGGCGCCAGCTCAAGAACATCGCTGGCTTTGGCAATAGAGCCTTCACGGCTTATTACCCAGAAATAGTAAAGATGACGAAGATTAAGCTGATCCATAGGCCCCCGGGATCATAGGGATTCACCAGCTTTGGCCTCTCGCCGGGTTAACCAAAGCATCATAAACACAGCATGAATAACAAGAAACGGCACCGCAATCATTACCAGAGAGGACCAGCCAAGCCAGGAGAGAATAACGCCAGCCGACAAGGCGGCCGTTGCCTGCGAGCCAAATACGAAAATGTCGTTCAGGCCCTGAACCCGGAAACGCTCGGCATCTGTGTAGCCACGGGGCAACAGTGTCGTGCCGCCCACAAACAGGAAGTTCCAGCCAACTCCCAGCAATAGCAATGCCGAGAGATAATGGTGAAAACTGACACCACTGGCCGCCAGCACAACACACCCCAAATACGCCAGCAGTCCGGCTGCCATCATCAGCGGAATGCCTACAACCCGTGTCAGCCAACCACTGATGAGCGACGGGAGATACATTGCCATAATGTGTAGCTGTATAACCCGTTTGGCGGCATCCAGATCATGCCCGGCAATTTCAGTCATGCTCAGTGGCGTCGCGGTCATGATAAAACTCATCACCGCATAGCCAATCGCTGCCGCACTGATAGCGGCCCAAACCAGAGGGTTGGCGAGTATTTCCCCTAACGGCCTACCACCGCCAGCATGGGTTTCCCTTACCCGCTCAGCCCGGCCCCGGTAACCTATGGCGATTATCACCAGCGCCGCGAGCTGGACAGCCGCCAGGCCAAGCCAGCTTGTAAGAAAAGGATAATTTGCTTCGATACCATTGCCAAACGCGGCGATTTCAGGCCCGAGCCATGCGGCTACGAGCCCCCCGAGTAACACTCGTGCAGCAGCTGATCCCGCCATGTTGTCTGGCACAGATTCCATAGCCGCAAAGCGGTACTGATGAACCACCGCAAGCCCAGTGCCGCCCACTGCGGCAGCGAGGCAAAGTAACGGAAACAATCCAAGCCAGGAAGCCAGGGCACCAAACCCTCCCGCGATCATGCCCATGCATGTACCCAGAAGCATCACCCGCTTGCGCCCAAACCTTTCCATCAGCCAGGTCGCAGGTTTGATAGTGAGAACCGTACCTAAAACAACCAACCCCACCGGCAAGGTGGCGTATTCCGGGGCCGACGCGAGAAGGCGTCCCTGAATGCTTCCGATAAACACGATAAACGGCGCGGTGCACATAGCCAGCGCCTGGGCGGCCACCAGAACCCATACGTTAAAGGGCATTGCTCATTTCTTCCTGTAAATGATTCCCGGCTGGCACTGCACCATCTCGTAAAGGTTCGGCAAGCCGTTAAGGGATTCCGAGGCGCCCAGTATCAGGTAGCCGCCAGGATTCAAGGTGGCATGTATGCGGGTCAGAATGTCTTTTTTAAGGTCTGCAGAGAAGTAGATCAGCACGTTGCGGCACATCACTATGTCAAACTTGCCCAGCATGTAGCGCTCGAGCAGGTTCAGCTCCTTGAACTCAACCATGCTTTTAATCTGTGGGCGGATCTGCCAGCCCCCGCTCGCAGAAGGTGTGAAAAACTGTTTCTGCCGCTCCGGGGATAGCCCGCGACCAATGGCAATCATCTCGTATTCACCGCGCCGCGCCACTTCGAGCACGCTTTTTGATATATCCGTGGCGGTAATTTTTACATCTCGCAGTTTTCCGGGTTTCTGGCGTCTGAACTCGTCAACGGTCATGCCCGCAGAGTAAGGCTCCTGTCCGGTAGAACAGGCAGCAGACCAGATTCTCAAGGGAGCGACAGAAGACCGTGCGGCAAACTCCGGAAGCAGTTTGTCCTGCAGGATACGGAACGGATGATTGTCCCGGAACCAGAGTGTTTCATTGGTGGTCATAGCATCTATAACCACTTCCTTGAGGCTGGCACGGCCCGGCTTTTTCAGGCGTTCAAGCAATTCCCCAAGGGAATTCAGGCCATTCTCTTCAAGAATCCGCCGCAACCGGCTTTTAACAAGGTACTGCTTGTTTTCGCCCAACAAAATACCACATGCATCCTGCAGGAACGTTTTGAAGGCTTCATATTCCTGTGGCGTTATTTCCGCTTTCATTGGTTCTCGGTTCTGAATGAATTTCCGGCCAATAATAGATCAGCCTTTATCAACAATTTCCATGATTCGCTCCGCGAGCTCATCGGGACTGAACTTTGCCATAAAATCATCCGCTCCCACCTTCTGAACCATAGCCTTGTTGAACACACCGCTCAATGATGTGTGAAGCATAACAAACAGATCGCTGAGTGCAGGATCACTTTTAACCCTCGTGACCAGGGTATAGCCGTCCATTTCGGGCATTTCCACGTCGGAAATTATCAGTGAAAGGTGGTCCTTTGCTTTTGAACCGTCCTCCGTGATTTCTTGCAGGTATTGAAGGGCCTGTTTGCCGTCATTCCGGGTTACGACTTGCATGCCAATCGCGATGAGGCAGCGCTCAATCTGTCGGCGCGCTACTGAGGAGTCATCAACAACCAAAACTGGCAGATGCCCTGGAGCCCGTGCAGCGCTCCGGCTGCGGAGTTCCTCGGTGACATCTTCCCGGAGCGGAGAAACCTCCGAAAGAATCTTCTCGACATCGATGATTTCTGCCAGTTTGTCATCAATTTTTGTAACCGCCGTAAGATAGATGTCCTTACCAGTACCCTTGGGAGGAGGGAGAATATCTTCCCAGTTCATGTTCATGATCCGGTCTACGGCGGTTACCAGAAACCCCTGGGTTTTGCGGTTGTACTCGGTAATGATCACAAAGCTGTTTGGCAGCTCTTCCTGAGGAATTCCCGGCAAGCCGATGGCCATACCCAGGTCGATGACCGGAATGGTCTCACCACGGGTGTGCGCCACACCGCGAACAACTGCGCGGCTGTTCGGTATGGAGGACAGCTTGGGACACTGGAGCACTTCCTTAACTTTGAACACGTTGATGCCGTATATCTGGCGCCCACGCAAGCGAAAAAGAAGAAGCTCAAGGCGATTCTGTCCGACCAGCTGAGTACGCTGGTTAACACTGTCCAATACCCCTGCCATTACAGTCTCCCCTGGCCGATCGTATGCGCCGGCATGCATTTTGCTGTTCTTTAATGTGAGTTGCCTGGACGACAGAATAATGTCACCCACATGCGGACAAGCCAGTTTAACGGCCGGAACACCGCAACCATTAGGCGTTTACACCAAATTTCGCCGTATTACTGACAGCATAGGACAAACCACGCCATATGCGCACCACGCTTTTAGTCTCGCTCTTGTTTATGTCGGCCTTGGCCAACTCAGTTCTGGCGGAAACGACTGCAAACGAAATTCGCAAGGCGACAACATCGTTCCTGGCTGCCTTTGCCCGCGAACAGGCCAGTGCAGGATATCAGGTCACATTTGAGACCGGCCGTATTGATAGCAGGCTATCCCTCGCACCTTGCTCGGCACCTCTTGCGGTTGAGTTTTCCGGTGACCCCTGGAAAAGTGAGCACCCCTCCGTGCAAGTGGCCTGCAGCGGCGAACGGCCATGGCGCATGTTCGTCACAACCACGGTTTCTGTCAGCGGCCCTGCGCTTGTCGCAGCACGGCCTTTTGGCCGTGGCGAGAGAATAACCCAAGGCATGCTTGAGACTCGCACTGTCTTGGTGAATGCCAGTCGGCGAGGAATAATAACCGATTCCGCCCTTGTAGAGGGTATGGTTGTGCGCAGGCCGATTAACGCCGGCTCTACCCTGACAGCGGATCTCCTTGAAGCACCAGACGCCGTCTCAAGGGGCGACCATGTTATTATCTCCGCCCGCAGCGGGTCCTTTTCGGTTCGCTCCCGCGGCAAAGCTCTGGCTAATGCGTCCGTTGGCGAGCAGGTTCTGGTAGAAAACCTTGCCTCGTCGCGAACCGTCAAAGCCAACGTTATTGCCCCCGGGCACGTCGAGGTGCCGATGTAAATGGCTCGGAACTGACTGGCAGATCCTTTCCGCCGGCAAAAAACTGCCACCGGACGACCACTGCCCCAGAGCCAATTAAAACTGTGACGAAATGTTAACAAAAAGTGTATTTTTGCCCCTAAAGTAATCCGGCACTATGCCGATAAGCGGATACAAACCCGAGTCAGCCCACGTCTGTGTGGCTCAACTGTAAAGCAGGTAATGATATGTCAGTTGACTTAAATGGAATTGGCCAAGGCCAGGTCAACACCCAGAGAACAACGGCCGACAAGCCCGCAAACAGCCAGAATGCAGGGCAAACTGCCCCCGAGCAGGCCAAGGCACAGGGTGCGCGCGGCGAAAACGTAAACCTGAGTAGCCAGGCCAGGAATCTCAAGCAGCTTGAACAGAAGCTGGGCGATTATCCTGAGATGGATGACGAGCGGATCGAAGAAATTCGTGCAGCGCTCGCAGATGGTACTTATAAAGTTGATGCAGAAAAGCTGGCCCAAAAGATGCTTGATATGGATAAAAGCATATTCGGGTGATTAAATCATGGCTGCAATTGACGATCTGAAAAACCTTCTGTCCCAGGATATCCGCCAGCTCGAAACCTTGGTGGAAATCTTGCGACAGGAAAAGTCCTGCCTTTCCAATTCCGATTCCAAAGCGCTTGAAACACTGACTCGGCAAAAGAACGCCGCTCTCGAAGAGATTCGTATGCGTGCGAAGCAGAAAATACGCCTGCTGGTTGCGATGGGCTTTCGGCCAGACAGCGGCGAACCTTCCCGCTTCATCCGCAGTGCTGGCCTCAATGATCTCTATGCCCTCTGGCACGAAGCCGATACAAAGCTTCGGGAGTGCCACCTTCTTAATGAAGACAACGGGCGAATTATCAACCACCTGCAGAAACGCCTGACCCGGCTTACCGACATTCTCCGGGGCGCTTCCAACCAACAGAAGCTTTACGGCGCAAAAGGTCAGCAAACCACCGTATCAAGCCGTACGGTTCTTGCCAGCGCCTGATCAGCGAGTGTAGATCGTCATTCTGGAATCAGGGTGGAAGCGAATGTCCTGGATACTTACGTTACCCATGGCAGGACTGCCCCCACCGCTGACCCGGATATTGTCCAGGCGAATTTCCTCAATACGCTCTGGTAGAGCCATAGTCACCCCGCCGCTTTCACTTACAACGTACCGAGGTTCTCCTTCGCGGTAATGTACGCCGGAAATCGAAAAATCTGAATCCAGAACATTGAGCACGGGGAAGAACACGTTTGACGTGAGCTTCAAGCCTTCAATGACATCAGGCTCCGTCGGGCCGCCTCCAGCTTCGGAATCGCCGCGTTCAGCCATACCTGCAACGAGACCAATGCGATCCAGCAACGAGTTATCGCCCTGCCCGACAACCCCAGACAACTCGTCTTCCGTCAGTGGCGACATCCCAGCTGCGCTGAAAAGCTCCCCGGCTTCTGCCGCTTGAGCGGCATTCGCATTATTACTCGCAGCAAAAGTGACCAATGGCTGAAAAGGCAGAGTTGCCATGGTGACCATTGCCGCTGCACCGCGATAGCGGGATTGGTGTTTCAGTACCCGACCGAGCTCTCGGTCTGTTATCCAGCCAGCCGTAATGAACACTTCACCCAGGCGTTGACCGCTTTCACGCTGCAGCCTGAGGCCTTCCTCAACCTGGTCCTCAGACAAGTAACCACGATTGACCAGCAATCGGCCAAGCCGGGACTTTTCCTCAAACCCTTTACGGAATCTCACTAAGCATCTCCCTTTTCTCACAGTGATTACCGTACAACCCGGCCCGGTGAGCTAATTCCTGCGCAAGCAGTGCCAAAAAGATTAGCTGATGGCCGTCAATTTCGCGCAGACGCGCTTCCCGAACCATGAAATAAATCTGTTAAGATCGGGACACGTTCGAATTCAATTGATTATTGCAGGAATTCTGCCTGCCGCTAACCGACAGAGAGCCCCGGTAATGACAAATTTGGCAAAACCCGCGAGTAATGTGATGCATGTCCTGATTATGGTCCTTGGCCTCTCCCTTTTGCCCCTCCAGGCTCATGCACAGACCGATACCAGTAGCGTAAAAGCCGGGGGAACCGAAGAAACGTCTGAAAAGCCGAATAACGAGCTGCCGAAGGTGCGGATTCTTACCAGCGAGGGCGCCATTGAACTGCAGCTACGCCCTGATGTGGCTCCCGAGACGGTGGCGAACTTTCTGCAATACGCCCGCGATGGTTTTTTTGACGGTACAATCTTCCACCGGGTTATCCCGGGCTTCATGATTCAGGGGGGCGGGTTTACCAGCAATATGACACGCAAGGAAACCCGTGCGCCCGTCAAGAATGAAGCGACTTCAACCCTTCCCAACCTGCGTGGCACCGTTGCCATGGCGCGGACCAATGCCCCGGACTCTGCAACGTCCCAGTTTTTCATTAACGTAGCAAAGAACGATTTCCTCAACGCTGGCGTGCGGGGCGCAGGTTATGCGGTCTTTGCAAAAGTAACCGCAGGTATGGGCGTGGTTGACACCATTGCTGGCGTAAACACAGCTCGTGTTCGGGGCATGGCTGACGTGCCGGTAAATCCAGTGGTGATCGAAAGCGTTACCCTGCTGGAATAACGGTGCGTGCTCCTTTCCCTGCCAGCCCGCCAGCTGTTGAGCCCGCGGAGCTGGTCTGGCACGACGGCATACCCGAGTCCAAACTGTTCGGAGTCGCCTATTTCAGCCCCCAACATGGGCTGGATGAATCCCGCCGCGTGTTTATCGCACAGAACGATCTGGAAGCCCGTTTTGCCGCAGTTCCCGAGGCCGGATCCTTCGTGGTTGCGGCAAGCGGGTTCGGCACAGGCCTGAACTTCCTTGCCACCTGGCTAGCCTGGGAATCTTCTGGACCATCCCATGCAGCGACACTCCATTTCATCGCCATTGAACGTTTCCCGCTAACCCTTCAGGATCTCGAAAGAGCCCTTTCGTGCTGGCCGGAGCTTGGTGACCTAGCGGGTGAGCTGATTGCGAGTTACCCATCATTGGTGCAGGGTGCCCATCGCCTTGTTCTGGCCGGTGGCCGGGTTCGCCTTACTCTTTTTTTTGGCCACGCAAACGATGCTCTGGACACGCTTTATTTTCAGGCCGACGCATGGTTTCTGGATGATTTTACACCTGCGGTTAATCCGGAAATGTGGCAAGGAAAAACCATCGCCAGAGTCCGCCAGCACTGCAAACCCGGCACCACGGTGGCCGCGCTCACCTCCGAGGATGCGGTACGGCGCACACTGGAGTGCTTGGGCTTCCATATGCAGGAGTGTGATGGCCCTCGGCCTGATCAAACTGTGCAGCGCGGAGTTTACCGACCGGATATTACACCGCTCACCCCACCTGAAACCGCTGAGAAATCAGTCAGATCCGTTGCTATCATTGGCGCAGGTATCGCGGGCTGCCTGCTCGCAAACAATCTTGCACGAAGAGGTTGCGTCGTTACGCTGATCGATTCCGCAGAGCAGGCTGGCTCAGCTGCATCCGGCAATCTTCAAGGCGCCATGTACGTGAAACTTGGCGTGGAATTTAACCATCAGACGGAGCTTGCCCTCTCTGCCCTGATGTTTAGTCAGCGCTACTACGACTCATACCGCGATAAGCTTTGGCATCCTACCGGCCTGCTGCAACTGGCCTGGAGTGACAGTGAACAGGATCGTCAACGCCGGTTTATCGAGCGCAACCATTACCCTGAAGACCTTTTACGTCCGGTCACCAGACAGGAAGCCGAAACACTCACCGGAGCTCGCCTTGAGAGCGGCGGATTATGGTTTCCCGGCAGCGGCTGGCTAGAGCCTGGCAAGCTGTGTAAATCACTTGCCCTGCATCCAGGGGTTCATAAAATTCTGGGGCGTTCAATAGAGCAAATGACGCTCTCTGATGGCCAATGGTATCTTTCCACAATAGGCTCGGATACCCCTGACATTCAGGCAGATTGCGTTGTGATCTGTGCAGGACATCTGAGCCCACAACTCATTCCCGGCTCGGGCAGGCTTCGCTTCAAGGCGATTCGCGGGCAAGTAACTCACATGCCTGAGACGCTGACAACCAGCCCTGCTGCAGTGATCTGTGGGGCCCGCTACCTGAACCCCGCCTATGGTCCTCAAGGCCAAAAGCTGGCCGTTGTGGGCGCAACGTTTGATCTTCGCAACGATAACCCTCACCCCACGACGGAGAGCCACCGCGAGAATATCCGCGCGCTTTCGGCCATGGTGCCACAAATGCTATCAGCGAATCTGGAAACCAGTGATGTGTCGGAGCAGCTTGCGGGGCGTGTCGGATTTCGCTGTACAACCCACGACTACCAGCCAGCGGCAGGGCCATTAATCGGTGCAGAAGGGCTAGCGCAGGAGGGCCTTTATCTTTTAACCGGCCTCGGCAGTAAAGGCCTCACCTATGCCCCCCTGCTAGCGGAATTTGTTGCAGACGAGATAATGGGGCAACCCTCCGCTCTGCCAGTGACTTTGGCCAGAAGGTTGGCGACCGGTCGCATGCACCAGCCAGAGGTGGCGGCTTCGTAACGAATTACCGCTAATGATCCGCGCCCTGGTGCCGATACACTGTTTGACAGGCGTGTTCTTCAGAGGGTAAGACAAGTGTCCATTTTTGTCAGCGAGCCAGGCCGTCCCCTAGGGACAAGATTGCCCGAAGTGTTCCGGGGTCGACGCGTGGGTGATGTTAGCGAGCTGACCGAGAGCCAGCCGACAGATCCCGGCCGCGGTGAGGCCACGGACGCCGAATTTCAGTTAGCAGCTCAATCGGGCCGGCATCGCGCTCTGGAGGAGTACGGCGCGGCCGCTGCAGGCGAACGCAAAGACCAACGGCCCTATCTGCCTGTCTCCTCGATATGCTCCCCGGCACTTTACTCGATACCCGCCACGGCAACGGTGGCCGAGGCAATCACCATGATGGACGAACACGGCGCCAATCACCTTGTGGTTACCGCAGACACAAACGTTGCCGGTCTGGTAGCGCAGCAATGGCTGCTGGCATGGCTCCACGAACATCAAACCAACGCCATGAGCCAGACCCTGACTCATATCGAGCTACCGGCCTTTCTGACAGCCTCTCCTGAAACCGATGCCCACCAACTTGCCAGGCTGATGCTGGCACATCAGCTCAATGCCGCTTTGGTTGTAGACACTCAGGGTGAGCCTGTAGGTGTCGTAACCAGCACGGACTACCTGCGCCTGTATGCAAGTGTCGGTGGGCAACAAGGCAGCGTTTAGGGGCCGCCAACTAGAAGTTCAGCAACGCACCCTCAGGGCTAATCAACATTACAAACTGATATGAACCCTGGCGTGCCAGGGCCACTATTTCGTCATCCCGGTAGTTGGCTAGCCGCGTTATTTCCGAGTCATCAACAATCAGCTGGCTGCGCCATTCGCTCCGGAACACGCTGGCTTCCGCGTCTGGCTCCACTTCAGGTACCAGCGACACCCGGGAGATAATGGCATTGCTTCTGCCACTGGTACTGGCAGTGCCGGTGAAGTCGCCATTGGTAACGCCGGCGGCGATCAGATCGCCGGCAAAGCTGGTCAATGCAGCAAACTGCTCTTCGGAAGTATCTCCCTCGTCATTCAGGTTAAACGCCCGCACAACCTCGCCAGCAATGGTATACCCAAGCACGAAACCACTTGCGCTGGAGTTGGGCTGACTTGTCAGGCTCAGGTCGTCTTCATCCTGCTCAACAGTGTATTCATTACTGCCATTGCCCAACACCCATAGGGTGCTCCCTTCCACCACACCGCTGGCAATCCGCTCATCCGCGCCTGTGCCTCGCTGATTTACCGTGAGGTTACCGTCTCCTGATGCCGTGGTATAAAAATAAAGGTCTTCGCCCCCCTGTGAAGGCTCACCGTTAACAGCCCCTTGAGCGGACCCAAACAGGGTTGGGCTGACACCTTCGGCACTTGCGCCCGCTACGCCATCATCTGATGCAGACCCGGCCTGTCGTGTCCACGCCAGTTTGGGAACATAGCCATTGCCATCAGGCTGTGAATCTATACGCTGCAGGAAACTGTCGCGCCCCCCGGCTGATGTTTGCCCGGGCCACACACCATCGGTCTCGCCAGCGATAACAACAAAACCTCTTTCGGCGTTCAAGCCAGCCGAGCGAGCCAGATCGTCACCCGCTGTGCCAGTGCGAGTGGTCCAGCTTTCAACATACTCACCGCCATTACTTGATTCGTCGTACCAATACAATGAGCTGACAACATCCATGCCGCCCTGCTCTGTCGTGCCGGTCACGGCTCTATCTGTACTGTAAGCCACCACAAGCTCGAAGCGATCGCTCTTGATGTTGTCCTTTGTCACCTGACGCTTCGCCACGCTGATCACCGGCTTTGGCGCGGACAACTGGTCTCCGGCTGCTGACACCTCAAGCATTTGAAGCAAACCACCCTTCTGGCTGAATAAAAGCACCTTGATCCGGTCGTTATCCATACTGTCGTATCCGGCCACAAACATGATGCCTGCGTGGCCCACAACGATATCTGTTGCGACAAAGCTGTTTCCTGCGCCGAACACCAGGGGTGAAACGAGTTCATTGATACTGACCCGCAGCGTTTCATCCTCAGCTGGCCGGGCGTAGCTTTCACGGCCCACCTGAAAGCTCTCGTTCAGACCCAACAGGATAAAACGATCATTCAGATCGGGATTGGAATAGGTGCCTGAGTCGACCACAGTGATTGAGAATGTAACCGCATCTACCCCATCCGGAAATACAAGCTCATCTCCCGGCAAGCTCGTGCTGAACTCAGTGCCAAGCCGGGCAGTGGAATCCTCAGAATGACCCAGCTTGGCCCGGACCTCACCCTTGCGCTCACCAATCAGGCGTGCCACGTATGTCCGGGAGTCACCAACGTTCAGCGTGTCTCGTATGCCACCGGCCATGGTTTCAAGACGCACTCTCGGCTCATCGTCATCGATCACCAGCGTGGTACGAACACCGCCATTGCTCTCACCCAACCCGGCGAGGCCAGAGCGCACTTCCGTGAGGCTCAGCTGTAAGGCCTCCGAAGGTTCGGGAAAGCTGTCATCCACAACCTCCAGTCGGATATAACATTCGGTAATCCCTGGTTCGAATGTGAGAACCCCACCGGTATACACCCCGGCATTATCCGCCTCATAGGTCAGGTAGGAAGGGCTTTCCAATAGCGCATCACTGCCACTGCCCAAGGTAACGATATCCAGCCCGGGAATGGCATCACCGGCGTTGGCCTTGCTGTGATCACAGCGTTGATGTGGGGCAGTATTGCCAGGATCGCAGCTCGAAGCGTCGTAACTGGATGTCAGTTCAAACGCAACCGCCACGCGAGTTACTGAAGGCCGATCCAGCAGTACTTTTACGAAAACCGGGCGGGTCGGCAACGTTAGATCGCGAGTACCAGAAACAGCACCGTTTGCATCATAGGTATTGACGGTAAAGCTGTGTTCACCAGGCGTTTCCAGAACGGGCAACTCGCAACGTTCTCGGAGGGTATCCGGAATAGTCGGAGAGACACCTTCGGTAAACGTATCAGTTTCCAGTGACAGGGCGTTATATTTGACCTCTATATCGAACGGCTGGGCGCCAGCCATTTGGCCGTCTGTGCTCACCAGATTAATATCGGCCAGTTTGCCAAGATCAGCATCGCCCCGGGCGCCGCCGCTGAGGCCTGGTACACCCCGCATGATGACACCTTGCCGCGCTTTGTTGCTGGTATCTTCAAGAGCTAGCCACGACGGCGCATTCGTCAAGGTATAGTCGAGAATATCCTCCCCGCCGTAAGCACCAAAGTTGTAGTAGTACTCCACACCCAGATAGGCAGTCGCCGGTGGTATACCCAGAATCGTCGGCTGATCCGGATCTTTCTCGGTTTTACAGCCGGAAGCGGAAAAAGCAAACAGCAGGACAACAGCCACCTGCAAGGCGATAACAGTGCGAGGAAACAACTCGGCGCGCATGAAAAAATCCGTTTCAGAACGTTGTTGTTATGGCAGTGCGTGCACGTTGATAAAAACCAGTGACTTACACACCGTTACAGAACAACGCCATGTTAGCCAGTTTCGGAAACGGGGTATCTGCGCGAGTTCTCAGATTCATCTGCTGCCGCCGCAGTGCGGGTAGTGTTCCCCGCAAACTGTGACTCCAGTACTTAAAGCAGGTCATGCTCCTTCAACATATCCAGTAACGCCTGCTCGTCCATCACCCGCACGCCAAGCTGTTCAGCCTTGGCGAGCTTGGATCCGGCGGCTTCACCTGCCACTACACAGGTCGTTTTCTTCGAAACACTGCCAGCGACTTTCGCCCCCAGCGTTTCCAGCTTTTCCCGGACCTCATCACGGGTCAATTGCGACAAGGTGCCTGTCAGCACCCAGGTCTGGCCATGCAGCGGCCTTGCGCCGGCCGTAATCTCCTCTTCCTGCCACCTGACGCCGGCTTCACGAAGGGCGTCGAGTGTTTCCCGGTTATGGACCTGTTCAAAGAAGCTGCGAATATGACCGGCGACAATCGGTCCCACATCCGGTACCGCAATCAGCGCTTCCTCATCCGCCTCTGCCACCGCTTCAAGCGTACCGAAATGCGACGCTAATGACTTCGCCGTGGCCTCACCCACTTCCCGGATACCCAATGCGTAAAGAAAGCGCCAAAGCACTGGCTCACGGGCGCGATCAATAGCTGTTACCAGATTACTGGCAGATTTTTCACCCATGCGCTCCAGTCGGGTAAGATCCGCAGTGGTCAAGAGGTAGATATCCGCAACGGTTTTCACCATGCCCTGATCAACCAGGATATCAATCCATTTGTCCCCCAGGCCTTCAATGTCCAGCGCCTTTCTGGACGCATAATGCCGAATTGCCTCCTTTCTCTGAGCAGGGCAAAACAGACCGCCAGTGCAACGGGCGATGGCTTCGCCTTCAATCTGGATAACATCTGAATCGCAGACCGGGCATTGTTTGGGGAGCTCAACAGATTCAGCGTTTGCCGGGCGTTTTTCCAGAACCACCTTCACAACTTTTGGAATAACATCACCGGCCCTGCGAATAAATACCGTATCGCCGATACGAACGTCCAGGCGGCGGATCTCGTCCATGTTATGAAGTGTGGCGTTGCTTACCGTCACACCACCGACAAAAACCGGCTTAAGGCGCGCAACCGGTGTAACCGCTCCGGTACGACCCACCTGAAACTCCACATCCTCAATAACCGTCAGTTCTTCCTGTGCGGGAAATTTGTGGGCAATAGCCCAGCGCGGCGCCCGGGACACAAACCCCAGAGTTTCCTGGTAGTCCAGCCGGTTGACCTTGAACACGATGCCATCTATCTCATAGGGCAAAGCATCCCGCTTCTGCATCAACTCTTCGTAAGCCTCAAGGCATTCAGCGGCTCCCAGGGCTTTGCGCATCTCCGGATTGATCCGGAACCCCCAGCGCTGCACTTGCTGAAGGCTTTCCCACTGCGTATCCGGCAACAGGCTTTCGTCTGTGACCGCAACACTGTAGGCGCACATTTCCAGAGGTCGTCGCGCGGTGACCGTGGACTTTTTCTGGCGCAAGCTGCCAGCTGCGGCGTTCCGTGGGTTTACGAATGTTTTCTCACCCTGATCTGTCAGCCGGCTGTTCAATGCTTCGAAGCCAGCCCGTGGCATATACACCTCGCCCCGGACTTCCACCAGATCCGGAACGTCGTTGCCTCTCAACCGCAGCGGTACAGATGGAATGGTGCGAATGTTTGCCGTGATGTCCTCCCCGGCGTAACCGTCGCCCCGGGTCGCAGCCCGCGTAAGTGAGCCTTGCTCGTAATGCAGGCTCACAGCAAGCCCGTCCAGCTTCGGCTCACAGACGTATTCAACTTCGCCATCGGTGCCAAGCCTTTCCCTCACCCGACGATCAAAATCGCGGAGTTCGTCCTCACTGAATGCATTATCCAGCGACAGCATCGGCAACCGGTGAACCACTTCCTCAAAGCTGGTTTCTGCACTGCTGCCCACGCGCCGGGTCGGAGAGTCGTCCGATGCCAATTCGGGATATTCGGTCTCCAGCTTCTGCAGCTCCCGGAACAGACGGTCATACTCCGCATCAGGGATACCCGGATCGTCCAGCACGTAATACCGATAATTGTGCTCATCAAGGGCAGATCGCAGCTCCTCTACCCGTTTGATCGTTTCCGGTGACGCCTTACTCATAGATTCGTGCTCTTGGCTGTCAAAAAAATGCCCGGACTACTCCGGGCATTGTAATTTCAGTTCTGATCCCGGCCGGCTCAGTGGCGAGGCGAGCGCTGTTTGCGTTCAAATTCGCGAATACGCTGCCGGCAGTGTTCTATCGTTTGGGCCGTCATTACGCTACGGCGCTCGTCTTTTAATTCACCGCCCAGATTGCGAACAACACACTGAGCAGTTTCAAGCATGAATTCAAAGGCCTGCAATGCATTAGTTGGCCCTGGCATACTCATAAAAAAGCTGATACCCGGTGTCGTCATGGCAGCTACGTCATTGGGCCTGAAGGTGCCTGGCTCAACCGCGTTCGCCACGCTGAATTGCACAGGGCTGATGGTGTCCTCGGCTTCATGGCGGTGGTATATCTTCATGTCGCCATGCACCAGGCCGCAAGCTTCAAACAGCTTTTGCAGTGCGCTCCCGCTAAAATCCTCTCCCTGACGGGCGAGCACATTGATCACGATTACCTCACGGGCTTCCGGGCGGTTGGCACCTGCCAGAGGTTGCTCCGGGCCGGTGCCCACAGGATCACGGCGCGCCGTATCTTGTTCTACGTCAGTCGTGCTTGCAGAAGACTCATTTCTGGTGTCCTCCGATGAAGGTTGTTCTGGCGGAGACAACTCATCATCTTCAGCCCCCCAGCCCGTATCACCGGTCAGATCTTCTGGCTCCACGGAGGAGAAACCAGACTCTCCCACGCCGCTATCGACTGCGTCCCTTCCCGGGCCCTGAGCGTCACCTTCAAGTGAATCGTCGGGCAAATTTGCATCTTCCCACAGAGCTTCACGAACGGGCCGTGTCGGCTTTTGTTTCGGAGCACGGGAACGTGACGGTTTTTCACGCCTTACGTAGCCACGCTCCTCCAGAGTATCTTTCGAAATTGTCCTCGCCCCACCGTTCGGGAGCTCAGGATTATGATATTCATCCAGAGGAGAATCTTTCAGGTCATCGGCGCCCATACCGGAAGAAATCGCAATAGACTCCTTGCGGGCGCGGCGCATGCGCCTTAAACCATCAATAACAATGCCGATGATGACCAGGGTACCGATGGCAATTAACCATTCCCTAAGTGACATAGTGCTGCTGTCCTGTTTGCAGATCAGATCCGGAAGCGAATAAAGGGCTCCGGTTGCTACTCTAAAAAAACCACGAAGTGAATACAACGCAAAGCCGCATCACATGGCCTTTTTGTCATGCTTGGCGGTTTTCTGGTCAGTCTGATTTCAGGCCTCTGCCAGAGCAGCGGCCTCTTCGACATCCACAGAAACCAGACGCGAACACCCAGGCTCGTGCATGGTAACGCCCATAAGCTGATCTGCCATTTCCATAGCAATCTTGTTATGGGTTATGTAGATAAATTGTACCTGTTTTGACATTTCCTTGACCAGATTGGCGTAGCGACCGACGTTGGCGTCATCAAGAGGCGCATCAACCTCATCCAGCATACAGAACGGCGCCGGGTTGAGCTGGAAAATAGAGAACACCAGCGCAATGGCCGTTAGCGCCTTTTCACCACCGGAAAGCAGGTGGATCGTGCTGTTCTTCTTGCCTGGCGGCCTGGCCATGATCGTCACGCCGGTTTCCAGAAGATCCTCGCCCGTCAGTTCGAGATAGGCATTGCCGCCGCCAAATACTTTCGGGAACAGTGCCTGTAAGCCTTCGTTTATCTGATCGAAAGTTTCCTTGAAGCGCTGACGGGTTTCGCGATCGATTTTGCGGATTGCGGTATCAAGAATCTCCAGCGCTTCCATCAGATCCTCGTGCTGGCTATCGAGATAGGTTTTACGCTCACTCTGAACCTGATACTCATCAATCGCCGCGAGGTTAATCGCACCAAGGCGCTGGATACGGCTCCCGATTCTTTCAAGCTCCGCTGACCACTCGTCCGGATTCGAATCCTCAGGCAACTGTGAGAGTATGTCTTGCAACTTCACATCCAGCTCTTCAAGCTGCTCAATATGGTTGCCCGAGCGGATCTCGAGCGCCTGGGACTCCATTTTCAGTTTTTCCAGCTTTGAGCGGACGTCCTGAATCCGGTGATCTGTGCCGCTTCTGCCCTGCTCTTTTTCCCGTACCTCGCGATCAATTTCTTCCAGCGCATCACGGGCTGCGTGCAGCTTTTCTTCTTCCGCTAACCGGCGATCCAGCAGTCCTTCAAGCTGCATCTGCAGATCTTCCACGGGCTCTTCCGCACTTTCCCGGGATTCTCTGAGCATTTCCAGGCGCTCTTCCAGCCGTTCCTTCTGCAGCTGCATGCGGTCGATCGTCTGCCTCAGTCCATCGCGCTGGCTGCTGAGTGACTGCAGCTGCAGTTGCAATTGATGCGCGTGATCGCGGTCGTGGCGAGCTTCCTGACGCAAACCATCGAGCTTCTCTCTGAGCATGTCGCGCTGCTCGAGCAGTCGCTCTTTTTCATCATCCCCGTCTTCGGTCAGCACCAGTGCCTGCTGCCATTCTTCACGAGCGATGCCAAGGTTCTCCTGCTGTTCTTCCAGATTCAGCGCTACGTCTGCAACATCCTCCTGAATCCGTTCGAGCCGGGCATCAATCTGTTCGGCGCGGGCGCGGAGCCCACTGATTCGCGAGACAACCTGGCCAAGCTCGCGATCATTGTCGCTCAGTCGGGCCTGGGCATCATCTCTCTCGGTCTCTGCCCTGTCTGTTCGTTCCTGCAAGGCTTCATAACGAGCCCTTACCTCCTCCAGAGACTGTTCCGCCCGGGCCAGCTGCTGCGTCAGATCATCTACTTTTTTCTGTCGTTCGATAACGCCGATCTGGCCGGCGTCGGAATCGGGCATCAGAACCCAATCGCGGGCAACCCACACACCCTCACGAGTGATGATGCTATGACCTTCTGCAAGCTCAGTTCTCTGTGACAGGGCCTCAGAGAGGGCTTCCGCAGTTCCGACCCCCGCCAGTATGGCGTTAACAGAAGCCATCCCTTCAACCTTGGCTGCCAACCCGTGAGCCGGCGTTGAAGCGCTGCCCCCAAAACCAGACTGAATAACGGCCAGACCCTTTGGTGCGCCGTGCAAAGCCTGAGTCAGCTGATCAATGTCCGGCAACAACAATCCCTGGCTGAAGCGTCCGATAACCTGTTCCAGCGCGAACTCCCAACCATCGTCTATGCGAAGCTTGCCGGCAACCCGGGGTAGATCACCCAAGCCATGTTCCGCCAGCCATGCCTGCAACCCGTCATCCTGCCCACCCATCTGCTCGTCGAGCAAAGACTGTTGCGAATCCAGAGCCGCCTGCAGGGTTTGAACCCGTTGGCGGGCGTCAGCCAGGCTCTGTTCAGTATCACGCTGGTTATGACGAGCATCCTGTAGCTCATCGTGCACGGCTTCAATGCGTTCAGCGGCTTCCTCACGCTGCAACTCCAGTGTCTCTTGCTGTTCCTGCAAAGCCTCAAGCTCCGCTCGATCAACCTGACCATCCAGCTGGGCTTGTTCATCGTGAAGCTTGCGCTGGCGAGCCAGCAACTGATCTATAGCCTGTTCCAGGGAACGGATGCGGGATTGAGCGAGCTCCGCTTCGCGGCGGGCATCTGCAGAACGTGAGCTGAACTCTTCCCAGCGCTGCTGCCATTCGGTCATGGCGTCTTCCGCTTGCTGAAGCTTCTCACCGGACTCTTCCGAACGGATGGCCAGCGCCTCCTGTTCAGGCTCAATCATATCGAGCTCTTCATGAATTCCGGCCAGCTTTTCTTCGTCCTGGTTCAGTTCGCGGGCGAGCTCTCGCTGGTTAGCCATGGCCTGATCCAGCTCCGCAGCGGTTTGCCGGCTGCGTTCACGCTGATGTTCAAGGCTCTGTTCGATGCGGGCAATATCGGCCCCCGCCTCATAATAGCGGGCCTGGGCACGGTTAAAGTGTTCGGTGCGTTCGTGGTGACCATCCCGGAGAGACTCAAGGGATGTTTCCAGGCTAATACGCTGTGTCAGCTGCTTTTCAAGTTCCAGCTCGGTGTCGCGGATTTTTTCGCGCCAACTTTGCAAGTCGTTGTCCAGTGCCTGCCACCGCAAAACGGTCAGCTCGGCTTTTTTCTGGCGCTCGTCATGTTTATAGGCTTTGTATTTCTCAGCAGCCGCGGCCTGCCGCTCCAGGTGCTGCAGCTGACGCCCGAGTTCTTCGCGGAGATCGGTCAGGCGCTCGAGATTTTCCTGAGTGCGACGCATCCGGTTTTCAGTTTCCCGGCGACGTTCTTTGTATTTCGATATACCGGCCGCTTCTTCAATATACGTTCGCAGCTCCTCCGGCTTGGCTTCAATCAGCCTAGAAATCATGCCCTGTTCGATAATGGCGTAGCTTCGAGGCCCGAGGCCGGTGCCCAGAAACAGATCGGTAATATCCCTGCGGCGGCATTTCGCACCGTTGAGAAAATACTCAGACTGCCCCTCTCGGGAAACCCGGCGGCGCACTGAAATTTCGTTGAAACGGACAAATTCTCCGGGAGCGGAACCGTCGCTGTTATCGAAGACAAGCTCGATGGATGCCTGCCCCACTGGCTTGCGAGCGCTGGAGCCGTTGAAAATAACGTCGGTCATGGATTCGCCCCGCAAATACTTGGCAGAGCTCTCTCCCATCACCCAACGGACAGCGTCGATGATATTGGATTTACCGCAGCCATTGGGGCCAACCACTGCCGTCAGATTCGTAGGGAACGGAACCGTAGTGGGGTCTACAAATGACTTGAAGCCGGCAAGCTTGATAGACTTCAGGCGCATGTCACGCGCTCTCCTCCTCCTTGAGCGTACTCAGTACCTGTTGACGCTGATGTTCGCCAAAGGCCTTTATAGCAGACTGCATACGGTCAACGTCGCCACTCACCGCAGCGTCTCCAAGGCGGCTGAAGAATACAGCTGTCTGCCCAATGCCTCCCCGGAAACTCTCCAGAGCAACAAAATAGGTGCGACTGATAGCGGGCCGGAAGTTCTCCAGAGTTTCCTCCAGAAATGGGTTGTCCACGAGCCCGTAAGCGTAACGCATGACGCCAAAGCCCGCATCGATCACTTTTTCTGCCGCATCCGGCCCTGTTGAGTTTACAGCCTGGATGACCGCCTCAACCTCCCGGACCCGGCCCATAACACCGCCCAGTTCATCACCCGACCAGCGTTCGATAACCTTGCGTCCGAGCATGCACAGCAAATCAATGTAGATATCGTAAAGACTGTTAACACTCGCCACGGTCAGGCTGGAAACGACCGCGCCTCTGCGTGGGAAAATATCAATAAGATGTCTACGCTCCAGAATCAGCAAAGCCTCACGCACCGAACCACGGCTGACATTGAGATCACCCGAAACCTTGAGTTCCTGGATACGACTCCCGGGCTTCAGGTCCCGCGTGACAATCCTCTGCTCGAGATGCTGGGCGATCTGTTCGGAGAGACTTTCTGGGGCCTGAAACGTCATACGGAATGTTGCTCACTTCTGAAAACAGCAGGGATTCAGTTAATGCTATAACTGCGAGAGTTTAACACAGGGATTCTTCATCCCCACCCCCCTTGGTCAGCATTTTGCGCCTGTAACCGCATCCTCCGGAAAGAGCTTGCCGTTTTTTTGACACTTGGATCCGGACTTGCTCAAAGGCACCCCAAAGCACTTTAAATAACGATTACATCATATTGTTTTAGATGCATTTTTTAGTTATAGGCACATACAATGCTAACCACTCTGCAAGCGAATGATCGATTCTGTCTGCAGAGTGAACCCCAGTGAAAAACATACCGTCGATACAGAGATCCACCTCTCAACCAAAAGATCTGGCAGCGCTACGACAAGCCTATCAGGGCTGGTCGAGCACTCCCGATCCTCTCAGCAGGCTTACCCGGCGGCTTTCCACGACACTGTCGCTGGAAACCCAGCTTGGTATTCTTGCGGAAGAACTGGGCGGAATCATTCCCTTCGACGCGCTGAATTACCGCCATCAGATAGCTCATCGTGATTTCGTGTATGCAACCGGTATCGGTGGGCCTCACCGCTGTGAGTATCGGCTTAATCTCGAAAGCGTGTGTTACGGAACTTTGACGCTGAGCCGTCGCCATAAATTTTCGGATGATGAACTGCAAGGCATTGAAATGATCATCAGCGCGGCCATCTGCCCGCTGCGCAATGCCTGCCAGTTTATTGCCATTGAACAGGCGGCGCTGACTGATTCGCTAACGGCAATTCCTAACAAACGTGCCCTGGATGAACAACTTCAGCGCGCGAGCCTGCTTGCGCAACGCCATGCAGAGGAGTACGCCTTGATTCTCTGCGACCTGGATCATTTCAAAACGGTAAACGATCAGCACGGGCACGTGGTGGGTGATCACTTGCTGCGATTGACGGCTGAGGCACTGGAGGCCGCAATCAGAAATTCAGACAGTGTTTACCGGTTTGGTGGGGAAGAGTTTGCTATTTTGCTGCCCCATACGGGCGAGCAGGAAGCCCGGGACGTAGCCGACCGGGTGCGCAGTGCCATTGCAAACCTCAGGGTGGACTGCGGAGGCACTGAGCTGTCGGTAACCGTCAGTTGCGGTGTGGCCCAGCACATGCAAGAGGAAACCCCGGACCAGTGGATAGCACGCGCTGACGAAGCGCTGTATAGAGCCAAGGATCAGGGCCGGAACTGCACCCGGGTGTTCGCGACCATTCGCTGAACAGCCCGGTTCAGTATTACAACACCGACTTATCTACCCGACTTGCCAGCACTTCCGGAATGAGCTTTACGCGGCCGGCCAGACCCTGTCTTCGGCCTACCCGCTCCGGTGCGGGGCTTTTCGGAGCCTCCATTGCGAGTCGGCTTGGTATCGCTGACATCCCAACGCCGGCTTCCGGCCTTTTTGTTAGCGCTCCCCGGGCTCTTTCTTCGCTGCCGTTCGTGGGCCGCCTGCTCGTCCGGCGTTTTTTGCGGTATATCCATCGATTCAAGCCCGACTGTTTTGCTCAGGGAATCGACGGCTTTCTGATCCAGCTCCTCCCATTTCCCAAGCGTCAGCCTGCTGGGCAGAAAAATCGGCCCATATCGCACACGTTTCAGGCGACTTACGCGCACACCCTGGGACTCCCACAAGCGCCTGACCTCACGGTTACGTCCTTCAAGAAGCGTAACGTGAAACCAGCGGTTGATTCCGCTGCCGCCAGCGGGACTGAGATCACTGAACTTTGCCATGCCGTCTTCAAGAAGCACGCCGGCCATCAGGCGTTCGATCATGGCGTCATCAACTTCGCCAAAAACCCTGACTGCGTACTCCCTGTCGATCTGGCTTGAGGGATGCATCAGGCGATTGGCGAGCTCACCGTCGGTAGTGAACAGCACAAGCCCGGTGGTATTGATGTCCAGCCGGCCTATCGAAATCCAGCGGTTATCCTTGAGCCTGGGCAGACGGTCAAATACCGTAGGCCGCCCCTCAGGATCCTTCCGCGTAGTCACTTCACCTTCAGGCTTGTTGTAGATAAGCACCCGGCGCACAGTAACGGCTGCAGCTGCAACTTCCAGCCGCTTTTCGTCGAGCTCGAACCGATCATTCACCGTTGCTTTCTGGCCCGGCACCGCCGCCTCGCCATTGACCGTCAGGCGCCCGGTTTCCATCCAGCCTTCGATTTCCCGACGCGAGCCGAGACCGGCACGGGCGAGAAGCTTCTGGATCCGCTCCGGGCCTGCGTTAGTCACTGTATCTGCGGCCGGTTTTGCCTTTCTTCCGGGGCGTTCTGACGCCATGAACATAATCCTTAATCGCTGACTGATACCCGAATGGTATCAGTGAAGTGTCTCGCCCGGAGGATTATCTCCCGCGGGCTTTGCCGCTGCTGAATCAAACTCAATCTCGGCTTGAATACTCTTTTCGATTTCCCTGCCTATTTCTTCCAGGTCCCGGATCTCGGACAAAGGTGGCATCTGATCCAGACTGGAAAGATTGAAATAGTCCAGAAACTGTCGGGTCGTGGCATACATCGCAGGCCGGCCAGGAACGTCCTTATGCCCGACGATGCGTACCCACTCTCGCTCAAGTAACGTGCGAATGATATTGCTGCTTACCGTAACACCCCGAATGTCTTCAATCTCGCCACGGGTAATGGGCTGGCGGTAGGCAATTAATGCAAGCGTTTCCAGCAGGGCCCGGGAATAGCGCTGAGGTTTTTCCTCAAACAACCGGCTGACCCAGGGCGCAAACTCCTCACGAACCTGAAGCCGGTACCCACTGGCTACTTTACGAAGCTCAAAACCCCGACCCTCACAAGCCGCGCCAAGAAGCATCATCACATGTTCCATGACCTGCCGTGCCGGGCGCTCATCCTCGGTAAACAGGTCCCGTAACTGGTCAAGCGACAGGGGTTTGCCCGCAGCCAGTAACGCGGCTTCGACTATTGCCTGAATTCGGGAAAGATGTTCTTCATTCATGATGGCTATCCGTTTTCGGCACACCGGCCCTCGATGCGGAATTCTCTAGCGAGCAGCCCGAGCACGCACGTGAATCGAGCCCAGCACTTCTGCCTGTACCACTTCAATCAGCTGCTCTTTCACCAGTTCCAACGTTGCCAGAAACGTGACCACCACACCAAGCCGTCCTTCTTCAACAGTGAAGAGGCTCGAAAAAGCAACAAACTGATCGTCCTTCAACAAGGACAAAATGGCCGACATACGCTCCCGGGTGGACAGTTTCTCCTTTTCCACATGATGGCTGGTGAAAAGGTCCGCCCGCTCCAGTACGCCACGAAGTGCAAGAAGCATATCCACAAAATCGACATCGGGATGCTGTTGGGTCGATGGTAACTGCGGCAGCGAAGCCGATACAGGAAAACTGTTTCGCTCCATACGCGGCAATGCGTCAATGTCCTCAGCGGCCTGCTTGAATCGCTCGTACTGCTGCAGCCTGCGAATCAGTTCAGCCCTTGGGTCCATCTCCTCATCTTCATCACTTTCGTGCCTTGGTAGAAGCATGCGGGATTTTATTTCCGCCAACGTGGCCGCCATCACCAGATACTCTGCAGCGAGCTCGAAGCGCATGGCTTCCACGGCTCCGATATAGTCCATGTATTGTCGGGTTATTTCACTCACGTCTATATCCAGAATATCCATATTCTGGCGACGGATGAGGTAGAGCAGAAGGTCGAGCGGCCCCTCAAAGGCTTCCAGAAACACCGCAAGGGCATCTGGCGGGATATACAGATCACTAGGAAGATCAATCAGATCTTTCCCTGAAACCCGTGCCAAAGGGGCGTGCTCTGGCTCGGCTGACTTAGCGATAGCTCAAGCCCATTGCAGCCCGGACTTCCTCAAGCGTATCACGGGCTGCGTCCCGGGCATGTTCACGCCCTTCCTGCAAAATGGAATGCACAAGATCGGGGCTGTCTTCGTATTCAAGAGCCCTCTCACGCAAGGGTCGCTGCTCTTCGATGATCGAATCTATAAGCGGCTTTTTGCAGTCAAGGCAGCCGATGCCGGCACTGCGACAACCGGTCTGAACCCACTCTTTGGTTGCTTCATCGGAGTAGACTTTATGCAGCCCCCATACCGGACACTTCTCTGGTTCCCCCGGATCTGTCCGTCGCACCCGCTGGGGGTCCGTTTGCATGGTACGGACTTTCTGAGCCACGCTGTCCGGCTCTTCCCGCAGGCCAATGTAGTTGTTGTAGGACTTGGACATTTTCTGTCCGTCCAGCCCCGGCATCTTGGAGTCTGGTGTCAACAGAGGCTGTGGCTCCGGAAGAATGACCTTGCCGCCACCCTCGATGTATCCATACAGGCGTTCACGATCACCGATGGAAATGTTCTGCTGTTCCATAAGCAAAGCGCGAGCGGTTTCGAGAGCTTCCAGATCACCCTCTTCCTGATACCGCTTTTTGAGCGTGCGGTAGAGCTTGGCGTTTTTCTTGCCCATCTTGACGATGGCAGACTCCGCCTGATCTTCAAACCCGGGTTCACGTCCGTAGATATGATTGAAACGGCGGGCTATCTCACGAGTAATTTCAACATGCGATACCTGGTCTGCGCCTACCGGCACTTTGCCCGCGCGATACATTAATATGTCGGCAGTTTGCAAAAGCGGATAGCCCAGGAAACCGTAGGTTGCCAGGTCTTTTTCGCGCAGTTTTTCCTGCTGATCCTTGTAAGTGGGAATGCGCTCCAGCCAGCCCAGAGGGGTGATCATGGACAACAGCAAGTGCAGCTCAGCGTGCTCAGGCACCTGAGACTGGATAAACATGGTGGAGGATCCGGGGTTCACCCCGGCGGCCAACCAGTCGATCACCATGTCCCAGACGCTTTGCTCGATGCCGGAGGGGTCATCGTACTGTGTCGTCAGAGCATGCCAGTCGGCGATAAAGAAGAAGCACTCAAATTCGTGCTGGAGTTTCACCCAGTTTTTCAGCACACCGTGGTAATGACCAAGATGAAGCTTGCCGGTCGGACGCATACCGGACAAAACCCGTTGCTGGGAATCTACAGAACTCAAAGCACAAACTCCTTCTTTTGAATGGGATTCGCCCCATAGTAGATCAGACGACCCGGCATTATAAATAAAAAACCCCCGCTCTGCAGAACAGAAACGGGGGGTTTTAGTGAAAGAAACCAGCTTTACCAGCCAGTCACTTCCTGCAGAGCCTTGCCAATCTCAGCCAGACTGCGCACGGTTTTGACACCGGCGTCGTTCAGAGCCGCGAATTTCTCATCCGCTGTACCCTTACCACCAGAGATGATGGCACCGGCATGGCCCATACGCTTGCCCGGAGGTGCTGTAACACCAGCAATGTACGAAACCACAGGCTTGGTTACATGCTCTTTGATGAACGCAGCCGCTTCTTCTTCCGCGGTGCCGCCGATCTCACCAATCATCACAATCGCTTCTGTCTGCGGATCGTCCTGCAGCAGTTTGAGGATATCGATGAAGTTGGATCCTGGAATCGGGTCACCACCAATGCCTACGCAGGTAGACTGGCCGTAGCCGAAGTCTGTGGTCTGCTTGACCGCTTCGTAAGTCAGGGTGCCGGAGCGAGATACGATACCGACCTTACCTGGCTTGTGAATGTGGCCTGGCATGATGCCGATTTTGCACTCGCCCGGAGTGATAACGCCTGGGCAGTTGGGCCCGATCATGCGAACGCCTTTACGATCAACGTATTCTTTGGCGTACAGCATATCAATGGTCGGAATGCCTTCGGTAATGCACACGATCAACTCAAGGCCGGCATCCGCCGCTTCAATGATAGCGTCTTTGCAGAACGGAGCAGGAACGTAGATTACGGTAGCCTGAGCACCGGTCTTTTCCACAGCTTCACGCACGGTGTTGAACACCGGCAGACCCAAATGCTCGGTACCGCCTTTGCCCGGGCTTACGCCACCGACCATTTTCGTGCCGTATTCAATAGCTTGCTCAGAGTGAAACGTACCCTGTGCGCCGGTAAAGCCCTGGCAGATTACCTTGGTGTCTTTATTAATCAGGATGCTCATTATTTACCCCCTGCGGCTTTAACGACTTGCTCTGCAGCATCCGCCAGACTTGTGGCGGCGATAATGTTCAGGCCACTTTCGGCGAGTACCTTGGTGCCCTTCTCAGCGTTGTTGCCTTCAAGGCGCACAACCACGGGAACCTTGACGCCCACTTCCTTAACCGCTCCAATGATGCCTTCAGCGATCATATCGCAACGAACGATACCACCAAAAATGTTCACCAAAACTGCCTGAACGTTGTCGTCAGACAGAATGATTTTGAACGCCTCGGATACGCGCTCTTTGGTCGCACCGCCGCCAACGTCCAGGAAGTTGGCCGGGCGACCACCAGACAGCTTGATGATGTCCATGGTACCCATGGCCAGACCAGCGCCATTAACCATGCAGCCAATGTTGCCCTCGAGTGCAACGTAGTTCAGTTCCCAGGCTGCGGCTTCTGCTTCACGGGCATCTTCCTGTGAAGGATCGCGCATTTCCTGCAGCTTCTTCTGGCGGTACAACGCGTTGCCATCGACACCAATCTTGGCGTCCAGGCAGTGAAGATCGCCGGCCGGCGTGATAACCAGCGGGTTGATTTCCATCAGCGCGAGGTCATAGTCTTCGAACAGCTTCGCCAGACCCATGAAGATCTTGGTGAACTGACCAATCTGCTTGCCTTCCAGGCCAAGCTGGAATGCCAGATCACGACCCTGATATGGCTGTGCGCCTACCAGCGGGTCAATTTCGGCTCTCAGGATTTTTTCCGGAGTTTCTTCCGCAACTGTTTCAATCTCAACACCACCTTCGGTGGATGCCATGAATACGATACGGCGAGTGCCACGGTCGACAACCGCACCCAGATACAATTCCTGATCAATATCCGTCAGGGATTCAACCAGAATTTTGCTGACCGGCTGGCCGTTCTCGTCGGTCTGGAAAGTGACCAGCTGCTTGCCCAACCACTGTTCGGCAAACGCGCGAATGTCGTCAGTGTTCTTGACCAACTTTACACCGCCGGCTTTACCGCGGCCGCCAGCGTGAACCTGAGCCTTCACAACCCAGCTGTTGCCGCCAATCTTTTCTGCAGCTGCTACTGCTTCGTCCGGAGTATCGCAGGCAATGCCCTGCGATACTGGCAAGCCATATTCAGCGAAGAGCTGTTTGCCCTGATATTCGTGCAAATTCATAGTTAGTGTCCCGCTTTTTGATGGAGGATAACCACGTACGGAAAGTGAACCCGCGACTTCCCAGCCGGGAAGTCTTTACTGCGAATTCCATTCGGCGAGCAGGGTTTTAAGCCAGCTCACCATGATCGCAACAGGAAATCAGCTGTTTTTATGGTAAAGGGGCGCCATCACGGGCGCCCCTGCTTCCTGGTTTGCGTTACTTCTTTTTGCGACGGTTCGCAATATGAATTGCGCCACCGTTAACAGCCAGCGCTGCCTCGTGCACAGACTCGGACAGAGTCGGATGTGCAAAACAGGTCAGAGCCAGATCTTCTGCACTGGAGCCAAATTCCATGGCAATAACGCCCTGAGCAACGATTTCAGATGCCTGAGGACCCACAACATGGAAGCCCAGAATCCGGTCAGTCTTCTCGTCGGCAATGATTTTCACCATGCCGGAGGCGGAGTTTGCCGCCATCGCACGACCATTAGCCGCAAACGGGAAAGTACCAACCTTATAGGCTTCGCCTTCACTCTTGAGCTGCTCTTCAGTCTTACCTACCCAAGCCACTTCCGGCGATGTGTAGATGACGTTAGGAATACAGTCATAATTAACCTGCGGCTTGTGGCCGGCGATACGCTCGGCAACCATGACGCCCTCTTCCGAAGCTTTGTGCGCCAACATCGGACCACGAACAACGTCGCCCACGGCCCACACACCTGGCGCCTCGGTTTTGCACTTTTCGTCGACAAAGATAAAGCCACGCTCATCCATGTTAACGCCGGAATCTGCTGACAACAGATTATCGGTGTAAGGCCGGCGGCCAACGGCAACAATCAGCTTGTCGACTTTCAGTTCCTGCTTGCCCTTGCTGTCTTCGTAGCTCACGTTGACCAGCTTGCGTTTGACCTCGGCGCCAGTTACCCGACCACCCATAACGATGTTCAGGCCCTGCTTGCGAAACTGCTTCAGCGCATCTTTGGCAACCTGCTGATCAACCGCCGGCAGGAAGGTATCCTGCGCTTCAAGCACGGTTACTTCAGAACCCAGACGCGCCCAGACGCTGCCCAGCTCAAGACCGATAACCCCGGCACCGATAATGCCAAGACGCTTGGGAACTTCATCAAACTCCAGTGCGCCTTCCGAGTCGACGATATAGCCTTCGGTCATTGGAGCCGGCGGTATATCAATGGGCTTGGAGCCGGTAGCGATAATAACGTTCTCAGCTTCGTAGGTTTTTGTCTTGCCGTCTTTATCCGTGACTTCAACCTGACGATTGGCTAAAAGCTTGCCGTGACCATGGATGGAAGTCACTCCGTTGGCCTTGAACAACCCGGCAATACCACCCGTCAGCTGTTTAACGATGCCACTCTTGCGCTCCATCATCTTGGCGATGTCGATTTTGACATCCTTGGCAATGATGCCCTGCATTTCGTAGTCGTGGCTGGCTTCCTCAAACTTGTGAGAAATTTCCAGCAGCGCTTTCGAAGGAATACAACCTACGTTAAGACAGGTGCCGCCAAGCACCTGGCTTTTGCCATCTTCCGAGCTCCACGATTCGACACACGCGGTTTTCAGGCCAAGTTGAGCGGCTTTTATGGCAGCAACATAGCCACCCGGGCCTGCGCCAATGACGATTACGTCGTACTTATCAGACATAGTTAATCCTGTTTTCCGATTCGTTAAGTGTCGGCTCAGACGTCCAGCAGAATACGCGCCGGGTCTTCGAGCATTTCCTTGATGGCAACAAGGAACTGCACCGCCTCCTTGCCGTCGACCATACGGTGATCATAAGACAAGGCAAGGTACATCATTGGACGGATTTCCACCTTGCCATTGACCGCCATCGGGCGCTCCTGGATCTTGTGCATACCAAGAATAGCCGTTTGCGGCGGGTTCAGGATCGGCGTGGAAAGAAGCGATCCAAAAATGCCGCCGTTGGTTATGGTGAAAGTACCACCAGTCATATCATCAATTCCGAGCTTGCCACCTTTTGCCTTGGTGCCGTACTCAACAATCTTCTTCTCGATATCTGCCAGACCCAATGCATCCACATCACGAAGTACTGGGACCACCAGACCACGCTCGGTAGAGACCGCGACACCGATATCCTGGTAACCATGATAAACCATGTCATTACCGTCGATGGAAGCGTTGACCGCAGGGAAACGCTTGAGCGCTTCGGTTGCAGCTTTGGCAAAAAAGGACATAAAGCCGAGCTTGATGTCGTGGCGCTTCACAAAGCTATCCTGGTATTGCTTGCGCAGCTCCATGATCGGGCCCATGTCGACCTCGTTAAAAGTCGTCAACATGGCTGCGGTTTGCTGCGCATTCACCAAACGCTTGGCGATGCTGGACCGCAGGCGGGTCATGGGAACGCGTTTTTCCGGGCGCTCACCCGAACCAACGTTGACTTCTGGCATAGCAGCCTCGGACTTCGAGGACTCACCTGAAGACTTAGCGTTATCTACGTGATTTTGAACATCTTCCTTTGTAACTCGACCGTCTTTTCCGGTGCCTTTGATGGAACCCGGGTCAACGTTGTTCTCATCAGCCAGCTTGCGGGCTGCTGGGCTCAGAATGGCGTCGCCCGAGGTCTGGCTTTGATCAGCTTTGGCCTCTTCTTTGTCAGCGTCACCACCTGCACCTGCGTCGGCTTTGCTATCCTTACTGCCCTTGCTATCAGCAGACTCGGAGTCACCCACGGCACCTTCTTTGAATTTACCGATGACTTCACCGCTTTCCACGGTGTCACCTTCTCCTTTGACAACCTCTTCAATAACACCGTCAGCGGGCGCTACAACCTCAAGGACAACCTTGTCGGTTTCAATATCGACGATCAGATCATCGCGTGAGCAGGCTTCGCCAGGTTTTTTGTGCCAGGTCGCGACGGTACCCTCTGCGACCGACTCCGGGAAAACGGGTGCTTTTATCTCAGTAGACATTACAGTTCCTTAGTTCGGTAGCTCGTCAGATTTCAAACGCGTCGTTAACAAGTTTTTTCTGCTCTTCAATATGAACAGACATATGACCTGCTGCCGGGGCAGCGGAGGCCTCACGACCGGCGTACTGAAGATGAAGCTTGGGGTTCAGCCGCTGCAGCGCGTTGCGCATATGGTGCTGACTGCTGTACCAGGCGCCCTGGTTCATAGGTTCTTCCTGACACCAAACCGCGTGTTTCAACTTTGAGTACTTGGCCAGAGTTTCATCCAGATCCTCACCGGGGAACGGATAGAGCTGCTCAATGCGCACAATGGCAACATCGTCGCGCTCGTCGGTTTTCTTCTTTTCCAGCAGATCGTAATAGACCTTGCCGCTGCAAAGAATAACCCGGGTAACCTTTTTCGGTTCCGGCAGTTCCTTCTCGGGAAGAACAGTCTGGAAGGTGCCTGATGTCAAGTCATCCAGATCCGAGGTTGCTTCCTTGTGACGCAACAAACTCTTGGGCGTAATAGCGACCAGCGGCTTACGCAGCGGGCGCTTCACCTGGCGACGCAACATGTGAAACACCTGGGATGGTGTTGTTGGCACACATACCTGAATGTTGTGCTGGGCAGACAGTTGCAAGAAGCGCTCAAGGCGCGCAGAACTGTGCTCCGGCCCCTGCCCTTCATAGCCGTGCGGCAACAGCAGGGTCAACCCGCACAGGCGTCCCCACTTGTGCTCACCACTGGTGAGGAACTGATCGATAACAACCTGCGCACCATTTGCGAAGTCGCCAAACTGTGCCTCCCAGACCACCAGCGTATCCGGCGTGGTAGTGGAGTAGCCGTATTCGAACGCCATAACCGCCTCTTCCGAGAGAAGCGAGTCATAAATTTCAAACATCGGCTGCTTGTCAGAAAGCTGCGCAAGAGCAATATGCCTGGATCCGTCTTTCTGGTTATGCAAAACCGCATGCCGATGAGAGAAGGTTCCACGACCCACATCCTGGCCCGTCAGCCGGATAGGATGCCCCTCATTCAACAGCGTTGCGTAAGCCATGATCTCGCCGTAGCCCCAGTTGATGGGCAAGGCTCCCGCTGTCATTTTCTCGCGATCCGAGACAATCTTCGAAACCTGGCGCTGAATACTGAACCCTTCCGGCACCTGGGTCAGTTTCTTACCCAGCTTCTGAATAGTTTTCAGCGCTACGCTGGATTTGCACTTGGCCGTCCATTGGTGGCCCAGGTAAGGCGTCCAGTCCACATACAGATCTTTATTGGGCTCTTTGACCAGGGACTTGACCACGTGCTCGCCATTATCCAGCGCGTCACGATAATCATTTTCCATCTGCTTGGCTTCGTCTTCGCTCAGAACACCCGCAGCGACCAACTTCTCTGCGTAAATAGTGCGGGTCGTCTTCAGCTTGCGAATCTTTTCGTACATCATCGGCTGGGTTGCGGCAGGCTCATCCGCTTCGTTGTGTCCACGGCGGCGATAACAAACCAGATCGATGACCACGTCGCCCTTGAACTCATTACGATAGTCCATCGCCATTTGAGTCACAAACACAACGGCTTCAGGGTCGTCCGCGTTCACGTGGAGTATCGGCGCGTGAACCATTTTGGCAACGTCAGTACAGTACTCCGTCGATCGGGCATCTTCCTGTTTGCTGGTCGTAAAGCCAACCTGATTATTGATAACTATGTGGATGGTTCCGCCCACCCCAAACCCGCGGGTCTGGGACATCTGGAACGTTTCCATTACCACGCCCTGGCCAGCAAATGCCGCATCACCGTGCATGATAACAGGAACAACCTGGTTACCTTCTGTGTCAGCACGACGGGTCTGACGGGCGCGCACAGAACCTTCTACCACTGGAGATACAATTTCAAGGTGAGATGGGTTAAACGCCATCGCGAGGTGTATCTCGCCTCCTTCTGTCATCACGTTGGATGAAAAGCCCTGGTGATACTTCACGTCACCGGAGCCTGAATCGGCCAGCCTCTTACCCTCAAATTCGTCAAAAAGCTCTTTGGGGTTTTTACCCAGCGTATTGACCAGAATATTCAGGCGACCACGGTGGGCCATGCCCAGGACAATTTCCTTGGCACCATAGTGGCCAGCGCGCTGGATCAATTCGTCCATACAAGGGATAAGGCTTTCACCGCCCTCTAGACCAAACCGCTTGACGCCGGGATAACGCGAACCGAGGTATTTTTCCAGGCCTTCAGCTGCCGTGAGGCGTTCCAGAATGTGTTTTCGGGTATTGGGTTCATAACCCGGCTCAGAGCGAACAGGCTCCATACGCTGCTGAAACCAGCGCTTGATGCGGGTATCAACTATGTGCATGTACTCAGCGCCAATACTGCCGCAATAAGTCTGCTGCAGTCCGTCGACGATGTCTCCGAGCTTCATGGTCTCAGAGCCAAAACTCAGGGAGCCCGTTTGGAAGGTCAGATCCCGATCGGATTCTGATAATTCATGAAAAGACGGATCAAGATCCTCTACCTTTGGACGCTGCCAAACTCCGAGAGGGTCAAGCTTTGCTTCCTGATGACCGCGAAAGCGATAAGCGTTGATAAGTTGGAGAACACGGGTCTGCTTTTTATCAGCATCCGATGTTGCACTGACAGGCACGCCGTTACTCGCAAGAAAACGCTGATTGCGGGCTATGTGCTCGAACTGCTCACGGATCGAGGAGTGAATAACGTCACGACCCTGATAGCCGTCAACGCTTGGAAGCTTGTCAAAATAGCTACGCCACTCTTCCGGGACGGCATTCGGGTCTGTCAGGTAGGTTTCAAAAAGCTGTTCGACATAGGCCAGATTTCCACCTTGCAAGTGGGACGTCTGCCATAACTGCTCCATCATGCTTTCTTGCATTTTGAATAGCTCACCTTGGGCTGGTGCGGGGGAGCCAAGTATGGTCGGCCAGGGGTAATTATCAGTCAATACGGGTTTTTACGGGATCGACTGTGGCAACCACACCCAACACGGATGTTTTCCGTTCCCCAATGATTTTTTTGTACTCAGCAACACCGCAAGAAAACATGGTAAGTTCCCGCCACGGCTTGCGTAGTGTGCACCCGAGTAAGACTTTTAACTATAAGCCTTTGGTTGAAGGCCCCGCATAAATGCGAGGCCTTCCGGGTTCCAACCTGATCAGATCAGTATAGCGCCTGTCTGTATTTTTGCCGCTTAAGTAGCCCGGTGCAGCAAAAGGTTCCGAATGTGGCCAATTGCCCTTGTGGGGTTAAGGCCTTTCGGGCAAACGCTAACACAGTTCATGATGCCCCTGCAGCGGAATACACTGAACGGGTCATCCAGATCGGCAAGTCGCTCTGCCTGAGCCGTATCGCGGCTATCTGCAAGGAAGCGATATGCCTGCAACAGTCCCGCCGGACCAATGAACTTATCCGGGTTCCACCAAAAAGACGGGCAAGACGTTGAGCAGCATGCACAGAGAATACACTCGTACAGGCCATCCAGCTTCTCGCGATCTTCCGGTGACTGCAAACGCTCTATGGCGGGTGCCGGGTTGTCGTTAATCAGATACGGCATCACTTTTTCGTACTGCTTGTAAAACAGGCTCATATCAACGACCAGGTCACGAATAACCGGCAGACCTGGTAACGGGCGCAGTACCAGCTTGCCATTCTTGACGACTTGAGACATTGGCGTAATGCACGCAAGGCCATTTTTGCCGTTCATGTTCATGCCATCAGAACCGCAAACACCTTCACGGCATGAGCGGCGATAGGCCATTGACGGATCGTTCTCCTTGATGAGATTGAGCACGTCAAGAACCATCAGATCCTTTCCTGCCGGAAGCTCCACATCAACGTCCTGCATATACGGGGCGTTGTCAGTTTCCGGGTTATAACGGTAAAGGCTTACCAACATAATGCATGTCCCCTTTAGTAAGTCCGGACTTTCGGCTGGAAGGTTTCGACGGTTTTTGGCGAGAAATTTACGTCACGCTTGCCAATTCGCTTGTCCAGCGGGAAGTAGAGAGAGTGCTTCAACCAGTTCTCGTCATCACGCTCAGTGAAGTCGTTGCGGGCATGGGCACCACGGCTCTCTTTACGCTCGTTTGCAGCAATCGCGGTAGCCTGGGCCACTTCAAAAAGGTTATCCAGTTCCAGCGCTTCAATGCGCGCGGTGTTAAACGCGTTACTGGTGTCTGCCAGTTTGGTGTTACGAACACGCTGACCGATGGCTTCCAGCTTTGCCAGACCCTCTTCCATGCTCTTGCCGTCACGGAATACACCGAAATAAAGCTGCATGCAATTCTGAAGATCCTTGCGAACGTCTGCAACGCTTTCACCTTCTGATGCGCTGTTCAGACGATCCAGTCGGGCCATGGCGCGCTTGATATCTTCATCGGTCGCACCGTCAGTCTCAAAGCCCCCACGCAGTTGTTCCTCAATGTGCAGACCCGCCGCACGACCGAAAACAACGAGATCCAGAAGCGAGTTACCACCAAGGCGGTTCGCTCCGTGAACAGAAACGCACGCCGCCTCACCACAGGCAAACAGCCCCGGGATCGGCTGATCGTTACCATCCTGGTCCTGAGTCAGCGCCTGACCACCTACATTTGTAGGGACGCCGCCCATCATGTAATGACAGGTTGGAACAACCGGGACCGGCTCTTTTACGGGATCTACGTGAGCAAATGTACGAGACAACTCACAGATACCCGGCAAGCGCAGATTCAGAGTTTCTTCACCCAGGTGATCCAGCTTCAGCAGAACGTGATCCTTGTCCGGACCACAGCCGCGACCTTCAAGAATCTCGATAACCATGGAGCGCGCAACAACGTCACGGCCAGCAAGGTCTTTCGCATTCGGAGCATAACGCTCCATGAAGCGCTCGCCCTCAGAGTTGATCAGGTAACCGCCCTCACCCCGACAACCTTCCGTTACCAGCGTACCGGCACCGTAGATTCCGGTTGGGTGGAACTGCCACATCTCCATGTCCTGCATCGGGAAACCGGCACGCAGTGCCATGCCGATACCGTCGCCAGTATTGATCAGCGCGTTGGTTGTGGAAGCATAGATGCGGCCTGCTCCGCCTGTTGCCAGGACGGTGGCCTTGGACTTGATGTAAGCCACTTCGCCAGTTTCAATTTCAATGGCTACAACACCTACAACTTCGTCTTTACTGTTCTTGACCAGATCAACGGCGTACCACTCGTTAAGGAAAGTAGTGCCGCCTTTGAGGTTTGCCTGATACAACGTGTGTAGCAGCGCGTGACCAGTACGGTCGGCAGCAGCACAAGTACGCGCCGCCTGAGTCGGGTTGTCCGGCCCCTTGGACTGACCACCGAACGGGCGCTGATAGATACGCCCCTGCTCCGTGCGCGAAAATGGCAGCCCCATGTGCTCAAGCTCGAAAACGGCCTGAGGGCCCACTGAACACATATATTCAACAGCGTCCTGGTCGGCAATATAGTCAGACCCTTTAACGGTGTCGTACATATGCCAGCGCCAATCATCATTGGGATCAGCGCTTGCGATCGCACAAGTGATGCCACCTTGGGCAGACACTGTGTGCGAGCGGGTCGGAAAAACTTTTGTGATACACGCAGTGTTAACGCCCGACTCGGTTAACTGCAGGGCTGCTCGCATACCGGCACCACCGCCACCAATAACAATAGCGTCGTACGACATGGTCTTGATATTAGCCATCAATTAAAGCCCCCAAATAATCTGAATACCCCAAACCACATACACGAAAATCACGAGAATGCATGCCGCCTGGAAAAGAAACCGTTGCATAGCGGATTTGATGTAGTCCGTAGAAACTGTCCAAAGCCCGACCCAGGCATGGGCACCAATCGAAAGCAAAGCAAGCAACGTGAAGATCTTGAACCAAGCCTGATCAAACAGAGCTGACCACGACTGGTAATCCACATCGGTCGTTACAAAAAAGCCAAGCAGAAACAGAGTATAGAAGGCTAATACGTAGGCAGAAACGCGCTGGATAATCCAGTCTTGAATTCCGTTACGGCCAATATTGGTGACGCTATTCATGCCCATACCCAGACTCCTGCCAGAACAATGAGGACGACGGAAACTGCAATTGTGATTTTGGCGGCCGCACGCCCGCTCTCAAGCTCTTCACCTATACCCATATCCATGAGCAGGTGCTTGATGCCAGCAACCAGGTGGTAAAGCAGAGCAGACAGGATGCCCCAGATAATCAGCTTGGCAAGGAAGCCGTTCAGCAATTCACTGACCTGACTGAAGCCCTCTTCCCCGGAAAGGGAAAGCTGAAGTCCGTAAAGCATAAATGCAACACCAACAAAAATGATGATGCCGCTGACGCGGTGCAATATGGACGTAATGGCTGGCAGCGGAAAATGAAACTTGCCGAGATCGAGATTTACTGGTCGTTTGCTATTCACAGCGCTCTCACACTCTCTTTTTGATACCGCAAAGCCGGCGAACCGGTAGCGGATAGTTGGTATGTAACGATCGGATGTAGGATACGGGATCAACAGCCGATTGGTTCAGGAGGGCGGACACCAAACAGGTAGCTTGCTATGAACAAACCCCTGTGAGAATGAATCCCCGATTCCGGGCTACGGATTATAAGGAGGCGCCCGTATAATTACAAACGCGCAACCCATGCAAAAGCCACCCGAAGGCGGTAGCAGAGCAAGCTATAAGACGTATTGACAAACACTATTTTTGTCTGCAAGCCGCGTTATTCGTGATATCCCTGATTTACAACAAGGACAGCATCAGCAGTCTCCCTCACTCTTTCATTGACAAAAAAAGCCAACACCCTATATTTTGCCGCCAGTTTTGCGATAATACGCGCCTTCTCATGCAACTATAAAGGCAGCCTATGCTGTTCAAGCTGATAAACAGGAGAGCACTATGACCGACAGGAAAGCCACGCTCTCGGTGGGGGACGAGTCCATTGAGCTACCGGTTTATTCCGGCACCGTTGGCCCTGACGTCATCGACGTACGAGGCCTAGTCCAGCACGGCGTTTTCACCTACGACCCGGGGTTTGTCTCAACAGCAGCCTGCGAGTCGGCGATCACCTACATTGATGGCGAAAACGGCGTTCTTCTGCACCGGGGTTATCCCATTGAACAGCTCGCCGAGCACTCAGACTATCTGGAAGTCTGCCACCTGCTCCTGAAAGGCGAACTGCCTACTGCCGCAGAAAACAGTCAGTTCCATGACACAATCAAAAACCACACCATGCTGCATGACCAGATGCGCAATTTTTTCCACGGCTTCCGCCGGGACGCCCACCCAATGGCGATCATGTGTGGTGTTGTCGGAGCGCTTTCTGCGTTTTATCACGACCAGATGGACGTTACTGACGAACATCAGCGCGAAATCACCGCCCATCGCCTGATAGCGAAGATGCCGACGATCGCAGCCTGGTGTTACAAGTACAGCATTGGCCAGCCGTTCGTGTATCCGAGGAACGATCTTTCGTATTCGGAAAACTTCCTGCAAATGATGTTTGGTGTCCCCTGCGAGACATACAAGCCAAACCCGATCCTGGCGAAAGCCATGGACAAGATTTTCATTCTGCATGCTGACCACGAACAGAACGCATCAACGTCTACCGTTCGGCTAGCCGGATCCTCTGGCGCCAACCCATACGCCTGCATTGCATCCGGCATTGCAGCACTCTGGGGCCCGGCTCACGGGGGTGCCAACGAGGCCGTTCTGGACATGCTCGCGGAAATTGGCGACGAGTCCAACATTGATACCTTCATTGCCAGGGCCAAGGATAAAGATGATCCTTTCCGCCTGATGGGGTTTGGCCACAGGGTCTACAAGAACTTCGATCCTCGCGCCAAGGTAATGGCTGAAACTGCACACGAAGTTCTCAGCGAACTTGGACTGGAAGACGATCCGCTCCTGAAAATCGCCCAGCGCCTTGAGCAGATCGCCCTTGAAGACGAGTATTTCGTCAATCGTAAGCTCTACCCGAACGTGGATTTCTATTCTGGCCTGATCCTCAAGGCTATTGGAATTCCGACCTCCATGTTCACAGTGATTTTCGCCATGTCTCGAACCATTGGATGGTTCTCTCACTGGAACGAAATGGTCAGCGGCGACTATCGCATTGGCCGTCCGCGCCAGCTTTATACCGGCTCTCCGGCAAGGGATTACCCGAAAAAGTAATTCCTGAGCTCCCCGGAAACCGAAAGGCCGCTGATTCAGCGGCCTTTTTTTGTACCGGTGAAAACCGCTTTTCACCCGGCAACCGTTTAACTCTGTGCTAAGTTAAGTGCCATAACTTAAAAGGAGACAACAATGACAACCGCAACCTTTATCGGCCTTGGCGTTATGGGGTATCCCATGGCCGGCCATCTGGCCAACGCCGGCCTAACCGTTCGCGTATGGAACCGCTCAGCGGAAAAATCCCGGCAATGGGCGAAGGAGTACCCCGGAACCGCCTGCCAGACCATCGCTGAGGCCGTGGACGGTGCAGATTTCGTTTTCACCTGCGTCGGCGCAGACAAGGACCTGATTGCTGTCTATGAAGGCGATGATGGCATTCTGGCGCACGGGCAGTCAGGCGCCATTCTCGTCGATCACACAACCGCATCAGCAGGGGTTGCAGAAAGGCTCTCCGAGTCCTCCCGCAAAGCCGGCATGGGCTTTATTGACGCACCGGTTTCCGGTGGCCAGCAAGGGGCACAGAATGGCCTACTTACCATCATGTGTGGCGGCTCCGACGCAGACTTCGCCAAAGCTCAGCCATTGCTGCAACACTATGCCAAGGCGCTGAACCTGATGGGCCCGGCTGGCAGCGGCCAGAAAACAAAAATGGTGAATCAGATTGCGATTGCCGGCCTGGTCCAGGGGCTCTCCGAGGCCCTGCACTTTGCCGAGCAGGCTAACCTTGATGTCAGAAAAGTTGTGGACGTCATCTCCAAGGGAGCCGCTCAGTCTTGGCAGATGGAAAATCGCTCAGGAACCATGATCGATGGTGAGTTTGATCATGGGTTTGCCGTGGACTGGATGCGCAAGGATCTGGGCATTTGCCTGGATGAGGCCCGTAAAGTGAACGCCTCACTGCCGGTTACAGCCTTGGTGGATCAGTTCTATGGCGATGTTCAGGAGATGGGCGGAAAACGCTGGGACACATCTTCATTGATTCAGAGATTACGAAAGTTCAGATAAGCCAAAAGCGGTCGGGGAAAAAAACCGGTCAGAGCAGATACTCTGACCGGTTTTTTCGATCAAATGCACAGCCGCTGCTATTTCTCGCGGGGCTGCCACTTCCCATCCACATACCAAGCGGACCAGCCGGTCGCTTTACCGTCTTTTTCCGACATCACGTACTGTTCTTTCGTCTTGCGACTGTATCGAATGACCGTAGGGTTGCCCGCTGGATCACGCTCCGGGGCCTCCATCAAGTAATCGTGTTTTGGATCGATTTCCTTCCGGTGCGGTTTAATTTCCATAACCAGAGGCGGGCGAGTCTCACGGCTTTTCGGGAACTTGCTGGCCGCCAAAAACATTCCGGATGCGCCATCACGCAAAACGTAAGTGTCATCCACTTTCTGGCACTTCAATTCTGGCATGGGAACCGGATCCATCTTGGGCGGTGCCGGTTCTCCATTCTTCAGGAGCTTGCGGGTGTTTTTGCAGGTATCACTCATGCAACCAAAATACTTGCCAAAGCGACCTGTTTTGAGCTGCATCTCGGAGCCGCACTTGTCACATTCCAATGTAGGGCCGTCATAGCCTTTTATCCGGAATGTGCCCTCCTCCACTTCATAGCCCGAACAGTCCGGGTTGTTACCGCATACATGGAGCTTGTGGGTTTCATCTACCAGATAACTGTCCATCGCTGTGGAGCATTTCGGGCAGCGGCGCTTTTTGCGCAACAACCGTGTTTCGCCCTCACCTTCAACGTCATCATCGGCGCTGACCACTTCATCGCCTGAAATCAGGTTGATAGTGGTTTTGCAGCGCTCTTTCGGCGGTAACGAATAACCGGAACAACCAAGGAACACACCTGTACTAGCCACCCGAATCTGCATATTGCGGCTGCAAGTCGGGCACGGGATAGTGGTTTCGGTCGGATCGTTCGGGCGCATACCGCCCTCGTCATCGGCAGCCTCTGCTGACTCCAGCTGTTGACGGAAACGAGCGTAAAAATCATTAAGAACCTTTTTCCACTCCACATCACCCTCGGCAATGTGGTCAAGGTCGCCTTCCATCTTTGCTGTAAAATCAAAATCCATTAGGTTGGAAAACGACTCACACAGCCGATCGGTAACAATCTCACCCATCTTCTCAGCGTAGAAACGCCGGTTCTGCAGACGCACATAGCCCCGATCCTGAATGGTCGAGATAATCGATGCGTAGGTCGATGGGCGGCCAATACCCTGCTTTTCCAGCTCTTTGACCAGGCTTGCCTCCGTATAACGAGGCGCTGGCTTGGTAAAATGCTGGCTTGGATCCAGTTTTTCGAGACTCAGAGCCTCTCCTACCTTGATGTCTGGCAGGGCGACATCTTCTTCTTTCTTGGCCGACTGAGGCGCAACCTTGAGGAAACCATCAAACTTGATAATGCGGCCGCGTGTGCGCAGTTCGTAGTCGCCGTTGGCGACCGCAATCGATGTACTGAGAAACTCAGCTTCTGACATCTGGCAGGCTACAAACTGCCGCCAGATCAGCTCATAAAGCTTCTCGGCATCTTTTTCCAGACCACTGATAGCAACAGCCTGACGAGTTACTTCTGTGGGGCGAATGGCTTCGTGGGCTTCCTGAGCACCTTCTTTGCTGCCATAAACCTTGGGCTTCTCTGGCAAATAGCGGTCACCGAACTGATCCTGAATGTAATCACGGCAGCCATTGATGGCGTCCTGGCTCAGATTCGTCGAATCGGTACGCATATAAGTGATGTAGCCAGCCTCATAGAGGCGCTGAGCCAGCATCATGGTTTTCTTGACGCTGAACCCCAACCGGTTGCTTGCCGCCTGCTGCAGGGTAGACGTAATAAACGGAGCGCCCGGGCGGGATCTGGTGGGTTTGTCTTCCCGCTTCGATACTTCAAAGCTGCCTGTTTTGAGGCGCTCTACGTGCTCAATACTTTGCTGCTCGCTAACCGGACGGTATGGCTTGTCTTTGTAGCGGGTAACCTCAAACCGAACGGGTTGATCGCTTGCCTTTGCACCCAGCCCTGCAAACAGCTGCCAGTATTCTTCCGGCACAAACACCCGTATGTCCCGCTCTCGATCTGCAATCAACCGCACTGCAACCGACTGAACCCGGCCTGCCGAAAGTCCACGGGCAAGCTTGGCCCATAACAGTGGCGAAACCATGTAACCCACAACACGGTCGAGAAAACGCCGTGCCTGCTGCGCATTCACCTGATTGTTGTCGAGACTTCCCGGATTCTCAAACGCTTCCTGGATCGCGCGCTTGGTGATCTCGTTGAACACCACGCGACGGTACTTTTCTGGCTCACCACCGATGGTTTGCTTGAGATGCCAAGCAATGGCCTCCCCTTCGCGGTCAAGATCCGTCGCGAGATAGATATGGTCAGCATTTTTTGCAAGTCGTTTGAGCTCACTGACAACCTTTTCCTTGCCAGGAAGAACTTCATAACGGGCGCTCCAGTCATTGTCAGGGTCAACACCCATCCGGGCAACCAACTGCTCCCGGGCCTTGCGTTTTTTATGCGCAATCTTGTCTTCGGGGCTGAGCTTGCGAGTGACTGCGGCCTGCCTGGCACGCTCTTTCGGATCAGACTGGGATCCGCTGCCACTGACGGGAAGATCACGAATGTGCCCAACGCTCGACTTCACAATGAAGTCAGGGCCCAGGTACTTGTTGATGGTCTTCGCTTTCGCTGGTGACTCGACAATAACGAGACTTTTACCCATATCGGAGATCTGTATCCTTGGCGATAAATCGGTCAGTAAATAAGCGGACCGGAAACTCGCTGTAAAATCAATCGGCTGGAAAAACTATAGGAGCCGCCATTATGTATAGGCTCACTGTTTTACAGGGTCAGGAATAGCAAGACAACCCATTCTTTGTTTCAGCCATGCTTTTCGAGTTCTCAGGACGCGCCCTGAGACTGCCCTGAAAGCAGAAAGGCCCGGCGCGTGCCGGGCCTTCCGTGAAAGCGTTACTGTATCCGTCTAGCGAATTACAGGCGCTCCCAGACCGTCGCAATACCCTGACCCAAGCCGATACACATGGTGGAAACACCAAGCTTACCGCCTTTGGCCTGCATTACGTTCAGCAGAGTGGTGGAGATACGGGCACCAGAGCAGCCCAGCGGATGGCCAAGAGCAATCGCGCCGCCGTTCAGGTTAACCTTCTCTTCCATTACACCCAGCAGTTTCAGGTCTTTCAGTACAGGTAAAGACTGGCCTGCAAACGCTTCGTTCAGCTCCCAGAAGTCGATATCTTCAACTTTCAGGCCTGCACGCTTGAGCGCCTTTTTGGTTGCTGGCACAGGGCCGTAACCCATGATTGCGGGATCGCAGCCGGCTACCGCCATGCTACGAATCTTCGCAATCGGCTTCAGCCCCAGCGCTTCCGCACGCTCCGCAGACATCAGTACCATTGCTGCGGCACCGTCAGTCAGCTGAGAAGAGGTACCCGCCGTCACGGTTCCATTCTTCGGATCAAACGCCGGTTTGAGCTGGCCGAGTGATTCAACAGTGGTCTGTGGGCGGATGGTCTCATCGTGCTCTATCAGCACCTTGAAGCCATTCTCATCGTGACCTTCGATCGGAACGATTTCGTTCTTGAAGCGGCCTTCCAGCGTCGCTTCATGGGCCAGACGGTGCGAACGCTCGCCAAACTCATCCTGCTGCTGACGGGTAATGCCGTGCATTTTGGCCAGCATTTCTGCGGTCAGGCCCATCATATTGGAGGCCTTGGCAGAATACTTGGAAGCCGCAGGGTTGTGGTCAAAGCCTTCGGTCATGGGAACGTGTCCCATGTGCTCTACACCACCAACCATAAACACATCACCGTTACCGGTCATGATGGCCTGTGCCGCTGTATGGATCGCGCTCATCGCGGAGCCACACAGACGGTTTACGGTCTGGGCTGCAGACTCGTGAGGGATACGGGTCAGCAGAGAAATCTGCCGGGCCACGTTAAAACCCTGCTCCTTGGTCTGGTTTACACAGCCCCAGATCACATCTTCAACTTCTTTCGGGTCGAGCTTTGGATTGCGCTCAAACAACGCGTCAATCAGCGTTGCCGACAGGGTCTCCGCACGCACGTTGCGGAAACAGCCATTTTTGGCACGACCCATCGGAGTCCGCACGCAATCGATGACGACAACGTCTCTCGGATTAAGGCTCATAGATCTTTCTCCGTTCGGAAATCTCGTTCAGGGTTAGCCAAAGAACTTTTCGCCAGTTTTGGCCATTTCACGCAGCTTCTCAGTCGGGTGGTACAAAGGACCGAGGTCTGCGAACTTGTCTGCCAGTTCTACGAACTTGTCTGCGCCCATATCATCGATATAACGCAGGGCACCGCCGCGGAACGGCGGGAAGCCGATACCGAAGATCAGACCCATATCGGCATCAGCCGGGTCTGCAACAATGCCGTCTTCCAGGCAGCGAACGGTTTCAAGGCACAGGGGAATCATCATGCGAGCAATGATATCCTCGTCACTGAAATCGTTCTTACCCTGAACAACAGGCTCAATCAGCTTGTAGGTTTCTTCATCGACAACCTTCTTCTGTTTGCCCTTGCGGTCCAGTTCGTACTTGTAGAAGCCCTTATCGTTCTTCTGACCGTAACGATCGTTCTCGAACATCACTTCAACAGCGGACTTGTAGTCTGCCTTCATACGCTCCGGGAAACCCTCAGCCATTACTTCGTTGGCGTGCTTTGCGGTATCCATGCCAACCACGTCAAGCAGGTAGGCAGGCCCCATCGGCCAACCAAACTTCTCCATGACTTTGTCAACTTTCTGGAAGTCGGCACCGTCACGAACCAAGCCGGAGAACCCACCGAAATAAGGGAACAGAACGCGGTTAACCAGGAAGCCCGGGCAATCGTTTACAACAATCGGGGTCTTGCCCATCGCCTTTGCGTAAGCAACGGTTGTTGCAATAGCTCGATCACTTGTCTTCTTGCCGCGGATAACCTCAACCAGCGGCATCATGGGAACCGGGTTGAAGAAGTGCATGCCACAGAAGTTTTCCGGACGCTTGAGGTTTTTGGCCAGAAGATCGATAGAAATAGTCGATGTGTTGGACGTCAGAATGGCGTCATCGCGGGTCATCTCTTCAACTTCACGCAGAACCGCGTCTTTTACCTTGGGATTCTCAACAACAGCTTCAACAACCAGATCTACGTTCTTGAAGTCACCGTAGTTCAGGGTTGGCGTAATGCTGTTAAGAACATCAGCCATCTGCCCCGCATTCATGCGACCTTTATCAACACGCTTTGCCAGCTGCTTCTTGGCTTCTTTGAGGCCCAGCGCAATGCCGTCCTGGTTGATGTCCTTCATGATGATTGGCGTGCCTTTCAGTGCAGACTGATAAGCAATACCACCACCCATGATTCCGGCGCCCAGTACAGCGGCCAGTTTCACTTCAGACGCTTCTTTTTCCCACGCCTTGGCTTTCTTCTTCAGTTCCTGATCGTTCAGGAACAAGCCCACAAGGCAAGCAGCCACGTTCGTCTTCGCCATTTTGGCAAAGCCTTTGGCCTCTACTTCAATCGCCTTGTCGCGGGTCAAGCCAGCGTGCTTCTGCATTACCTTGATCGCTTCTACCGGTGCAGGGTAGTTCTTACCCGCTTTACCACCGACAAATGCTTTGGAGATCTCGAACGCCATCATGCTTTCCATGGCATTCAGCTTGATCTTGCCTTTCTTCTCTTCACGGCGCGCTTCGTAATCGAGCTTGCCTTCATTGCACTGATTGATAATGGCCACCGCAGCCTCAACCAGTTTTGCAGGCTCAACGACCGCGTCTACTGCGCCAGTTTTCAGCGCTGCGTCGGCACGATTTTCAGCGCCACCACATATCCATTCAACGGCGTTGTCCACGCCCACCAGGCGGGACAAGCGAACGGTTCCGCCAAAACCAGGGAAAATGCCCAGCTTCACTTCCGGCAGACCAACCTTAGCCTTGGGAGCCATAACCCGGTAGTCCGTAGCCAGGCACATTTCGAAACCGCCACCCAGAGCGATTCCGTTAATAGCCGTTACTGTCGGGAACGGTAGGTCCTCAACCGCACTGAAAATGGCATTGGCTCGGAGGTTGTTGGCTACCAGATCTTCTTCCGAACCGGCAAACAGGTCGGTGAACTCGTTAATATCGGCACCAACAATGAAACTGTCTTTGGAGCTGGTCACGACCAGACCCTTGAGTTTCTTCTGTGCTTTAAGTGCATCAGTCGCGGCGTGGAGCTCTTCAATAGTAAGACGGTTGAACTTGTTTACCGACTCGCCTTGCAAGTCGAAGTCCAACTGAGCGATCCCGCCTTCGATCTCTTTAACCGTGATGGCTTTACCTTCGTAAATCATCAACTGATCTCCAGTCTGTGTTTGGAACTGCCTTCAACTCTGGCCTGAACTCAAACGCGAGTTGCCAGAGCTGTTCATGCAGCGAGATTTCGGTCACTGCCCGATTAATCGACTTAAAAATTCATACAGCCGTTTGAATCGTTAGGGCACACGATGAGAAAAAACAACACGTTTGTCAATTTGTTTCTTTCTTGCCGCCGCCATATGGCCAACATTTCGATGTGTTTTTAGCGCATAGCCCCTATTTTTCAGGCAACTACGAGTACTACAGAGAAAAAACTTGAACTTCATCACGCAAATTTCAAAAATGTTTACATTTCCCCGGGCCAACACCTGCAAAACCGCTTGATTGGCCAGAGAAGTTACTTTACCTTCGATCTACGACTTTGGTACACAATAATAAACGCATCACGGAGACTCATCCGATGAAGACCACCCGCCTGCGGACGCATTCCCTGGTCTCTGCACTGCTAATATTTATGCTCACATCCATGAGTGTCCGAGCGCAGGACGCTGACGATTTCCTGGCTCAGCTTCACAGCTTTCGTGTCAGCAATTACATTTCTCTTGATGCCTACTACCGATTCATCGGAAGCGGCACTACCACTACCCTCAACGAGATCGTAGCAGGTATCAACACCGCCAACGACGCCATGAATCTGCTCGCAAAAAGTACGAGTGGCGTTTTGACAGCGGAACAGATTGAAACGCTCAACGGCGAGTTCGACAAGTTCAAGGCCTTGATGCGTGACAACATCAATGATGTGCGCAATACCGGTTACCCGGACTTGCGGCTGGTTTCCGATATGGCCAACCAGGCTCTGACCATGAACGATTCAGCAACAGAGCTGTACCAGATTGCCCAGGAAAACTCCCAGACAGAGACCAGTCCGCGGCTGGAAGCGGCCCGAATGGGCGCCGTAAAGATTGCCCAGATGATGGCGAAATACTCCGTTCGAACCAACTCATCCGTTGCCCAGACGTTTCAGGGCTCATCTACTGAGGCGCCTCTTGACGAGCAGGCAAGAGAGTTTGACCAACTATTGGCGATTGTTGCTAAAGGCAAAAGCGACGATGAGCTGGATGTCATTCTGAAGGACGTCGCGGCCAAATGGCAGTTCATTCGCGGCTCTTACATCAATTACAACGAAAACAATGTTGGCTTTGTAATCGACAGGTACTCCAAACGGATCCTTGAGAGCCTGACCACGGTTATCGGACTGCTTCAGCAAACGGCCTGAGAACCCAGGTACCTCTTTCCCCGGACTGGTTCGCGTATTATGCTGTAACAAAGCCTGAACACAAAGGAGTTAGGGATGTCTGCATACAAGAAAATGCTTGTCGCCATAGATCTTACGGAAGAAGCGCCACAGGTTCTGGATAAGGCCAGAGCGATGTGTGATGCGCATGGGGCAAATCTGGTTCTGATTCACGTTGTAGAGCCTGTGGGCTACGCCTACGGTGGTGATATCCCCATGGACCTGACAGAGCTACAGGATCAGCTTGATAAAGCCGCCCGCGAGCAGCTTACTGCCTACGGTGATCAGTATGGTGTCGATAAGACCAATCAGATTGTGACTGTAGGTCGGCCGGAGTCTGAAATCCACCGCCTGGTGAAAGAACAGGAGGCGGACCTGGTGATTGTGGGAAGCCATGGCAGAAAGGGGTTCCAGCTACTTCTGGGCTCAACTGCCAACGGTGTTCTACATGGAACCGAATGCGACGTTCTGGCAATCCGGATCCGCTGATAGCTTCCGTTAATAAAGATTCCGGATAAAACGAGCCCGGGGCACATTCATTCTGCCACCAGGCTTGTTTTTATCTGCAGGAAGTTTAGCTCAGTGCCTGCTCCTCAAGCTCCATCCAACGCGCTATTACTTTCTCAAGGCGCGCTTCCTTTTTCTCAAGCTCGTCCAATGTCGATGCGACCTCTTCGGGCGTTCCGGAATAAAAATCCGCTGCCGAGATACGCCCCTGGATGCTGGCGACTTCCTGCTCAAGCGTTTCTATCTGCCCTGGCAACTGCTCAAGCTCGAGCTTTAACTTGTAGCTCAGTTTGACCGGTTTAGCCTGGCTCTTTGATTCGCTGGGAGCATCCTTTTTTACCGAGCTGTTCTTTTTTCCGCCGCCACTGTGTTTACCAGACTTCGCCGCTTTATCATGCCTGTCGGGACGCGCGCCGCTTGCCTCGGACGGAAAGCAACCGCCCTGTCGGCGCCAGTCGCTATAACCTCCAACGTATTCAAAGACGCTTCCTGAACCATCCAGAAAAACGGTTTCCGTTACCACATTATCCAGAAACTCGCGGTCGTGGCTGATAACAATCACGGTGCCGGCAAATTCAGCAAGCTGCTCTTCAAGCAGTTCGAGTGTTTCAACATCCAGATCGTTTGTTGGCTCATCGAGCACCAGAATATTTGCGGGCTTACTAAACAGCTTGGCCAGCAAAAGCCTCGCCCTCTCACCGCCCGAAAATACACTCACTGGAGACCGCGCCCGCTCCGGTGTAAACAAAAACTCCTGCAAATATCCGAGCACATGCTTACTCTGGCCGTTAATATCAATAAACTCACGCCCTTCAGACAGGTTATCAAGGGCATTACGGCTCAGGTCCAGCTCACCACGAAGCTGATCAAAGTAGGCCACTTTGAGGTTGGTTCCGAGGCGAATAACCCCCTCTGTGGGTTGGAGATCTCCCAGAAGCAATCGCACCAGCGTGGTTTTGCCCGTTCCGTTTTCTCCCACAAGGCCGATTTTGTCGCCCCTGAACACGGTCAGGTCCATATCGCGGATGATCGGCGTTCCATCAGGATAAGCAAAACCGGCATCAACAGTCTCAACTACGAGCTTGCCAGAGCGCGTCGCATCCTCCACTGCAAAGGTCGCCGTTCCGCCGCGGACACGACGCTGTCGGTGCTCTTCCCTCATCGCTTTAAGCGCCCTCACCCGTCCCATATTGCGAGTACGGCGCGCCTTGATACCCTGGCGAATCCAGGTTTCTTCCTGTTTCAGGCGCTTGTCAAAAAGCGCGTTCTCCCGCTCCTCTTCTTCAAGCGCCTTTTCCTTGAGCTCCAGATATCGGTCGTAAGAGGCGGCAAAACTGACCAGTTTACCGCGATCCAGCTCCACCACCCGGGTGGCCATACGCCTTATAAATGCACGGTCGTGGCTCACGAAAAGCATCGCCCCACGGAAGGCTGCAAGCGCCTCCTCAAGCCATGCAATCGCGGGCACATCAAGGTGGTTGGTCGGCTCATCCAGTAACAGAATATCAGGCTCTCCTACGAGAGCTCTGGCCAGCAACACCCGGCGCTGCCAACCTCCAGAGAGCGTGTTGAGTTGCTGATCCGGATCTATACCGTACTGCGCCAGAATCGCTGTAACCTTCTGATCAAGTCGCCAGCCATCAAGCGCTTCGATGCGCTCCTGCACTTTCATCATCCGGTCAAGGCTGGCTTCATCGACCTGCTGCGTCAAAGCATGAAACTCTGTCAACAGCATGCCGGTTTCAGGAAACGCGCCAGCTACCACCTCATAAGCCGTCCTGGAATCGTCCGATGGAAGGTTCTGTGGCAATACGGCCAACACAGCCCCATCCTCAAGGCGCACTTTGCCGCCATCAGGCACCACCTCACCACTGACAATTTTTAGCAGGGTTGATTTGCCCTCACCGTTGCGTCCCAACAAACATACCCGCTCTCCGGCATCGATATTGAGAGACGCTTGATCCAGTAGTGGGTGCATCCCGAAGGCCAGGGAAATCGAGTCCAGCGTTAACAGTGGCACGTTGCGTTCTACTCCGATTCAATAACAGTGACGGAATCATCCACGTGGATAACTCCCGGTGATTCGTGAATTGCGTTCTGGCCGAAAATCACACCATCGGCCGTTCTGCGATAGCTTGAGAGTGTCCTCAGTGGTTGCAGGCCAGGGTCTTTTACCCCGGTATCCGGATCAACGGTTGTCAGAATACAGCGGGAGCAGGGCTTTACAATATCAAACTGCAGCCCTCCCACTTCAAGCTTGCGCCAATGGTCTTCCTCCCACGGTGCAGAGCCCTCAACAACGATATTGGGCCGAAATCTGCGCATATCCACCGGTACGTCAAGGTGCCCGTTCAGCTCTTCCAGTGACGCCAGATTAGTGATTAAAAGGGGGAACCCATCGGCAAAACCTACACGACGGTATTCGCTTACACGTCCGGCATCAACGCGCCGGAACGACGAATCTGGCATGTAGACAAAGCACACGTCTTTACCACAAAAACGGCTCAACGCCTGATTGGCAACAGACTCCCCTACCTGAGCCATTACCCAGTCGCGCCAGACCAGCACTCGCGTTTCCTCATCCGTTGCCTTCAGCGTGAAATTACCCTCGCCAGGAATATGGACGCTGACGCCATTCTCCACAAAAGATACAGAAACCTTTGCCAGTTCAGGAAAGGCTCTTTGGGTAATAAAGTTCCGATCCGCATCAACGATCATCCAGCGCCGGTCACCTTTTGGGCCGAAGTCATCCATTCCAAACAATGAAACCTGAATGCCAGCGAGAGATTTGACCGGGTAAACGTGGAGGGAAAGGATTTTCACAAGGCGCATCTCCGGAGAAGAGTGTTTATGTTGGCGAGGCGACCCAGTATAACAAAAACAAAAAACCCGACCTCTTACGAGGCCGGGCTTCCGGAATCTGGAGCGGGAAACGAGATTCGAACTCGCGACCCCGACCTTGGCAAGGTCGTGCTCTACCAACTGAGCTATTCCCGCAGTGTTGACCAGCTTGTGCCGACAACGGAACCGTATTCTACGCATCCCGCCCCTTTCGTCAACCTCATTTCCAAAATTTTATTGCCCGAAACGGCGGGCAGTACCCAGATATTCCTTTTCCTCTTCGGTAGATGAACGCCCGATAGCCTGGTTTCTATGGGGAAAACGACCAAAACGCTCGATGATCTCCTGGTGATCCTGTGCAGATTGCAAAAAGCTCTTCAACAAGTCTTGGAGCATCCCCGAAGTAGACGCGACCAACTGCTCGTAACACTCAACGGAGAGAGCCTGATCTTCAATTCGCTCAGAGTGCTCCAGGGGCATGTAGATGAACGCCCTTTGGATCGGCGGAAGCGCCATATCATGACCCTTGCGCATGGCTTCTTTGCAAAGTTTGCTCGCCAGCTTGTCCTGCTCAAAGGCGAGCGTGCCGCCTCGAAATATATTTCTGGAGAACTGATCAAGCAGTACTATTTCGGCAAGACTGCCGCCGGCCGCTTTGCGCCAGTGATCAAGCCCCTGCTCAGAGGCAAACAGGACCATGGAAAGAAATCGACGTCGAATTTCCTGATCAAACCTCTTGCTTGAGCGAAACCAGCGGTTGCGATGAAGCCTGTCAGGCAATCCGTGCTCATCAAGATCTCCAAACCAGAAATCCAGAATCTCTTTCCAATCGAACATTACAGAACACCCTGTTATCTTGATTAACGGGACTGGAGAGAATACCGGCCCACAGCAATTTTTACGACAGGCACCCTCTAAACGATTATCCGGGAGCATTAATGAACAGCCGCCGCATTATTCTTTTAGCACATGGTAGCAGTGACAAACGCTGGCGTGACACATTCGAATCCCTTGCAGAGCCGACTCTGGAGGCTGTCAGTAATTCCAGAATCGCTTATATGGAGTTGGCTGAACCATCGCTGGACACAGTTATTCGAGAAGGGGTTGCTGAAGGTGCACGTGAATTTACCGTCGTACCTTTGTTTCTGGCAGCCGGGCGTCACCTGCGAAAAGATGTGCCAGCCATGATAGAGGCGCTGGAGCGATCTACCGGAGCCAGCATCGAGCTTTCCCCACCTATTGGAGAAAATCCTCTATTAGGGCAAGCCATCAAGGATGTTGTTGCTCTCCAGCTTGGCCAGAACACCTAACAATAGGAAATACAGCCATGAACAAGCGCGTACTGATTACTGGCGGCACCGGATTTATTGGCCATGTGCTCTGCCGCGAGATGCTGACACGAGGCTATGAACTGACAGTGCTGAGCAGGCAGCCTGCAGATAAGGTACGCGCTCTGTGCGGCAAGGTAGATGTCATCTCTGACCTCGAAAGCCTGAGATCTCACTCTGGTTACGAGGCCGTGATCAATCTCGCAGGCGAAGGCATCGCTGAAAAACGCTGGACCGATCAGCGAAAACAGGTGTTGCGGGATAGCCGCATAGGCCTTACCAACAGCCTCACAGAGATCGTTGCCAGCTGGGCCAAGCCGCCAGAGGTTTTGGTTTCGGGGTCTGCGGTTGGTTTCTATGGTGATCAAGGCAGCATTCTGGTTACTGAAGAAACGCCGCCCCATGATGAATTCAGCCACCGGCTGTGCAGGGACTGGGAAGACGCTGCCGTCAAGCTAAGATCCCTTCCTGTGCGCGTATGCCTGTCCAGAACAGGCGTTGTGGCGGGTCCCGGGGGCGGCTTTCTGCAGCGTATGGTTCTGCCTTTCAAGCTCGGACTGGGCGGGCGCCTAGGTGATGGCCATCAATACATGCCCTGGGTTCACCGCGATGACGTTGTGGCTGCGCTTATCTGGATGCTGGAGACCCCTGAAGCCTCGGGCGCATACAATGTGGTGAGCCCCAATCCGGCGACAAACCGGGAATTCACACGCTGCCTGGCAAGTGTGCTCAAACGGCCAGCAATATTCCCGGCACCTGCACCGGTACTTAAAGTAGCGCTCGGAGAAATGTCACGCCTCTTACTGACAGGCCAGCGCGCCGTTCCCGCAAGGTTGACCGATTCCGGATTCAGGTTTCGCTACCCTGCACTCGAGATGGCACTCGAAGAGGCCGCAGGCTAAAACGCTCTTTTTTCAATAAAAGCGTTGACAGGTGAGGGAGGCTTTCTTAATATACGCGCCACCTCGACGAGGCACGGTTTTAAAGCGTTGCGTCCCCTTCGTCTAGTGGCCTAGGACTCCGCCCTTTCACGGCGGCAACAGGGGTTCGAACCCCCTAGGGGACGCCATTTTTGCCTTTCAGATTTTCGAATCCTGAAGCAAAAATCTTTTTAACTGTAAAAGTTCAAAGCAGCCTTTTCAGGCCGCTTTCTTGCCCGCTTCCATATCTTTCTTTTGCTGTTTATTTCCATGCGCCTTTTGATCGCGCATCACGAATATCCCCACGCCAACAAAAAACAGGACCACCAGTACAACTGTTGCAATTCCAGCGACTACGACTGCGTCCATATACATAATTTTTCTCCTTCCCAATATCAAACTTGATTAAGCTCAGGTTACGGCACCGCTAAATACCGATATTGATCTGTGTCAATGGACGACATCACTCTTGAAACCGAAACATCGGGCAAACACCGAGGCATCACATTTCGCCAGTCTTTTCATGTATTTTCAGGGAATTTAGTACGCGGGGCTGTTATAGTTCCCTACTGATAGGCTGTCAGCATTTATCAACCGGTCCGGGTGGCTGAAGTTACAACATGCCGAAATTACCGACGCGTCTTCAACGTTTTCGCAAGGGCTCTCCCCTCTCCTTCAGGTTGCTTGCCTGGATACTTCTGTTCAGCTCGGTTTTCACCCTGATCGCTTCTGCTATTCAGATCTATTCCGACTATCGCAAAGATCTCTCCCAGATTGACAGCCGCATGCAGGTCGTAGAGTCCGGATATGCCTCCAGTCTTGCCAGAAGTCTCTGGGCCCTTGATCAGAAACTGCTCCAAACCCAAATGGAGGGCATTCTCAGTCTTCCCGACATTGTTCATCTACGGCTGGGCATTGAACCCGACTCCGAGTTGGTCATGGGCGAAATCCCCCGGGGAGCCAACACCCAGTCACACAAGTTCGATCTGATTCACCAGGGCGATGACGCGTTCAAGCTTGGCGAGCTCACAGTAACAGCAGATCTGGATCGCATTTATCAAAACCTGAAGGTAAAGGTTGGCATTATCATGGCCACCCAGTTCCTCAAGACCTTTTTCGTATCCATATTGATCATATGGGTGTTCCAGCACTTTGTTACTCGCCACCTTACGGCGATGGCGAATTACGCCAAAGACTTCTCCCTGGCAAATCTCAGCACACCACTCACACTCGATCGCCCGGATACGCCTTCACACCGCAACGATGAAATCGGGCGAGTAACCGAAGCGTTTAACCAGATGCGCGAACGATTAAACGACGACATGGTGCGCCAGGAACGAGATGCAGCGGAAATCCACAAATTCTCCAAAGCCATTGAGCAAAGCCCCTCTTCCGTTGTTATCTGCGATCGTCAGTGGCGTGTCGAGTTCGCCAACCACAAATTCACACAGCTCACGGGTTATGACTCGAAATCCATAGTCGGCCGGCACCCCGGTGCGTTAAACGACAACCATGCGGAAAACCGCGAAAACCGCCATTTGTGGCAATCCATCAGGTTGCAGGTTCAGCGTGTTGGCGTCTGGCAGGGTGAAGTTAACAGCGTAAGACGCAATGGTGAGCGGTTCTGGGAGCAGCTGATCGTAACGCCGATAAAGGATGCGGCAGGTGAAACCACAGGCCACCTCATACTTGGCGAGGACATCAGTATTCGCAAGCGCTATGAGCAGCAACTTTTGCGTCAGGCCAATTACGACATCCTGACCGGCCTGCCTAACCGCATGCTTGCTCTGGACCGACTTAAACTGGCCCTGGCGCAGGCCAGACGCGAGAACTCTATGGTTGGAGTCATGTTTCTTGACCTTGACAACTTCAAGCATATTAACGATACGCTGGGCCATGACGCTGGAGACAACCTGTTGATTGAAGCAGCCCGGAGAATCTCCAGCTGCCTGCGCGGAACCAGCACGGTGGCACGACTGGGAGGCGACGAATTTCTTGTTATACTGCCAGGCCTTACTGGCCCGGAATCGTCCTCGCAGGTTGCGGAACGAATTTTGGAGAACTTTTCTCCGGCCTACTCGCTGAACGGCCAGGAAGTGTTCGTCAGCACCAGTATTGGCATTGCCATTTTCCCGACAGATTCCGACAACAGCGGCACCCTGCTCCAACACGCGGACGCCGCCATGTATCAGGCTAAACACCAGGGCAAAAGCTCCTACGCGCACTTCACTCCGGAAATGTCCGAAGTGTCCCATGAACGCCTGCAAATGGAATCCCGCATGCGGCGGGCGCTCGAATTACAGGAGATGGAGCTCTACTTCCAGCCAATTGTGGATACAGAAACCGGCACCCTGCACGCTGTAGAGGCACTCCTACGCTGGAACAATCCGGTTATGGGTATGATTATGCCTGATCGGTTTATACCGCTGGCCGAAGAGACGGGCCTTATTCTCCCCATTGGTGAATGGGTACTTGAGCAAGCTTGCCGTGCAGCAACCGAATGGACAGCGATAACCGGTCAGGACATTGGCATATCCGTTAACGTGTCTCCGCGTCAGTTCCGCGACCCCAATTTCACCAAAGCGGTGATGAACGCCCTCTCAAGCAACGACCTCGCCCCCGAAAGGCTGGAGCTCGAAATAACAGAGCGCCTGCTTCTTGATAATTCAATAGAAACTGCAGAGATTCTCAGGGAGCTTGACCGTGCAGGAGTACGCCTGTCCGTCGATGACTTTGGCACCGGCTACTCAGCACTGAGCTACCTCAAGAGCTACCCCTTCGATACGCTCAAGATTGATAAAACCTTCGTTCAGGATGTTATGAAAGAGCCTGAGGACGCGGCCCTTGTGCGCGCAATTATCAATATGGCTCACAGCCTGGGGCTGACGATAATAGCCGAAGGCGTTGAGGATGAGGCGCAAACCTACTTCCTGAAACAGGAGGGCTGTGATTTCGCCCAAGGCTATTTTTACAGCCACCCACTCCCCGCCGGAGAGTTTACTGAGTGGCTAAGAATTCATCATCGGTTACCAATCTGATATTCAGGGAACGGTAGAGTCATGAAACAAATCATTCTTGTTGTTAACTGCGGCAGCTCGTCGTTAAAGCTCGCCCTGTTCGACGAAAATGAGAACAAGCTCGCATCGGCGCTGGCAGAGCGCCTGAACCGCAACGATGCATTTGCCAAAATTGACGATGACAATCGCACAGTTGCACTCCCGAATGGCGCCAACCACAAACAAGCTCTGCAGGCACTGGTTTCGACGCTGCGTGAACGGCACCTGATGCCTGGCACTCCCACGTCTATTGGTCACCGCGTGGTTCATGGCGGAGAAACCTTCCGCGAAGCGATTCTGATCGATAACGATGTGGTAAAGGCTATCGAGGACTGCGCCAGTCTGGCCCCCCTCCACAATCCGGTCGCCCTTGCCGGAATTGAAGCAACTCTTGAGCAATTTCCCGATATTCCTCAGATTGCCGTATTCGACACCGCGTATCACCAAACTCTTGCGCCGCGCGCGTACCTCTACGCATTGCCAGAATCCTACTACCGGGACTGGAGCGTGCGGCGCTATGGATTCCACGGCATCAGCCACTTTTTTATGGCGAATGAGGCAGCAAGGCGGCTTGATAAATCGCCGGCAACCACATCAATCATCTCCGCCCATCTTGGAAACGGCTGCAGCATAACGGCGATCAAGGATGGTCTGAGCGTCGATACCAGCATGGGGCTAACACCTCTTGAAGGGCTGGTCATGGGAACCCGAAGTGGTGATATCGACCCGAGTATTTTCAGCTACCTCTGCTCACGAGGAATGTCGCTGAGCGAAGTAGACCGGGCACTTAATCACGAGAGTGGTCTTCTTGGGATTTCAGGGCAAACCAACGACATGCGTTCCTTATGTGAGCTGGCCGACCAGGGCCATGAGCCTTCGGCGCTTGCCATCGAGATATTTTGCTTCCGCCTGGCCAAGTACGTCGGTGCGATGATGGCTTCCCTAAGCTGCCTGGATGCATTGGTATTCACTGGAGGCATTGGAGAGAACAGCAGCCGTGTAAGGGAGAAAACGCTGAGCCACTTGGCGCTTCTGGGATTTAATATGGATGCCGATATGAACGCGCATCATGGCAGATACAGTGACGGCAGAATAGACGATGCCGCTTCCCGATTCCCGGTCCTGATTATCCCGACCAACGAAGAGCTTGTTATCGCTCGCGAAGCCGCTCGTCTGGCTGCCATTTCGTAAAGAACTACTCAAGAAACCATCTGGAAACCCTTTATGGCCAAAAGCCTGTTTATTGCCCCGACATCCATGGATTCCGGGCTTACCTCTGTTTGTCTGGGCCTGTTACGCGCCATGGAGCGTGTGGGCATCAGTGTCGGATTCTACAAACCCTTTTGCCAGTCTGTTAACCGGGGGGAAGCGCAGCATAACAACGGCAAAGATTCATCCGTTACCTTTGTTCGCTCCCGCAGCCATTTGCAGCCACCCGATCCGATTCCTCTGAAAAAAGCACAGCAGTGGCTGAACCGTGGAAAATCCGACCTGCTGATGGAAACGGTGGTTGGTGAGTATCAGAAAGTCGCCAGGGATGTCGATGTCGTGATCATTGAGGGTCTTGTTCCCGATCGCAGTGAAGCTTACATAGCCCGGCTGAACGTGGAAGTGGCGCGCAACCTCGGATCCGATGTGGTACTGGTAAGCACGCCGGGCAAAATCTGCGCAACCGAACTGGACGAGGAGCTGGATTTCTCCGCACGTCTGTTTTCCGATGTGTCCGCGCAGGATGTCATTGCGGTTATTCTCAACAAAGTCGGCGAGCCCAAAAGGTCGGGGCTGGAGCCCTGCAGCAATATCAGCCAGACGGAATGTGAAACCATAGACTACCGGAGCGCCTGTAAAGTCTTCCGGGAAGGCCGCTTCCGGCTGCTCGCCGAAATCCCCTGGCAGTCCGATTTGCTGGCGCCCAGAGTATCCGATATCGCCCGGGAGCTTGATATTCCCGTGCTGCACGAAGGCCAGATGTACACTCGTCGGGTTCAGAAGGTCTCTGTCTGCGCCCGGTCAATCCGTAATATGACGGAAACCCTGAGCCCAGGCACACTGATGGTGACCCCCGGGGATCGCGAAGATATCATTGTGACGACTGCGGTTGCAGCCCTGAACGGTGTGCCCTTGGCTGGTCTCATGCTGACGGGCGGCCTCATGCCTGATCAGCGCGTTATTGACCTGTGCTCCCGTGCACTGCATACCGGTTTGCCGGTGCTGAGTTCGCACACTAATACCTATGAAACCGCCCATATGCTGGCGAACCTTTCCACCGCGATCCCGACCGATGACCCGGACAGAATCGAGAAAGCCATGGAGACGGTAGCAACAAAAATCGATACCGGCTGGCTTCAGGAACACCTTCGCGTTGAGGTTCAGAGCCGCTTGTCGCCCCCGGCATTCCGCTACCAACTCTCTGAACGCGCACGTGCAGCTGACAAGCGCATCGTGCTCCCAGAGGGCAGCGAACCACGAACCGTTCAGGCTGCGATCATCTGCCACCAGCGCCAGCTTGCACGTTGTGCACTGATTGGCGACGAAAACGAAATCCGAAACGTTGCGGCCTCACAAGGCCTGGAACTTCCCGATGATATTGAAATCATTGATCCTGCCCGTGTGCGTAAAGACTATATCGCTCCGATGGTAGAGCTACGTAAGCACAAAGGTCTTACTCCGGATATGGCTGAAGCCATGCTCGAGGACAACGTGGTTATGGGTACCATGATGGTTGCTCTGGATGAAGCAGACGGACTTGTTTCCGGGGCCATCCACACCACCGCCAATACCGTGCGCCCTGCCCTGCAGCTGATCAAGACCCACGATCACGCCCGAGTTGTCTCCTCGGTTTTCTTTATGCTTCTGCCACAGCAGGTTCTGGTCTATGGTGATTGCGCGATCAACCCCGACCCCAACGCGGAAGAGCTCGCCGATATTGCCATACAAAGCGCCGAATCAGCGGAAGCCTTTGGTATTGAGCCTGTTGTAGCCATGATCAGCTATAGCACCGGCGAGTCCGGAAGCGGGCACGATGTGGAAAAGGTGCGGGAAGCAACCAGGATTGCCCGTGAACGCAGGCCAGACCTGCTCATTGACGGCCCGCTGCAATACGACGCTGCCGCCATCGAGAGCGTGGCAAGGAGCAAGGCTCCGAATAGCAAGGTGGCTGGTAAGGCGACTGTATTCATCTTCCCGGATCTCAACACCGGCAATACCACGTATAAGGCAGTTCAACGCAGTGCAAACGTGGTGAGTATCGGACCTATGCTTCAGGGCCTGAGAAAGCCCGTTAACGACCTGTCCCGGGGCGCCCTGGTAGAAGATATTGTGTTTACCATTGCATTGACAGCGGTACAGGCAAAACAGGTAGAGGATGCGGGGCTGGCCTGAGCAGCCCCGCTCAACAAGCGGGCGCTGTTAGCGTTTGAGACTCTTCTGCCGGGTCCTTTTCACTTTGCGCCCTGCTTTCAGATCATTATCCTGTTTGACTTTCTGGCGCGGCGTTTTTCGATCAACGTTACTGGCAAACGGGTTTTCACCGGAGCGGAACTCAAAGCGGATAGGCGAGCCAGTCACATTCAGCACCTTGCGAAACGTGTTTTCAAGATAGCGTTTGTAGGAGCCTGGCAAAGCATCTGTCTGGTTACCATGAACAACAATAACCGGCGGATTTGATCCACCCTGGTGGGCGTAACGAAGCTTGATCCTGCGCCCGCGAACCAGCGGCGGCTGGTGCTGCGCAATCGCATCCTCAAGTATGGCTGTCAGACGATTGGTCGGCCACTTGGCCATGGCGGATTCGTAACAGGCCTCGACCGACTCATACATAACGCCCACACCAGACCCGTGAAGTGCGGATATATAATGTTTGTCGGCGTAATCGAGAAAGTCCAGGCGGCGCTTTACCTGCTCTTTAACCTTGCCGCGGGCCTCCGGATCCATCCCGTCCCATTTATTAACCGCAATGACCAGCGACCGGCCTGCATCCAGAACAAAACCGATCAGGTGCAGATCCTGATCAACCAGACCCTGTCGCGCATCCAGTACCAAAATCACCACATGGGCATCATCGATAGCCTTCAGCGTTTTGATAATCGAAAACTTTTCAACAGCCTCATTGACGTTCTTGCGGCGGCGTATACCGGCTGTGTCAATCAGAGTGTATTGTTTTTCGTGGCGTTCATAAGGAATGTATACACTGTCGCGGGTGGTGCCAGGCATGTCGTAAACGATAACGCGATCTTCGCCCAGCATCCGGTTGACCAGTGTCGATTTACCAACATTGGGGCGACCCACAATGCCTATACGAATGCCCGGATACCGGTCCGCTTGATCGGCTTCAACGCGGTCTTCTTCGGAAGGTAACAACATTTCCAGCATCGAACGAATGCCACGGTTGTGAGATGCCGCAACCATAAAGACCGATTCAAATCCGAGGCTGTAGAAATCAGCTGCCGCGACATCGGGGTCCTGGCCATCAGTCTTGTTAACAACCAGATGGGCCTGTTTGCCCGACCGACGCAGGTGGTCGGCTATCTCCTTATCCCCCGCCATCAGCCCAGCGCGCCCATCGACCAAAAACAGAACGGTGTCTGCCTCTTCAACAGCCTGAAGGGCTTGCCGCGCCATTTCGGCATCCAGCCCTTCTTCTGTGCCGGTAAGTCCCCCGGTATCAATGACAATAAAACGCTGGTCTTCGTAGGTGCCCTCACCGTATTTACGATCCCGGGTCAGGCCAGGGAAATCCGCCACCAGCGCATCCCGGGATCGCGTCATCTGGTTGAATAGTGTCGACTTGCCAACATTTGGCCGACCGACAAGGGCAATTACTGGGGTCATAATGGTTCGCTATACAGTCGTTTTAGGCCCGGCTTCAGGCAGGGCGTTGAGGGTGTACCGATCAGTTCCGCTCCCTCAGTTTGAATACAGACAGTTTACCGCTGTTTCCGTAAACCATCAGGTTTCCGTTTGCCAAGCGTTGTAACGGAACACGGAGTCCGTCACTGTCGTAGTGTTTCTGGCCTACGAGGCTTCCGTCATCACCGGAAAGCACATGCAGATAACCTTCGTAATCGCCAATAATCAGATAGTTTTCGTAGACGGCGGGCTGAGTTAACTGGCGCCAGGACAAAGCGTCCTGAACCCATATTTCTCTGCGGTCAGAGCCGCGGTACGCGACCACATTGCCGTTTGCAGAAGACAGGTAAATATTGCCTTCTCCAATCATTGGAGCATGCAGGCTGGATGCTTTACGGCTCCAGATTTCCTGGCCGGTACGGATATCAACGAGTGCGAGCTTGCCCTGATAACCTGAAACCATCACTGCAGAATCAAGAACCAACGGCTGGCCGGAGATATCTACCAACCGTTCAAGCTCTGTCCGCCCCTGAGGCTGCCCTACTTCATACTGCCAGAGAGGCTGGCCCACATCGGCTGACAACGCAATAAGCTTGCCATTCGAGAATGAAGCCAGCACAACGTCACCACCTACCAGTGGCGCTGCCGCCGTACGCAGGGAAAGCGCAGGCACTACACCATCGTACTGCCAGAGTTTGTCGCCGGTGGCAGCATCAAAAGCGAGCACCCGGCCATCAGTGGTCTGAGCCACCACCAACGCACCATTTGACTGGGGAGCTGCGAGGGCTTCCGTTGGCAGTTCTTTGCGCCAGAGCTCACCGCCGTCTTCACGTGAAAGCGCGACCAGATCGGCCTCACGGGTAATAAGATAAAGCTGGGCCTGGTCGCCGCCAACGCCTGCGAAGATCCGGTCGTTCAGTTCCCGTTCCCATTGCTGCTTTCCGGTCTCGGCATCTACCGCCAACAATTCACCGTCAGCGGAAACCGCATACACAGTGCCACCGACATCCAATGGCGACAGGTACAGAAGGTCACCATCATGCCCGTCACCGACGGATTGGCTCCAGACTTTTTCGAATTCAACCGTACTGTCCACTTCCGGAACCGGCACAGGTTGTTCGAAGGTATCCGGGGTGCTGCATCCGGAAACGCCGAGTGCCGCCGTCAGAACGGAGAAAACGCCCGCCCGGACCAGTCTGCTGCCAGACAACCGCATCAGGCCTCCTCTCCAACACCGAGGTCAGAAAGTTTGAGTTCCAGAATACCGCTACGGCCTTGCTGGCTTTGTTCGCGGGCCGCCAGGTAAGCATCGCGCGCACCCTTTTCATCACCTTGGGCCAACAGAATATCGCCGCGTAACTCAGAGAAAATAGCTGCAAACGCGTCTGCACTCTCCAGGCTTCCTGCACCCTCAATCGTCGCCAGCGCATCTTCATGCCGCCCGGCAGAGAACTGGGCACGGGCCAGACGATTACGAACAACCAATGCCAGAGCCTCATGCTCACCCGCCTTTTCGAGCGCCCACTGGAGCGAGCCAATCGCTGCTTCGGAATCATTTTCCTCAACCAGTTGCTGGCGAGCCAGAATCAGATTGCCGTACACAGCGTAGGCGCTATCTGTGTAGTCCTCGCGCAGAGTGTTTGCGATAAAGGCCACTGTCTCACCAGAGGTGTCATCCGCCTCGTCGGCAAACGCATTCAACAGTGTTGCAAACTGATTGGCTGCTTCGGCTCGCTGCTGATCCTGATGGTTTTGCCAGGCCTGCCAGCCAAATACAATTGCCAAGGCGGCACCGATACCAATGAGCAGAGAACTGCCGTTCCGCTTCCACCAGTCTTTGATCGCCTGTACCTGTTCTTCTTCGGTGCGCAATTCCGCCATGTTGACTCCTGTAATGGTTTTTTACTTTTATGTTCGTTCGAATCAGTTCGCCAGGGCTTTGGTAAGCACCGTTGCCAGATCACTCTGCGCCACACTGCGCTGATCTTCTTGCGCGCGCAGCGGCTTTAGGCCCACCGTGGCATTCTCCAGCTCGTTCTCGCCCAGAATGACCGCGTAGCGAGCGCCACTTTTATCCGCCTTTTTCATCTGGCTTTTGAAACTGCCGCCACCGCAATGGCTGATAATCACACAGCCTTTTAACTCGCTGCGTAAATTCTCAGCAAGTGCCAACGCTGGTGCGACCGCAGCGTCACCCATGGCCGTTACGTAAACATCCGCATTGCCGTTGGCTTCTTCTGGCGCCAGCCCAAGAGTATCAAGGAGCAGAATGAGGCGTTCTAGCCCCATAGCAAAACCAACGGCTGTCGTCGGTTTGCCACCAAGTTGCTCTACCAGGCCATCGTAGCGTCCACCTGCACAGATGGTTCCCTGGGCACCAAGGCTATCGGTCACCCATTCAAAAACAGTTTTGCCGTAGTAGTCGAGGCCGCGAACAAGGGCCGGGTTAATCGTATAGGCGATTCCAGCCGCATCCAGCAATTCCTTGAGACGGTCAAAGTGCTCCCGGGAATCGGCATCAAGATAGTCTTCCAGGCGCGGCGCATCTGTAAGCAATTTGCGCGTGCCCGGGTCTTTACTGTCCAGAATTCGCAGCGGGTTGGTTTCAAGGCGCCGCTGGCTGTCTTCGTCAAGCTGGGCTTTGTATTGCCCCAGATAACCCACCAGAGCACCACGGAATTCTTTACGCGCCGCCGATGAACCAATGGAATTGATCTCAAGGCGTGCATGCGTGCCAAGACCCAGCTCTTGCCAGAGCCTCGCTGTAAGAATCAGCAGTTCCGCGTCAATATCCGGCCCCTGCATGCCAAAACATTCCACACCGATCTGATGAAACTGGCGGTAACGGCCCTTTTGCGGCCGCTCATGCCGGAACATCGGCCCGGTGTACCACAATCTGCGAGTCTGGTTGAACAGCAAACCGTGCTCTTCTGCGGCACGCACACATCCAGCGGTGCCTTCAGGTCGAAGTGTCAGGCTGTCACCATTGCGATCCTCAAAGGTGTACATTTCCTTTTCAACGATGTCCGTAACCTCGCCGATGGAACGCTTGAACAGATCGGTCTGCTCCACCACCGGCATACGGATTTCCTGATAACCATATTGCCGCAACACTTTGCGCGCAGTGGATTCAACAAACTGCCACAGCGGTGTCTGCTCTGGCAGAATATCGTTCATCCCGCGTATTGCCTGAATCTTAGCCAATGTAAACCCTTAATTCTTTCTGGATAATCTTGCCTGACCGAGGTAAACGATCACTTGTCTGAACGCGCAATGATGGAATCTTCCTGTTCTTTTTTACGGGCGATCTCTTCACGAATCAGCCGTTCAAGGTCATCGGTAAGATTGGCGTTATCAAGCTTCTGGTTCGGCTTGCCTGCCCTGTAAAACAGGTTTTTCGGGCTTCCACCGGTCAGACCGATATCGGCCACTTTGGCTTCACCCGGTCCATTCACAATGCAACCAATAATGGCAACATCCAGAGCTTCATTTACATCTTCCAGCCGCACTTCCAGATCGTTCATGGTCTGGATCACATCAAAGTTCTGGCGTGAGCAGCTTGGGCAGGCAATAAAGTTGATACCCCGGCTACGCAAGCGCAGGCTCTTGAGGATATCAAAACCAACTTTGATTTCCTGAACCGGATCCGCGGCCAGAGAAACCCGGATGGTATCGCCGATGCCATCCATCAACAGCATACCGAGGCCAATGGACGACTTTACCGTGCCTGAGCGGAGCCCACCGGCTTCTGTGATGCCAAGATGGAGCGGCTGCTCAATCTGGGAGGCGATTTTACGATATGCGGCTACTGTCATAAAAACTTCTGAAGCTTTCAGGCTGACTTTGAAATCCTGAAAATCATGACGGTCCAGAATGTCGATGTGACGCATAGCGGACTCAACCAGCGCATCGGCAGTCGGCTCTCCATACTTGCGCTGGAGTTCCTTTTCCAAAGAGCCTGCGTTCACACCAATACGTATAGGTATATTGCGATCACGCGCCGCGCTGATCACGGCACTTACGCGGTCTTCACGGCCAATGTTGCCAGGATTGATACGCAAGCAGTCTACGCCCAGCTCAGCAACCCGGAGCGCAATCTTGTGGTCAAAGTGGATGTCTGCAACGAGGGGCACGGAAACACGATCGCGAATCTTCCCAAAGGCGTCTGCGGCTTCCATGGAAGGTACAGAGACTCTGACGATATCGGCACCAGCGTCCTGCAACGCGGCAATCTGGCCTACGGTTGCATCAACATCGCAGGTGTTGGTGTTGGTCATACTCTGCACTGCGATTGGCGCATCACCGCCAACGGGTACATTCCCGACCATAATCTGGCGGGATTTACGTCTGATGATCGGGGATTCGTGTTTCATTTGCTTGCGACCGAAATAGAGAAATACAAAAAATGATCAGATTGTCAGGGTAAATTCAGAGCGATTGTTCACCACCGGATAGTCACCGATATCTACAGGTTCACCCCGAAAGAGAATCGTTGCGACGGTATCTACGGCACCAATAACAACTTTCAAAGGTGCCTCTCCGGATACTTCGAGCCTCTCTCCCGCCCTTTTCAGGGAGCTTGCAAGCTGGTTTCCTGTCGCGTCCCGAACCTGTACCCAGCAATCGCCGGTAAAATCTATTTCCAGCGTGCCTGATACGGAGGCATTTTCGCGAATCGATGGGTCGGCCAACGCGGGCTCGGTGGACTGAGTGACAACGGGTATCCGGTCTTCTGCAATGTCATCCGTCAGAACAGGCTCCGGGTCCGAGGCTGCCAACTCTTCGTCAGACAACTGCCCCCCTACCGCTGGCTCCGCTGCAGCTGTGGCGGTATTATCGCGGGAAAAATCTCCTGCAGAGCCGTCAGCCACCGTTTCAGTTTCAGATCGATCGCCGCTCAAGCCAGATAAGTCATCCGCAGCCGCTGTTGAATCGGCTTCAGAAGCAGTGTGTTCTGGCTCAGACATTGTCGTAAGTGCAACACCGGCTTCTCCGGAGCTGAACTTCGGCAAAACGAAGGTTACAACCAGCGCCCCAATGAGCACGACCACTACAACCAGCAGAAGCAGTTTGCCCATTCTGCGCTTTCTGCGCCTGCGCCGTTCGATATCGATTAAGGGGTTAGCCTCCAGTTCAGCCGCTTTCTGCTGTCGTGCGGGCTCAAGCTCGCGATTCAAATCTGCAATAATTGCATCACCGCTGAGACCAACTTGCCTGGCGTAAGCTCGAACGTAGCCTTTAAGAAATAGCTCACTGTCGATCTGCCCATAGTCACCGTTCTCGATGGCCTGGATTATGCCGTTTCGCAAATGCTGCGCGCCCGCAATTTCGGAAACGCTCAATCCGTTCTTTTCTCTGGCTTTTTTCAGCTGCTGGCCGACGGTTTCAGTCGACACAGTCGGTTGGGATTCGTCACTTGTCATTAGAAATCAGCGCCTTGTATTGTTGATATTCGACTGACTCCGGGTATCTGTTCCTCAGTTGCAACACCATACTGGACTCCTGATTTCCATCGCCAAGATACCGCGCAATTCGGATGCCGGTTAACAAGCTCTCAGGGGAATGCACCAGACCGTCGCTTCTTTGCATCATCAGCAGCAGTCGATCGTAATAACGCGCAGCGCCGGCAACATCACCGGTTTCCACCATCACGCGGGCAAGTGAGAGCAGCGAACGAGCGTCGCCACGGGTCAGCTCAGAGGCGCGACGATACGAAACAAGAGCTTCGTCCAGCTCGCCGAGTCGTTCCTGAGTCATGCCCAGATTATAGAATACAGACCCGCGACCGTTGTAATCCGTGTCCCGGGAAGCCGCACGAAACTGGTCACGAGACTGCTCCATTCGCCCTTGGGAATAGAGAAACGCCCCGTAGTACACCCTGGCGCGGGTGTAGGCAGGGTTATTCGAAATTGCCTTTTTGAACGTCCTTTCTGCGAGCTCCGGCTCGCCGTCGGCGTTGTAGATCAACCCTAACGTGGCAAGAGCATGAGCATTCTCTGGTTCCAGTTCCAGCGCCCGATCCAGATGAACTCTTGCCCGCTCGATGTTGCCTTGTCCAATATAGGCAGTCGCCAGCTCAACGTAGTTTTCAACGGCTTTCTGGCGATCCGCTTCGCGTGAGAAACGGCTGTCTGTTGTGGTGACACACCCCGTGACGAAAAGAGCGACCAGCAAGGTTGCTGCAGCGGAAAAACGTATACCTACTGATTTCATGGCCACAGGGCGCATTCCTCGCTGTTTGGGCGTTGCAAGAGTCCGTTCAGGAATTCACCTGCTGAACACTGATGTATCTTTGGCTTCTTCGGGTTCGATCTTCTACCTGGCCAACCAATTGGCCGCAGGCGGCGTCAATGTCATCGCCCCGGGTCGTCCTGATGGTTGCGATATAACCAGCCTCGTTCAAAATAGCCTGAAAACGCCGGGTAGCGTTCATACTGGGCCGGCGGAAGTCGCTTTCAGGGAACGGATTGAAGGGAATAAGGTTGATCTTGCATGGGAGATCGCGCAGCAACTCAGCGAGTTCTCTGGCGTGCTCTGGCTTGTCATTCATGCCTTCAATGACCGTGTATTCAATGGTTGCCTTGCGCTTTTCGGGCAAACGACTGAAATAGCGTTTCGTTGCCGCCAGAAGTTCCGCAATCGGGTACTTCTTATTGAGCGGAACCAGCTTGTTCCTCAACTCATCATTGGGGGCATGCAGCGAAATGGCCAGTGAAACATCGGTAACTTCGGCAAGCTTATCAATGGCCGGAACAACGCCGGAGGTACTCAGCGTAACCCTGCGCTTGGAGATGCCATATGCGAGATCTTCCATCATCAGGTTCATCGCATCCACAACGTTGTCAAAGTTCATCAGAGGCTCTCCCATCCCCATCATGACAACGTTGGTAATTGGCCTGTCGGGGCCCGGTTCAAACGGCATGAATGCCTTTCTTGCAACCCATACCTGCCCGATAATTTCAGCAGCTGTCAGGTTTCGGTTGAAGCCGCGTTTGCCCGTTGAGCAGAATGTGCAGTCAAGGGTGCAGCCGATTTGTGACGATACACACAAGGTACCGCGCTCGCCGTCCGGGATCAGCACAGTTTCTACACTGTTGCCATTGTCCATGCGCATAACCCACTTACGGGTGCCGTCTTTCGACGTTTCGTCATACACAACTTCCGGGCCACGAATCACAGCCACCTGTTTGAGCTTATCCCTGAGGGATTTGCTCACATTAGTCATTTGATCGAAGTCATCCACGCCGCGCTGGTGCATCCATTGCAGCAACTGAGTGGCGCGAAAACGTTTCTCCCCCAGGGTCTCAAAGAAAGCCTCTAGCTTTGCCTTCGGCATTCCCAGCAGGTTGGTTTTTTCAGCGGCCGCTGTCATTTTATAACCTCGATCAGATAACCAATGCGAGGACTGCCGACGGCAGCCCTCGATCAACAGAATCAGCCGCGCGGGCAGATTTCGTTGTCATTGAAAAAATAGGCGATTTCACGCTCTGCAGAAGCTGCAGAATCAGAACCGTGAACCGCGTTCGCATCAATAGATGAAGCAAAATCGGCGCGAATTGTGCCGGCTTCAGCTTCTTTCGGGTTGGTAGCGCCCATCAGGTCACGGTTTTTCAGAATGGCGCCCTCGCCTTCCAGAGCCTGAACAACAACAGGGCCGGACGTCATGAATGCGACCAGATCATTGAAGAACGGACGCTCTTTGTGTTCAGCATAAAAGCCCTCAGCCTGCTCTTGGGTCAGGTGCATCATGCGTGAAGCAACAATGCTCAGGCCGGCTTTCTCAAAACGGCTGTAAATTTCACCGATAACGTTTTTTGCAACGGCATCGGGCTTGATAATGGAAAGCGTTCGCTCGTTAGCCATGGTATTTCTCCTGCAGGGTTTAGGTTAATAAGATACGGGTAAATTTCAGGCCTGAGATTATACGCAGTCGAAGGCCCACTGCCTACCGCACTGCACGAAGGCGAGTAACAACATCAACAATTTGCGCACTGGCGAAGGCCATTTCTTCCTCAGTTGTATAACGCCCGATCGAAAACCGGAGTGCCCGATTAGCGAGGTCATCACTCAAGCCGATACCCCGGAGCACAAAAGAAGGCTCTACGGTGGCGGAGGCACACGCGGAACCAGAGGATAGCGCGAGATCCCGTAGCCCCAGCATCAGGGATTCCGCATCGACACCTTCAAACGACAAATTGATGATACCCGGCACGCGGTGGGTATCCGAGCCATTCAGAGTTACACCCGACAACCCCTGCAGCCCCTCGAGAAAAGATGATCGCAAACGCTCCAACACCGGCATCTCATCTTCCAGACAGGTCTCAGCAATCGAAAATGCCTTACCCATACCGGCGATCTGATGCGTCGGCAGAGTACCGGAACGCATACCGCGCTCATGGCCACCACCATGGATCTGCGCTTCTAAACGCACGTCGGGCGAGCGCCTGACATACAGAGCGCCCACGCCTTTGGGCCCGTACACCTTATGACCAGAGAGCGACATGAGATCCACTGGCATGGCCGTAACATCAATGGGCAACTTGCCAGCAGCTTGAGCCGCATCTACATGGAACATCACACCACGATTGCGCAGCTCTTGGCCGATGGCTGTTATATCGGTTACGCAACCCAGCTCGTTGTTCACAAGCATAAGGCTCACCAACATTGTTTCCGGCTTGAGAGCCGCAAATACCTGGTCAGGCTGTATTCTGCCGTCACTACAGGGTTTCAGCCAGGTAACCTCAGTGCCCCGCTCCTCCAGCCACTTAACGGTATCCACAACTGCCTTGTGCTCAATGGTTGAGGTTATGACATGCACACTGTCCCGACCCGCAACCGCGCCTTTAATAGCAAGGTTATCGGATTCTGTGGCGCCGGAGGTCCAGATAATTTCGCGGGGATCGGCGTGAATCAGGCTCGCGACCTGGCCACGAGCCGACTCCACAGCCGCTTCCGCTTGCCAGCCAAAGCCATGAGAACGAGAGGCAGGGTTGCCAAAGAGGCCATCAAGAGTCAGATACTTGATCATTTCTTCAGCAACTGCGGGATCAACGGGTGTCGTCGCCGCATAATCGAGGTACACAGGCTTTTTCATAAAATACAGAGACTTGATTCAGGCGGGCGCCTGATCGATCAGACGCTCGGTATTAATCGTGTCAGAGTCGCCATCAGCCTGACGGCGGTTCTGCCTGTCCGCAACCTGGCGGATTTCATGCCTTTTCATCAGGTCACCAAGGCTTATGCCGCTGAGAAACTGATGAATCTGATCGCTCAGATCAGACCAAAGATGGTGAGTCAGGCATTTTTCACCGTTCTGGCAATCACCCTTATTACCGCACCTTGTTGTGTCGAGGGATTCACTCACCGCATCGACAACATCTGCGATGTAAATATCGGCAGCACCGCGGCTCAGGCGATATCCGCCTCCAGGGCCACGGATACTCGCCACCAGCTGCTTGCGGCGAAGGCGAGAGAAAAGCTGCTCCAGATAGGAAAGCGAAATTTCCTGACGGGCTGAAATATCCGCAAGGGTTACCGGCCCCTGGCCCCCGTGAAGAGCAAGATCCAGCATTGCGGTGACGGCGTAACGGCCTTTGGTAGTCAACTTCATGGCATCAGCCCCGTGATGGGATTGAATCTCGATATCGGAGACCGAGTATGAATTGACCAAGTAATCCAGTCAAGTATTCAGCCCCGACCCTCGTTATCGTCACGCACGCAATCGAAATCGTCTTCGTCCAGAACAGGCAATTCCCCGTTCTGATATTCGCTGCTCACTTTACGCAGCGCTTTGCACATGAGTTCAATACGATCATCCACCGCATGCATGTGGTCCAGCAACGCTCGCACAGAGCGGGCAACAGGGTCTGGCATTTCCTCGGTCACGCCATAAGCATCGAACCCCATACGCTCTTCCATTAGCTTGCGACGAGCATCGTCTTCGGATTGCTGCTTCACGATAATGCGACCAGGAATGCCAACAACTGTTGCGCCGGCGGGAACCGCCTTGGTTACCACGGAATTTGAACCGATCTTCGCCCCCTCACCCACTTCGAAAGGCCCCAGTATCTTTGCGCCCGCACCGACAACAACGCCGTCACCAATCGTGGGGTGGCGCTTACCCTTGTTCCAGCTTGTTCCGCCGAGAGTCACACCCTGGTACAGCGTAACGTCGTCACCAATAACCGTTGTTTCACCAATGACCACACCCATACCGTGGTCAATGAAGAAGCGCCGGCCAATCGTCGCTCCCGGATGTATCTCAATACCGGTAAACCACCGTGCCAGCGTTGAAATAGTGCGCGCAAGCCATTTGAGCCCGGCATTCCAAAGCCAATGTGAAAAGCGGTGAATAAGCAGAGCATGGAGCCCCGGGTAATTTGTCAGTACCTCGAAGGTGTTCCTGGCAGCGGGGTCCCGGTGAAAAACGCTCTTTATATCTTCACGCAAATGCCTAAACATGGCCATCGTCCTGTCCAGTCGGCTCGGTGCCGGCCTGAGTTTGTTTTGTGGTCCCCTGAGCCTGAGCTCCAGCGGCTTTCTGTACCGCACTCAGAACCCCCCGGAGAATATTGATTTCCATCTGATCTAGCTTTGCCCGCTGAAAAAGCCGACGCAAACGAGACATCAACTGCCGTGGATTATCTCGACGATGAAAATCAACATCATACAACGTTTGCTCAAGGTGGCCGAAAAAGCCCTCGACATCCCCAACCTTGGCCGGCGGCACATCCCAACCCGCGTCTCCGGGAGCAAGCATCGGTCTTAGATAAGGGCTTCCTTCCCCGCCTTCAAGATTGCGAAGAAAAAGCATACGCAATTCGTAGCACATGATCTGAACTGCCATGGCCAGATTCAGCGAGCTGTAATCCGGGTTTGACGGAATATGAATATGATAGTGGCAACGGTGGAGCTCATCATTGCTCAGCCCGTGATTCTCCCGACCGAAAACCAGCGCTACCGGCCCGGCATAGCTGTGTTCAGCCGCAATGGCGGCTGCCTCCGGTGGCGGCACAACCGGCCAGGGCACCTTGCGTCCCCGGGCGCTGGTACCCATAACCATTACACAGTCTTCCAACGCTTTATCCAGAGTAGGGACTACCTGCGCCCGATCGAGTATGTCAGAGGCGCCGGCAGCGCGTGCATACGAGGCTTCGTCCGGAAACGAGTTCGGGTTGACCAACCATAAATTGGCTAGCCCCATGTTCTTCATGGCCCGGGCAACCGCACCAATATTGCCGGAATGAGAGGTCTCGACAAGAACTATCCGGATCTGATCCTGAAACGCGTCCGGCCCTTCCAGTGGCGGAGATGGTTTGTGCATTGGCTGCAGGCCCAAAGTTAAAATTTAAGGGCGGCAATGATAGCAGAAAGTACGCACATCCCGCGCCCCCGGAAAACCACTGATATCACGTTATCCGTGCTATTCCTGAGTCAAAAAACATACAAGGAGGGTGATCTTTTGCTATCATACTCGGCCTTCACACACCCGGATAACGATCACTCAGATGCAACCAGCTATTAAAATGGCCCTGCGCGTCGCGCGTCAAGGGTCGGATTACCTGAAAGCCCACTTCGAGCGCCAGGAGCCCACCGGAAAGGACGACAATGAACGTCGCCACCAGTTGGACCGGGTAGAGCAGTCTATTTATGACAATTTTGCCGAGCAGCTTGAAAAAGCCTACAAAGATCACACAATTGCGCCGCTGAACGAAGCAGACGCCGGAACCAGCGAGCGCAGCTGGCATATTTTCCCGGTAATGGGTCGTGAAAACTTCCTTCGGGGCATCCCGGAATTTGCACTGGCCCTGGCCCAAAAGAAAAATAACCGCATCGAAAACCTGCTTCTGGTGAACCCGGTTACAGGCGAGGAATATTCTGCCAGCCGTGGGCGCGGAGCCGCGCTGAACAGCCGCAGAGTGCGCGCATCAGACGTCAAGCACACAGAAAAAGCGGCCTTTGCAACGAATCTTCTGGACCAGGCCCGCAAGAGTGATAACCCATTGCTCTGGGGCGAGATGGCCGCAGTATTGGCGCAGAACTCCTCGATGTTCCGCACATCCGGCTGCGTGGTTCTAGACATTGCCCGTGTTTCTGCAGGGCTTCTCGATGCCGCAGTTATCTTCCGCCCTGAAACAGCAGATCTGGATCTCGGCGTAACCCTGGCCATGGAGTCAGGCGCACTTACCGGCGACTTCTCTGGCAATCCGTCGACAGGCAAAGCCCGTCAACTGGTCATTGCCAACCCGAAGCTGTTCCGGGAAGTTCTTAAAGTACTGCATCCCTTCCGTGGCCGACTACCCGGCTAAATGGGGTACCCGGTTCTAGCCGAAGCTTGATGCCGGGCACAAAAAAACCGCCAACTGGAAAGTGGCGGTTTTTTTGTGCCCGGGGATTAAACCCGTTGCAACATCACATACGGTTGAGCCACTCCGGTGGCTGCTCTTCCTCTTCCGAGTCCGCAGCTCCCTCTTTCGCGGGAACCATTAGATCCTCACGGGAAACACCCATCACCATCAACAGATTAGCGGATACATAGATGGACGAGTAGGTACCCACCACCACACCGATAATCAACGCGAGAGCAAAGTTGTTGATCGCCTCACCACCCAGGAAGTACAGCGCCAGCAGAACCACCAGCGTAGTACCGGAGGTATTTATGGTCCGTGCGATTGTCTGGTGGATAGACTCATTGATAATATCCCAGGATTCGCCCACCCGTATTTTACGGAAGTTCTCACGAATACGGTCAGCTACAACGATCGTGTCGTTCAGCGAGTAGCCGATAATGGCCAGCAAGGCGGCCAGAACTGTCAGATCGAATGTCCACTGGAACAGCGCGAAAAACCCGAGAACGATAATAACGTCATGAGCCAGAGGCACCACGGAGGCAATACCAAACTTGAACTGGAAGCGCATACCCACATAGATGAGCACAACCACCAGCGCGAGCAGCAGCCCAAGACCACTCTCCTCTTTAAGCTCGTCGCCGACCTGCGATCCCACAAACTCGGAACTTATAAGCTCCAGCTTGTCTCCACTTGCCTCAAGAACATCGGTGATCTCCTGGGCCAGCTGATCATTGCCCGCTTCCGACAAACGCACCAGAACGATCGTATCGGCGCCAAAGTTCTGCACCACAAACTGATCGTACCCCGCCTCCGTCAACCTGGAACGCACCTGATCCAGTTGCGGTGCCTTCGCATATTCAAGCTCAACGGACGTGCCGCCAGTAAAGTCCATGCCAAAGTTAAGGCCACGGACTCCCAGAAGTGCAATAGATGCGACCACCAGAAAAATGGATATTGCGGAAGCAATCTTCCGGAACCCCATAAAATCAAACGGTTTCTTTTGATCATCAGACATTGGCGAGCTTTCCTCCGATCGACAGTTTCTCGACCCTGCGGCCGCCATAAACCATATTCACCACGCTCCGGCTAACCATCAGCCCGGAGAACATAGATGTCAGAATCCCGATGCACAGCGTTACCGCGAAACCTTTCACCGGGCCGGTACCCATTGCGAAGAGAATAATGGCCACAAGCAAAGTCGTTATATTGGCATCGAAAATGGACACAAACGCACGGGAATAACCGGCATTGATAGCAAGCTGCGGTGACACACCCGATTTAAGCTCTTCTTTGATTCGCTCAAATATCAAGACGTTGGCATCAACTGCCATACCGACGGTTAGTACGATACCAGCAATACCCGGCAACGTCAGCGTAGCTGAGAGAATGGACATGCAAGCTATAAGAAGCATCAGGTTGATGGTTAAAGCGATGTTCGCCACAACCCCGAACCCTCGGTAGTAAACCAGCATGTACAAGAGAACAAGAATAAAACCGAGCGCCACTGACATCATGCCCGCGTCGATGTTTTTCTGCCCAAGGCTTGGCCCAATGGTGCGCTCTTGTACAAAGTACATGGGCGCCGCCAAGGCACCAGCTCGCAGAAGCAGGGCAAGTTCTGATGCCTCAGGAATGGAGTCGAGCCCGGTTATACGGAAGCTGCTTCCCAACGCCGACTGAACCGTCGCAAGGCTGATAATACCCTTCTCGACAACCCGCTTTTCTGTCTCCACCGGCTCGCCATCAACCATTCTGGTCTCGGTTTCCGTGCGGAACTCTATAAATAGCACGGCCATGCGACGACCAATAGCGTTTCGCGTAGCACGATTCATCAGGTCGCCACCGACAGAATCCATGGTGATGCTAACCTGAGGCTGACCATTTTCATCAAATGCCTGTTGCGCGTTTGCTACATTATTACCCGTGGCAATAACGTCTCGCTCAAGGCGGGCATTACGCTGGCGCTCATCACGGAAGCTGAACTGTTCGGTTTCACTTGCAGACGCATCCTGGCGCGCCTCCATACGGAACTCAAGGTTTGCCGTAGCACCGAGAACCCGTTTGGCCTGGGCGGTATCCTGAACACCTGGAAGCTCTACAATTATGCGATCCGAGCCCTGCTGCTGAACCAGTGGCTCGGCAACCCCAAGCTCGTTCACCCGGTTACGGATAGTGGTCAGGTTCTGTTCGAGAGCATACTTGCGGATGGCACTCACCTCACCTTCCGACAGGGTAAGTACAATCTGGAATTCATCACCGCTGGTCCGTTCGTCCAGCAAGAACTCGTTGTACTGGCGCTTGATCAGAGAGAAAGCCTCGGCACGCGACGCTTCATCCCGGAAGCTCAGGACGATGTCCCGCGTTCCATCTACATCACCGCCGCGATAGCGGATACGTTCATCACGCAGCTCCTGCTTGATCTGGCCGGAGACCGCTTCCAGTCTTTGGCCAACGGCAGTGTCCATATCCACTTCCAGCAGAAAGTGAACACCACCACGCAGGTCCAGACCGAGCTTCATCGGCCCGGCGCCCAGACTCTTCAGCCAGGACGGCGTCGACGGAGCCATATTGAGTGCAACAAGATAGTCTTTACCAAGAGCAGCCTGAACGGCGGGGCGGGCGCGCAACTGATCATCGGAACTGGTTAACCGTATAAGGGCATCCCGATCCTCAAGCATACTGCTTTTAACCGCAATACCATCCGATTCCAGCGCTTTGACGGCTCTCTCAAGCACGGCAGAATCAACCTCGGTGCTGCTACGGGCACCGGTGATTTGCACAGCGTAATCATCGGGGAACAGGTTGGGTAAAGCGTAGATAAACCCGATCGCGACCGCGATCAGGATAACCAGGTTTTTCCAAAGCGGGTACTTGTTCAGCATGGGATCCCTTGTAGCCGGCTCGGAGGCCGGCCTTGGTGTTTCAGCCAGGAAGGTTCAGGCCAGCGGGTATCAGAGCCGGCCGGAGAGTCCTTGCTCAGATATCTTTGAGCGTACCTTTAGGCAGTGCGGCAGCAACAGCTACTTTCTGTACCTTCACTTCAACGTTGTCAGCAATTTCAACAACGATGAAATCATCAGTGACTTTCGTGATTTTTCCGGCGATGCCACCGGACGTTACCACTTCGTCACCTTTATTCAGGCCAGACATCAGTGATTTGTGCTCTTTGGCACGCTTGGATTGCGGACGCCAGATGAGGAAGTAGAAAATCAGAATAAAGCCGGCAAAAAAGATAACCTGGCCCATAACACCCATACCACCTCCAGCAGGAGCTGCCTGAGCCATTGCCAGTGTGGGCATCATTGCCATAAGGCTGACCAGAAACAACTTGACTGATTTCATCAAAACTCTCCGTTGATTAAATAAAATTGGTTACCCATTACCCATTGCCGGCACTGTCTCGCCGCGCAGAGCATAGAAGTGGTTTATAAAGTCCGACAATGTACCTGCTTCAATGGCCCCGCGCAATCCGGCCATAAGGTTCTGATAGTAGCGCAGGTTATGGATTGTATTCAGCTGGGAGCCGAGCATTTCTCCACATTTATCCAGATGATGCAGATAACTTCTCGAAAAATTCTTGCAAGTATAACAGTCGCAACGGTCATCCAGCGGCAAGGTGTCATGACGATGCCGTGCATTGCGGATCTTCACGATACCGGTCGATGTGAACAGGTAACCATTGCGGGCGTTTCGCGTGGGCATGACGCAGTCGAACATATCGACGCCCCGACGCACTGCTTCAACAAGGTCTTCAGGCCGCCCTACGCCCATCAGATAGCGCGGTTTATCGCTGGGCATTTTCGGCGGTAAGTGGTCGAGTATGCGAATCATATCCTCTTTCGGCTCACCAACCGACAGGCCTCCGATGGCGTAACCGTCGAACCCGATATCTGTCAGCCCCTCCAGAGAGCGATCTCTCAGGGACTCGTACATTCCGCCCTGAACAATGCCAAACAGCGCTGCCGGATTGCCTTCGTGAGCATCCTTGCTGCGCTTTGCCCAGCGCAGGGAGAGCTCCATGGATTCCTTTGCCTGTTTCTCAGTTGCAGGGTACGGCGTGCACTCATCAAAAATCATAACGATATCAGAGCCAAGTTCGCGTTGAACCCGAATCGCAATTTCCGGTGACAACTCCACCGGTGAACCATCGACCGGGGAACGAAACGTCACCTTTTCTTCGGTAATCTTGCGCATTTCGCCGAGGCTGAATACCTGAAAACCGCCCGAATCCGTCAGAATCGGTCCCTTCCACTGGGTAAAGTCGTGGAGGTCTCCATGGGCTTTAACCACTTCGGTTCCGGGGCGCAACATCAGATGAAACGTATTGCCGAGTATGATCTCAGCGCCGATTTCATGGATATCCCGGGGCAACATCCCCTTTACCGTCCCATAGGTGCCAACTGGCATAAACGCCGGGGTTTCCACCGTACCCCGCGGAAAGGTCAGTCTGCCGCGTCGGGCAAGGCCATCTTCCCCCAGTTTTTCAAAGGACATGAAACAGGACTGGCTCACGGTGTGTCTCCGATATTGAGGGATAATAGACTGGGCTTCTGTCCGGTTATGAACATGGCATCGCCATAACTGAAAAACCGGTACTTTTCGACAATCGCATCGCGGTAGGCGTGTTTCACATGCTCATAGCCTGCAAATGCGCTGACCAACATGATGAGCGTGGATTCCGGCAAATGAAAGTTAGTGACCAGCGCATCGACGGTCTGAAATCTGTAGCCCGGATAGATAAAGATATCCGTTTCGCCCCGAAAAGGTTTCAGACAGCCGCCACGGCTCGCAGACTCAAGGGATCGCACTGAGGTAGTTCCAACGGCAACCACGCGACCACCACGTGCCCGGGCGCGATTAACAGCCTCTACTGCTTCCTCAGGCACATGCGCTATTTCGCTGTGCATAACATGATCATCTATGCGATCTACGCGCACCGGCTGAAACGTGCCGGCCCCTACGTGCAGGGTAACGAACGTGCTCTCTACTCCCCGCTGTTTGAGAGCCTCCAATACACTTTCATCAAAATGCAGACCGGCTGTTGGTGCGGCAACGGCGCCCGCCTCCTTCGCATAGACCGTCTGGTAGCGCTCACGATCTGTTGATTCGTCAGGCCGGTCAACATAGGGCGGCAAAGGCATGTGTCCAATGCGTTCAAGCGTATCAAGCACCGGCTCATCAGCTTCGCTCTCCAGATGAAACAACGCATCACTCCTACCAGTCATGCGCAGCGCAGTGCCATCTTCAAGAATAACCTTCTGGCCTTCTTTCAGCGCTTTGGAAGCACGAACGTGGGCAACAAGATCATGCTCACCTGTCACCCGCTCTACCAGCACTTCAACCTGGCCACCGGTTTCCTTTTTTCCGAACAGGCGCGCGGGAATAACACGAGTGTTATTGAACACGAGCAGGTCGCCAGGCTGTAGCAAATCGGGAAGGTCTGTAAAAAGACGATGGGCAGTATCGCCGGTAGTGCCTTCAAGGCATAACAGACGGGAAGCGCTGCGCTCCCTGAGAGGGTACCGGGCGATGAGTTCGTCCGGGAGATCAAAGTGAAAATCGGAGACGTTCATGGACCGGGCTATTCAAGGCGCCGCACTATGCGACTTTTATATGGTAGCGGCGGGCGGACTCGAACCGCCACACTATTTCTAGCAACGGATTTTGAATCCGTCGTGTCTACCAATTCCACCACGCCGCCAACGAAGAGAATGGGATTATACTTAGCCTGTTCGTGAAAGCAATACACAGAACCCGCGAGTTTTTACGCAAGCCTATGAATTTATAATCTGTCGAATAGCGACAACTGGGAAACCTGGGCAAACGATTGCTGCGCAGCCTGCAACACAAAACTCTGAAAGCTGAGATTGCTGATCGCTTCTGCGTAGTCGACATCCTGTAACTGAGAGCGAATCTCGTTGGTATAGACCGAGGAATCTGCGAGAAAACTCTTGGTGGATTCCACCGCGTTCATACGTCCGCCCAGCTCTGTCTGTTTAAGAATGAAGCTCTCCTGGGCGCTATCCAGGTTCACCAGAGATAGCGCGATCAAATCATCATATTCAGCACGACCTTCCGGGGTGCCCTTCTCAATGGAGTCGAGGCCCGCTATCAGGTTCTCGATGGTGCCGAAAACAGATTGTCTTTCGTTGATCTTGAGAGTGAAAGTATCCCCCGCTCCCGGTGTTATATCCGAGATGCTTGCTTCCACCCCAGCAACCACAAATGGTTCGCCGCTTTCATAAACAGACGGGCTCACGGTAAGGGCGTTGCCCTGGCTGTCCTGTGCCTGAATGTCGCCAGCACCGTCTACCGTGACCGTAATATCATCCGGAAAGCTGCCGCTGTAGGCTGCATTGAGGTCGGCCTCATTAACAACCGAAACGCCCGAGATAAAACCACCTGAAACGTCGTTGGTGTATTCACCGGTAGTAGCTGCAGGCACATTCACGAAAATCCCTTTGCCGTTATCGCTGATCGGCACAGTTACACCATCATCAATTTCCAGAACCCGCTGGCCCTCGTCGCCCTGATAAACGTACTGTCCTTCATCATTTTGCTGGAACGCCTGAACCGAGCCCTGAAATCCGCTGAAAATATACTCACCTGATGCGTCGCGGGTGTTCCCGATATTGGCTAGCTGCCCCAGCCTCTCCTTCATTTCAGAAGAAATCGAACGTCGATCATTCGCCGACAACGACCCATTGCCGGCCTGAACCGCCAGTTCACGGATTCGCTGAATTACGTCTATCGCGCTTGTAAGAGCGCTCTCCTCTTGCTTGAGCCGGTTGTCAGCAAGATTAACGTTGCGCTCATAGGTTTCAACCCGCGCCAGTTCCTGATCCAGCTTAAGAATACGGGCCGCCGCGACCGGATCATCGGAAGGCTTGTTCACTCGCTTACCGGTGGATATCTGTTGCTGCGTGCTGTTCAGGTTGCTGTTCAGCTCCTGCAAACGATTGATACCACTCTGGAATACTTGCTGTGATGAAATTCTGATCATGTCACATCACCTCATCTGCTACCGAAAAGTCTGCAACAGTGTGTTAAACAAATCCTGGGCTACCGAAATCACCTGCGCCGAGGCGTTGTAAGCGGCCTGGTACTGAATCAATCTGCCGGCTTCTTCATCAAGGTTTACCCCGGAAACCGACTGCTGCTGAGCAGTTGATTGCTCCAACAACGTTTGACCCGCCTCCAGATCAAACTGACTCTGTCGGGTTTTTACACCTATGTCCTCCACCAGGCCCGCATACCCTTCAGTGAAGTTTTGGCTATTGCCATTCATCGTATTCAGAGTACCCAGAGCGGCCAGCAGCTCAGCATTCCGGTTATCCGATACTCCGTTACTGTTATAGGCAATCTCGAAAGTGTCACCGGTTGCAGGCGTGCCAGTCAGCTTGAACTGGAAGCCCTGATAATCATCGCCGGCCGTCGGGTCGTCACTGAACACCGTATTGATCTTTCCGGGTTCGTAGGGCTGGTTCGGAGAGCCCACGGTCGTGTTCGCCGGCGGTGGTCCGGTTACAGTAAAAGTCATGCCCGTTGGACCGCCCGCCGCAAAAGAAATTGTCAAAGGCCCGTTAGCCAATTCGCCAGCCGTTTGAAAACCCGGCAACAAAGAACTGGTAAACGGGTTGCGCACGTTCAGCATGGTGCCCTGATCAATTTTCCCTGTGCCAACGTTCTGATCTCCGGTGGTGGCCCGTATCGGGCTGGCAAATGCCAGATCTTCTTCACGATTGACTTGCAAGCTGATCGATTCTGCAGCATTACGGCTGGGCTGAATCAGGTATTTGTCATCGGCGTTAAAGGTCCCACCCTCTACCCGGATATTGAACCCGGGCATGGTAATTTCAGACTGAACCGGATCCGGCAGGCGGCCCTGATTAACAATGTTTCCGGAGGCCTTGTCGATGAGCTCAAAATTGCGTCCGTCACCACTGAACTGCAGCGTCCAGCTTCCGGCCGGCAAATCACTGCTGTCCGTAATTTCGACAGCCAGCTGACCATCCCTCGGTAATTGATTGTCAGCATTGGCCACGACTCGGCTTTTCTGCAGCGCGAGATCATTCACGTCATTAAAGAACAACCCGCCAAGATCGCCTTCCAGGTCCATCCCGATTTCATGTTGATGATTGATGCTGTCAGCAAGAGCAATTGCGATCCGTCCCAACTCATCAAACGCCGGTTTCAGAGCCTCCTCGTCAAACCGCTTCAGCCCTCCGAGTGCGCCGCCAGTAATCTGTTCATCAACTCTGGTTGTACGGCCACCACTGGTAAGTGTGAACTCCAAACGAGTGGGGTCTTCCGAACTTTCCTGCGTGCCGAACTTGGATGCCTGATCTCCAATAACCAGTGACACCCCATTGGAAAGCGACACATTGACCTGGCTGCCCTCTGACTCTGTCACTCGAATGCTGACCAATTCAGAAAGCTGTCGCAGCTTTTCATCCCGCTGGTCCAGTAACTCATTCGGCATTCGGCCCTGGGCTAACCCCGGAGATTCAGAAATGGCCAGGTTCAGTTCAGCAATGCTTTCCAACAGAGTATTGGCGTCTTTTACACCTTGCTGCATTTGAGTTTTGAGTGACTCACGCTGCTGTATAAACTCCTGGCTCAGAGCCTGAAAACGGTTAGCTACCTGTTCAGCTTCACTCAGCACCAGCTGGCGTTGCGGCAAGGAGGCCGGGTCCTCGGCAGCATTTTGCAGGCTCGCAAAAAAGTTATTCAAAGCGTTGTTCAGCCCGGTGGTTTCTCCGCCCAGCAAGTTATCCAGCCGGTTCAGCTCAGAATTCAGAGCTTGTTGCTCCCCGGTCAGAGTGCTGTCTTCCCGCACCTGCTGCGCAAGGTACTCGTCCGCCAGCCTGCGTATATCCACAACGCTAACGCCGTTCCCAATCGTTCCGGCGCCCGTGCGCTGTCCCGCCTGGGTTTCAAACACCGCTTCCTGCCGGCTATAACCAGGCGTGTTCGCATTGGTAATGTTGTTGCCCGTGGTATTCAGAGCACTCTGGTGACCGAGGATACCGGTCAGGCCAATTCCTATCAGTCCCGCCATAGTGGTTACTCCCCGGCTCCATTACCCATTGAAAGCGTCATCAGCGAATCACGGTTCATAATCTGGTTGATTTTGTTTCCATACTGGGGATCCGTTGCGTAACCGGCTTCCTGCAGTTTCCTGGCAAAAACCTCTGGCTGATCAGCACTGGCAAGTACATCCCGGTACCGGGGATTCGACTCCAGAAACGACACATAATCCCTGAAACTGGACTCGTAATCCGGGTAAGCCCGGAAGTCTGCGCGCTCTTTCATGGGAACACCTTCACGGAATTCCGTAGTGGTGATGGTTACAGCCTCACCCTGCCAACGACTGTCGGCCTTGATACCAAACAGGTTGTAGCTGGGTTGGTTGCTATCACCAAGAATCATATGTTTGCCCCAGCCTGTTTCCAGGGCCGCCTGTGCCACCATCAGTCTGGGGTCAATACCGGTGTCCGCCGAGATACTTTCAGCAATGGGCAGCAACGTATTCACGAAGTGCTCGGGAGAGTCAAACCGCTCTGGCAATGAGCGATCATTGTTCACTGTCGCAGAACTCTCCGTTTCAGCGACTTCCGTAACTTCCTCAACACGCTCGGGCAAGCGGAGTGACAGTGGCGGTATGCTGCGTTCGTAATCGGCCAATGTGGCTTTATGAGACGCCAAGGGTGCACCCTGTTTATCGGTTCCGGGAATATCTTTACCCAGTTGCCGCACCAAAGCGTCAGCCAACCCGGTCCCATGCCCGCCAGCCATAGTTAGACTCATCTGGCTATCAAACATGTCGCGGTAAAATTCCGACTGGGTGCTGTTCAGGTAGTTACCCTCGGAAAAGACATCTCCGGCCTTACGCATGGATTTCAGCATTTCAGACAGAAAGATACTTTCAAACTGGCGCGCAACTTCTTCAAGCGCAGCCTGCTTGTCGTCCCGGGCTCCACTTTTCAGCGCGTTCAGCCCGCTGAAATCTGTATAAACCCTGGCCTGTTGCAGCTGATAGTCCTGCATCATGTCACCTAGATCACAATTAGCTCGGCGCGCAGAGCGCCAGCCTGTTTGAGGGCTTCCAGAACCGCCATAACGTCGCCGGGTGCAGCGCCTACCTGATTCACGGCCTGGACAATTTCATTCAACGTAACCGCCGGCCCGAACTTGAACATGCGAGCAGGATCTTCGGTGATGGCAATCTGGGTATCCTGCTCAATCACGGTGGCTCCACTGGCGAACGGATTGGGCTGCTGTACTTCCGGGTTTTCCTGAATAGTCACAGTAAGGTTTCCGTGGGTCACGGCCGCAGGACTTACCTTAACGTTCTGCCCCACTACGATGGTCCCGGTGCGGCTGTTGATAACAACTTTCGCAGCATCCTCCGCCGGATCCACCTCAAGATTTTCCAGAATGGAAAGAAAGCTGACCCGCTGCGAGGGATCACGGGGGGCACGCACGGAAACCGATGTGGCATCGTGGGCATAAGCCATGTCCGGTCCCAAGTGCTCATTGACGACTTCAACCACGCGGCGCGCAGTTGTGAAGTCCGGGCGCATCAGATGAAAAGTGATCGTATCGCCACGGGTAAAAGGGGAGGCAATTTCGCGCTCAATGGTGGCGCCATTGGGAATCCGTCCCACACTGGGCACGTTCACCGTAATGCGTGAACCGTCCAGTCCTTCGGCCCCGAAGCCACCGACCACAAGACTGCCCTGCGCCATAGCATAAACGTTACCGTCGGCACCCTTGAGAGGAGCCATGAGCAGCGTTCCGCCCCGCAGGCTATCTGAATTACCGATCGAAGAAACAGTAATGTCTATTTCCTGACCTGCTTTCGCAAACGGGGGCAGGTTTGCACTTACAGTAACCGCGGCCACGTTCGCGAGGTTCGGATTAACACCATCTGGCAGCGTAATTCCGAACTGGTTCATCATGTTGCGAAACGTCTGATTGGTGAAGGGGGCTTTGTCGCCCGTGCCGTCCAGACCCACTACCAGGCCGTAGCCCACAAGCTGGTTATTACGCACGCCTTTGATCCGCGCCAGATCCTTCAGGCGGTCTGCCATTACGGGCGCGGCTATTACCGCAAGCATCAGCGAGAGAACTACGCACCGGCGCATTTTCATAGGGGCCACCACTCGCTGTTGAAGAACCGGGCAAGCCAGCCCATCTGGTTCGCCTGATCGAAATCACCCGTGCCACCGTAGGCGATGCGGGCATCGGCAATACGGCTCGAATCCACGATATTTCCCGGATCAATATCTTGCGGACGAACAAGACCTGTCAGGCGTACATATTCATCGCCGTTGGTCAACGAAAGCCATTTCTCGCCACGGACTCTTAACACGCCGTTTGGCAAAACCTCTATAACCGTCACCGTAATGCTGCCTGCGAGACTGTTGCTCTGATCAGCTTCAGCTTTACCGCTAAAATCCCGCTCATTCGTTAACGAGGTGGCAATACCAAAATTACTTTTTCCCAGAATAGTGGGCTCTGGCAAGGTGATTTCGTTATCTTTAGTGATGCTGGATTCGGCATTCTTGCTTGCTCTGGTGGATTCGTTAAGCGTAACCGTCAGCACATCACCAATATTCAGAGCCACCGTATCCCCGTAAAAATTATAGTTACGCGAGCTCTGGTAGATGGCTCCGGATTCTGCATCACGCTGCATCATGGCCTGGGCACGTACAGGTGCGTATGCGGGATCGTTTGGCTCAGCTCGTGGCCGGCTCATTGCCGTACAACCCTGCAGCAAGGCCATAAGCAAGACCATAAGCAAGGTTACCTTCCGCCTGCCACACCAGGTTGATCTCGTCGGTTTCATGAACGCACCTCTCTTTTTCTGTATCGCACCTGTCATCTCAAAGTCCCGATACTTCAGAGCATTAGCCAATGTTGTTAGTAATGAACTGGAGCATTTCATCTGTCGTTGAAACAACTTTCGAGTTCATTTCATAAGCACGCTGGGTTGTGATCATGTTGACCAGCTCTTCAACAACTTCTACGTTGGACGATTCCACCATGCCCTGCTCCAGTGATCCCAACCCCGCCAGCCCCGGTTCACCTTCAGCAGGATCACCACTGGAGTTGGTTTCCTTGAACAGGTTGTTGCCAATAGCCTGCAGACCCTGAGGGTTAATGAAGTCAACCAGCGTGATCTGGCCCAGGTTTACGGGTGCTGCCTGATCGTCGGTAATTGCGGACACCGTGCCGTCTTTGCCGATAGTCACGGTTGTGGCGTTCTCAGGCACGTTGATATTGGGCTGCAGAGCGTAACCATCGGGTGTAACCACATCACCGTCTGCGTTCAACTGAAACTGACCATCCCGAGTGTAGGCTGTCTGGCCATCGGGCAATTCAATCTGCAGAAAGCCGCGGCCATCGATCGCCAGATCGAGTGGCTGCTCAGTAATCTGCAAGTTGCCTTGAGTAAACTGCTTTGCCGTCCCGACGACTCGCACACCCGTGCCCAGCTGCAATCCGGAAGGTAGCTCAGAGTTCTGCGTGTTCAGACCGCCAGGCTGCCGGTTGATCTGGTACAACAGGTCCTGGAATACCGCCCGGTCCCGCTTGAAACCCGTGGTATTCACGTTGGCGAGGTTGTTGGAAATGGTGGACATGTTGGTGTCCTGGGCGCTGAGCCCCGTCTTACTAACCCAAAGAGCCGGATGCATGGTCTTTACTCCTTGCCGATGCCTGGCGTGCGGCTAAAATTTGCCGCTTCTGGCCAGACTGGCCTTGTTTTCAACATTTATTAAAGGTTCTGCAACAGACGTGCCGCTGCTTCGGAATTTTCGTTTGCGGTACTCATAACCTTCACCTGCATTTCGTACTGACGCGACAACTGAAGGTTGGAAATCATTTCTTCCACCGCATTCACGTTAGAGCTTTCAAGGAAACCCGAGGCCACACGCAGTGCGGCATCGGCGGGCTCTTCGCCATCAATCGCCTGATCAGCTTTGCGGTGAATAAAGCCATCCAGACCTTTCTCAAGCGCCTCACGCGGGGGATTAACCAGTTTCAAACGATCGACCTCCACCAGCTGATCCGGAGGTCCGCCAACGGGAACGATGGAGACGGTGCCATCAGCACCCACCTGAACATTATCAAAGGGAGGAAGTGCAACCGGGCCGCCATTACCCAGAACCATTTCGCCACTGGCAAGGCGCACCAGACCGTTCACATCAATCTGCAAGCTGCCGGAGCGCGTAAAAACTTCTTCGCCCAGGTTGTTTTGAATTGCCAGCCAGCCCTCGCCTTCTATGGCGACGTCCATTTTTCGACCGGTTTGCATGAGGGCACCGGCTGAAAGATCGGTGCCAGGGCGCTCCGCCATAGCGTAAGCACGGGTGGGATGATGTTCCCCAAACACGGGCATGCTGCGAGCCTGGGCAAAGTCTTTCTTGAAGCCGGTGGTGTTTACGTTGGCCAGGTTGTTGGCATGGGCACGCTGGGAAAGCATATTCTGCTTTGCACCGGACATACCGATAAAAAGTGCTTTGTCCATGGGAAAACTCCTGCCGGAATTTTGACTGTTTCCAGTCTTCCTGCAGGAGTCATGCCACATTCATATCAAAGACGTTTAGCGGAGATTGATGATGGTCTGTGTGACCGCATCGGAGGTTTCAATTGTTTTCGCGTTCGCCTGATAATTGCGCTGGGCAATGATCAGGTTTACCAGTTCAGCAGAAAGATCCACGTTGGACTCCTCAACTGAACTCGCCTTGATACTGCCCAGGGTTCCAGTATCCGGCTTGCCAATAATCGGCTGTCCGGATTCAAAGGTCTCAACCCAACTGGTGTCCCCTACCGGTGACAAACCATTAGTATTGCCGAACGCTGCCAGTGCTACCTGCCCCAGGGCTTTGGACTGACCGTTGGTATAGCGGGCAAAAAGCACGCCTTCGCTGGAGACATCAAGCCCGGAAAGCCGGCCTGTGGTGTAGCCATTCTGGCTCTGATCTTCAACACCGAAAGCCGCACCGTATTGCGTAGTATCCCCAAGACTGACCACAAAAGCAGATGTCGTTGGTGGTTCCGGAATGGGAGTTACCACTGTTGCTCCGGCGGCCGGTGGGCCGTCGGCACCGTTAGGCAAGCCGGCCTTATCCTTCGGAACCCAGTCGGTCACCAGAATTTCACCGTTGGGATCACCATTTACAGACTGCAGCGCGCCATCCTGATCGAACCTTGCAGTAAAGGGCGCGGTATCCGTACCCGCAACCATTTCGCCATCAATCTGCAGATACACAGACCACTCACTGACGCCCACACCGTTCCCGGGGGACGGTTCTTTCACAAAGAACTGAGTCAGTTCGTGAGAGTTACCCAGACTATCGAAGATTGAGGTTGAAGTGGCATGGTTGTAGGTGCGCTGATCCAGCGGATTGAACTCGTTGGTTATACGAATAGGCGACTGAGCATACTCGTCTACAAAATTGGTACCGGAACCCCCTGTCGCCGTAAGGCCCGTGATGGTCCTGTCACCAGTCACGTTCACATCACCTGAAACAGAGCTGGGAGCGCTCATCGATTGCGACGGATCCCCGTTCCCGTAGCTGAACTGGAGGTTCTCGCCCTGGTTATGAATCACCCGCAGTACATCGTTACCGGTTCCGTCATCGACGATGGACGCCGAGATTGCCGTATCGCTTGAGCTGTTAATTGCGTCGCGCAGCTCCTCAAGTGAGTTCACATTGCTGGTATCCAGCTGAAGCGGTGCGCCGTTAACACTGAGACTAAACGCAAAGCTACCCGATGTTTGTGCGGCTGCAATATAAGAACCAGTCAGAGCGGGAGCCGGTGGCACATTCGTGGTATCGGCAATTTGTGCGGTTGTCGTGGCAGAAGCGCTCAGACCGCGCGCATTCGTGATCGCACCCGCAATTTCCCGTGCCGTCGTCAAACCGGTCAAATCGACAGAATAGTCGGGCGTTCCATCGGCGTATGCAACACTGAACTGCTCGCCACTGATGTCTCCGAACGCGAGAGGCCCCACATCGCGCACCCGCGACTCAAGCACCGTCTCACGGGAATCCAGATTCAGATCAGAGCTCAGTTCAGTGGTACGACGCGGCGCCAGATTATCGACAGCAATCTCCAGATCCCCGCGAATACCGGAAAGATTCCCATTACTATCAGCGGTATAGCCCTGGACTCGCATGGACTGGTTATTCACAACAAAACCGTTATCGTCAATAGTGAACTGGCCCGCCCGCGAATAACGGGTTTCACCACCGTTATTCAGAACAAAGAAACCATCACCATTGATCGCCATATCCAGACCGTTGTCGGTAAAGCTGGTGTTACCCTGACTGAACGTCTGCTTTACATCCTGAACGCTGACACCACCGCCAATTGGATTGGACCCGCCGCTCAAAAAGCCACTGGCATAAAGGTCGCCAAACTGTACCTGGCTACCTTTAAATCCGACTGTACTGGCGTTGGCAATATTGTTGCCCGTTACGTCCAGATCCACCGCTGCCGCCCGCAGGCCGCTGAGCCCTATATTAAAAGCCATGATTCACCTCTGGTCTGACACCGGTATTAATTGATTTGTTGAACATCGGACAGCGCAATGGAACCCATGCCCGCCAGATTCAAGGTAACCGACCCGTTCTGCCCTAGTGACACACTGTCTACGTTGGCACTGACAAGAGTCGGAAGTTGCAAGCTACCCTCGGAATATGAAGCCTCAGCCACAATCCGGTATGGGCCTGGCGGCAAGCTATTGCCGTTGCCATCCCTACCATCCCAGCTGAACGCCTTGACTCCCGCAGAACTGCTACCAAGGTCTATCTGTCGAACAAGCTCACCGCTCGCACTCGCGATAGACAGGCGCACACCACCGGTTGATGCCGGAACCTCAATGTTGCCGGATATTTCTCCCTCGGCACCCAGAATACCGACTTCAGACGGGGCCAGAACGGTCTTGCCGACCATCGCCGAAGCTTGCAGTGCCTGCGTAGAACGGAACTGCCCGACCACATCGTCGACGGAAGCAGAAAGACTCTGCATTTCCTCAAGCGAGCTGAACTGTGCCAGCTGGGAGATAAACTCACCGTTGTCCTGAGGTTCCAAAGGATTCTGGTTTTTCAGCTGTGCCAGCATCAATTCCATAAACTCGTTCTTGCCGAGTTCATTGTCAGCGCTGGGACTGGCCTGCTGGGTCCGGTAGGCGCTCAGTGCATCCGTGGCTTCGGTTGCGTTAACTACAGTCATGGTTCAATCCTCGCCCCGTTACTGCTGACCAAGAGTCAGGATGCGCTGCATCATGGATTTGGCCGTGTTCATAATGTCCACGTTCATCTGAAAGCTTCTTGAGGAAGACATCATGTCTGCCATCTCCTCCACAACATTCACATTAGGGTAGAACACGTAGCCGTCTTCATTGGCCGCAGGATGATTGGGTTCGTAGCGCATTTGCAGTTCTGCTTCGCTTTCAACAATGCCCTCAACACGAACACCGGCGCCTGCACCCTCTGAGCCCTGAACACCAAACGCTTGCTGACCGGGGTTCAGCATCGATTGCTGAATCGCTGAAAAAACCGGCTTCCGGGCACGATAGGTTGTGTCAGTACTGGAACTCGCCGTCTCTGCGTTAGCAATGTTTGAAGCGGTCGTATTTAGCCTCAGCGACTGCGCGGTCATGCCGGAACCGGCGATATCAAAAATGTTGCCCAGTGACATGGTGATTCTCCTTCACTATTCGTGGAGCCGAGGATTACTCGCCTTTCAGGGCTTTGGTCAGGCCGGTAAATTTGCTGTTCAGAAACTGAAAACTCGCCTGATAGTCCATCGCGTTACGCATGAACCGGGTCTGCTCTGCCTGGGAATCCACCGTGTTGCCATCAACTGAAGGCTGGTTCGGCACCCGATACAGCAAATCCGAATCGCCGGCACCTGCGGAGGTGTCCATGTGGCCTGAGTGGGTTTTCTCCATGCCGAAACCACTCATGCTGTCCTGGGCTTTCTGCATCATGGCCTGAAAATCCATGTCCCTGGCCTTGAAGCCCGGTGTATCGGCATTGGCCAGATTATTCGCCAGAACTTCAGCTCGCTTTACCCTGGCTTCCAGCGCGTGCTGGTGAATGCCAAGAGCTTTATCAAAAGTGATCGCCATACAACCTCCGAAATCCTGTCACCGGCGGCTTGAAGCCTTGCCGGATTGGTTCTATGGCAGAACTAAAGCAATGCTAATGCCAGATTTGGAAAGCCCTTTGAAATCGGGCGTTCCAGGCAGGTGTTACTGGTGGGGGCGAGATAAGGATGCAGGGGAAGGAGCGGCAAATCCAGGTGAAAGCGGCAAGCTGTTTCCCCCGCTGAAACAACGGGGAAACAACTTGCTCCTTACAACGGCCAGCGGGCGACAAACTCGGCCAGTTCCGGCCTGGGAACTGCGGGTTTGGTGCACGATACGGTGCCGGTGTAGAGAAAACCGATGACAGACTCCCCCTTTTCGAGGCCAAGCCCTTTCAAAACCACCGGATTGTAGACCAGCTCGCCTGTGCGCCACATAACCCCAAAACCTGCATCCTGTAATGCCAACGCAAGAAAGCTCATACCCGCTCCGGCTGAGAGTATCTGTTCAACTTCGGGTACCTTTTGATGCTTTTTGGGTGCCGCAATGCCAACAATAATCATTGGAGCACGTTGTGCTTTATTGCGTATTACCTCCAGCTTCTTTTCGTCGGTCTTACCCCTCATATCAGAGTAACCAGCGGCAAGCAGCTCACCCAAGGCGTTCAGGCCATCGCCTTCGATCACCAGATAACGCCACGGGCGCAACAAGGCATGGTCCGGTGCGCGAGCGGCACAGGCGAAGGCCCGGTCAAGTGTTGAGGCATCGGGAGCCGGGGCTTCCAGCCGTGGCTCAGATGCCCTGTTGAGCAAAAAGTCAGTGACTGAACTCATATCGATAACTTCCGTCTGCTGAACTCTGGTCGGGTACTACTCGAACAAGACCAGTGAATTGTGGGTTCTACGTAATGCTGTTAACCTTTAGTCGTACTATCAAAACTGCTCTTCATAACACAAATAAAACTATACGGTTCCAGCGCAATGAGTGATCAGCGTACATGATGAGTGCTCCGGCAGATCTGCGCAATGCCAGCACCAGCGTAGGAAAGTCTCTCGCTTCCGAGGCCCTGAACAGTCCGGTTGTCATCCCCCCAATGCCAGACTACAACGGGCGCCTGCTGGCTTACACGTCAGCTGCCGTCATTATCGCTGTGGGCGTTTTGCAGGGCGCATTCCAGGAATGGAATCTTTGGTTGATTGGCGGCGCACTGATCTGGCCGCATATTGCACACTTGCTTACCCGACGTACGTTTCTGCGAAACTCCCCCCGCATTCGCCAGAAAATGCTCACGGCCGACTGTGTTATTGGCGGTGGCCTGATAGGCTGCATTGGGCTGGTTGCCATTCCGTCGATTTCAATAGCATTGATGTTGATCTTCAGCGGCCTGATCATTGGCGGCATCCGTCAGTGGCTGATCAGTTCCACCTTTATGGCATCCACTATTCTGGCGTTCTTCGCCGTGCTGGGCCCCGCAGACTCATTCCAGTCGCCATTGCTTACCAGCATGTTGTCCATTTTAGCTACGGGTCTTTACATCTGCGTTACGGCGTTTTATTCGCATCAGCAGGCCCGCGCGCTCATGCTGGCAAAAACCCAGATACAAAACCAGCGCGAACAATCCATTGCGCTTTCCCATAAGCTTTCAAAGTACCTTTCACCTCAGGTATGGCAATCCATCTTTACCGGGGAAAGGGACGTTCGCCTTGAAACCCAACGCAAAAAGCTCGCGGTTTTCTTCTCTGACATAAAAGGCTTTACCGAGCTTTCAGAAGAAATGGAGCCGGAAGCACTTACCGAACTGCTCAACCACTACTTCAACGAAATGGCCGAAGTGGCCCTGAGGTACGGCGGCACCATCGACAAATTTGTCGGCGATTCCATCATGATTTTCTTTGGTGACCCCACCAGTCGCGGCCAGCGGGAAGATGCGTTTGCCTGTGTATCCATGGCCATCGATATGCGCAAGCACATGAAAATCATGCGCCAGAAATGGCGCAGCCAGGGCATAAAAACCCCACTCGAAATCCGCATGGGCATCAGCACCGGCTACACAACCGTGGGTAACTTTGGCGCTGAAAACCGCATGGATTACACTATTATCGGCAAAGAAGTGAACCTGGCCAGCCGGTTGGAATCCCTAGCCAAACCGGGAGAGATCCTCGTTTCCTACGAGACTTTCTCATTGATCAAAGACCGGATCATGTGCCGTGACAAAGGCGAAATTACGGTGAAAGGCTTCGGCAAACCTGTGCCCATTTACGAGGTTGTGGATTTCCGCAGGGATATGGGCCCGAACCGGAGCTTTATGGAGCACGAGCACAGCGGCTTCGCTATGTATCTTGATTCCGACAAGATCACCGAGGGCGAGCGCCACAGTATCCTCTGCGCATTGGAAGACGCCGTAGACCGTCTGCGGCGTGAAGAAGATTCCGCCCGCGAATGACCTTTATTGGCGAATCAATCGTGGGCCAACCTGCTCTTCAGGCTCTGTACTGCGCCACGGGTTAATATCCAGACCGCCACGGCGCGTGTAACGAGCGCAGACTGTCAGGCTTTGCGGTTTGCACCGGTTCAACAGATCCGTAAACAGTGTTTCTACGCAGTGCTCATGAAAATCCTGCTTCTGTCGAAAACTCACGATATATCTCAGTAGCCCCGCACGACCGATAGCAGATCCGGTATAGCTGATCAGCACCGTGCCCCAGTCCGGCTGGCCAGTCACCGGGCAATTACTTTTCAGCAAGTGCGAACAAAGCTGTTCGGTTACCACAGGGCCGGATGCGTTCAGCGACTCCGGCGCATAGTCATACACCACATCTTCAACCGGCTCGTTATCAATCAACTCATAGCCTGTCGGGCGCCCGATGGCGGTATCCGAATCGTCAACACTCAGGAAGCGAACGTTTACCGCAGCGCCGCTGGCACTGGACAGGTCCCCTGTGATGGTTTCAGCAACCTGATCCGCAGACGAGAACACCGTCTGGTTCAGAGAGTTCAGGTACAGCTTGAGTGACTTGGACTCAATAATTGACGGCGAGGCTGCCGGAAACCGGATTTCCGCCCAGGCCAGATCCGGTATTCCACCAGGGCGCAGCCAGGAGATTTCCCAGGCTTGCCAGAGATCGCCCCCAAACCAGGGCCAGCGGCCGTCTTCAAGCCCGATGCGGCGGCGGTTTTCTTCACGCGCCACCGGGAATAGCAGAGCTGGATCATAACGATCCGGGTAATCACTGGCTTTGCCAAGCGGTGCATTATCGAGGGCCATAGTACTTCCTGACATCAGTGGCGTATGCCCTTCCCGCGCGCCAACAACTTAAGCGCAATAAAGGAAAGCACAGCTATAAAGGAGAGAATCATACCAAGGGACACAAACGGATTTACATCAGAAACACCGAGTATGCCAAACCGGAAACCATTCACCATATACAGAATCGGATTGATCATAGACACGCCCTGCCAGAATTCAGGCAGCAGATCGATGCTGTAAAATACGCCGCCAAGATACGTAAGCGGTGTGAGAACGAACGTCGGCACAATGGACACATCATCAAACTTGGTGGCCAGCAGCGCGTTGATAAAACCGCCTACCGAAAACAATGCAGAGGTAAGAAACACGGTAACCACAACCATCGGCAGGTTATGGATCTGCAAGCGCGTAAACGCCAGCGACAACAGAGTGACAATTACCCCTATTCCCAAACCACGAGCCATACCCCCGGTCACATAGCCCGCAAGGATGATCCAGTTGGGCACTGGCGATACCAGCAATTCTTCTACGCTGCGCTGGAACTTCATGGAGAAAAAAGACGACACCACGTTGGCGTATGAGCTGGTAATCACAGCCATCATGATCAGCCCTGGCACGATGAACGACATATAGTCGAAACCGCCCATCTCACCAATTCTGGAGCCGATAAGATTTCCAAAAATGATAAAGTACAACGTCATGGTGACAGCCGGTGGCAGCAGGGTCTGCGGCCAGATGCGGGTAAACCGGCGAATTTCCCTTAACACAATCGTGATGTAAGCGGTGAACAGCGCATGAGCACTCATTTTCTGCCCTCCGTTACCGCTTCTGCAGCCGGTTCATTCTGTTCCACCATACGGATAAACAACTCTTCCAGCCGGTTTGCTTTGGTGCGCATACTGACCACTTTTATCCCTTGCTGTTGCAACTGAATGAACACATCGTTGAGTACCTGCCCTTTGTGGACATCCACTTCAAGCACACCTTCGTCATCCAGGCGGCATGAGAAACCGTCCAGTTCCGGTGCTCGCTCCAGTGCCGCATCCGCATCCAGGAGAAACGTCTCAAGACTGAGTTGCTGCAGCAATTCCCGTTTACTGGTGTTCCGGATAATACGGCCGTGATCAATAATGGCGATATTCCGGCACAGAGCTTCTGCTTCTTCCAGGTAGTGCGTGGTCAGGATAATGGTGGTGCCCTGTCGGTTCATTTCCTCCAGAAACGACCACATGGAGCGCCGCAGCTCAATATCCACGCCGGCCGTAGGCTCATCCAGAATCAACAACTTCGGTTCATGCACCAGGGCGCGGGCAATCATCAGCCTTCGCTTCATGCCACCAGACAGCATCCGAGCCGGTGTATTGCGTTTATCCCAGAGCCCGAGCTTCTTCAGGTATTTTTCGGCAGAGACGGCTGCCTTCTTCAAAGGAATCCCGTAATACCCGGCCTGAATGGTGACAATATCAAACACCTTCTCAAACTGGTTGAAGTTGAACTCCTGGGGCACAACGCCCAAGTGGAGTTTGGCATCAGAAAGGTGGGTATCAATGTCGTAGCCGAACACGCTCACCTTGCCGGCAGACTTGGTCACCAGAGAACACACAATGCCCAACGTAGTAGATTTGCCGGCGCCATTCGGGCCCAACAAAGCAAAGAAATCACCTTGCGCCACTTGAAGATCGATTCCCTTGAGAGCTTCGAACCCACTGCCATAGGTTTTAGTAAGCCCCTCAATTTCCAGCGCATTGGTCATAACAGGTTCCGATTCGAAAAAGCGATGTTCAGGAGACACACATTTATTGAGGCTCCTACGTTTTTTTTCAAGGCTTGAGTTCGGATTTGCAGGTACCGGCAAATCTGCAAACTGCGACAGGTATCCCGATATAGCCCGGTACGGCTCCCTATAATGCGGTTACAACAACTTACAATTGGCCGCCCACTGCCACTGCTGGCACGGCCCGAACCCAGGGAATGTACAACGAACCATGGCTGCCGCTCACCACACCCGCCCACCGCTTACGTTGCCCCAAGCGTTTCTGGTTGCACTTTTTATAAGCCCGCTTCTTTCTGGTTGCGGCGGCGACAGCGACGGTAACGGTCATGATACGAGCACAGGAAAAGTGAACGCCCTGGGTATCAGCGGGTTGTCCTACCAGACAGCGAGCCAGTCCGGCAAAACAAATGCCTACGGCCAGTTTCAGTACTACCCGGGGGAAACGCTGAGCCTCCGGGTTGGTGACCTGCTCATCGCAGAAGGTGTTCCTGCACAGGAATGGGTAACGCCGCTTGAGTTCTCACCGGATACCCGGGCACAACTCGCAACACCCTCTGTTGACGATGAAGGCCTCAGCACCCATACGATTACCGAGCAACAGCTTATTACACGCATACCGGTAACCAATCTCGTCCGCTTTCTCATCGCATTGAACTGGACTGAAAACGTTCGGGAAGGCACCGGTATCGAGATTCGAAACCGGGTTATTCAACAGCTGAACGCAGCATTACCCAATCTCACCAACCCTATCGATTTTACAGTCAGCGAAACCGAGTTTAACGCAGGCGGCAATAACCCGTCTCCCGCCAACCAGCTCCTTGCCGCTATTTGCTTTTATCCGGAAGGAGATGAGTTATGCGAAGAGCCTCCAACCGAAGACGCCATCAACAACGCGCCTGAGCGCCCTGAAAACGATGAAGATTGGGATCCGGACGTTGATTACAAACAGGATTTGCAGGCCAAAAGACAGCGAATTCTTGAGGCGATTCGTTCCATGGAAGAAGTGGATGCAGAAGATGCCCGGCGGTATCTGACGCGGGAGTTGAACGCCATCACCACCATCGTTGGAAACCGCTTCTATCTGGACAACTACATAGCCAGGCACTCTGATGCCGACACCAGCATCAAGCAGGTACAAATACGTCGCATCGGAGGCAGTGCTGAGCTATCAGATGTGGAGGCGATAACAACCCGCCCGCAAGATGTGGCTTTGCATTCCTATAACTGGCAAACAGCAAACGTGGAATACTTCGTGGCCGGGCTGGCCGGCGGTGAGTCCGAGATCGTAATCAGTTTTGCGCCAGAAAAAACTTACCGCTGGGTACGGAAAACCCTTCGGGTTGTAATTATCGACTGATCAAACGGGATAAGCTCCAGCGCGACTCGGCACCGGTTACGTCGTAACCAGCAGGGTCCAGACCCGCGGTTCCGTGGGCAAGGCATTCCTTGATGGCAAGAATTTCTGCCGCTGCGCGGCTTTCGTTGTACTTTGCCAGATCAACAACCTTGGCGGCCTTCAACGGAGCGTGGGAACGGTCCGTCATAACCATTACACGCGGCCACAAACGGCGTTCAGCGGAATGAGAAACCACAATACCGCGCTGGCCATCTGTTAATTCGACGAGGCTACCCGTTGGGTAAATACCTATCGCGCGGATAAAGCTTTCTACCAGATCCCCCTGAAACTCAATGTTTCGCATATCGTAGAGCAGGGTCACAGCTTTTGCCGGTGTCATCGGCTCAGCAAGACGTTCTCTGGGTTCGATGAGTGTTTCAAAAAACTCCGCAAGCCCGGCAATCTTGGCTAGCAGCGGTATTCTGTCTCCACGAATACCTTCTGGAAAACCCGAGCCGTTGTGTCGTTCACGATGGCCCTGCACAACACTCAGAACCGCCCGGGAAAGACCGCTGTCTTCGAGCATTGCCATACCCTTTTCAACGTAGGTACGGTAAAGAGCATATTCTTCCGGGCCAAGCTGCCCCTCCCGTCTAAGCAGGTCAGCCGATAATCTGGTTTTGCCAACCTGGGATAACAGGCAACCCAGGCCGAGGTGATTCAGCAAGCCTTCATTCAATCCCAGTTGGCGCCCGCAAACGAGCGCCCAAACAGACGTATTGAGTGCATGCCGGTAAACATGATCATCGTGTTGCTTTATACGGCTCAACCAGAGCAACGCATCCGGTTGGCGGATGACACTGCGCACCATTTTATTGATAACTGCAGCGACCGGCCGGAGGTCCCGTATTTCCTGAGTGGCAACGGATTCGTAAAGGCCCTCAAGCGCAATACCTGCATCTTCCAGCAGATGTTGCGACGTCTTCATTTCCCGTTTCAGCGTGGTGACCGTCTGATAGGTGACAGGCTCCCGAATACTGAGCGGAGGAAGGTGCAGCTCTTCCCTGCCTTCTCCTCCGCGTCGGCTTTTTGTGCCGAAGGTCGAACGAACAATTTTGGCAGACTCAACAGGATCCCGGGTTTCCGCAATATCGACAAAGACCCACTTGCAGTGCGCCAACAAAGCACGAATATCGTCCTGGGAACGGATGTGGAACCCTTGAATAGGGAAAGGTGTCTGATGCCACGGCCGATCAAGATCGGACACAAACATGCCAACCACCAGATCATGTACCGCGATTTTCCTTTGACAGACGCCCACGCTTCACTCCTGAATACGCATTTTCGATGTCTATCATTTTTAAATGATTAACGGGAATAGTCCATTACAATTTCGTAGCCAAGAGTAACGCGACCAAGACAAACCGTAACGATAACCTTCAGCCCGAAACAAATTGTATCAATGTGACATGTGTCACATTGAAAGACTGAACCTCATCACTCTTGTTCACTCTCAATCAGTCAGCGCCACACGCAGAGCGATCAAATTTTGGCGGGCGAGCTTCCAGCGCACCACGCGGCGTCTTGCGAGTGTATACCGTGTAGGGCACTGCCGATGCGCGGATGTAATCCACATTCACCTCACTCTTCCCCTCGCCTTCTATAGCGGAAACCGGTTCGCAGGCCACCAGTAGCTCCAGCCGCCCGGATATATCGGCAATTCGGGCACCGGGATCGGAAGGATTCACACTCATGCACAGGTCATCAGAGTGCGCCGCATCATCACTCGCAACCACCCGGTCACGTCCGCTCACTGCACAGGCACGGATACCCTCGCCACACTGTCCGGCCTCGGCGTGGCTGCTGTCGTAAAGCTGCCAGTCTCGTTCACTGCATTGGGTTTCAAGGGTTAACGGGGTGGCCCGGTCAGCCGCAAACCACCAGCCAGGGTATTCAGCACTGTGCCAGGACAAACGGATTGTTCTTGGCTCTCCCCGGGAGTTTTCGGCAGGGAACATAGCGTAATGAGAATAATAAGTAGCACAGCCAGACTGAATCATAAGCAGCCCGGCTAAAGCCAACAGGCAGGAAGTGCTTTTGCAGGATCTGACCATTCTTGAGGCAATCATGAGTCGCCAAACTGGAAACCAAAACCATCGATAGTATTTCGAACAACTACCATATCCAGCACCGGTGCCTCCACGGGCAACCCTTGCACCTGAACCTTTACTTTGTCTCCCAGCTCGGGCGTGAACGGCTCATTGTCCACAACAATGAAAACACCACCGTCTGATATATCCCGGGTCGAGAAAACAAACTCCCCAAGCTGCTCATGTGTGACTTTTACCTTGGCACTCATCGCTGTGCGAAAGTGCTCCCTGCGATCATCTACTGCCATTGGCGAAATTCCACTGCTTTGCTGAAGGCGCATGTTTTTATTGGAGATATTATTTTATAGAGCATTTCAGAGAATAACACCACTTTGCCTCATGTATCCCAAAGGTAATATTGACTTCACGCGAAACACAAATGAGAATGGTTGGCGTTTTGAGTCGCCTGTGAATATCATCTACGAATACAGGCGCAAACCCGATCCAATCACCGAAGGATGGCACCATGCGTATGAAACTCGCCGCAACAGCGGCAATTGCCCTCACCGCTCTCCCCCTCGCTGCCTCTGCAGACGGCGAAGTTAACATCTACTCCTACCGCCAGGCGTATCTTCTTGAGCCACTGCTGAATGCGTTTGAAAAAGAGACCGGCATCAAGAGCAACGTAGTATTTGCCAAACAGGGTCTGGCTGAGCGTCTGGAACGCGAAGGCCGCAACAGCCCGGCAGACGTTGTAATGACCGTGGACATCTCACGGCTCAACGAACTGGTTGAGCGGGATCTGGTTCAGGGTGTCGACAACGACGTGCTGGAAGAAAACGTTCCGGAAAACCTGCGCCATCCGGATGGCAAGTGGTTTGGCCTTACAACCCGCGCCCGCCTTATATACACCTCCAAAGACCGTGTGGAAGAGGGTGAAATCACCACGTACGAGCAGCTGGCCGACGACAAATGGGATAATCGCATCTGTACCCGCAGTGGCAAGCACCCGTACAACATTGCACTGATCTCCTCAATGATCGCGCACCATGGCGAAGCCGAAACTGAAACCTGGCTGCAGGGCGTGAAAGACAATCTGGCCCGTAAACCCCAAGGCGGCGACCGCGACCAGATCAAGGCAATTTCAGAAGGCGTATGCGACGTATCCATCGGCAACAGCTACTACTACGGCAACATGCTGCAGGATGAAAGCCAGCGCCCGGCGGCAGAAGCAGTTCGCCTGGTGTTCCCGAATGCCGATGGCCGGGGTACCCACATCAACATCAGCGGTATTTCGCTGACCAAAAGCGCTCCAAACAAGGATAACGCCATCAAGCTGATGGAATTCCTGTCGTCTCCGGAAGCCCAGGGTATCTACGCCACGGCTAATACCGAATACCCTGCAAACCCGAACGTAACGCCTACCGGGCTGGTTGCGGAGTGGGGCAAGGTCCACCCGGACAGCCTTTCGCTGCAAGTTATCTCGGAAAACCGTAACGCGGCAGTCAAACTGGTTGACCGTGTAGACTACGACGGCGAGTAAGTGCCTCAGCGAGGGTGGCGATGCCGCCCTCGCTCTCTCCTTTTATCAACCCCACAAATGATTCCAGTCATTGCAGCGGCCATTTGAGCTGACTACAATCGACCCCCTTTTTAATCCAATGACAGGAACCCTATGAGCGAGGCTGCGACCAGCGTTAACCCCGGGCTTACCCAGCCCCTGCTGGCAAAGCGCACCTCCCGCCGCTGGCTGTTCAGCGCCATCCTCACCACAGCCATCGTTGCTCTGCCCGTTCTGTCTGTTATTTTTCTGGCCTTTTTCCCTGACGAAAACATCTGGCCGCACCTGTTGGAAACCACCCTGCCCCGTTACCTGGTTACCACCCTGAAACTCATGACGGGTGTTGGCGCAATTACGCTGGTTATCGGCCTGTCTACCGCCTGGGCAGTCACCATGTGTGAGTTTCCGGGCCGCAAATTTTTTGAATGGGCAATGCTACTACCGTTTGCGGTGCCGGCTTATGTGATTGCCTATGTTTACACCAGCCTTCTGGATTATGCCGGGCCGGTTCAGGGTGCCCTGAGAGACCTGTTCGGCTGGGCAAACGCTGCTGATTACTGGTTCCCCGAGATTCGCAGCCTGGAAGGCGCCACGCTGATGCTCGGCCTGGTGCTCTACCCTTATGTTTACCTGCTTGCGCGCGCAGCTTTCCTTGAGCAGTCGCCTTCCCTGTTTGCAGTTAGCCGCAGCCTTGGCCATTCGGCCTTGAGTACGTTTTTCAAAGTGGTTTTGCCCATCGCCCGACCAGCCGTTGCCGTAGGCCTCTCACTGGTGCTGATGGAGACGCTGAACGATTTCGGCACCGTCGACTTCTTTGCCGTGCAGACACTCACCGCCGGACTGTTCGATACCTGGATGAACCTCGGAAACCTGGGTGGTGCAGCACAGATAGCGACAACCATGCTGGTATTCGTGGTTATTCTCGTCACCCTCGAACGCTACTCCCGGCGGCGGCAACAGCAGTTCGCAGCCAGGGACAACCGCGATCCGATCCACCGCTTTACCATGTCGTTCCCCCGGCAATTGATCTGCGTCGCCGTTTGCGCGGTGCCGGTAATACTCGGCTTCGTAATACCCGGGGTGACTCTCGGCGTCTATGCCTGGGAATACTTTGATGAAAGCTGGAACCCGGATTTTGTGCGCAACACCTTTAACAGCCTGTTTCTTTCAGGAACAGCCGCTCTGACCACACTGTTGATCGGTGTCACTCTTGCCTACAGCCGCAGGCTTCACAACACCCGCGGCATGCAGGTGCTCATGCGCCTCTCAAGCCTTGGCTACGCCATGCCGGGCGCCGTGCTCGCAGTGGGTGTTATTGTGCCTCTGGCAGGTTTTGATAACTGGTTGGACAGCCTGATGCGGGATTACTTTGGCTTCAGCACTGGCCTGCTACTGAGTGGCTCGGCCTTCGCCATCGTGTTTGCATACACGGTCAGGTTCCTGGCGGTGTCTGCCGGTAGCGTAGAAAGCGCTCTGCAGAAGATCACGCCAAGCATGGATATGGCGTCCCGATCCCTGGGCAACAGCCCCGGTAAAACGCTGGTGAAGGTGCACCTGCCCATGCTTCGCGGAACATTGATTACCGCTGCACTGGTGGTGTTCGTGGACTGTATGAAGGAGTTGCCGGCCACACTGATACTGCGGCCCTTCAACTTTGAGACTCTGGCTACCTATGTGTACCAGTTTGCCTCTGATGAGCGCCTGTATCACAGCGCACTGCCGGCTCTCATCATTGTGCTGGCAGGTATTGTTCCCATTATTCTTATGAGCCGGTCAATATCCAGCACCCGCTCTATGGCCTGATACCCGCCTTAAAGTTGAGGCGTGATGCGTGAGCGGGCATCCTGAACCACAAACCGACCCTGAAAAACTGCAACCGGATCACCCTGCGGCAGATTGTTAGGCGCGCCGCAGAACACCTCAGTCGTCAGATCCAACCGCCCTTTACCATGCCTTGCCAGGCTCTTTCTGAAGCGCTCAGGAATTTCATCCCCCGGCAACCGGCAGATGGCGTAAAAATCTGAACTAACCGGCTCAAGATAATCAATGCTGCCTGTCTGCACTACAACGCTGCCCTTCAAACCAAGATCGGCAAGCGCCAATTCCGTCACCCCCCAGGCTGCGGTTACAGCAACTGAATACACACTGCCACCAAAGCCGGTGCCTTGATGGTTGCGATTGGGTTCAAGCGGCGCACTCACAAGCAAAGCATTGCCGTCCCACGAATGCAGTTCAATTCCGAGAGCACGGGAAAGCGGAATTTCCTCATGTATGCGCCTCTGGAATGCGGAAAGCTGAGTCATAAACTCCTCCTGATATAAGCTAATTCTAGGCGCGCTACCCGCTTTCCCCAATGCGACTAACGTCTGCTCTGAAACGACACAAGCCCGGCGTAGCCGGGCCTGGTCTGAGCATGAATAACAGCTTTTGCGTTATTGCCAGAGAACCTTCTGGCGCTTCGCATACCACTCATTAACCTTACCTTCGTAGGCGTCTTCCACAACGTTTCGCTTGAGCTTAAGCGTTGGGGTCAGGAAGCTGTTCTCGATCGTCCATTCATCACTGACGATAATAACAAAGGCCAATTGCTCGTGAGGATCTACCGTTTTGTTCACACTGGTTACCAGTTCGGCGAAACTCGTTTCAAGTTCCTTTCGGAAGCCTCCATCACCGACTTTCGGCCGTATTCCCTCAGCCAGCTGGATGATGGCGAAGGGCTGAGTCTGATTGGCCCCGGACACACACACCATCTCGATTGACTGATGCGCCATCAGGCGGTTCTCAATGGGCGCTGGGGAAATGTATTTGCCCTTGCTCGTTTTGAACATCTCCTTCATCCGGCCCGTAATCTTCAGGCGGCCCAGCTCATCAATCTCGCCTTTATCGCCGGTCTTCAGGAAGCCGTCGTCGGTAAACGTTTCGCGGGTTTTCTCTTCATCTTTGTAGTAACCCACCATGGTGGCGGGGCTCTTGACCAGAATCTCACCCTCAGAGCTGATTTTCGTTTCCACACCCGGCATGGACTCACCCACATAACCGGTACGCGAACGCCCCGGCTTGTTGATGTGGGAGTAAGCAAAATTTTCCGACATCCCATAGCCTTCAAGTAACTCCAGGCCAAGGTTGCGATACCAATCCAGCACATCGCTGGCGAGCGGCGCAGAACCACTACCGGCCAGCTTGACCTTATCCAACCCGAGTCCCTTGAGGACCTTTTTCTTGATCAGCCCACTCACCACGGGGATCTTCAGCAACGTATTCAGCTTCTTCTGCGGCAGCTTCTGGAGAACCCCCTGTTGGAATTTAACCCACAGCCTGGGCACCGAGAGGAACAGGGTTGGCTGTGCGCGCTTCATGTCTTCCACAAAGGTGTCGAGGGATTCCGCAAAGAAGAGGTGAAAGCCTGCGTACAAGGACGCCAGCTCAACAAAGGTTCGCTCGAATACGTGCGCCAACGGAAGGTAAGAAAGCATGCGTTCATTGGGGCCTACCTGCAGAACGTCCATGCCACCCGCTGCAGCGAATGCCATGTTGCGGAAACTCAGCATGACGCCTTTCGGCTTGCCGGTACTGCCCGAGGTATAAACAATCGTCGCGAGCTCATCGGCATCGCGCTCAACCTTTTCTTCAAGCGGCGAAAATCTGGCAACGATATCGTCCCAGGTTTCAAACTCGTTGGGCGGGCTCAGCGGGAAGGAAATGCAGCGAACAGATTCAGGCACGCCGGACTTCATCATGTCCCAGTCATCCAGCTTGCCTACAAACAGAACATCGCACTCGGCGTGGTTCAGCACATAGTTGACGGTGTCGGCATTCAACGTCGGGTACAAAGGGACAGACACATACCCGGCCATCCAGATTGCCCAGTCCGCCATAATCCACTGTGCACAGTTCTTGGAAATCAGGCCAATGCGGCTTTTTTCAGGAAGGTCCAGAGATTTCAGGTACGAGGCTATACAGCGAGCTTCACCAACAGCCCTGCCCCATGTGTATTCCTCTACCTTGCCATCACCGATTGGCTGGGTCATATACAGCGAGTTCGCCTTGGCGCTCTCCCAGTGATAAAGCATATCCAGGGGAAGTTTGTTTGTTGTATCCATGGACCTTCCTTGTTTTCATTATTTGATTTATAACGGCATTATTTAGACTTTAGTAGGGTATTTCAACACATTATCGTTCATCAAAGCGTGACCCGAGCCACCCGATCAGAAACTCCCCAAGGGAATAACCAATCAGGCCAGCTCCAAGGTAACATGCTCTACCACCTGAACAGCGGGGCTGTGATAAACTCTCGCACCTTACACTGCAACTACCGCAACAAACCTCGGAGATGGGCATATGGCCAAGCAAACCCTGCGCACCCTTTTGGGCGCGTCTTTAATGGCAGTGGCAAGTCTTGCACAGGCTGCAGAGCCACGTGTTGTCGCCATTACGCAGATTGTTGAACACCCGGCGCTGGATGCCGTTTATCAGGGCGTAAAAGATGAGCTGGCAGAACGGGGCTATACAGAAGGTGACAACCTGAAGGTTATGCATGAGAGCGCTCAGGGGAATTCTGCCATCGCATCCCAGATTGCCCGCAAATTTATCGGCGACAGCCCCGACGTGATTGTGGCTATCGCAACACCTTCTGCACAAACAGTTGCTGCTGCAGCCCGCAACATACCCGTAGTGTTTGCTGCCGTAACTGACCCGGTTGGTGCAAAACTGGTAAAGAATGCCGAGGCCCCGGGCGCAAACATTACCGGCGTAAGCGACATGCTGCCCATCGATAAGCACCTGGACATGCTGCTGCGCGTGGTTCCTGGCGCCAAGCGCGTTGGCACCGTTTATAACCCCGGTGAAGCCAACGCCGTGTCTCTGGTCGAATTGCTTGAAGAGCGCCTGCAGGCACGCGGGCTGACACTGGTTAAAGGTGCTGCCACAAAAACCTCCGAAGTGCTGGGCGCAGCCCGCTCCCTGGTGGGCAAGGTAGATGCCATTTACCTGACAACCGACAACACGGTTATCAGCGCTGCCGAAGCGGTCATTTCCGTCGGCGAACGCGCCAAGATCCCGGTTTTTGCAGCCGACACGGCTACGGTTGCCCGTGGTGCCGTTGCCGCAATGGGTTTTGACTACTACGATCACGGCCGCCAGGCTGGCGTAATGGTTGCACGCATCCTCGAAGGCGAAAAGCCGGGCGACATGGCCGTAGAGACCATGGAAAAGCTCGACCTGTTCGTAAACCCCGAAGCGGGCGAGCGCATGGGTATCACCCTGTCGGATGATGTGATTGCCGAAGCCGCAGAAGTCGTAAAAAGCGACAAGTAACGCCAGACCTACACGGGCGGGCTCTGAATACCTATAAAGAGCCCGCCCGTTTTTATTTCACGGTGAACCTTACCCATGCTCAGTGATATTGCACTTTATGGCGCAATCGAGACCGGCCTTATTTACGGCCTGGTTGCGTTCGCTATCTATCTTTCCTTTCGCGTACTCGATTTTCCCGATCTGACCGTTGATGGCAGCTTTCCGCTTGGCGCTGCCGTTGCAGCCGTTCTCATTATTGACGGTTGGGATCCCTGGCTGGCAACGGGCTGCGCCGTGCTCGCCGGCATGGCCGCCGGTGCTGTAACCGCCATCCTTAACGTAAAACTGAAGATTCTGAACCTGCTTGCTTCTATCCTCACGATGATTGCCCTGTACTCAGTCAATCTCCGGGTTATGGGCCGACCGAACATAGCGTTGCTTGGCGAAGACACGGTACTAACGCCCTGGTATTCGCTGGACCTGCCCTATCATCAGGTGCCGGTGCTGCTGTTTGTGATTGTGATCTTCGCGTCCCTGATACTGCTCTGGCGCTTCATGAAATCTGAAACCGGTCTCGCCATGCGCGCCACCGGTGCCAACCCCCGAATGGCCCGTGCCCAAGGCATTGCCACCGGCGCCATGATCATTCTGGGTGTCGCAGTATCCAATGGCCTGGTTGGCCTCGCCGGCGCACTGTTTGCACAAAGCCAGGGCGCAGCCGATGTCACCATGGGTGTGGGCGTTATCGTTATCGGCCTGGCCTCGCTGATTGGTGGCGAAGCCGTGATCACACCCTCAACGGTTGTGCGTGCCCTGATCGCCTGCGTGGTTGGTGCCATTATCTATCGCCTGGCGATAGCCTTCGCCCTGAACGCAGATTTTCTTGGTCTGCAAGCGCAGGACCTGAACCTGATAACCGCCGTTCTGGTTACCCTGGCCATTGTATTGCCCGGTATCCGCAGTTCCGTGGTTGGCAAACTTACACGCAAGAAAGCCTGAGGAGGCACTATGATCAGCGCAACCGATCTGCGGCTTACCTTTGGTAAAGGCACGCCGCTGGAAAACCCCGCTCTCCGGGGCATGAGCCTTACAGTTAATCAGGGTGAGTTTGTTACCGTGATTGGCAGTAACGGCGCCGGCAAGTCCACCTTCCTGAACGCTCTGGCGGGCGAAGTGATCGTGGATAGTGGCACCATTGTTGTCGACAACCTGAACGTGACCAAGCTGCCTACCCATAAACGGGCAGACCGAGTGGCGCGGGTGTTTCAGGACCCTCTGGCCGGCACCTGTGAAGGCCTGAGCATTGAAGAGAACCTTTCGCTTGCTATCAAGCGCGGCCAGCGTCGTGGTTTGAGTACGGCGGTAAAAAAGCAGTACATGGACCAGTTCCGGGAAAGTCTCTCTTCCCTGAACCTCGGGCTTGAAAACCGCCTCGGTGACAAGATGGGCCTGCTGTCCGGCGGTCAACGCCAGGCCGTGAGCCTACTGATGGCAAGCCTTACCCCATCTGCCATTTTGCTGCTGGATGAGCACACTGCAGCACTGGACCCGAAAACCGGCGCCTTCGTGCTCGCGCTTACCACAAAAATCATTGAAGAGCAGAAACTGACCGCTTTGATGGTGACCCACAGCATGAAACAGGCACTGGAAGTTGGCTCCCGCACGGTAATGCTGCATCAGGGCCAGGTGGTGTTTGATATTGCAGGCAAGGATCGCGAAGGCCTGGAAGTAAAGGACCTGCTGGAGCTGTTTGAAAAGCAGCGCGGGCTTTCCGTGGATGACGACAGCTTGCTGCTCAGTTAACGAAAAAGCGGGAGCCTGGTGGCTCCCGCTTTTCTTACTGCACCAATCTTTCCTAGTGACCGTAGATACGCATTGCGGTATCCATGATCGCCAGATCGTCTACAAAAATACTGCCAATTGACTGCTGCCCAATAATCAGCTCATCTATCCCAACGTCCGCACGGAACGATGGCATATCAATCGCCAGAGACGAAGCGCCGTTAGAGAACCGCGCACCTTCATAAATATAGAGATCCACCTCAGCAAACAAATCCAGCGGGCTCGGGAAAGTACGGTCGTAATCAGCACCGGTAATCTGCATGCCGCGAACGCCAATTGCCAGGAACGGCACATCAAATTGCATGGTTTCAATCGCGAATGCCGTTCTGACGCGCATAACGTCGGATCCGGTATCGATATGGATCGAGCCACGCCCCATCAAGCCTTCTGCAAAGAAGTTATCAATCAGATCAGTGTAATTGTTGCTCCCGTCAGTAGCCGACAGATACCAGGCACCCGTGGTAATCCGGAAATCCACCGCAGCGAAGTTTGTCGGCACAATATTGATGGCAGCATCGCCATCAGCCAGCACATCAATATCAATGCGGATGTTGTCCAAACGGTCATTGGCAGACGGCCCGCCAATCCCGTTAAACCCGAAGAAGTTCGTTCTCTCGGCACCTCCGATACTGATGTTCTCTATGGCCAGGGCGCCTTCATCTATATAGAGGAAGCGACCAATATCGATCTTTGTTTCAAGTTCAATGCTCACACCCGCCTGCCCCGTGATGTTACCCATCACGAAATCATCCAGGCTTTGTATCTCCGCCATGGCAGCAGGTGGAGCCCCAGCAATACACAGCGCCAGCAATGTAGGTTTCAGGCCTTTCATTGTTATGTTCCTTGTTATCGTTGTTATCACATCCTGTGGGCCACCTCGGTATTCGACGCCACACCAGCACTTTAGCGACACGTGTATTCCGAGTACGTGCAGATGTCACAAATCATGTGACCCTGGCAACAAAACCGCGTATTTCCGTATAATTTTTGATCACAATATGTAGTGATTATGAACTTCCCGGCCCAAGCCCCGGATTTGCGGCTGTTTTCATTCTTGCAAGCCATTTCCTCATTGATTTTCTTTGCCAGAAGCAGCTTATCAATAGTTCCACTTAAATTCACAAAACACTATATCCTGTTATACTCTTCGAAAATAAGCCCACATATAGGGCCAGAGACTTCACAGCTCACCTGCAGCAAGGCAGGTGCACAAGCGGACAGAGCCGCGCAGGCACCCTCAAACAGGGTGTGATCAGGGTTGATTAGAGTGCGATCACCGGGGAACGCAGCAGTTTCCCGGCTTTACACGTGCACTATATATAGTGGTTTGAACAACAGCCTTGAATGCAAGAGCGCGAGCGCAGGTTTTGCAACGTTTTACAGGGATATGGCACCGCCGAAAGAGTGCCATCGACAGACAACAGACATACTTGAAGATTGAGGGTAGCAATGAACGCTAAGGCAGAGGCAGTGGTTACATCGATTCCGATGCAGGAAACTTCGCTCGACATCTGGACCAGCAAGTACCAGCTGAAAACCAAAACAGGCGAAGCCGTAGACAAGGACATCAACGCCACTTATCACCGCGTTGCCGTTGCTCTGTCGCAGGTGGAGAACAAAAATGTGCGCGCCGAGCACATGAAGAACTTTGCATGGGCGCTCAAGAATGGCGCCATTCCCGCTGGCCGGATTACCTCCAACGCCGGGGCCGAAGCGCACAAGCCTGCAACCTCTACCATCAACTGCACCGTATCCGGTTCCGTTCAGGATTCCATGAACGACATCCTGGAGAAAAACCACGAAGCAGGCCTCACCCTCAAGGCAGGCTGTGGTATCGGTTATGAATTCTCTACCCTGCGCCCCAAAGGTGCTTACGTAGCCGGCGCTGGCGCGACCACATCCGGCCCGCTGTCGTTCATGGATATCTTCGATCGCATGTGCTTTACCGTGTCTTCTGCCGGTGGCCGCCGCGGTGCCCAGATGGCCACGTTTGATGTTCACCATCCGGACGTCATCGATTTCATCCAGGCCAAGCGTGAAGACGGCCGCCTGCGCCAGTTCAACCTTTCCCTGCTGATCACCGAAGACTTCATTGAAGCCGTTCGTAACGACAGCGACTGGCACCTCTCCTTCCCGGTTACCGAGAAGGAAGTTGAAGAAGAAGGCCTGGATCTCAACGACCCCAGCCAGTTCGTGTATCGCGATTTCCCGATACTGGACGGCTACGTAGTCAACGAAGAAGGCAAGGTGGCGTGCCGTATCTACCGCACCCTGAAAGCCCAGTTCATCTGGGACACCATCATGACCTCCACCTACGACTACGCAGAGCCTGGCTTCATCCTGATCGACAAGGTCAATCAGATGAACAACAACTGGTTCTGTGAAGACATCCGCGCCACCAACCCCTGTGGCGAGCAGCCCCTGCCCCCTTACGGCAGTTGCTTGCTGGGCTCTGTGAACCTGACCAAGTTTGTGGACTACCCGTTCACTGATAAAGCCAGCTTCAACTATGAAAAGTACCGCAAGGTTGTGGGCATTTTCACCCGCATGCTGGACAACGTAGTAGAAATCAACGGCCTGCCCTTGGCCGAGCAGCGGCACGAAATTACCAACAAGCGCCGCCACGGCATGGGCATTCTGGGCCTGGGTTCAACCCTCGCCATGCTGCGCATGCCTTATGGTTCGGCAGAGTCTGTGCAGTTCACAGAAGACGTTGTACGTGAAATGGCCGTAGAAGGCTGGCGCCAGTCGCTGTCTCTCGCAGAAGAGAAAGGCGTAGCCCCGATCATGAACGAAGACTTTGAAATTACCCCGAAAATGATGGGCAAATGCCCGCAACTGTCGAAAGACGGCTACAAGCTTGGCGACAAACTGCCAGGCCGCGTACTGCACGCCAAGTACAGCCGCTACATGCAGGAAATTGCCAAGGTTGAGCCCAAGCTGGTAGAAGCACTGGCAGAGAAAGGTGGCCGTTTTACCCACCACACCTCCATTGCACCCACTGGCACCATCAGCTTGTCGCTGGCCAACAACGCCAGTAACGGCATAGAGCCAAGCTTCTCGCACCATTACGCCCGTAACGTAATTCGCGAAGGCCGCAAGACCAAAGAAAAAGTCGACGTGTTCTCCTTCGAGCTGCTGGCCTACCGTCACCTGGTTAACCCCGGTGCCATGCCCTTCTCAGACGAAGAAGACAAAAAACTGCCCAGCTACTTCACCACATCGGATGACGTAAGCCCGGCGCAGCACGTAGACATCCAGGCCGCCGCGCAAAAATGGGTAGACTCCTCGATTTCCAAAACCGCGAACGTACCAACCGACTTCGCCTACAAGGATTTCAAGAGCATTTACCTCTACGCCTACGACATGGGCCTGAAAGGCTGCACCACCTTCCGCTTTAACCCGGAAGCCTTCCAGGGCGTACTGGTAAAAGAAACAGACCTTGAAAACACCCTCTACGAGTTCACCCTCGACGACGGCAGCAAAGTGGAGCTGAAAGGCAACGAACAGGTAGAGTACGATGGCGAGATGCACACCGCCGCCAACCTGTTTGACGCGCTTAAAGAAGGCACCTACGGAAAGTATTGATCCGGAACACCGACACAGGACAAAAGACATGACAGTGAAAATCAGCAACAAAATCGTCGGCTACCGGGTTAAGAAAGCCGACACCAGCGCACCCAGTGAACAGCAGGCACCGGCACAACCGGAAACCCAGCTCGTTAAAATGAACGAGTACATCGAGCGGCCAGACTTTCTTGTAGGCACCACCTACAAGATCAAGCCGCCCGTGGCTGAGCACGCGATGTACATCACCATTAATGACATCCTGCTGAACGAAGACACAGACCACGAAAGCCGGCAGCCGTACGAAGTGTTCATCAACTCGAAATCCATGGAGCACTTCCAGTGGGTAATCGCCCTCACCCGCGTAATCTCTGCGGTATTCCGCAAAGGCGGCGACCTGACCTTCCTGGTGGAAGAACTGCGCTCCGTATACGACCCCAACGGCGGCTACTTCAAGAAAGGCGGCGTGTTCATGCCGTCTCTGGTGGCTGAAATCGGCGCGGTTATCGAGAAGCACCTGAAGGCCGTAGGCCTGATGGAAAGCGAGGAAATGAGTGAAACCACCAAGCGCATCCTCGCCGAAAAGCGTGCCGAGTTTGAAGCCAACAACGCCAAAGCCACCAACGACGACAAAGCCGGCGACTTCCCGCCCAACTCCACCATGTGCGGCAAGTGCAGCACCAAGGCGGTGATTGTGATGGATGGTTGTGCGACTTGCTTGTCTTGTGGCGACAGCAAATGCGGTTGAAGTGAGTGATTGACAGGTAAACAGGAAGGCCCGGAGTTTGCGCTTCGGGCTTTTTTTATGACCGCATTCGCTGGTGTTAGGTATTCGGGCGACCGCTTCGTATTGCGCGGTGATATGACGGTAACCGACGGGGTGGAGCTGGTATAGGCTTCTTCAGTGGCTCCGGCTATGCTTGTTTCATTTTCGGTATGGTTAGGCTGGCGTATGCGGCATCTACCACGGTATCGAATGCCTATTAGCGGAGTTATACGAACGCATTCGCAAAACTCCAAATATGACATGGGAAATGATGCTAACTATCTGATAGGGTTTGAAAGCTGCATCAGGAAGGGCGGAATTATACGCCCATGGCGGGAGCGGGAGTGGCTCAAAAGAGGGCGTATAACTCCGGCGGTAGCCGTGGTAATTGGTGCTCAAGAGTCTGTTTTTTTAAGAAAATTTTGTTCTTTTGAGCGCGTTTGAATGGAGTTTTACGAATGGGTGATATATGAACTCATTCGTATAATTAGCTGTTATGTTTTTCTATGAACTGGGATGAACTTAAAGAAGTTGCCTCATGGGGCCAGTACGTTCATTGGGCGCAGCTGAATGTTGACCGATGGATTTGTGCTGATGACCATACGCCTGCGGAATCTGTGGCAACATCGTTTCAGTTTTTCGCATCAATGTATGTGGCAATCGAAGGCTGGGAACAGTTAAAGCTTCAAGATGCAGAAGTTGAGCGGATACTCCACGAGAACAAGGAAGGGGTAGTCCTGCTACGGCGAGCTCGAAACGCCGTATACCATTTTCAAAAGAAAATGTATGGCGAAAAAATGACCGAATTCGCATACGAGTTCGGCAAAGATAGTTGGGTCGTCGATTTATATTATGAATTCGTTCGTTTTCTGGGCGAGTATCCGAAAAAGGTGTACCCGTTTGATGAGCGAAAAGAGGATTTTGTTGCCCAATTCTACGAAATATTGGGTTGGACGCCGGAGTACGAATAAACATAACCAGTGCAGGCACGGCGACGCCCATTACATTGCGCCTTTGGCTCCATTCCATGGGCGCGCATGCTGCAAGCGTTAAATTTGAGGGAGCCTGTGCAAGACAATAGTTCGGGATTCGTAAGCACGCTGGAGTCACTTGCCCAAGCTTTTGTTGTTGCCTCGGTGCTGTGGATACTCTTTCTGATCGTAGCTTGGCCCTTTATTCAAGTGTCGAGAGTTGTTTTTTACGTAGTTTCCCTTGGAGCTATCAAACCGACGTATCGACAATCTCTGGAGCATCAGGGGATCGTGGGTTTGGCGATTCTGATTTTTGTGCCGCTTCTTTTCTATGTGCACATCGTTTACGGGGCAAGGCTCTATGGCAATCAGTCAGGCTGAATTTAACCAGTCATTCAAGTTCGTTCCCGGCCTGACGGCCGTCCACCGGACGCCCTAGTCGGGCGCCGCTTAATTTTTGCGTTATGGCTACAAGGAAGTCGAGTGAAGAAGAGGGTTTATCTATCCATTTTTGCTAGCCTAATTTTGGCAGTATGCGTCAGCTCAATAGGCGGAGTTTTTGGCAAGGTACTGGTGGAGCACGTAAACAAAGAGACTGCTGAATTGGCGTTGGATGGCAGGTCAATATCAGATCTTTCCCGAGAGGAAGCCAATGCGTTGATGCGCGATCCGGAATTTGGTGACCGCTTGGTCGCAGCTAAGAAAGAGGTATCTGATGAGTACTGGTGGTATTTCGGCGCGAACTTCGCTATCCAAATATTACTAATCTTCGTCATTTGCTTGGTTTGCGGAAAATTTGTAATTCATACGGTGACCAAGCATGCGAGGCCATAACCAGGCGGTCAACCGGACGCCAAAAGCGTGGCGCTTTTGGTGCCCTCCGCTAGCGCTCCGGCGCCGGTTACCTAAGCGTTATGAAGGCAGAAGACCTGCCTTGTTCTGAAAGGGAAATTTGGAGATGTTGTTTTGGGCTTGATTCTCAAATTTGCGATTCTTTTTTTCTGCATTAAGCACCTGCTTGACCATAGCCGGCCGTTAATCACCGCACTCATTTATGCCGCTAGCTTCTTAATTCTTGGGTTGATTGGCGGGCTGGTCTCTGGCTGGGTAGATTACGGCTTTATACTGCTATTGCTCAGTTTTGTGAAAGACGTCGCCGTCGGCTTTGCGTTCTTTTGGCTTTTGGATCGTTGTCGAGATCATCTTGTCCTGTTTTATGGAATTATCGTCTTTGGGATTGCTTTGAACTTTGGATTTCAGTTCTGGGCTTCGGAGCTTACATTCCCCAATATTTTTACCGAGGAAGTCGCCGTTCTACCCAGCTCGCAATTGCCAGAAGCTGATACCGCTCCCCCGCACCTCTGGTCTCACCACAAAATACTTGGGGTGTCAGCAGAGGTCTGTGCACAAAGAGGAGTAGCCTCCCTTCACTCGCTGAGTTTTTCATCTGTGGTTCGTAACGGCACCTATGTATATGGTAATTCTGGATCCAACCGTGCAGCCGTCAAATGCGTTGAGCATGAAACAGAGAGTTCATTTCTCTATATAGCCGTTGCTGGACCGATTAAGCAGTCAGTCGAAGAACTTAGAAACAAAATTGCGTGGAGTATGTAGTGGGAATTGGTGTTGGTGGAAAAAGCAGACTTGGGCAGCTTCATAACCATGCCAGTCACGGCGACGGCTACTACATTGCGGCTTCGCCTCCATTCCGTAGCCGCGCATGCTGGCGGCGTTATGTGTGATGGAGAGGATGAGTGACCGAAGAAAAAGAATCCAAGATTCTCCAGGAGGTTCTCCACAAAGTTGAGGGAACGAAGCCTGCCATCGTTTCGAAACCTTGGTTCAACTGGGTGTTGTGGATTGCATGCGTTCTTATCTTGGCCAGTTTTTTCCAGTGGTATGAGTCCGCTGGTCATCCAGCGATTCTAGTAGGTGGCGGAGGATTGGTTGGAATACTGGTAGGAGCTATCTCAGTCCTACAAGCTGGTGAAAAAAATTGGTCTGTCATCAAAGACTATATAGATGAGCCCGCCATCAGGGAAAAGCTCGATGACTCAGCCACATAACCAAACGGTCAACCGGACGCCAAAAGCGTGGCGCTTTTGGTTCCCTCCGCTGGCGCTCCGGCGCCGGTTACCTCAGCGTTAAGCCCAAAGGAAGTCAGGAGTCAGGGTGTCAAAGTACGAAATCTTAAGCGTTCTCTTAGGTTGCATCGCGACAATTGTTAGCTTGGTCGTTTGGGCTGGACAACGAAGAATGCAGAGAGAAGCAAACGATCTTCAACGGGCAACGTCCGAGCTCGCAAAAAAGCAGCTAGAGATACTGCTGCGGGAAGAAAAAGGGGAAAATGCTGCTCGACTATCCTTCGATATTTTCAAAGACGGTAAAACTTACCGTTTCCGAATAACAAATATCAGCGACGTTGACGCTAAAAATGTGGACCTGCGTCTTCTAGTAAAGCCGGAAGACAGCCCGCTCGTGAAGAATGATTACGAAGCAAAGTTCCCTGTACCAAAGCTCCAACCAGGAAGCTCGGTTACACTTATCGCTGCGATCCACTTGGGAAGCCCTACTGCATACAATGCGGTCCTTTCGTGGGTTAATCCGGATGGTACCGAGGTCTCGGAAGAGACTTATGCAGCGCTGTAGGCTTAACAATCGGCTGCACAGCGACCGATTTTCCGCCGCTTCGCGGCTCCAAACCGGCGCGTGAGCCGGGCGTTATATTTCATGAGAGAGAATATGATTAAGAAAATACTATTTATTTTTGCTTTGACGTTTTTTAGTTCTGCTTACGCGGGAGAGAAACAGGTCTTCGATATAGTAATGGTCGAGAAAACTGGTGGTGATTGGAGAGCGGTAAAATACAATATATATTCTGGTGAAAGTTGGTATATCAGGAACGGAGTATTTATCCAGCTTCTCGATAATGAGGTGTTGCCGAAATCTCGTTACAAGGTTGTTGCCACCAAATACAAGGGCGGATGGGGAGCCGTAAAAATGGATATTATTAACGGCAATGCATGGAAATTGAAAGGTGAGATGTTCGTGCGAGTAAAGGACACTAAATAATATAATGATCGGATCATAGACTGATCGGTTTGTCATCTATTTCCAGAAAGCTGCAGAGTGGCATCTCTTTCATGACTAATCGTGCTGCCGTAGAGTATTTACCGAATGAGGACGAAACGGTTGAGCGTGCTGCGGTGGCTGGGCTGAATGTGAACCGGTGTGAGTGCTGGCGCAATGAATTTTTATGGCAATTGTCGTTGTATAACAAGGCCATTAAGGTTGTTCCGGGCCTACGGCCCTCCACCGGACGCCCTTGTCAGGGCGCCGCTTATGGCTGGCGTTGAGGTTGTAGAAAAACCCCGAAATCGCGCCTCGGTTTGATAGGATCAAGCAAACAGACAAGGAGCCGTCAGATGCCCAAAGCCAAGCCCCGCTTCAGGCCCTATAACCACGATCAGGACACT